>Ga0210051_1000759_pt1 | contig 31237 bp, 31 predicted proteins | sample CryGey092014_all_FD_185464 | JGI IMG/M metagenome (GOLD analysis project Ga0210051, IMG submission 185464) | Groundwater microbial communities from aquifer - Crystal Geyser CG23_combo_of_CG06-09_8/20/14_all (SPAdes) (version 2) | ecosystem: Environmental > Aquatic > Deep subsurface > Groundwater...
CACGAACACGGGTTGAAAGGGGAGAAAAGGAGGGTAGCCTTCATCGTGTAGCTGCCTGTGTGAGCTACCGGACGCTGAAGCGATCCGGTGTCCTTTTGTAGGGGAACTTCCAAAACGATGCTCTAGAACGTAAACCCCAAAGTGACGCCGCTGAGGTTTGGAAAAACAAACGTGAAGCGCAAGATAGAACTTGAGAAAGGTCTGTGGCAATGCTACAATTCGTGCTGGCATGTCGGCTACCTCGGAGACTGCGATGCTGATGCGAATCAAACCCGCGGCCCATCCGCAGGCTTTCAGGGTAGTTTAACGTGTCGCTTTGCTTTTTCAATCGGTGGGTATTGATATGCTCCTGAACCGGACCGGTTCCGGCCATCGACACTCGTCATGGAGGGAAACGCACTATTTGGAAAGGATGAAGGCGGAGGGGGAAGGATGGAATTCGCAGCCCCTTCCGCCTCATCGCAGTTGCCCGGTGAGTTGTGGTAATAGTCTTGTAAAGCGGATCAGTTGGCTTTGCATTGCCAGTTTCGTCTCCCGCCGCATCCCCGGATAGCTCTCTTCTGGGCGACACGTTCAGTTCGTCGGAGGCAAACGTTCGGCGGGTCCAAGTCCTCACGATGGATTTCACACCTTAACGCTACCAGTATATCATGTGGACACAATGGTAAAACCACGTCCTGCACGACTATCCGCAAGCTGGAAGCAACGGGGTGAGATCGCTGCGCGACAGGAGAGTGCTGAGATTCCCCAGGCTTCGTTGGAGTATCCGCTCGTGGGCGGCTGGCAGGACATCCGTTTCTCCGCGGTGGAAGGCCAGAAACTGCGGATCGCGCCTCCAGTCTTCGAGCCTCTTGCGGAAGAACGGGAGGATGTTGCGGATATTTAACGTGCGGATTATATTCAGGGCGCGCACATCCCAGCGTCTTGTAGACGCCAATCGCTTGCGCAGCATTTCCCCCGAGGTGGCATGGGCTTGTAGCTCGATGACCTTCTCGTAGTATTCCATTGGGTCGTAGTGCTTGGGGAGTGAGACCAGGTACGGCATCTGGTAGAAATAGAAAGGCATGGTCTTGAGGAGACGCCCCTCTTTCCGCCACTGCGTGAAGAGCGGCGTGTTGCCGAAGGGCTGAGGGATGTTCACCGCCGGCCACACAAAGGGCGTCTGCGACATGAACTCCTTGGTGGCTTCGACGGGTTCCTCACCTTCGTCCATGTCCAGACCAAAGACAAAATTGGCCTGCAGGTAAGGCACATATTCGGAAAGGAGACGGAACTCCTCCACGACGCGCGGCACTTTGGCCGCTCCTTGAAGCGATCCGGCTCCCGCCTTCCCTGAATAGCCTCTCCAAGACTCGATGCCGACCCCGATGAACGAGCAACGAGTGTCTCGCAGTCGTCGAAGTCGTTCCTCTTTCTTCAGGGATGCCAGAGAGGATTCGACAATGCACGGGCTGCGGGAACCACTCGGGATCTTCTCTAATACTGCGAGCACTGTGTCCCAGCCGGTAGCAAGATTGGGGTCGTGGAAGGTAATTCGCACGCCGGGGAGGTGCTTCGCTATGTAACGCAGATCGGTTTCCAGTTGATCTGTTGGCAACGGACGATAGGCGGAGTTCCAGTCAATGCAGAAGTCACACGAATAGGGGCAGCCCGTGCTCGCCAAAAGCGGGATCGTGGTCGCCGGGTAGCGGCGTCCCCGAAGGAAGACCGACTGCCTGAGGTAAGGCATGCGCTCCTCAACGGTCGGGATATCCTGCAAGGGATGCGAACTGGAGATGAGGGTCTTCTTGTCGAAGGAGTGGGCCAAGATATCCGCAACCAACTCCTTGTCGCACTCTTTCACCACCAGGTCAAAGAACCGCAGACAATCATCGGGAAAAGCCTTCGCGTGTGGCCCGCCAATGACGGTTAACGTATTGGCCTTCGCATAGAGTTTGGCCAGAGCATACGCCAGCGGGCTGACATGGGTGAAGCTCGATACAAAGAGCACGTCGAGGTCGGGAGGCAGCGCCTCCGTCGGGTCCCCGTAGCCGTAGTACGTCGCATAGAAGACCTCGTGAACCAGTTGCCTGCACCACACGGCGATCGCTTGCGGCATGAGGCTGGCGTACTGTTTCGTCATCAGGAAACGGTACGGCACCTCCACCCAGTGAGAGGCGGGCATGGACAGCAGGTCAATGATGCCGACTCTCATAGCTCAACTCTCTTCAATCTCCGTTTGGTTTGCTTTGTCTGGCAACGACTCTGGCGACAAACACCGGCTGCTTGCTTCCCAGGGAACTAATGCGAAAGTCGAATCCCAGCTTGTTCGCGAAGAGTGCGTCCGTCAGCGTCAAGTTGTATTGCTTCCAACCCACTCCGGTCTCCACCGGTTGCCAAGGGCTGAAGACGTGGCCACGCGGTGAGTCGTACATCAAGTTGAACCCCGCTGATACTGCCGTGTCTGCGGCATACGCTGTGACCTCAACTGTCACTGGGCTCCCGTTGAGGTTGTAGAACAGGAAGTCGTCATCAACATCGCAGTAGAGGAAAGGGTTCACTTCCTCGCCAGTCGGTTCCAGCTTGGCAGAGACACGACCTTCCACCGAAAAAATCCCCGGAGTGGCAGCGCGCCAACTGCGATACTTGCCTGAGGTAATTCCTCCCCCCTCGTTGGCATTGGTTTCAGAAAGGTCGAGATACACGTAGTCTCTTGGCGGAGCAGGAGGGAACCAGGCATTGACCTTCGATAGTTGTGAGGAGGCCAGCTCGAAGTCCGAGATGAAAACGGGGATATTCCCAAATGCAACCGGTTCCCCTTGCTGGAGGAGATTTGTCTCCGCCTGTTGCTGGAGCGACCACATGCGGGACATGGGACTGAACTGGATGCCAGGAAGCTCGGTAGGGCTCAGTCTCAACTCCCCGGTAGCCGACCACAGAAGCGCCCTGTTCGCTGCTCCATCTCCTCGCAGGGAGACCACCCGCAAGGGCGTGTCACCCATCGCCCAGAGTTCGGCAGAGAGTCTTTGCGGCGCGAAATCGATGAACGCTTTCAGCGCCTTTGCGGCAGGTCGGGGCTGAAACTCGCTGTCGAGCAATCCCCAGGATGCGCCTTCAGGGCTGTTGGCTTCAGAGTCCCGGAGTTCTGTCCAGAACACGCGCTCAGCGCCCATCGAGAAGGCCACGGCATACGCTCTGACGACGAAGGAAGAGAGTTCCGCGGGGTCGAAGCGAGGGGACGATCCGGTTGCGTCCGCCCGTAGCGGGAAGGACCAATCGGTTACATATATCTTCTTTGCCGGGCCACTCCCGGTCTTCTGCAAGATGGATTTGAGCACACTGAAATACCTGGCGGCAAGCTCCGGTGTCTCGACTCTGGGATTGAGGCAGATTGCATCAAAGGAATTGAGCGTTGTTTTTTGACACAGGTACGCGATGAACCCGAGATCCATTCCTCCCGGTTCTGAGGCCAATACCTCGGCAAACGGATCGGCCAACTTGACCGCTTTTGAGGCTGCAATCAGCAAGGCCGCATAGTCTTGCCGCGTCCCGCGGAAGTTGGAGTTGTCCAGTCGTTCCCAAATTTGCCAGAACCGAACCTTCTGCTTGTAACGGGTAACCGTGGCGCCGATGAAACAGCTCCACGCTTCCAGCCCTTCAGGCATGGACCGAGAGCTGATTTCCGCGGGTTCACCTGGCAGACTGGATGCCCATGGCGGACAGTAGGAGAGGGTCAATATCAAGTCAACGCCGCAGGATTTAGCGCTGGCAACCAGAGCATCATACTTCTGAAACCGGTAGCTCTTGGGTTGTGGCTCCACTTCATTCCAGGAAACAACGGTGCGAATCATTTTGAACCCGAGTTGATGCGCCGCCTGAACTGCTTGAGGGATTTGCTGGAGGCTGAGCGACTGGACGTCTAACACAACTCCATAAGGGCTTTCATTGGGCTGCCAGCCGGGTTGGCTTGCGCGGACAGGCCCGGCATTAACAGCAGGCTTTCCAGGCGCCTTGGGACGTACTTGAGGTGGGGTGTTGGATGGAGCCGGGAAGGAAACGGACGCACAGATGAGCAAGGTCAGGCAGGTGACGACGACGGCCCGGACGCGGACCGAACACTGCGGAATCTGTTTCGAGTACAACCTGCCTGACACTCGGCTCATCGCACACCTCAATACTGTTTCTGCTGCTCAACGATCTGTACGGCTTCCGCGCGGGTAATCCACTTGCCATCCTGCACGAAAACCAAGTAACGCAGATAGCCGGGCAGCGACATGAAGTTGGCTTCCGGGCTGAAGGCCTTGAGCTGCGCGACCTGTGGGTATTCAGCAGCCTTGGCCTGTTTCACGGACCCGGCTAACGCCAGGCATGTGATGGCTGCTACGAAGATAGGTATCCAACGGCTCCATTTTTTCATTTCAGTCCCCTCCTTTCCTTTTGAGTCTCACATTCTAAAGGCTACATTGAGCACTCGCCTCTACACAATGCTCTCAAAGTATGGCACCGAGAAGCGCTCGCGGACATCGCCCATTCGGTGGATTGTTGTCTCTATCAAAAGGTATAGGGTCTGCCGCTCGTCTCTCACGCCTCCGCCGGACGCGGCATTTCGTAGTCTGGCTCGCGGTCTGATGTATCCCGCTCCGGTTCAGCATACTGCTTTTTGGTCTCCGCAAGACGCGGCAGGATTTGCAGGAACAGGTCAACGAGACTTGGGTCAAAGTGCCGGTTGGCTTGCTCCTGGATACTTGCAGTTGCCTCCTCCACGGACCACGCCCTCTTGTAGGGCCGTTCTGAAGTCAGGGCGTCGAAGACATCACACACGCCGCAAATCCGCGCGACCAGCGGAATGTCCTCCCCCGCGGCCCCTCGCGGGTAGCCGGCGCCGTCCCACCTTTCGTGATGGTTGAGCGCTATGCGATGACCCATTTGGGTCAACTCAGACTGTCCTTCGGACAGGAGTTCGGCGCCGATCGTGGCGTGGGTCTTCATGACCTCCCATTCCTCCGGCGTCAGTTTGTCTGGCTTCAGGAGGATGAGGTCGGGAATGCCGATCTTACCGATGTCATGCATTGGGCCAGCATTGAGCAGGAGATCGCATTCCGCCCCGCTCATCCCTACCGCTTCTCCCAGTTGCGCGCAGAAGAGTCCGATGCGCACGACGTGCAGGCCGGTCTCATTGTCCCGCAATTCTGCTGCACGCGTAAGGCGACGAATGACCTCCAACTGGGTGTCGCGCAACTCCCGGGTCCGCTCGAGCACCTTTTCTTCCAGCACATCGTTGTAATGGTGCAATTCCTTGTGCAACAGGCGCACTTCCAACATGTTGTGAACGCGCACCAGCACCTCGGGCAGATCAAACGGTTTGCTGATGAAATCCTTCGCGCCGGACTGCAGCGCGCGCAGCTTATGACCGGGTTGGGCGGTGATTACGAGCACCGGAAGGTAGCCGTCGGTCTCGTTTTCCTTGAGGCCTTCCATGACTTGGAATCCATCCATCATAGGCATCTGAAGATCGAGCAGGATCAAGTCGTAGCCGTGCTTGCGATGAAGGCCGCAGACCTCAAGCGGGTCCATCGTTGATGCGACGGAAGTGTAGCCGGCGCCGCGCAGCATCCGCTCGAGCAGGCGGACATTGGCTTCCAGGTCGTCAACGATCAGGATGCTGGCGTTGAGGATTTTGGATGAATTAACCATGAGAATCGTCCTGCCCCATCCACTCTGACTAACTCCGTTTTCCGCAAATTCCAGTCGCTCGTCCAGCGACTCAACTAGGCACGTTCCTAATTACACCGGTAACACAGGCCCGGGCATCATCCGGACGACGCGCTGCTCCTGCCGACCAGGAACCAGGTCTGCATTTTGCCTATGTCTTTGACATCGATAATACCTCGCTCCTCGAACAGGAACGGCTCACTCAACCGCCGCCGGGTAGCCTCTGTCACCTGTACGCGACCGGCCACGCCTTGGGATTCCATCCGGCCGGCGGTGTTCACGGTGTCACCCCACAAGTCGTAGCTGAACTTGCGCTGGCCGATGACGCCGGCCACGACCGCACCGCTGTTGATGCCAATGCGCATCTGCAATCTGCAGCCGCTGCGCTCATTGAAGCGGGCCAGAGCGTCAATCATGTCCAGCGCCATGTGCGCAGCCTGCACCGCGTGATCGGTCGCCGGGACGGGCAGTCCGGCGGCGGCCATGTAGGCATCACCGATGGTCTTAATCTTCTCAAGTCCACGGTTATCGGCTATGTTGTCAAAGTCGGTGAATATCTCGTTGAGCAAGACCACTAGCCGCGCGGGACTCACGCCTGCGGAAAACCTGGTGAAACCCGCGATGTCCGCAAACAACACCGTCACTTCCGGAAAGCTGTCGGCGATGACTTGCTGGACGTTATCGGCGATGACGTCGTCTTGGCGCCCCTTCAACCGCTCGGCAATGGGACGGGGCAGCACGTTGAGCAGCAACCGCTCCGATACCTGCTGCTCCGCTACGATTTGGTCGTAAAGGCGCTTAACTTCATCACTCTGGCAACGGATTAGCTCGCGGCTTGCCTCCACTTCCCGCACCGTCTGCTCCAGCGCTTTGCTGTAGTTCATCGTTTTCTTGTGCAACAGGCGCACTTCCAACATGTTGTAGACGCGCGTCAGCACCTCGGGCAGATCAAAGGGTTTGCTGATGAAATCTTTAGCGCCGGACTGCAGCGCGCGCAGCTTATGACCGGGCTGGGCGGTGATTACGAGCACCGGAAGGTAGCCATTGGTCTCGATTCCCTTGAGGCCTTCCATTACCTGGAATCCATCCATGCCCGGCATCTGAAGGTCGAGCAGGATCAGGTCGTAGCGGTGCTCGCGATGAAGCTCGCAGACCTCAAGCGGGTCCATCGTTGATGCGACGGAAGTGTAGCCGGCGCCGTGCAGCATGCGCTCCAGCAGAAGGATATTGGCTTTCACGTCGTCAACAATTAGGACTTTGGCGTGCAGAATGTCAGATGCGCCTATCATTCGGGTCGCACCGCCTTGCACTCCGATACTCGATAGGCGTTCCTGCCCGCGCGCTTGGCGTCGTACAGGGCCAGGTCCGCGCTCTTCATCAGCGCGTCCGCGTCCTCGCCATGGACGGGATAGATAGCGACACCTGCGCTGGTGGTTACGCTGACGGTGTGGCCCTCGATGTCATAGGGTTGCGACACTGCCTGGATCAGTTTTGACGTCGCCGTGGCTGCACTGTCGGTACCGCTGACGTCCCACAGCGCCACTATGAACTCGTCACCGCCTGGGCGCGCCACCGTATCCTCTTCGCGCACTGTTGCCAGTAGGCGCGTTGCCACCATTTTTAACAGACCGTCCCCGGCGCCGTGCCCCAACGTGTCGTTGACCTGCTTGAATCCGTCCAGATCCAGATACACCACCGCCATGCCGCTCCTATTCCTTCGGGCATGGACCAGGGCCATCGACATTCTTTCGGATAGAAGCCGTCTGTTCGCAAGCCCCGTCAACGGGTCATTGAGCGCCAGGGATTCCAGCATCTTGCCGTAATTGCGGGCCGCCTCGTGCAACAGGCGGACTTCCAGCATGTTGTGAACCCGCATCAACACCTCGGCCAGATCAAACGGTTTGCTGATGAAATCCTTCGCGCCGGCCTGTAGCGCGCGTAACTTGTGAGCCGGGTGGGCGGTAAGGGCCAGCACCGGCAGGTAGCCTTCTGTCTCGATTTCCTTGAGTCCTTCCATCACCTGGAATCCATCCACACCCGGCATGAGGAGGTCGAGCAGGATCAGGTCGTAGCGATGCTTGCGATGAAGCTCGCAGACCTCAAGCGGGTCCATCGTTGAGGCAACGGAAGTGTAGCCGGCGCCGTGAAGCGTGCGCTCCAGCAGACGGACATCGGCTTCCAAGTTGTCAACGATCAGGACGTTGGCGTTAAGGATACTGGATGGATTGACCATGAGAATCGTTCCTCCTTATTCGCCTTGAGGGAACCCGCTTTCTGCAAATTCCAGCGCCACGTGCAGCGTGTCCATGAACTCATTGACCTTGATTGGCTTGGTGATATATCGGAAGAATCCTGCCTCCAGGCCCTTCGCGATATCGCGTGGCAGTGCATTTGCGCTGATGGCAACGACGGGGATGTGCGCCGTTGCCGGGTCGGCGCGCAGTATCTTCAGGGCCTCGATGCCGCTGATGCCGGGCAGATTGATGTCCATCAGGATCACGTCCGGCTGCTCGTCGCGCGCCAGCTCGATGCCGAGATTTCCGTTCACCGCGGTCAGCAGGCGGATATCGGGTCGGCGCTCGATGAGTTGCTCGACCAGCCTCAGATTGGCCGGGTTGTCTTCAACATACAGCAGGGTGCGCAACTGCGCGCCGCGCCGGACTTGCGATTGGACTGGCGCTGTGGACTCGGTGCCTTCAACTGCCAATTGTGGCTCAATATCGGAGATCAGCTCGATCCAGAACACGCTTCCCACCCCGACGGTGCTTTCCACGCCGATTGCGCCGCCCATGAGTTCGACCAGTCGCTTGCTCACTACGAGACCGATGCCTGTGCCTTCCTCGCCGCCGGTCTCTTGTCCGAGACGATTGAACGGCTGGAAAAGCTGCGCCATCTGTTCCGGAGCCAATCCTGCGCCGGCGTCCTCGACGCTGATGCGAATGCGATCCGGGGATCTCGCGGTGCAATCCACGACGACCGTTCCCCCCGTCTGATTGTACTTGATCGCGTTGGAAAGAAGGTTGATGAGAATCTGCTTTACCCGGGTCCGATCGGCGTTGACAAAGTAAGGGTCACTGAACTTGGGAAAGTCCATGTGGATACCACGTTTTTGCGCCTGCGGTTCGATCATGCCCTGGCATTCGATGATGACCTCGGCCAACGACATCGGTTCCCGCGACAGCGACACCTTCCCGGACTCGATCACGGCGAGATCGAGGATTTCGTTGATCAATTCCAGCAGATACCATCCGGCCTGGAGAATCTGATCGATGCTTTCCTTCTGGGAGGGTGTTGGTAAAGTGGAATCAGACTCCATCAGTTGGGCGAAACCGAGGATCGCGTTGAGAGGACTGCGCAGCTCATGGCTCATGCTGGAAAGGAAATCCGACTTCGCGAGATTGGCTTTTTCCGCCGCGATCTTGGCATTCTCCATCTCAACATTGGTCTCCTGCAACGTCTGCTCGAAGCGTTTGAGCTCGGTGATGTCGCGTGCGGCGGCGAACACGCCCTGCAGCTTCCTGTCGCGGTCGTAGAAGGTGGTCGCATTGTAGGATACCACGGTTTCCTTGCCGTCCCTGGCGCACGCGGTAAGCTCGTAGTTGGTGACCTTCTTTTCCTGCAACACCCGCTTGATGGCTGCCTCGGCCCGCCCCGGATCGGTGAAGTAGTTTTTGAACGGCGCGCCGATCAGTTCATCGCGCGTGCAACCGGTGAGCTCCTCCATTTGTTTGTTAACGTCGGTGATGATGCCGCGTGCATCGGTAGTCATCAGCGCGTCGATATTCGATTCGATGAGAGAGCGAGTGTAGAACTGCTGGTCGCGCAGTCGCTGATCGAGCAGCTTCTGCTCTGCTTCGACCTGCTTGCGCGCGGTATTATCGGTGCCGATCAACAGGTAGCCAATGATTCCGTCTTGAGCGTCGCGCAGGGCCGTGACCGACACCACGGCCGGGAAGCTGCTGCCATCTTTGCGGATGTAGGTCAATTCGTAGATGTCTTCGATCCCGCGCGAGGCCTTGAAGACCAATGCCTCGAACCCCGGCGCAATCGGGGTGCTGAGCTCGAGGCTCAAGGCTTCGGCCCGCGCGATTACTTCCTGCGGATCGGAGATGTCGGCCGGGGTGACCTTGTTCACCACGTCGGCAGCCGTGTAACCCAGCATGCGCTCGGCGCCGACGTTGAAGATTTGAATGACGCCCTTCTCGTCGGTGGCGATACTCGAGAAATTGGCGCTGTTGAAAATCGCCTTCTGCAAAGCCCCCGCTTTAAGCAGAGCCTCTTCCGCCTGCTTGCGCGCGGTATTATCGGTGCCGATCAACAGGTAGCCGATGATGGCGTCCTGCGCGTCGCGCAGCGCCGTGACCGACACGACCGCCGGGAAGCTGCTGCCATCTTTGCGGATGTAGGTCAATTCGTAGATGTCTTCGATCCCGCGCGAGGCCTTGAAGACCAATGCCTCGAACCCCGGCGCAATCGGGGTGCCGAGCTCGAGGCTCAAGGCTTCGGCCCGCGCGATTACTTCCTGCGGATCGGAGATGTCGGCCGGGGTGACCTTGTTCACCACGTCGGCAGCCGTGTAACCCAGCATGCGCTCGGCGCCGACGTTGAAGATTTGAATGACGCCCTTCTCGTCGGTGGCGATACTCGAGAAATTGGCGCTGTTGAAAATCGCCTTCTGCAAAGCCCCCGCTTTAAGCAGAGCCTCTTCCGCCTGCTTACGCGCGGTATTATCGGTGCCGATCAACAGGTATCCGATGATTCCGTCTTGAGCGTCGCGCAGCGCCGTGACCGACACGACCGCCGGGAAGCTGCTGCCATCCTTGCGGATGTAGGTCAACTCATAGATGTCCTCGATCCCGCGCGAAGCCTTGAAGACCAAAGCCTCGAAGCCCGGGGTGATCGGAGTGCCGAGCTCGAGGCTCAAGGCTTCGGCGCGCGCGATCACTTCCTGCGGATCGGAGATGTCGGCCGGGGTGACCTTGTTCATCACGTCGGCGGCCGTGTAACCCAGCATGCGCTCGGCGCCGACGTTGAAGATTTGAATGACGCCCTTCGCGTCAGTGGCGATACTCGAGAAGTTGGCGCTGTTGAAAATCGCGTTCTGCAGGGCACCCGCTTTGAGCAGCGCCTCTTCCGCCTGCTTGCGCGCGGTGTTGTCCGTGCCGATCAACAGATAGCCGATGATGGCGTCCTGCGCGTCGCGCAGCGCCGTGACCGACACGACCGCCGGGAAGCTGCTGCCGTCCTTGCGGATGTAGGTCAACTCATAGATGTCCTCGATCCCGCGCGAAGCCTTGAAGACCAAAGCCTCGAAGCCCGGGGTGATCGGAGTGCCGAGCTCGAGGCTCAAGGCTTCGGCGCGCGCGATCACTTCCTGCGGATCGGAGATGTCGGCCGGGGTGACCTTGTTCATCACGTCGGCGGCCGTGTAGCCCAGCATACGCTCGGCGCCGACGTTGAATATTTGAATGACGCCCTTCTCGTCGGTGGCGATACTCGAGAAGTTGGCGCTGTTGAAAATCGCATTCTGCAAAGCCCCCGTTACGAACAGACCCTCTTTATCTCCGGTGATGCGCTGCCGACGGAGGGCATCCTGGAGCTGGGCCGAAGTGGTGAGGCTTTCTTCGACCAGCTTTTCTCCCAACTTACTGGTTTCCAGTTTCATATTCCCACAACCCTTCTGTGCGGAGAATTGAATCACTCTCCGTACGTATGTCCGATGTTACTAAGGAGCCTGCTTGGCACGACTCAGCCCTCGTGTGCTCCCCTGGCACTGTCCACGTAGGAGTGCCGCTGAGAATCCCGTTCTGAAGTGTTGTTGATATCCTCGCTGCTTTGCAGAACAACGATATGTCCCTGCGCGCCGTGTGGCTTTCACATTTCCTCTCTGAAGAAATTGTCCGGAAGATCGTCCACTTCTTCGATCTCCTCCAGGCGTCTTGGTGGGAGACCTGTGGCAGCGTGATGGCCTTGTTTGCCAGGTTCCGCTATCCATTCAAAGATGGTCTGCGTGAGAATAGTCCCGCCCTCAAGGTGCAAGACCTCCTCAACAGCAGTGACCCGGCGTACACCGCTGGCCTCTCTCTTAAGATGGACTACAAAATCCAGCGCATCAGAGACCAATTGAGAAACAAACAGCATCGGCAGATCAATTCCCGCGAGAAGGGTCGAAGTCTGCATGCGCGCGAGAGCGTTTCTGGCAGAAGAGCTGTGTATGGTTCCCATGGATCCGGGGTGTCCTGTGTTCATGACCTGGAGCAATTCGAGGGCCTCGCCACCGCGAACTTCACCGACAACGATACGGCTCGGGCGCATGCGCAACGCATTTCGGATCAGCTCGCGAGGCGATATTTCTCCCTTACCTTCCTCGGACGGCAGACGGGTTTCGAGATTGATAGCGTTGGGCAGGTCGAATTGGATCTCGCTGATAGACTCAACCGCCACCACGCGTTCTTGTTGCGGAATCTCCCGGCACAGTATGGCCAGAAGGGTGGTCTTGCCAGTGCCGGTTCCGCCGGAAATCAACAGGTTTTGCTTGGATCGCACACAGGCCCTGAGGAAGCGAGCGATGCGAGCGTCCACCGTGCCGTTATGCAGCAAAGAATTCATCGTCAGCAGTTCCTGGGACTTGCGGATGGTGATGCACGTGCCCTGCGGGCTCAAGTCAGCATGCACCCCGTGCAGCCGCGAACCATCAGGCAGCCGTCCATCCAAGAGGGGAGATTGCACGGAGAGGTGCCCCCCTGTGTGCGCGAGCATCGCATTGACGGTCGAAGTGATCTCTTCCTCATCGGAGAACACCTCGGGCCATCGTTCGATCTGTCCTCCCACGCGTTCGACAAACAGGCAGTCGGGACCGTTAACCATGATTTCAACGATAGATTTGTCACGCAGCAACGGCCCCAGCAATCCCGCAGCGTCCAAATGGTGAGGTAAGTCGAAGAGTATTTGGTTCCACACTTCAGGCGCCACGGGGTCTGCGAGGTACTTCTGTTGTTCCTCGCTGAGTCTGGCAATGAGCGCTTCGAGGTCCGCTGTCGGCATAGTGGCAGGGGACATCGTTCCGAGGGAGTCTCGCACGATTGCTGCAAGATGATGGCGAACAGCAGCCTTCTGTCGAAGTCGTGTAATCTCCTCAGAGGATAGTCTCAGATCCTCTTTCTGATTCACAAAGCCAACTGGCACGTCTTGCTGGGGCGCGGCGATTGGCGGTGAGGATTGCTGCTCTTCCTCCTGTCGGTGGACCGCGGCTCTTAGATCTGATGGCTGCTGCTCTCCCTCCTGTCCCCGGGGCAGGGAGGTTGGCGGTAGCTCCTCATGGTAGCGGTTCAACCGCGCCACGTTCCGGTGGCTCTTCAGGGCCTTTGCCTTTGATTCATCCTTGTTGTCCATCGTTACACCTCTTTCGTTTTCGCTTCATCGTCACGCACCAGCGCCGACGTTTCCAGGTTCTCCCTGTCCGCCTCCAACAAACGTCCATGGTCACGCCGAGATCTCACCAAGGGACGCGGAGAAGATATCAGCGCGTCTCTCCAGTATCAGACAGCGCCGATGTTCTGACAGGAAAGTGGTTCCTGCCGAACAGCAGGGCATCGAGCGACGGCACGCCCGGACCGTTGAGTATCAACATGATCATGATAGACAGATATCCCATCGCTGGCTCGAAGGAAGGTCCGCCACGTGAACCGACGAAGGGATCACCATGTGGCAGATGCACCATCACTAAAGCCACCGTCATCGTGCAGGCGATGCCGAACGCCGCAATCGGCGTCAGCAGACCCAAAATCAAGGCAAAGCCTCCACCAAACTCGGACAGCGCCGCCAGTGCCTGGAAGGGGGCAGGGACGGGGGGCGCCGGGACCCATCCAGTTGAAGGCATGTTGAAACTTGGGCCAGCCGTGCAGGATAAACGCCGCTCCCACGACCATTCGTAAAACGAGCAACCCCACGGCTCCCCGACCGCCCACAAACTTTCCAAAGATGATGTGCATGGTTTGTCCTCCTCAAAATCCTTGTGGTCGCATAAACTCGACCCATTTCACCCATTCGCTTTTCTTCGAGTTCGATTCCAAGGAATCCCAGCCCATCGTAGATCCGGGCGCGAACCGTGGGCGCATTCTCTCCGATGCCACCAGCGAACTCCAGCGTGTCCAATCCGTCCAACTCAGCCTCGAATACGCCGATCCATTTATTGACGGGGCAGCAATATAGCACGACCGTTTCAGCCGCCCGCCCGTCCTGTGTTTCACGGGCGAGCAAGTCACGCATGTAAGAAAGCCCTTTCTCGTGTTTGTTTCAACGGGAATGCATCTTGTCAACTGGTTCATCAACCCAGTATCCTTGGCGATCGTAATGTCGATGCAGGCCGGTCTCGTAATCCCGAGTTAGCAGAGACTCCTCCGTGTACTCCGGTGACTGCTTGATGGTCTCACTGGAAAGATTGACGAAGATTTTCGATTCGCTCCAACTGACACGCTCGATCCATTGCGGTGAAACCAGGACCTTTTTCCCCGGCCACCAATTCTTTGTATCGATGATTAGATAACGAATCGCCCACGTCTCGTCATCGATGATGAAATCCTCGACGTGGCCAATCTCGCCGTCTGCGGCTTGGATGTGATGGCCACTCACATCGTGAGTGCTGCGCAAATGGGGATCCCACGCTTTCTCACCTTGGGTGGATTCTTCCCCTTCTTCACGTTTGCGCGCAATGTAGGGATAAAGCCCCCATATGTATGGGCCGGCCCAATACATCGGCCATCCGAAATACTCGTAGTAGGCCTCCTCGAATTGCCGCGAGACGGGCTTGTCACTGTCCAATGATGGACTGTCCTCAAGCTGCTTTTTGGTCAAATCAATGGCGATCTGTTGCTCTTCTTTCATCACGGCGCCCAGCGCGTGCGGGGAGATCAATACCTGCCTGTCCGTAAGCCAGTTTCCTGTTTCGGCGACCAGATAGCGAATCGCCCAGTGCTGGTCATCGAAGTAGAATTCTTGGACCTTCCCTATTTCCCCATCGAGGCTGTTCAATTCGTAACCCTTTAGTGTTTTGGCTTTGTTTAGCATGGTAGTAGTCCTTTCGTTTTTCGAGTTTCGTTTTCAGTCGCTGTTGCCGCCCGGCTGGCACGTGTTTGTTTCCTCATAGATTTCCCTTCAAGGCTCCTCCGCTTGCGCTCACGTTCTTGAGCACCACCTTTAACGCGCGTTCCTTTGCGGCGCTCCCGGATGGTGGTCGTAGTGATCCGCACGATAGCGTCCGTTGCATCTACGATCGTCGGTTTTGGCCTATCCTCCAACGCCAGGCTATTGGGCCCGTGGAAGACAAGGGCCTTCATCGTGGTTATGTTGTTTCCGTCGTCAGCAGGTTTTATCATCGTCGCACCTTCATCAATGGTTGCGCTAAATAGCGTGCTTCCTTAGTCGAGTTGATTTGTCTTTGCCATCGACCGGCCTGCACTGCGCAGGGACTCGGGACAGTCCAACCGCCCGGTGTGAATTTCGATGAAGACAAGGCCGTCCGTTGTGGCAGCCTTACCCAGCGCATCTTCAAGTTCGCCTTCCGTGCGGACATCAAGGCCCAGCCCTCCACCGAATACGTCCACGAGTTTGTGATAGAGCCAAGGTTGGATATCGTTGTAGGGGTGATCACAGACCACTCGCTCGATGGTATACCCGTCATTATTCATGAGAAAGATAACGGGCTTAAGATGATTCCGGATCATCGTCGAGAGGTCCTGGCACGTCACTTGAAAAGAGCCATCCCCCACAAACAGCACAATACGGCGGTCTTGCGCTGCCATGCCGGCACCCAGGGTTGCCCCGACCGTATAGCCGATCGATCCGCAGAAGGTTTGCCCTATGAAGGTCGCTCCTTCCGGCATGAGCATCTCCGCGGCGCTGAAGAGGGATACGCCTGTTTCAGCAATGACAATCGAGTTGTCTTCCACAAAATGACTCATGCGGTCGAAGAAACGCTTGATGGAAAGCGGTTTCGCCGCCTCCGGCCGGTACACCTCGGTATGCCGGTGGACGCAGCCATCGGCGGCACAGTGGATCTCCAGCGTTGCGGGATCGCGTCGTGAGAGCTTTTCTGTCAGTCCAAGGATAAAATCAGGGAGATACACGTTCTCGAAATAATGATGTTCTATCTTCACGGCGCGGATGTTTGCGCTGATCGTCTTGGAGTCGACGAGGTTCGTGGTGAAGCCGCCCGTGTTGAAATCGGTCAGCAAGGCTCCGAGTTGCAGAATGCAGTCAGCGGTCTCGACCCGATTCCGTACGTAGTCGCGACTCCGATCTCCCTCAAAGAGGCCAATGAATTGCGGGTGGTGCTCTGAAAGGACGGTCTTACCTAACATCATGGTGACATACGGGTAGCCCGTTTTGTCGAGAAGACCGGCGAATTCCTTTTGCAGCTTGAAACGGATCAACTCCACGTCGCCGATCACAACCGGTTTCTGTGCTTTATCCAGCATTTCAAGTGCTTCCTTGATCGCCTCCCCCAGCGCATCCTGATCGCTACGGTCGGGCGTTGGGAAAAGGAAAGCGTTCGGCCGATTGCACTTCATCATCACCACGTCCGAAGGGAGACTGATGTAAACAGGTTGCTGGTGAGAAAGGCACGCCGACAACACCCGGTCGATCTCGGCCGGGGCCGTTTCAGCAGAAACGAGCTGGGTTGAGGCGGCAGTGATTTTTTCAAATATCCTCAAGGGAATCTGATAATCGCCCAATGTGTGATGCAACAGCGGCCGTGTGCGGAAATAAGTCGTCGCAGGCGAGCCGGTGATCACCACCACCGGCACTCTTTCGGCGAATGCTCCCGCCACGCCGTTGATGGCGCTCAGTTCTCCGACGCCATAGGTTGAGGAAAATGTACCTATGCCCCGAATACGTGCGTAGCCGTCAGCGGCATAGGCCGCGTTGAGTTCATTGCATGTACCGACATACTTCACGGCACTCTTCAGTACCTGGTTGAAGAATCCCGGGACAAAATCTCCCGGCACGCCAAAGAGGTGATCCACCCCGATCTCTTTCAGCCGGGTTAGCAGATATTCGGCAACAGTGATCTCCGAACTTAACATACTGCTGTAGTCCTCATTTCGCTGTTCAAGTAAGGTGTATCGGACACTTCTGAAGTGTTGACCGGGTTTGCTCTTGGCCCCGGCAGTGTGTCCTTGCCCAGGAGTTGGCGGCCGGCGCGAGCGATCTGGACCGAGGCCATCTTGCACATGGCGTCGGACGCATCGAAGCCCTTGGCGATCCCGGAAGATTCGAGAAGTCCCACGGCGATATTTGCCAGCATGATCACCTCACGCGATCCTGAAATAGCCCACGAGGCAGCAATGCAGCGGCCTGACGAAATGCGAGGGCTTGGTGATGCCGTCTCCGGTCGGAGTGCCGATGGACATGGATGCGTAGCCCTCGCCCAGGCCCAGACCGTAGAGGGTCGGAGCGTTCTTGACGTAGATGGAGCACTGCATGCGCCGGCCCATGCGGCTCAGGTTCCCGATGTTGGTCGAGTACATGGCGGCGGAATGATGGTTGCTCGCCTCGGCGCGATAGGCCAACTCGATGGCAGAGTCCACGTCCTTCGCAGCGGTGACGGGCAGGACCGGCATGAGCTGTTCGGTCCAGACGAAGGGGTGGTCGTTAGGCACCTCTCCCCACAACAGGCGCGTGGCGGGAGGCACATCCAGACCGATGCCTTTGGCTATGACCGCCGCGTCGCGACCCACATAGTCTCGGTTCATGACCGGGTCTTTGCAGCCCTCGCCTCCCTCCTTGATGACGAGCTTGGTCAAGGCATCCATCTGAGAGACTGATAGTTCGAAGGCCCGCGGATCCTTACGTATACTCTCCAGGAACCGGACCTTGGCCGCCTCGACCACGATGACTTCTTTTTCCGCGATGCACAACACGTTGTTGTCGAAGCTCGCGCCGAATATGATGTCCTCGGCGCACTTGGGGAAGATGGCCGTCTCATCAACAACCCCCGGCGGGTTGCCCGGCCCGGCCGCGATGGTCTTGCAGGTCTTGCCCGTGGTCATGGCCACCTTCACGATCGCAGGGCCTCCGGTCACCATGTTGAGGTTGACCTCGGGGTGGGACAGGAGGGCCTTGGTCGTCTCCTGAGAGGCAGGAGAGACCGTGGCGATCAATCCCGCAGGGGCCCCGGCCGAGACCGCGGCCGAAGCAAGGATGCACATCGCGTCCTGGCAGACCTGGGCCGCGGCCGGATGCGGGGCGAAGACCACGGAATTACCTGCGGCCAGTATGCCGATGGCGTTGGAGATGACGGTCGCGGCCGGATTGTTCGAGGGGGTGATGGCGGCCACGACGCCGAAGGGGGCGTACTCCACCAAGGTCAGGCCCTTATCGCCGGTGTAGGCCCGCGACTGCAGGTCCTCCACCCCCGGCGTACGGGTGGCGCAGAGGAGGTTCTTCTGCGCCTTATCCTCGACGCGGCCCATCTTCGTCTCCTCGACCGCCATGCGGCCCCAGCGCTCCGCGTTGGCGATGGAGGTCTTGCGCATCGCTTTGATGACGGCCCTGCGAACTTCGAGGCCCTGGTCTTGGAAGACCCTCTGCGCCTGAGCCGCAGTGGAGACGGCGGCGTCCACGGTGGGAAAGATGACCCGGTCGCCCTCGGCGGCGGAGAGAAGGCCGTATGTCGGATGGCTGACACGTGTTTGTTTGCTCATGGTTTCTCCTCCGGATGTGTTCTGGACCGAATCTTCGATTGCATCAGTTGGGGTTCCCCTCGCTGCGCCACTCGTCCTTGGCTTCGCTTACTATCTGCGGATCAAGTACCGACGACGCGCGACTTTTGCCGCGCTCCGGCACCGGCGTCGCCGTCAACGCATCGCTGACAATCGTCTGGGCTTCCTCCAGGAGGCAGCGCAGATGATCCGCTCCACGGAAGCCCTCCGCATAAATCTTGTAAGTATTCTCGGTCCCTGATGGCCACGCCGGGATCCACCGCCCCGCGACCAATCCCACGGCTCCCCGACCTCTCACAAACTGCCCCAAAAAGATGTGCATCGTTTGTCCTCCTTGCGATCCTTGTGGTCGAACAAACTCGACGCGTTTCGCCCATTCGTTTTCATCATTGTCTCCTGTTGTGCCAGTTACTTTTTCTCCAGCAATTGTCCCACCTTGTCGGAAAGGGCCTGCAGCTTAAACGGTTTGGTCAAATAGGCATCGACTCTCGCCAGCCTGGCCGCGACGTGTCTATCGAGAAAGGTCCTGCGGGCCGTCATGACCAGGATAGGGATGGTGCGCCGTTCGGGCGCGTGGCGGAGCTGTTCGATGAACTCCCAACCATCCATTCGCGGCATTTGGAGGTCTACAATGAGCAGGTCAGGCATCAGATGTTCCAGTTCCCACATCGCGGCCTCGCCGTCGCGAACGGCAATGACTTTGTGGCCCAACGGGCTAAGTACTTTTGTCACAAGCTCTCGACTGGCAGCTTCATCGTCGATAACCAGGATTGTTGCCATTGGTGTCCACTCCCATTCTCAGCATGTATGACTTGTCCGTTGCGCACTTGGAAGCAAGGGCTCTGGCCAAAGCCACAATCTATCCGATCAGCCCCCGTCACCACCTGTGCGAGCGGTCAAGGCGGTAACGTCGAAATGAAACTCCTGAACGGCCCATCGTCTCCTCACGGCATGGCAACCGTTAGCAAGATGGCGCAGTCGACAAGGGCCGTCACAGTGTGACTAAGGCCGCTGGCGAGGGCTATCAGGTTGCCCGCGGGGAGTTCGACATCCTGAACATCTGTCGTGACTCGCACACAGCCACGAAGGGTCTGGATGCTCACAGGGCTCACAGGGCCATCCGACTGGTACAGGCTGAAGCTCGTGCCCCTTCTCAGGGCCAGAAGGGCGATCCGGAGCGGTCCCTGTGCTATGAGAGTCTTGGCTGCACGACCCGTTACGGAGCCTTCCGCGTGTTCCCGCAGCGTGTCCTCCTCTTCACCAAGCATGAAAGTCGGCATCTTCTCTAGAAACCGATGAACCCTGCGCTGAGGCATTACCTTGAGGTCATGCGCACACACTGAATCCAAGAGCTCATCGGGTGCATCCCCCATTCCGGCGTTATGCGCAGCAGGCATGTTCGCTCAGGACTTGAGGATTTGTCGGTTCAAGCGAAGCTTTCATTTTGTCGAGTTGATTCTGATCGCCATGCGCGATGACCAGGAATTTCCCGGCCCTGACCTGCGCCTCGTACTCGATGACGCTGTCTTCGGGAATTCCGATGCTGTACAAGCCCGCGCCCAGCGCGCTCAAGCCCCCGACCACCACCGCTCCTTCCAGCGCCCCGACAATCCAGCCGACGAGCGGTCCGGCGACAAGCATCGGTCCGATACCGGGAACAAAGAAGAACGACGATCCGAACAGCAGACCCCACAGTCCGCCCCAGAAGGCCCCTCGCTTGCCCCACGCTTTCACGCGGTCACCCGTATTGTAGTAACCCACCACGTCTTGTTCAGTGTGGTAATCCTTACCGACAATGGATAGTGTCCGCATGTCGAAACCCGACTTTTCGAGCTTGCGAATGGCTTTCTCTGCCTCGTCGTGAGTGTCGTACACGGCGCCGACAGCGCACTTCTCTGACTTCTCCAACTTCTCTTCTGATACCTGTACTGACATAACTGTTCTCCTTTCCCTAATTTCAGACACGATCAATTACTTGCTTCAGCTTGGTCTGCACCTCCTGAGCCACGGCAGACAATGACGGATTGTTGACGGCTTTCATTGTCTCGAGGGGGTCGGTGGCGGACACCTCCACCTGACCCTCGGACTTCTCCTGTACAATCACGTTACAGGGCAACAGCAATCCAATGTTGTCTTCAGCCTGGAGTGCCTGATAGGCGAGAGCCGGATTGCAGGCGCCCAGAATGCGGTACTTGCGGAAATCAACGTCGAGGTTCCTTTCGATGGTCTCCTGAACGTCTATTTCGGTGATAATGCCGAAACCCTCTTGCTTCAGTTCATCAACAACTTTCGCAACCGCTCCACCGAACGATTGGGATACTGTCTTTGTGAAGTAGTAGGACATCTCCATTCTCCTTGTTTCGTCTTTGCCTCCAAGCAACGGAACACCGTGAGCACCGTCTAAAACCGCAGGTACCTTGCAGCACGGTCGCCTCCCGATTGTGCACTGCGTGCGCTGCGGACAACCTTGACGACGGCTTCCTCGGACTGCGTGCCGTCGGGTAGCGTTGCTGTGATACGAAGGGTCCCGTCGATACTGTTCTTGAGTGACGGCGAAGCTTTGAGGGCAATCGGCTTTGTCTCGAAGTCCCCGTACTGGTCCGCGGTTACGACGATAGGCCCCTTGTGGCCCTGCTTACCTGTGGAACCGCGACGCTGGTAGAAGAGCTCAATGCTGACTTTGGCGTTGGGTTCGGTTCGGCCTCGGACCGTGATCGTGTTGCCGATTTCATCGCCATCTCGGGGTGAGGAGATTACCGGAGCGGCGAACAGGTAGGTGGAGTAGGTGGAGCCTGAGCCTCCAAGCTCGTTGGCAGTTCGCGTCTCTCGTTTGCCGTCGGCCGACTGGAAAGTCACGACGACGCGCGACTGGTTGGGAAGCGAACGGTTCGGGATCGTCAGTTTTCGTGTGTAGGTGCCGCGTGTCGCCGATTCTGTCATGCGAACACCCGTGGCGATCCCTTCGAGGTCGAACTTGGCATAGCCACCGGAAGACGCTGTCATCGTTGCCTTGAAGACATCGCCAGCGCGCAAATCGGCGGTCCCACTATGGGTGATGGAAGTGATCAGCGGCGTCTTGAGAGCGCCCTGACTGATTTCCCACACTTCATTTGAGGTCGGGTTCAGCCTTGATGTGACTTGCTGGCCCGTTCGCAGATTGGACAGGGGTATCTGGCTTCCCCTGACATCGGTGAACACTGCGTTTGACGCCACACCGTAAATGGTATTGGGTTGCAGCGTGAGGCGGCTACTGCTGAGGGACTTGATGGTCCCTGAAACCGAGCGGTACGTCGCCTCAACCGTTTGTGCGTTCCCGGCGTTACGGGTTTGCGTGACGCGGACATCGTCCCCCAATCCCAGGTCGCTCAGCGCAACGACTTGAGACGCGCGGCCAATCTGCTGCCGCGTAATGCGAACCGACTGATCCATCGGTATCGTCCGACTTCCTCCGGCGCCTTGGATTGTCAATTCGTTCGTACCCAGATTGACTCTGGTGATGCTTCCCGTGGAAGATCCCTGCGGGTAGTACGGGGCCATAGTCACGGTGCCAGCGTTGGCATCCCACACGACCGGCGCCATCGTCCCCTGCCCCGTCAGGGGCAGCTCTGCCACATTCTTCTCCGCGCGTTTGATGCGGTCGACTGCGGACGGATGGTCGCTCAGCCAACTCAGCGATTGGGGTGTGCCCTGGCTGACCTTGTCCAATACCTGGAGCATGTCAACAACCCCCTGCGGGTCGTATCCGAACCCACGGGCCTGGTTCAGCAGCCTGACGCTCCCATCATCCGCCTGATATTCATCGGCGCGGGAGTATTTCTGCGCCTGAACGAAGTTGAGAATCCCCGCGACTTGCTGTACTGAATTGCTCGCGCCGGTGGCTCCCAGAATGATCGCCAACCCCAGGCCGCGCTCCTGGTCCTTCTTGTACTGTTTCGCCCAATGCTGGTTGGTGACGTGGATCATCTCGTGGCCAAGAACTCCGGCCAGCATGTTAATCCCTTCGCTCGGGTTGCTGGACTCGAGCTTGAAGGCGCTGAGCAAACCGGTGTAGACATAGATCGGTCCGCCGGGCAACGCGAAAGCGTTCACCTCTTTATTTTGAATGACTTTGAAGCTGAAGTTCCACGGGTTTGACCCCAGGACGGACACGAGATTGTTCCCTACCTCGGCGACAATTACGTCCACCGATTTGCCGCCGATGTTCCCGTAGGTGTTGCCGTTTCTTCCCACGATCACGGCCTTGCTCTCGATCTGACTCGCCGCCTGAGCGCCGATCTTCTTCTGATCATTGATGCTCACGTCAAACAGCCCCGCATGACAAGTCATGCTCGCCGCTACTATGAGACCGATGACCCACTTTGTAACCAGACTACTTCGCATTTGAATTGCTCCTCTCAGTTGCTTCCATTCCAGAGTCTTTCATGAAACTACCTTGGGCCTGTTGCTCCGCGTCCAAGTAGGTTCAGTCGTCCTCGTCCTCATGACCCTTGTTATCGTCGTTGTCTTTCTCGTGTCCTTTGCCTTTGTCTCCCTTATTCTCCCTTTCGGGTTTTACCTTTCCGGTGTTGGGAGCGGGATGGGCGTTGGCTTGGATTTTCACAGCAACGTCCCGGTTATAGTCAAGGATTACAGTGGCATTCATTCCTTCCTTGACTTCCCGGAGATTAGCTTTGGTACCGTTCACTCTGATATCGGCGTTGTCTGCGACTTGGAGCGTCTTCGCTGGCACGCTTCCATGCTGGTTGAGGATGATCGTGTGGGTACCCACGCCGACAACAATCCCCGGTATCGCTCTGCGGCCCAGTCCCTCGTTTTTGTCCGGCTTATCCAGCCTGGCGGCTTTGTCGTGTCCTTTGCCCTTCTCTCCCGTCCCTTCTTCTTCGGGTAGCTCGTTGCTGGTGTTGGCTTGGATTTTCACAGCGACGTCCCGGTTCGGGTCGAGGGTCACGGTTGCTTTCATCCCTGTCTTGACATCGTGGAGAGAGCCTGTGCCGCCGTTGACTTTGATGGCGGCGTCGTTGGCGACTGGGACGGTCCTTGCAGGCCGGCTTCCATACTCATTGATGGAGATGGTATCGGCCCCGACGCCCGTAACGATTCCCCTGATCTTCCTATGGCCCCGATGCTTGTTCCGGTCTTCCGGGTAGGTTATTGCAGGCTTAACAACCTCGCCGTCGCGCAGTGGTCGAGCCATGATCTTGATGACATTGCTTCCGCGGGGGTCGAGAAGAAGGGTGGCTGCCATCCCCGCCTCCAGCGCATCAAAGGGCGATACTTTGCCATTGACCAGGATCTGAGCGTCATTGCCGATTTGATACGTACCCGCTGAATCGATCTGCACCGTTCTGCCCAATGGATTCGCCGAGGTGATCTCGCCGCGGACTTGTTTGCCGTACCTCGATTGATTGCCTCGTGCCGGCATGAAAAGGGCCCCTGTTAGGAGCAAGAGAAATCCTGCCTTCAATATCGTTCTCATCGTTTCGTTTACCTCCTGTTGCATGATTAGTTTTGTCTTTCTACCTGTTGGCGTCGTGAGCGGGAATACCCGCCACTTTCTTCCGATCACACCAGCCCTCATAGACCCACAGAACCAACAGAATCACAGCGATCGTCCACAACATGTAAGAACCCTCCTTTCGAAACGCTTTTGATTCGGTAGTGGCGAGTGCGTCCCGCACCAGCAGGGAATCTTCTCGCCCGCCTTGGCAAGCGTCTAATGTCCTGATTTGCCTGTATTTCCCATGTGCCGGTCTGTCCCGTGGCCACTGTCTTCCCGGTCGCTCCCACGTGTCTCGTTGTTCCCGTCTGTCCCGTGGCCGTTGTCTTTCCGGTCGCTCCCATGTTTGTCGTTGTTCCCGTGCGTTCCAGGGCTATTCTCTCTGCGGTCGCTCCCGTTTGTCCCGGGATTTGTCTTGCGCGCCTGTCCGGGGGGCTGCTTGGCAGCCGGGGAATTGGGCGACTCATGAGGGTCGCTCTTGAGCTTCTTTTCCTTCTTTTCCTTCGCCTGTCCCGGCGGCTCTTTCCTGGCATCTTTGCCGTCCTTGCTCTTGTCCGTCCACCACATCGGTTTCCCGGGCGGCTCCGGCATCTTCCGTCCCAACCGGTTGAGGAAGTCCTGAGACGGCTCACCGCCCAGCTTCTGCGCGATCTGAACCTGCCTCCACGCGGCGACGTTGTTTCCCTTCGCAAACAGCTTCTCAGCCAGTTGCTCGTGATGGGTCGCCCTCCATGGCCCAAGCTCTTCCGCCCGGTCCAGGTGCATGGTGGCATCCTTCATGCGTCCCTCATCCAACCGCACCATCGCCAGAGAGTACTCGGGAACAGACCAAGTTGGCCAAATCGTTCCCGCGTGGGTATAGGCGTCGGTTGCCTTCTGCAACTTATTCTGCGCATAGTAGGTCTGGCCCAGCGCGACCAGCGGCTCCGCCCAATCGGGCACGAGCTTCGAGGCTGTCGTTAGATTCGCGGCCGCCTGATCGTAGCGCTTCAGGTCGTAGTAGGCCACGCCGCGGTCATATTGAGCGTCGGCAAAGGTCGGATACGCGGCACTGGCCCTGTTCAGCGGATTCAGGGCCTCCGCTGGTTTTCCCGCCGTTAGGTAGGCCTTGCCCAACTGGTAAAGGGACCACGGGGGCTGCTCCTTCCCCAGGAGGGCGGTGGTGAGAGGGCGGATGACATCGTTGGCGCTCTTTCCAAACAGCGAGTTCCCGAGTTGGTACAGAAGCCCTGCATCGCTAGGAGCGGACTTTGCTGCCTGCTGCCAGTACGAAACTGTGGCGTTCGTGTCGGGGCTGTAGAGGTACTCTTGTGCGAGAGGGGGATCGGTAACTCGAACAGCCCACCTCGTTTCGGGCTGCCAGATAAGCGGGGCCCGAAATCGGTAAACATCTATGTTCTCCGGCGTATTGTAGGAGGGGTAGTCTTCAACGCGGTAAGGCACGACCTCCACACCGTTGACCGAGACCTTCCGCACAGGCTCCCGAGAAGCCACGGTTCCCTCGATGGCGTAAGTACCCGGCTCACTCAACGCTACGTAGTGTCCGTCCGGATCGGACTGGGGATACGTCAACTCGACAAGGGGCTCCTCATTTGGGATGCCAGACGTCCCCGAGGGTACGTTCCGCTCGCTTTTCCCACATCCAGCCATGAACGCTGCCACTACCAGAGCCGCCAGCGCAAATCGCGAGGTCAGAAACCTCGTCTTCTCTCGTAAGTTCTTCATGTCACAGATTCCACCTTTCTTAAGATGACTAACGCATTCGTGGCAGCAACCAGGAGAGTCCGTTGCACGTAGTCTTCCGAGCCTGTTCGGAGGAACCCAACAACAACCCGGTCACCGCGCCCACCGCCACAGCCTCCCAGGGATTTTCGCGAATCCAACCGGACAACTTTACACGCGAGGCGGTTTCACGAAGGCCCGCTTTGGCCTCCTCGACGGTCACTTGACGATCCGTTTTGCAGCCACCCATATTAATCCTCCGGCCAGAAGCAGCAACCCAACCCCTACGATGCCGGCCGCGCCCGCAGGGCTCGTAAATGGAGTAAGTTGGAGGTATGACGCCCAGCTTAACAACCCTACGCCTGAGATCAGGAGAGCGCCAGCGACCAGAAGCACCACCATGCCGACGCCCAAGCGCAAGAAGCCGGCTCTGAGGGAACGCGCCTCGGCCTCCATCAACTCCACCAACCGAATGATAAACTCCGTCAGCGTCTCCACGGTTTCATTTCCTGTCCAGTAACTTGCCGATCAAAAATCCGATTGCCAGAGCGCTCACCAAGCTAATGAGAGGTTTCTCTTCAATCGTCTTTTCCACCGCCTTAACCGCCTTCTTCACTTCGGCGTTGGCCTTTGCCTTTGTGGCGCCAACTTCGTCCTTCCCCGCTTGAGTGAAATCATGGATCAGCGCCGTCATATCCGTCTTCAGTTTCGCAATGTCTTCTTTCAGGCTCTCGATTTGCTTTGCAGCATCATTTTCCGCCATTGTGCTCACCTCCTTTCTGTGGGTTGAGCTGTCGTAATGCCGGGATCCGCACTGAACCGCTTCGCACTCACGTCATTCATCTCCGTTACGTCCAATTCCAGGTTCCTCCATGTGACTGCAACGCACGGGTTCATACTGCTCTTCGTCCCTGGATTACGTTGACTAACACTACGACAACGGCAATGACCAGCAGGATGTGAATGAACCCGCCCATCACGTGACTGCTCACTATCCCCAGCACCCACAGAGCCAACCGAATTACAGCGAGCGTCCACAACATGATAGAATTCTCCATTCGATTTGCTTTCGATTCGGTGGTGGCGAGTGCATTCCGCACCTGCCACCACTGCATCTCCTCTACTGTCTTGGCACGTGCCTACTGTCCTGAATCGTCCGCACTTCCCGATGTTCCTGTCTGTCCGGTCGCTCCAGTCTGTCCAGTCTCTCCTGTTTGTCCGGTCGCTCCAGTCTGTCCAGTCGCGCCGGACTGTCCGGTCGAGCCAGTCTGTCCAGTTGATCCAGTCTGCCCGGTTGATCCGGCCTGTCCGGTTGCCCCGGTCTGTCCCGACATTCCCGGCACGGGCACGGGAACGTATGTCGGCGGGGTTATTGTCCTTTCAACCACGGTTGGGGTCGGGTTCTGAATGATGGTGGTGTGACTCGGTTTCCACCAGGAGAAGTAACCAACCACAAACGCTATGACCGCCACTCCCAATACGGTCGCCACCGCGGCCCACATCCTGGAGTCGTCGTTTGTCCCGTCTCGCACAATTCGTGTCTCTCGTATGTTGTAGTCTGTCATGTTATGTCACGTCCTTTTTCTGAGCTTATCGCCTCACCGGTAGTGAGGTATTGAATGGGTTTGGCGGCCTCGCCCTGATTCTCCTCGCCTTGTTTTTGCTCTGCCCGGAGGTCCCATCTTTTCCAGGGACCTCCGGGCAGCCTTGTGATTCCAGACGCCATGCTGTTACCTTCCGGCTTCGTGGGCGCGGATCTTGACCACGAGATTGCTCTCCCTCTTGAGGGCAAGGGTAGCGTGCATGCCTCTCTTCACATCACTCAAGGTGGCGGTCCGTCCCTTGACGATGATCTTCGCGTCCTGGGCGATGTTGTACGTCTGCGTGTTTGGAGTCTTCGTTGTCCCTATCTCAAGCGAGATTCTGCGGTCATCGGTGTTCACGTTGGTCACCGTGCCGGGAACCGATCTGCGCCCCTTGCCTCGCTCTCCGGCCGGAGCCTGGCTGACCATCGAAAGACAGGCGGCGCCAGCAAAGAGAATCAGAACTCCGAACATCCAACTTCGATTGCTTTTCATAGTGTCATGTACCTCCTTTCATGGGATTCACTGAAGATTAACTTCCCATCCTGACGAAACGAGCGTGTGCAACTTCTAACCCACCCAGGTCGTTACCCTCCACCATTACTCGGACTGCGAACAACCCTGACGACGGCTTCCTCGGACTTCGTGCCGTTAGGTCGCGTCGCTGTGACACGGAGGGTCCCATCGATAGTGCTTCTGAGTGACGGCGAAGCTTTGAGAGCGATGGGCTTTGTCTCGAAGTCCCCGTATCGGTCCGCTGTCACGACAACAGGCCCCATGTGCTCCTGCTTGCCGGTGGAACCGCGACGCGCGTAGAAGAGCTCAATGCTGGCTGTGGCGTTGGGTTCGGTGCGGCCTCGGACTGTGATCGTGTTACCGATTTCGTCGCCCTCACGGGGCGAGGAGATCACCGGGGCGGCGAACGCGTTAGACAGAGGCCGAACCTTGGTCAGTGGTGATGAAAACCGTCTGGGTGGCGGACGACCACTTGACATCGGCCCCGAGGGACTCGCTGACGAATCGCAGCGGCACCATCGTTGCCCCGTGGATGATCATTGCCGGGACATCAAGGAGGACGGTTCGTCCATTGACCATCGCGCGCGAGCTTCCAATGCCGATTTGCACATTGTTTTCCCCCTTATCCGCCGTGGCCGTTCGCGTCGCCTCGTTCCATTGCACCGCTGTACCAAGGGACTCAAAAATGTCGCGCATCGGCACCATGGTTCTGCCACTGACCTGTGTCGGAGGCACACTGAGGTCCAGCCGACGCCCGTTCAACTCGACCTGCGTCGCTGCCATACCTGAAGTGATGGCCACTGACAACAATCCTGACAGCATCCCTGCCCTGCTGAGAGGGTGCATCCCTTTCAAAATCGTCTTCATAGTTACCTTCTTCCTTTGCGAACCAGATTTCTGCGTTGCCTGACTTTGTCAGCCATGACGTAAGGTATTGAGTAGGTCGCGACCTCCTCACCAGAGATGATCCGCTTCACTGATGAGGCGCCGACTGGCTTCTCCAACCTGGGTATGGTTATCGGTTATCCTTCCGTTTGTACGCTGCGAACGACCTTGACGACGGCTTCTTCGGACTTTGTGCCGTCGGGTAGCGTTGCTGTGATACGAAGGGTGCCGTCAATGGTGTTCTTGAGTGACGGCGAAGCTTTGAGAGCGATGGGCTTTGTCTCAAAGTCCCCGTACTGGTCTGCGATCACGACGACAGGCCCTTTGTGACCCCCCTTGCCGGTGGAACCGCGACGCTGGTAGAAAAGCTCAATGCTGACTTTGGCGTTGGGTTCGGTTCGGCCTCGGACCGTGATCGTGTTGCCGATTTCATCGCCATCTCGGGGTGAGGAGATTACCGGAGCGGCGAACTGGTAGGTGGAGTAGGTGGAGCCTGAGCCTCCAAGCTCGTTGGCACTCCGTGTCTCCCGTCTGCCGTCGGCCGACTGAAAAGTCACGACGACGCGTGACTGGTTGGGGAGCGAACGGTTCGGGATCGTCAGTTTTCCTGTGTAGGTGCCGCGTGTACCCGATTCTGTCATGCGAACACCCGTGGCGATCCCTTCGAGGTCGAACTTGGCATACCCACCGGCCGGGGCAGCAACGGTCACGTTGAAGACATCACCGGAGCGCAGGTCGGTGATCCCGCTATGGGTGATGGAGGTGATCAGCGGCGTCTTGAGGGCGCCCTGGCTGATTTCCCACACTTCATTCGAGGTTGGGTTAAGCCTTACAGTGACTTGCTGGCCGGTTCTCAGGTTGTTCCGGGGTATTTCGTTACCCCTGGCGTCAGTGAATACTGCGTTGCCTGCCACATCGTAAGACGTGTTGGGTTGAAGGGTGAGGCGGCTGCTGCTGAGAGACTTGATGGTCCCTGAAACCGAGCGGTACGTGGCATCTACCGTCTGCGCATTCCCATCGTCACTGTTCCGCGTGAGGAGGACATCGTCTCCCATCCCCAGGTCGCTCAGTGCAACGATTTGGGACGCGCGGCCGATCTCCCGCCGCGTAATCCGAGCCGGCTGATCCATCCGGATCGTCTGACTTCCTCCGGAGCCTTGGATCGTCAGCTCGTTCAGACCCGTGTCGATTCTGATGATACTTCCCGTTGAGGACCCCTGCGGGTAGGACAAGAACTTATCAGAAGAAGTCATTGTCACGGTGCGAGCCTTGGCATCCCAAACGACAGGCATTCCTGTCGCCAACGCCAGGAAATGGAGCGGAGCAAAGACCTGCCCGTTGCGCACCTGCGCTGGGGCTTCCAGATTCTCCCTGTTCCCATCCAACAGAGCGTAGGGATTGCCGATTGTGAGGGACAAGGCCCCTTCATCAGTGCCAACACTCACGGTCTGCCGCGGTTCGTCGTAGTTGTAGCGGATTTGTGCCTGCTCCATGACAGACGCAAGAGACACGAGAACGATGCCGCCAACCTGAAAGGGCGGGTCATCTCCGAAGCCGAGGGTCCGTCCATCCATGGTCACGCTGATGTCCTGCGCAAGAGCGCTGACTGTACTGGGCGTCACCTGACGATAGTTGTTTCGGGCTGTAATATAGGAGCGGTTCGTGTCGTAGGTGAGTTGGCTATCCAGGCGCACGCCGAACACGGCGCCCTCCGCAACGGTCACATCCGTCGTTTGCGCCTCGGTCTTCTGAGACTGTCCGTAGAAGTAGCCAGCGGCGGCGCCCAGCAACACGCCTTCGAGGGTGTGGTCCGTCAGCTTGCCAAGGATCAATCCGCCGCCCGCACCGATGGCGATAAATTTCATGCTATCATCGCTTCCCTTCTTGCTCTTTGCGACGAGACGCCCATCTGACGTTTGCGTTACCTTCTTCTCGTCGAGGGAAATCGGTGACCCATCCGCGCGCACTTGCTGTCCATCCGGCAACATTACTTCGATAAAATGCAGGGCAAGCATTCCCGGTTTCCCGTTGCCAGTGCGCTGCACTTCTGTCACGCTGCCCGAAATCCTGGTGCCGAGGGGAAATTCCGCGTCCCCGTTCTGCGCAGAACGGACAGTCACGGTAAACCGGTCTCCCACGCGATTCGTCGCAGAACTCAGCGCCTTGTCCAGTGTAACCGGAATCACGGTCGCCTCAGGCAGGTTAACACGCGCTTTTTGTCCCGCCGGCAGCTCAACCAGGCTGAACGACGCTGCGTAGCGCAAAGCATACATGTTGCCATGCGTCGTGCGTCCCGTCGCCGCCTGCCCCCCTCCTAGGCCTTATACAAGCATGATATTCAATATTTTCGAGAGGTGAGGAAGCGAGAAAGCCCCGTTTTTCTTGGACAAATCGGTGTAAGCACCGAAGAGTGGAGAAGCAATAAAAGGGGGCTTTCAAGTGCGTAGATCATATCGCAAGATCGTGCGGAACCGCAAGAGGAGAATCGAGCGTCGGCTGGCTCGTCGGAACTGGGAGGCGCAGGAGCGTCCGATGTTTGGAGGGACGAACATTCATTACGAGATGTCGGAGAAGACGCGCGGTTTTTGCTGCGGAGGTCTTGGCGCCTTTGTGAAGCTGGT
>Ga0210051_1000764_pt1 | contig 31187 bp, 29 predicted proteins | sample CryGey092014_all_FD_185464 | JGI IMG/M metagenome (GOLD analysis project Ga0210051, IMG submission 185464) | Groundwater microbial communities from aquifer - Crystal Geyser CG23_combo_of_CG06-09_8/20/14_all (SPAdes) (version 2) | ecosystem: Environmental > Aquatic > Deep subsurface > Groundwater...
TTTCGTTTTGTAGATAATAGGAAATAATTCGATTTTTTAGACTAAAACTATCGGCAGCGTAATAAGGGTATTCAAAAAAATAAAGATTAATAAAAATAAGAAGGCCAGTAGTAAAAGATAGGGTTAAAAAGATGTTTAATAGCTTATTCTTTAGAGAAAATAGATAATACAATCCAATGCCGGAAAGAAAGACAAAAAATGGATATTGGAAGGCAGAATGAAGAGCATAAGCCGGAATAGAATCTTTTCTTATGGCTTCCGGCAGAGGCGATAATAACAAAAAATAGGCAAGTAACCAGAAAGCTGGTCGGTATTTAGAAAACAAATATAAAAATCCAAAAATAATAGTAAAGATTTCGATGGGGTAAAAATATCCATGTTTCCAGAGTGAGCCAGTGAAAGTTTCATCGCCTTTTAGAAATAATAGATTAGGTGAAAAACTATTTAAAAATTTACCAAAACTAAATTTAACAGTGGAAAGAAGCTTGTTGTTAAAAACAGTTTTAAAAATTCCCGGTGTTTGGCTGTATTGGCGATTTTGGTTTACCTCAAGCGAAATTTTGGGATCGGAAAACGAAATAAGCTCACCGATGCGGTTACCCAAATCTGATTTATAAAGATTCAGGCCATAATTTAAAGAAAGGGCTAGGGTAAATATATTCACCAGAAGTAATTTCTTAATTGATTGCCGCTTGTTGGTAATATAGACAAAATAAGAAGTAATAAACATAAAAGGAAAAACAAGAATCTTGGTGCCAATATAAGTATAAAAAGAAAATAAAATAGATAAAATTATAAAAAATATATTTTTGTTAGAAAGCAGAAGATAGATAGATAACAAGATAAAAAAAACAGCCAAGGGGGCATCAAAGGCAGTGCGGGAAAAATAAATAAACCAGGGATTGATGGCGGCTAAAACAGAAACAAAAATCGCGATTTTAGCACCGAAAAGATGTTTGGCTAATAAATATAAAATAAATACAGTTAAAGTTCCCAGAATGGCTCCGGTCAACCTAGAGGTAAATAAATTTAGAGGAAGTGGCCCGATAAGGGGACTTAAAAGTAAGAAGCTTAATTCAGAGCTGGACTCATGGGGAATAGTTTTTAATGATAGAGGATTCCAGTTGTTGGCAAGATTACTGAAATTTAGAAAGACGGATTTAGCATTGAGAACGAAATGAAGTTCGTCGTTGGTGATTCCGGCCGGAATAATATTGAGCCAAAATATTCGTAGAAACAGAGCCGTAGTAAGAATTATGATTAATTGGAGGCGAGGCTTCATTTTTTTAAGAACACCCAATTTAAAATTATTAATACTAAAAGATAAAAGGAAAGGTAAAATGGATCCATCTTTTGAAAACGGTCAAAAAGTGAGTTTATGGTGTTTTGTAAACGATTTGAAAGCCTGGGGGTTTGATAAGTGGTTTTGAGATCCCAATTGCCACCAGGATCGCTTAAAAGGAAGAGAGATTCGGGGATAGTATTATCGGTAGTTAAATTAATGGCAAAAGAGGTGTCTGACACAGGCGGAAAGTTTAGGTCGAGCCAACCGGGATCACCAACATTTGAGCCAAAAAATACGAATTGAGCCAAAGAGTTACCGAGAGAGTTTTCAAGTTCAATGACTATTCGACTATTGTTCTGGATAAGTGGATTTTTAAGTTGAAGAGACAGGGTGTTGAGGTTGGCGGGGTGATTAAACTTATAAACATATTTTTTCCCAGAGTCGAGTGAAATTTGAAGTTTATCATTTTCCTGAAAATAAAAAGGGGTTTTGGTAATTAAAAGTGACGGAAATACAATTAGTATTAAAAACAAAAATAGAATTTCTATAAATATAAAACTAGTTTTTGGCATTTGATTTTAATAGGAAACTAAGTGACAAAACAGCCAAAATTATTTTTATATAATTCTCCATTATAAGAGGATCGATGAAGAATCGATAACGAAGCAGTTGATAAGGACTCCGGAGTGAGACGAATGAGGGGTTAACGGGGGTCAGGTGTCCCCAGAAAAGGTAAGAATCGTTGGTGATGATTACCAACAAAACACAGAGACAGGAAAGAAGAGTAAAGACGATTGTTTTATAGGTACTTTTTGCAATAACAGGCATTATGAAGGGTAGGAACCATAAAAGCCACTGGGCATGAAAATCAACCAGGACAATGAAGGATAAAAATATTAATAAGATACTCTCTTCAATTTGACGATGGCGGAGATACCAAAGAAAGATAAAAAGATAGGTTATAGGAAATAAAGGAAGATTAAGGATTCTGGTTTCAATTATTTTTTGACTTAACCCGGAGTTAGTTAAGGATAGGAAAAAGGGTTGACTGGCTACGAAAGGTAAAACAGTAAAAATCAGGGGGAGAGAAAAGAATAAAATATTTTTAAAGAAATGTTTGGGCTTAAGGAATAGAAAGAAAGGCAGAAAAAGCAACGGGTAAAGTTTGAAAGCGGTAGCAACACCTAAAGAAATATATGAAAATTGGGGTAAGTTTCGTTTTAAAAGATACCAGGAAAAAAGGGTAAAAAATACCGGTATAATATCGAAATTTCCCAATATATAGATTAAATAGATACTTAAAGGATTGAAAAGCCAAACAACAAATATTTTTTGTCCGTAGAGTTTGAGGAGGAGCAGGGCTACTCCTATATCAAAGACTAAGTAGGGAAGTTTAAGAATTAACATAAAAAAGGGAAAGGAATCGTAATTATTTTGAGTCACACTCCAATCGTTTAACCAAAGAGAAAGGTTTTGAGGAAAAAGTGGTTTGGTTAGGGCATGGTAAGCGCCAAGAGAAAAGTAAGTTAGGGGAAGATAATTAAACGTATCGCGGTAGGGAAGAGATAATTTATTATCGGCAATGAATTGGTAGATATTCAAGACTCCACGAGATAGATATTGAAAGTGAAAGTGTTGGCTTTTAATATCAGGATGATAAAAGAAGGGGGCGATTAGGAACCGAAGAATTAAAGACAAAATAATTGTTTTTTTAATACTCATGGATTGGTATAAATACGAAATTGAGGAATAGCCACATTTAGTTTGGTAAATCCTTCTAAATCACCATCATGGTAAGTAAGATAAATGCTTCCCGTGGGTGGTAACTCGTCTTTTGGCACTAAGGTTGATGGGGCGGTAAAGGAGATAGCGTCAAAAAAGCTTTCGTATATTTCTTTATCAACGTATGGTTTTAGGTTTCTCTTTTGAGATTCATAAGAAAATACCTGATAAGAAACAGACCGTTCCATATTACCGAAGATATTTTCCGTGAATTTTGGATAGGAAAACCAATAATAATGCGTAAAGTCAAGAAAGTTAATAATAAATAAAAATATCAGCGAAAAGAAAAAGTATTTACCCCGCTTAATTTTAGTAAGAAGAAGATTTGTTCCCAAAATACAGATAATTATGTAGACCGGGATGACAGCTATAATCCGACTAGCCCGATGAACCGAATCAACCAGCCCAAAAAGAAGCGGACCGGAAAAATAAGTAAGAACTAAAAAAGTCCAGAACTTTTTGAGCTTAATGGAATGAATAAACCCGAGAACAAAAAGGGGCAAGGTAGAAAGCAAAACCATGCCATGAAATTTAGTAGAATGAAAAAGGAGATCGTCACCCCGAATATATAGAAAAGTTAGATCGTAATGTGACAGATAAGCATATAAAAGATCATATAGATTGGTAAACTTGGGTCTGGCACCGCCAAAGATAGCCCCGGGATAAGCTTGGCTTATCGGGAAAATTGCTATAAAGAATGGGATGATGGTTAATACGAAAGGTAAAGTATCCGAAAACAACTTAAATAATTTAATTTTGGGACGATAATTTAAAAAAAGGATATAAATAAAAGTCAGAATAGTCCAAACAGGAACAACCGCCCTCATGCCTTTATAAGAGTAGAAAGAAGCTCCCAGACTAAGTCCGGCGAAAATTAGAAATTTTGGTTTTGGGAAGAGGCGATAATTGTTTAGATTTAAAAGCCAGATAAGAACAAAGGGCAGGGGCATAATATTGTCTAAACCGAGATGAGACTGTAAAAAGATTATTGGAGTAGTAAAAAATAGAACCATAGATAAGGTGGCATAGCGCCAGCCTAGAAGAGAATTCATCAATCTATAAAGCAAGTAGCCGGAAAAAAGAATTAATATGACACTGCTTAAACGAAGATTATAGATAGATATGCCAAAAATTTTGAAAAATAAAGTTATGTAGTATTGGGACCAAGGTTGCCGCCAGTCACTTTTATTGATGGAATTTACAAAGAGAGGCATAAAAACCCCGTTTTCGTCGTAACCGGTTCGGGAAAGAAGGGCAGCGTTGGTACCAAAAGCCGATTCGTCAGCGGTTAAACCCATAGGCGTTTCTGATAAACGATACGACAAGAGAAAAAAGAAAAAAACTAAAACAGAAAATAGCCAAAATAATTTATTTTTTAACATTGATAGTAATTAATTTTACCGCTAAAACTAAATTTAAAAGGCTAATGAATCTAATTGTCGGTTCGAATTTTAAAAGAGAAATAAGGAAAGGGAGGGGAGGTATCCACCATCCGTGGTAAACATTAAGAAGATGGGTAATAGTCAGAATGATGAAATATTTAATAAATTGTTTGTCAAAAAAACAAAGAAGATAAAGAGGGATTAGTATGGGGTATGAATAACGTTCGTGCATTCTGGTCAAAAAGACAAAAGAAAATAAACTTATTTTGACTAAAGTTAAGAGGATGTTTTTTAAATGGTAGTTGTTAAACAGTTTGATGGCAGAAAGGACAAGGTAAATAGTTCCGATTAGGGTGGAAAAGCCATAGGCTGATATAAGGGGTAGTATTTTAATTTCGTCAAGACGGGGAACAAGACCGAAAAACAGGGCCCAAAAATTAAAAGCATTGGCCGTAAGAAAGGGCATGATGCCGGGAAGGAATATTTTTAAGTAGGAATTAATAATCCATGGTAAAAGAGGTCCGGTAGCAAAAGGATAAGCCAAAACTAAGGTAGTAACGACAGGTAGAAGAAAGGTGAGAATTAGATCTTTTGGATTTGGTTTATTTTTAAAAAAGATTACCAGAATTACGGGCAGAAAAATTAGGAGGCTGCTTTTGAATAAAAGACAAAGAGTAAAGCTGAGGGCACCAAAAATATTTTTGTTTTTGTAAAACAAATAAACTGACAATAGCCCCAAAAGATTAAGGAGAGATTCATTGCCTCCCCAAAGAGAGGAATTGTAAATAAGGGGTGGATAGAAAGCAAGGATTAGTGAGGCAAGCAGGGCAATTCTAGTTGAAAAATATTTTTTGATAAAAAGGTAGACAAAGTAGATAAGAAGAAGGTCCGAAAGAATAAAAGGAAGTTTTTCCAAAAAATAATTACCGTAGAGAAAATACCAGGACATTAAATTAGAGGGGAAAAGAGGAATGTGGACATTAATCCACCAAAGCAGGTTGTAACCAAAAAGATATGTATAGCGGACAGCTTGATAAAGATAAATATAAAGCATCGGCTGATTAGGGTGGGTGTAACCACCAAATTCCAACCAATCATAATAACCACGGAGAGGAAAATCGACAGCAAATTTTCCCCACCAATAATTAACTTCCACATCCTGGTGATAAGAAAAGGGAGCTAAAAACAGGCGAAGAACAAGAGCAAATAATATTATTTTTTTAAACCCAAAACTAGTTTTTGCCATTTTTGTCCGGACCAAATAACCAGATTAAGAAGGGTGTGGTATAAGACACCGTGATAAAGTTTACTGCTGGGAATCAGACGATGCCATTGAGTAGCGGATGGAGCCAGAGACTTACCACTGGAGCCGTGGCGATGAATTACTTGACACGTCGGATAGAAATAGACCTGAAATCCATTAGCCCAAATTTGTCGGCAAAGCTCAAGATCTTCAAAATAGAAAAAATAACGTTGATCCCAGCCCCCAACTTTATTGAAAAGCTTCTTTCTGATCAGAATGGCTCCACCGGAAATTGACCAGACCGGAAGCGGTGTGTTACCTTGGGGAACATATTTGGAATAAGAGGGTTTATTTAACCAAAATTCCCTAAAAGCATTGGAAATAGTTTGTGGGGGAAATACAGATCCTTGTGGCGACAAATCAGGATTGAGAAAAGATGGACCAATCGCACCGATTTCTAAATTTTTTTTAAGAAAGGCCAGCATTTTTGTCAAAGATGAATCAATTAACTCCATGTCAGAATTTAGAAAAAGAAGAAATTGACCATGGGCATATTTGAGGGCGGCATTGTTTCCCCGGGCGAAACCGAAGTTGGAGCCGGTATTGAAATAAGTTAAATCGTTTCTTTTGCTAAAAATTGAGGCAGTATTATCAGTGGATCCATTGTCAGCCACAATTATTTGATACCTGACCCCTTTTAAATTTTTTATGATAGTGTTGACACATTTTTTAGTAATAAGGGCTGTATTCCAGGTAAGAACTATAATGGAAAGGTCGGGAGGTGACATATAATCTATTTGAATAATGAAAAGACCTCAAGGTCGGTAAGTTGGGGAAAAGTAACCGGAGGTGGATATTTTTTTAATTGTCGGGAGGCAGCTAATATTATTTTTATATAATTGGGACCGGAAAGAATTCTTAAAAAAGAAAATAGGTGATTTTGGCGGAGTAAGGAAATATTGGAAATGTTTCGATGAACACAAATGAGATGGTTCCTTTCTTTGACGTAGGTTAAAAGAGTCTTGGGTTTCTTGGACATGGTCGATTCGTGTTTGTGCTCAACAACGGCTTTTGGTTCCCAGAGTAATTGATAACCGGAGCGCCACGCTCGAAGACCCAGATCCAGGTCCTCAAAATAGAAAGGTTTGTAAACTCCGTCAAAGCCACCCAAACGAAGAAATTCGGAGCGGCGGATAATAGATGATCCTCCGGAGAGCCAGGCAGAAATATGGGTTTGAGTGGAGATTCCCGGTTCAATTTGAATATAACCATTTTTCCAAAATATTTTACCGTAGTTTTCGTGATTCAGTTCGGCAAAACCAACTCCAAATACTTTGGGGTCGGAAAAATGGGAAAGGCATTTACTGATATAGCCAGGATGGGGGTCAATGTCGCTATTAAGAAGGACTACCAGTTCCCCTTTGGCCCTGGAGACGGCGTCGTTGCTGTTTTTTCCAAATCCCTGATTTTTATGATGAGCCATGATTTTTATTTTGGGGTATTTCTTTTGAAGATTTTTGATAAAAGAGACACTATCATCCCCGGAAGCGTCGTCGGCAAAAATAATTTCGCTGGCTTCCGGTGAGGCCAAAATTACTTTTTCAAAATACTTTTTTAAAAGAGAGATACCGTTCCAGTTGGTGATAATTATCGAGATATTCATGGTTGGTTTATAATTTCTAGAAACTTTTGACTAAAGATTTCTTTGGAAAAACGTTTGGCAGATTTTTGAACGGCTAATGATAATTTTTGTAAATCTGATTTGGTATTGATTAAAAGCTGGGTTTTGGCTAAAAGATCTGGTGGAGTGTCCCAGAAATAACCGTCAACACCGTCAGTAATAATTTCTTTTAAACCACCTTTTTTGACCAGAAGAGGAACTACTCCTGAGGCCATGGCTTCGACCGGAGAAATACCGAAGTGTTCAACGTGTTGGGGAGACTTCGATTCATCTACGCCGAAGCCGGCGGCGTGCCAGTAAAGAGAACTTTTGGAGTAAATATCTTTTAAGGTCAAAAAATCGGGGTTAACGCTAAATTCTATAGGTAAGTTTAGGGCCAGTTGTCGGAGATGAAGTAGGTAGTGATTACGACTCGGATCACCCTGACTGCTACCTGCCAAAATTAATTTCCAATCAGTTTGTGGGTTTTGGTGAACAAACTTAGCAAAAACATCAATAAGAAGATCCTGTCGTTTGAGATTGAGAATGTTGTCAAAACGGCCAACTGATAATATTTGATTTTGTTTTTGTGGAGAAGAAGTAAAACTATCTACGGATACTGGTGGTGAAAGTACGGTTGTTTTTGATTTTAACCCCGGTTCAATAAAAGAAGCGGTAAATTCCGAATTACAAATAATACGGTGAATAAGACGTTTTTTTAATATAGTGTTAAAAATATTATGTTTAACATTTTTAGCAAAAGGAACCTGAATATGAAAGAGATTCTTTTTGGAAAAAAGATAAGGGAGACTACCATCACTTAAATAAAAGAGAACATCATATTGACGAAGAATTTGATATTTATAATTTAGAGATAGAAATTTTTGGATAAAAGACTTTTGGGGTGGCCGGTGAGAAATGAGACGGTCCGGTGATAACTGATCTTCAATCAGATCGAGATTTTGGGGAACCAATCCAAAAATGTCCGGAACCAGATTTAAACCGTTTAACACCAAAGAAAAACGACTTTCGGCAGTTTTGACGAGACTGGGGTCGCCTGACCAAAAAAGATCAACTTTCCAGCCGGCCATGAGCAATATTTCGGCTACTGTAAGGCAATATCTCTCTCCACCGCCAAAAGTATCAAGATAGGGGTCATAAACTGCGGCGCGTTTTACCATAGTGTTGAAGTTCCCAAAGTCTAGCATAAATGATAAAAGTATCGAAACTCTCAAAGATAGTTGAAATCCACCCAACGACTCCGTCCTTAAAAGATCGTTCAACCAGAAAACGTTTCCAAAATTTCCATAAATACATCCGGGGGAATCGCCACCAGGACATGGAGGGGTGGTGATTATTATATAAATCTTCGGCTTCCATGTCGGTCCAAGCAAGGGTTTTGTCAACCATTGTTTCCAAATTTCGGTGAGTATAATGCAATAAAGTGTTTTTTAAACATCCAAAATCCCCGGTGATTCGGGGCTCCTCGTGAAGAATACCCTTAAATCCACTAAAATATTGTTTTTTGAATAGTCTTTTAACAAAATCAGGGTAAGTTCCGCCATGCGTAACCTTTTGGCCAAGAAAATAATTTTGGCGCGGTATAACGTAATAACTATGTTGACCATTGTTTTTGATAGTCAACAATATTTCATCTTTAAGAGAAGTAGTGACCATTTCATCAGCGTCAACATAGAGAACCCAATTACCGGTAGTTGCGCTTAGACCGAAGTTACGCCACTTACTGAAGTTTTTGTTGTATTCATCAGAGATCTCCAGAATTAAAGTTTTCGGAAAAAGATCCCGAATGATTTCTTTGGTGGAATCGGAAGAATTAGCCAGAACAACAACTAACTCATCGGCAAAAAGACAGCTTTTTAAACAAGTCTCGATAACTTCTGCCTCGTTTCCAGCCAAAACAACTATGCTTAGTCGGGAATGATTTATTTCCATGAGCCTTGGTTGAGACGACCTAAATAAAAATCAACCACTCCCCTTTTTTGCCAAGGACGACCAATAAAAAGTTGATTGAGTGATTCCCGAAAAACTGCAAACTTAGTGCGTAAGCAGGCATAACGGTAAGTAAAAAGGAGGCGATTTCGAGTAAGAAAGTAATCATGAAGATTTGAACCGGAACCGGAAGAACCAGAATTAACATGCCAAATAATAGAGTCAGGAATTACTCTTAGTTGATAACCGGACCTGATGGCCCGCCGGGAAAGATCAACATCTTCAAGATAGAGGTAATACTTTTCGTCAAAAAGACCAACATCTAGAAAAAACTGCCGACTAACCATGAAACAACAACCACTAATAAAATCAGATGGCGGAAGGTGAAGGTCATATTGACCCCTGTCAACCTCGTCGATACCCAAATTGCTGCCGTAAATATTTTGCCAGTCAATAATTCCGCCAATTGACCAGATAACTCTACCAAGGTCCTTTTTTGTATAACGGTCTTTATGAAATTCAAAACCCGGGGCAAAATATATCTTGGGTGCTAAAAAGCTTTTGGGGGTGTGTTTAATAATCTTAAATAACTTCTCCAGAAACTGGGGATGAAACAAAACGTCGTTATTAACGATAAGAAAATAGTCATATTTATTTTTAAGTCCATACTTAATACCAAGGTTATTACCACCAACGTAACCTAAATTGGTTTTTGTTTTTAGAATGGTAACAGAGGGGTTTTTATTAAAAGTATTTTCAAATATTTTGACGGAATCATCAGGAGAGCCATTGTCTATTAAAATAATCTGATAATCGAAACCAGAGTGTTTGGTTTTAAAAAATGAATTGACCGTATCCAAAGTAAGTTGGGGTTGTTTCCAGTTGAGAATAATGACAGCAACTTTTGGAATCATTTAAAAGTTTTTAGTTAGACGGTCAAAAAAGAACCGAAGACGGATAAAGAATATTTTGATAGGATTTTTACTATAAACCTGCCTAAAATATTTTGTGAACCAATAGGAATATTCAAAGACGCTTTCCTGACTAGCCGAAACAAATGAATCCTTGGCAACAATTTTTTCGGAAGCTCCTTGTTTTTCCCAAAGGCGAATATAAATTAGGGCGATAGCAAAAGACTGTAAGACAGAAAAAACTAAACCATGGATGCCATCTTTGTAACCTTCGGAGGCAAAAAATCGGCTGTTAAATTCCTGGATTGGTTTTAGGACAAAGTCGCTGGTTTTGAGCTTGTAGTCGGCTGCGGCTAACTCGTCAGCCTGAATTGAGCTGTAACGAAGGGTCCGACTGACAAATTGAACAATTGATTGATAATTATTATGGCGAATAGCCATTTTTTCAGAATCAAGCAGGGTTAAGCCATTACCTCTAGTGGTCGGAAGACTGTGGATTTCCTTGTTCCAGTTGACATATCCACGCTTAAAAAATCGAATTAAGTAATCCGGCCACCAATTGGAGTGACGAAACCATTTACCTAAAATTATATTCTTGCGGGGGATACGAATATAGTCAACGTCAGGGCGGGTGACAAGACGTTTTAATTCACGTTTAAGCGATTTGGGAAGATATTCATCGGGATCCAGGAGGATTATCCAACGGCCAGTAGCCTTTGACAGGGCAAAATTTCTAGCTGGTTCGACATATTTTTTGGGTTTGAACGAAAATACTTTGGCACCAAAGTTTTGGGCAACAGAGACACTGTTGTCGGTAGAATGCATGTCAACTACAATTATTTCTTCGGCGAAGCCGGTGAGTGTTCGAAGACATTTATTCAGAGAGTCAGCTTCGTTTCTAACATTAATTACAGCAGAAATTAACGGCCTCATGGTAATAGTTTATCACCTTTGGACCCGATAAATTAAAGTTTCCTGATTGCTAAATATTTTATTTAGGTAAAGATTATCAACGTTTTGTTTATTAAATTCTCTTTGGTTGCCTACTAGGTATATATAATCGATTTGATTGTTGACCAAAAAACCACGATCCTGGTAAATATTCTGTTGTTTAAAAAATTTGAGTGAGTTAAGACGTCGAGACTGCCAATCGTACCCGGAATTAGCCAAATTCATTTCATCTTCAAGATAGGTAATATGTTTTGAGTAGGCTGAAACATAGGCGGTAGTTTCATAGACATAAAGAGGCAGCGGTGTCTTTAAAAATTTTGATCTTAAAAATTTATCATAAGGAAAAGTTAGGACAATTCCGGGTGGTTGGGAAGACAAAAATGACAAAGCCTGTAATTCGGAGGAAGGGATGTTGGCAGGGGCCGGGTTACCTAAAAATTGGGGTAACGATCCGACAAGCGGCGGTAAAAGTGATAAGAGCATGATTAGTATTAACCAATATTTTCTGTTATTGATTAAAAAACAGGTGAGGGGGATATTTAATAAAAAAAGAGCGTAATACAAAAACTGGATCGTATTCCAACTGGTACCTCCCTGAATAAAGAGGGTAGGAATTAACATCAAAATAAAACTACTTAAAAAGATGGCCGAGTTTAACCACGATTTGTTTTTGACCCAATCCAGAACTGCCAAAATCCGCCAAGCAAAGTTACCAGCAACAAAGATCAGGAGACCAAGCAAATAGATGAAAAATAAGAAAAAGGCATGGTTGCCACCGGACTCGAAACCATAACGAAGCGAGGCGAGCTTGGGGATAAATAGACGTTCCGGAGACTCAATCAGTGAATTGATAAACCAAAAAGGTTTAAAGACTAAAAGAGATGATGATTGAGGGTTAAATTTGAAAAACAGAAGAGTGGCTAAAAGAAAAACTATAGAAAATTTTATAAAATAGCGGCGGTTTTTTAGACAATATATCAAAAATAGAAAGTAGGCTCCTAAGGCTGAATATATTTTTATTACAGGAAGTAGAATAAGAATAAAGATAACGACAATTTGATGAAATTTGGTTAATACTACCGGATGTTTTATCAATATTAAAATTAAATATGTCAACAGAAGAATAGAAAGAGCAAAGGGTGGATTGAGCTGGTTACTCGGACTTTGCATGGCCCAAAATAATGACTCGCCATCGAAGGATCCCGATCTAAAATATGACACCAGCCAACCAAAGGAATTATTGGCGCTATTGAGAATCATTAACAAAAGACCACCTTCAAATTTATTAGTAAGGGCATATCCCACTCTGAAACTTAGATATATAAAAAGTGAAGCGGAGATTAAAGGAAAAAGTTGAAATAACCAAAACGGAGACGAAATATGGGTAAGTTTCGACAAAGTAGAGATGATAATGTCAAAAAAAGGATGGTAGTTTTTTAAATACTCACCGGAATATATAGGCATTTTTATAGAGAGAGGATTGTCAATGTGATTTATCAAACTAAGATGCCAAATACCATCATGCCCGTTTGGACCCCAAAAGGAAATACCATTATCGGATTTTAGACCACTTCTGAGAACCGGAAGGACCTGGATAAATAGACAAATCAAAAAGAGAATAGAAAAAATTATTTTTTTGATTGCAATTTTTTTATTTGATGGTAAAACCATTGAACTTCCTGAAGGTTAAAAATATATAAATATAAAATATATAAGAAAATACCCCCGGATATTTTTAAAATTAACTGATGGAAACTTGGTAACCCAAGTTTGTTGATGGCCAAACACCAAAATATAACTAAAAGAGTACCCAAAAACGGTTTTTTGATATCGGAGACAACATTGACATTAAAATGGATTTTGGCCAAATACCAAACAATAAAAGAGCTTAGACTGACAAAGAGTGCGGCCACTGAAGCACCAACATAGCCGTACTTTAAGCTTAGAATCGGATAAAATATCCAGGTTAATACGGTCCACATAATCATTAGTTTGGTGGTAATGGCAATTTTGCCAACAGCATTGAAGGCGTTGGTTAAGGGGGTGGTGACGGCAGCAATGGCATAGGAGGCAGCGGTAAAATATAGTGGGATGATAGCCGGTAGCCACTTGGCGTATTTGGGAATAATCATAATAATATCAGCAGAAACCAAGGATATCCCTGCAAGAATCGGAAAAACAACTAGTGAGATACAATAAATACTACGGCTGATAAATCTTTTTAACAAAGGCAAATTATCTTGAACCCGGGAAAATGTAGGAAAAGTAACTTTCATAATAGCATCCATAAATGAAAGCGGTATTCGCGGTCCTTTTCGGGCCCAGGATAAAATTCCAAATCCTTCCCGGCCTATAATTCCGGCAACCAATAGGTCTGACAGACGGTCTTTGGCCAAGGCAATAAATGAATTTAACTGATATGGGATTCCGAAGCGGAGAAGCTTTTGGGTTGATTTAAAATTTAAACTAAATCCGATACTCCAGGGTGAAAGGCGATACATGATGATCAAGCCGATAATACTCTTGATAAAGGTAGCGATAGAGTAAGAAAAAATTCCATATCCAAGATAAGCAAAAATTACGGCGATGATGTAAAACAAAAGATTTTCAATCAAGTCAACAAGTGAGATTTGTTTGAAATCAAGTTTCCTTTCAAGCAAAACCGAGGGGATGGTTTTGAGGGAAGCGGCAATGAATGCAAAACAAAGCGAAACAACAATGGAGAGTTCTCCCCAGCCGTAATTATGGGATAGGGCAATCCGAGGATAGATAAGGGCGACAATTATTAAACCTAGGGTAACCAGTAGTTGCTGGATAGTAAAAGTAGACTTAAGTTCGTGGTGACTAACTTCTTCTTTTTGCTGTATAAGGGCAGAAGCTAAACCAATATCGGAAAAATAACCCAGAATCGAAATCGACTCGGAGACAATGGCAAAAAGTCCGACTTCACCTATACCTAATTTTAAAGTCAGAATAAAAAAACCAATGGTACCAATAAATTGAATCGCCATGTTTCTTATTGATAGGAACAATACGCTCTTGGTGGTTTTGGATTTTATTTTTTCGATTTCAAGAATTTCCATATAAGAAAAACCCACGATAGTAATGATAAATAATTGGCAATAGTTCTGACGGGGGTATTTCGAAGCTTTAGAAAAAGCTGGTGGTTACCCGGACCGAGTTCAAAACGGATCCTACCCAGAATTGGTTCAATTTGGAATTTTATTGGTGTCTGGCGGTCATAAAGTGTAAATTCCGGAAACGCCAGACGCGAGAGTGTAAGAGTAGCTTTTTCTTTTAAGTCAAGATTAAAAAATAACCAATCGGTTCCTGATTTTGTTCCACTGGTTTGATAGGACACCTTGGGGGAGATTTCATCGATTATGCCACTTGGAGGGGAAATGGCAGCGGTTTTGGCACTTTGGGGTAGATAATCAAAAGAACCGGAAGTAATTTGGTTGGTCCAGGCTATGCCTGACATTTTTTGGGCGTCGGTAACCGGTCCGTGAGTGATAGGAGTAAGGTGTTGCCAATTGATAATCAGAAGTATCAATACAAGAGGAAATATTATTACAAAAGTGGGTTTGGGATTGAACTTGAATTTATTAAGATAAAACCCCAAGGATCCAACAGAAAAGGAGAAAAGAAAAGCAGAAATGTTTAAGAAACGCCAAGGAAATTGAACTTTTTGAAGCGGTTGAAAGAGCTGCCAAAAAAGAAAACTTTTTTGATGGGCCATAAAGGTAGAAAAGAAACCAAGAAGAACTAGAAATATGATTAACAAAACAGTTTTGAGGTGGATTTTGCGATAATATAGGTAGAAAGAAAATATTAGGATTAGTGACGGTAAAAGCCAATGAAGATAACCAACCATAAAAGACATTTGATCTTCAGTCCCCCAAACAGATGGACCCTCGCCCCAGAAGTTACTTAGAAATAGCTGTTTTAAGGAAGCAAAATGGGCCGAATAGTGATAGTAGCCAGAAAACATGGAATCAATTTTGACAAGTCGGCTCTCAAATAATACCGGAAGAGTAAAGAAAGCGGAAAGTCCGATTGAAAGAAGAGCGGAAAATAATAGATTTTTAATTACGGAAGAGGACAAAGGTTGATGAAATAACCAAAAAAGAACCCAAATAACGATAAAAGGAGCAAAAGCGAGCATCATAGGATTGTGTGACAATAAGACCCCACATATCGACAGGGAAAGAAAAAGAAGATAGTAGGTCTGATGTTTTTTGGCGGTAATTAGCCGGTAGGAAAAATAAAAGATCAGAGGAAAAAATACGGAAGCCCAGGCTTCATTCATAGCTCCACGAACATAAATGTTGAGATTTCGATAGGGGGCGTAAACATAAAACAAGGTTGACAAGAATGCCCCCAAAGGGCCAAAGAATATAGAGGCACATAAATACATAGCCAAAGCTGAAAAAAGTATCTGACTTATAGCTGTTAATTTGACGGTAGTAATGAAACTGAATCCAAAAACACGAAAAAATTCACCGACGACATAGGGAAGAGGTGGATAGAAATTAAAAAGTGGATAGCCATAACCGAAATCAAGGTCGGGTGACCACCGGCAAGGGATTTGGCCATCAAGAAGACATTTCTCCATCTCCAATTGACGGATAATTTGAGTGTCATCATGCATGTTCCAATAAATACCCGGTTTGAGCAGAAAAAAGAAGGCGGGGATCAAAAGTAAGAACAACAGAATTTTAATCTTCATAGTTTATATAGAAGAAGTTGACTACCATCAGGCTTGGTAAAACTTTGAGTTAGTGACAAACGATCAAGGGCGGATTGAGAAAGTGTCTGTTTGGGTGAGTTTAGTAGAAGATAAACATCGTCGCCGAAGTTTTTAGCGTCAATTAACTTGGCGGGAATTTGGGTTAAACCGGTATCTAAACCAAAAACTGTCAGATGGGGAATACTGTCAGTGTAGATTTGAAGACCATCGGGAAGAGTACCAAAATATCCTTCGGTGCCGACAATAACATTGTAATTAATGGAGCGGGAGATAAGATAATCGGCCACCGACTTAATCCCCCAGCCGGCAGTCCAACCTTCAAGATAACCACTTTCGGAAATGGGCAGTTTTACGTTAAAAGGCCTGAAAGATACCATAAAAAGCCAGTAAAAATTAGGTAAAAAGCAAAGCAAAATAATTAATATTTGAAGTTTAGTTGATTGAAAAATTTTTTTAGTATGACGAATATATTTAATTAACGACAAAGAAAGAAACAGGATTAAAGAAGGCGATGTGAAAAGAAGATAGCGGCCAGTAAAAACTTTAACGAAACTTAGATTGGCCAGGGTCGGTAAAAGAAAGAAGCATAAAATGAAAAGAGAAGGGCGGGTTAGAGATTTTGATTTTACCAACGGTATGGCAAAGGCAATTATTGACAGGACCAGGAAAGGAAGTGATAGGTATTGAAGATAATAGACGAAAAGGTCTTTTAGATGAGGGATAAGGGGATCAAGAGGGTGACGAAGAATTTCAGAAAGAGGCCAGACATAATCAAGATTTCGGAGAGCGATTTGTTGAAATTGGGGACCGAGACGAAGAAGATTATATATTAGGAAAGCGATAAGGGCCGATAAAAGAGGATAATAAAATTTTTTGCTTGACGACAGTAGAACAAAACCTAGATTAGATAAAACCACAAAATAAATGGCAGGTGACTTGGTTAGCCAAGCCAACCCAAGAGCTAAACCTAAAAACATGGATATATCAAGACGGGGGTATTTAGCTAAAAGTATAGTAAAAAAGAGAGTAAGGATGCCAAATAGGGAAAGTAAACCATCGGGAAGGGCCAAACGATCGAAAAAGAAAGTCAGAGGTAAAAACAGATAAACCAAACCGGGGATTAATGATAGAAGGGGATATTTATTGATAGAATTTAAAATAAAAATATGAGGTTGTTTGGTTTTTGAGGAAAAATTAAGATAAAGAGAAAATGTCAAACAAAGACTGATTAGGGAAAAAAGACCAACAACAACCGATAAAGTTCGACCGGCTAAAAGAGGATCAGAAATAATTTTAAAAAATGGAACAGTTAGCCACATGAAAAGAGGTTGTTTTCCATCTGAAAGAGGAACAAATCTCAGAGTTTCGACATTTTTAATAAGTTGTGACCAGCGAAGATAGATGGCCTCGTCGCCAAAGACGGGAATTGAAGTGAGGTTCTGGAGACGGGTAAGAAGATAAATAAAAGACAAGATAATGAGACCGAAAATAAATTTAGGTTTGATCATAGAAACCTCTTAAATCGTTTAACTTTACCCGGTAAATTTCTGAAATCATTTGGAGAGACTCTTTTTTGAAACGGGCGGCATCATCTCCCTTGGTAGTGCTGGTGTCTCTGTTTTGCCACTCAACCTCAACTTCCATGATTTTGGCGCCAAGCTTTTGGGCCATAAAGAGAAGCTCGACATCAAAAGCTGAAACCCGCCAGCCGGAATGAACTGATTTTGACTGAAAAAATTGAAGCCGGGGAAATAAATTTAGGGCGAGCTTAGTTTTAATTACTTTGAAACCGCATTGGGTGTCAATTAATTTAGGTAAAAGTACCAGGCGTCGAAAAAATAAAAAGGTTTGAGCCATGAGTTTTCGCAAAATACTATTACCATTTCGGCGTGAACCTCGTGAACCAATGACAATGTCGTAATTTTGGTTGAAATACGGGATTAATTTATTTATTTCTTTGAGAGGGGTAGATTGGTCCATGTCAGTAAAGAGGACGAAAGGATATTTGGACTCTTTTATCCCATTCCAAACAGCTCCGGGTTTGCCTCCATGGGGAAGGTTTAACACTCTAAATTTAGGATGGCTTTGAGTAAATTCCCTAAGTATGGGCAGACTATTGTCGGTAGATTCATCATTACAGATTAGTACCTCCCAAGAATATTTTTGTTTGACCAGAAAACGGTTTACTTCTTTTAAAACTCCCCGCTTGAGATTATTTTCTTCGTTGTAGCAGGGAATAACAATGCTGATGGCAAACATGTATGTAGATTATAAGTGGTATGATCGTTTTATGAAAGTGCGCTTGATATTGGGGGTGATTTTAGTGTTGGGATTTATTTGGCGAATTTATAATTTTGAAAAGGGATTTTCTTTTGCGCACGATCAGGATTTGTATTCATGGATTGCCAAGGATATTTTAATAAACCACCACCAAAGACTGATTGGTCAGGTAACCAGCGTTGAGGGGGTATTTATTGGCAGTGCTTACTATTATTTAATGGCAATATTTTATTGGATATTTAATCTAAATCCTCTGTCGGCGGTGATTCCGACAGTGGTTGGAGGATTGATAACTATCGGTAGTATTTATTGGATATTTTCCCGACACTTCGGAAAGTATATTGGAGCTATCGGAGCATTTATCTATAGTGTTTCCTTTGGTGTCGCGGCATATGACCGATGGTCGGTGCCGACTCAACCGACAATGCTGTGGTCAGTCTGGTACCTCTTGGTCATTCTGGAAGCGATTAGGGGTAACCAAAAGATTATCTATCTTTACGCGGTATTACTTGGTTTATTGTGGCAAATCCATATTGCCCTGCTGCCGGTGGTAATTATTCCAATGATTGCATTTGGTTTAAGAAAATTTGAAATAAAGAAGATGTTGATAGCCGGAATAATATTAATGCTCACAGCATCCCCTTTCTTTATTTTTGAAATACGACATAATTTTTCTCAAAGCCGGGCAATACTAAATGGTTCACAAAAGGAAATGGGAGGCCCAACCGGGAAAATGAAGGTAATTAAGGTGTTAAACGCTTCGGGAAAAGAAATACAAACAAGGTTATTTTTTGGCTGGGATAAATTTAGTAAAAGTGAATATTGGTGGTTTGGTTATTTGGCCGTGTTTACTTTTATATTTTACAAAAAACGGGAGTGGCGGCGTCATTTATTTATTTTGAGTCTGTGGCCAATCTCAATGCTGGTAATTCAGTTTTGGTCAAAAAGAGTAGTGTCGGAATATTATTTTTCTAATATTTTGCCGGTGGTTATTTTGATATTATCGATAGCTTTAAGTGAAATTAGACGAAAATATATTATATTGGGCTTGGGTTTGGGTTACTTTCTTTTGAATTTGGGGTGGCTGGTTAACAAAAGCGAATTGGACCATAGTTATTATTACCGAAACAAATTAGTTAAGGCCATAAAAGCCGATGTAATTAAAAATAAATATTCCTGTGTGGCAGTCAATTTTATTGCTGATCCGGGATTTTCCTGGGGATTTAGATATCTGTGGTGGTACAACGGAGTTGGGGTGGTTAAGGCCAGCACGCCGAATATTCCGATTTATAACGTGTTTGTACCGGCGCCCCTGGGAGACAAAGATAAGGCTCAATATTTTGGTCGTTTTGGGTTGGTGAGACCGGAAAATAAAATATACTCAATAAATCCTGACGATTGTAAAAAAGACGAATATCAACTGGAGCCGATGTTGGGATACGTAGAATAGGTTATTGTCTTAATCTTTTTTCAAAAGTCACGCCGCCGAGGCGGGAAGAGATAATTAATTTGTCCTGAGAATATTTCGATAGCCAGAAAGATAATTTGTCGGGATTTTCGTTGTCGACCTCGTAGATTAGGTAACGGACAGAAGAATCAGGCAAAAAATTAGAACAAAGTTTATTGATCAGATAGTTGTAGGTAGTCGGAGTAACGGGGGGAACGTAGATGTCAAGAGTACCCTTTTCTAAGATATTTTCCTGACAAGCGCGATTAACGGCAAAAAGTGAATTTCCCAGAGTAATGTGAGTCGGACCATCAATGCCGGCAGTGAGAAAGTTTTTTAGATGGACGTAGTTGCCATTAAAATAGTAAATCAAAGATAGTAATGGTAATAATAAAGAAAATGGAAATGAAAAAGAATTTATTAAAATTGAAAATAGAATAATAAAAGCCGGAAAATAGCCGATGAGATAATAGTCATATAAACGGCCATAATTACCGACAAAAAATAGTAATAAAATAAGCGGAATAAAGAGCCAAAGAAAAGTTAATTTATAGAGTGGGTTGAGCCAAAGATTTTTGGTTTTAATAATTAATGCCAAAAAGAAAAAGAGAAGAGCTAAAAGAGACCAAGAGGTTAAATCGGTATCGAGCTTGGTAAAGAAGACCTGATAATAAAAACGAAGACGCTCGATTAAAAATGGAAGGCTGGGGACAGCAAATGAACTACCTGAAAGAGAATTTACCTGTCCACCCAAAAAACCAATTAAGGTTTTGGTGGCAGGAAAGGAGTTTTTGATCTCAAAGGCCAATTGGGGTAATAATAGGGCGCCAAAGACTAAGGCTGATTGAATCCAAATTCGAGGTTGGATTTTTTTAATAATTTTTAGATTGAGAATAAAAAATAAAATAAGAATGGGGAAAAAGAAAATGGCTGAAGCGGCTTCAAGCTGAAGAGACAAACCCAGAATAAGAAATAAAGGGGGTAGATATTTATATTTTTTATCAACGATTATCTTGAGCATAAAAAGCATAATTATTAAAACAAAGGTGGGGAGAGGTGAGGGATTGCTAAACCAACGGCTGGAGTGAATCAGGTAACGGCTGAAGGCCCAAAAGACAGCTCCCAAAATGGCGGTATGGGAATTTGAATATCTTTTTAATAAAACATAGATAAGTGGAATAGATACAGACTCAATAAACACAATAAATAGAGAGGCCGCTGCCGGAGAACCACGACCAATAATATAGCCGGGGGTAATCAGGTAGTACCAGAAAGGACCAAGATAGAGTCCGGCAATGCCGGTAGTGGGCCCAATAGCCGGAAAATTTTTAAAAGAAATTATGTCGGCAGCAATGGCAGCATCCCGGCCCTGATCGTAGTAGAAGCCTAAAAGGTCCCCTTGCCGGTAGCAACGAAGAAAGAGGCCTAAGAACCAAATCAAAATAATTGGCCAATGCTTTTTTATCATGTACCGGTTGGATTATGAATCAACTTGAAGATTTTAATACCGTTTATCTCCCATTCCTTTTCAATTTTTGCCCAACCAAAGGCGGCAATCCCCCATTCAGGGTTATTGATTGGAGCACAATCTATTTGAAAAGGCTCACAAACAACAAAAAGCTGATCGGAAATTTTATCGCGAAGGTGAAAATAGTTTGATGGTTTATTGGCCGTTAGAAAATAGAGATAACCGGGGTCGTAATTCATTTTAGCTAAAAGAGCAAAATTAAATGGCTCCCCCCGAGAGGATTGAATAATAGATGAAGTAATGGCTGCTGTTGTTTGAAGTTGGCGAGGTGGAGACCAACGGAAAGGATTTTGAAGCAGTGAAAAATATACTAATACAGCCAGAAGAAGACTTCCAAGTAGTTTACCTAACCGGTTTATACCTAACCCAATCAAAATAAAAATAACGGGATAAATAAAGCCAAAATAGTGGTCATAAATATGCTGTTTGTAGAGTGCTAGACCGGTTAATCCGCCCAAAAACCAGACAAGACAGAGATAATATTTTGACCTTTGTTGGGAATCAAACCTGTTTTTTAAAAGCATTAAGATTAGTAGGGTAAAAAAGACAATCGAAACATAGATACCAATAACTTCGTTTTTACCGGCCAAAAGACGGGTGCTGATTTCAGAAAACATTTCCGGGAGCTTGGGTAGGGCTTTGTAGGCCTTGAGGTTGACGGTAGTTTCCCTCTGACCGAAAAAGGTAATAATGGCACCCATATTTTGACCTCGGTGCTTAATATCAAATAATATTTGAGGAGTAAATGACAATAGGAAAATACCAATTGCTATCAAGATAGGCTTAAGTTCAATCCGGGAATAACTCTTTAAAATACTAAAAACGGCCGGAAAAAGTAGAAGCAGAGCCAAATAGTGGGAGTTGAGGCAGAATATAAAGGCCAGTGAGGCTAAAATATACCGTTTTTGAGTTAAAAAGTAGATGAAAAGCAAGGAAAAGAGAGGCATAATATTGGGATTCCAGGAAAAAGAGCTATATTTAATAACCACCGGTGAAAGAGCGTAAAGAAGGGCGGCTATCAACCCGACATAGCGGTTAAACCAGAGAGAGGTGATTTTATAAAGAAGAAAAACGGTGAGCACGCCTAAAAGGGAGATAAAGGCAGCCGGACCAATCGGGTTAAATAAAGCCAAAAGTAAAGCCGGGGCAATAAGGTAATAGTAATAGGGACCAAGATACATATTACCAATACTGGTTTGGGGGCCGATAAAAAATAGATTACCGTTTTTTAAAAAGTCACGGACAATTACTACATCCCGACCCTGATCACCCAGAAACTCCATATATTCGGAAAGACGGTAAAGCCGACAAAAGGCGGCAATCAATATGATGGTAATAATCGGCCAGTGTTTTTTTAGGAAGAAAAATTTAGTTTGAGCCAAAGTCTAATTAAATCTTTATAACCGGCTATGACTACGTTTAATTTAGCACCGGTAGCAACACCTTCAGTTCGGGGATAGTGAGAAACCCCGACTTCAACGATTTTAAAACCGGCTTTTTTGGTTTTGATAAGAAATTCTGAGGAAATGAACGGTCCGCGTTCAGCTTCCAGCTTGGGGATAGTTTCAATAACTTTCTTTTTGACTAATTTAAAACCACAGTCAATGTCACGGACTTTAAGGCCAAAAAACATGTAAGGTCCCAATTGCCAAAGCTTTGATCCCCAGATCCGGTAAAAAGGAACTTTGCGACCTAAATAATAACCAATAACCACATCAGCTTGAGATTCTTTTTGGGCGGCTAAAAGCTTATTTATGTCCTTAAAATCAAACTGACCGTCAGCATCAATAAAGCTAATCCAATCATACTTGGCAGTATAAAAGCCGCTTTTGAAAGAAGCACCATAACCACGGTTTTGGGTGTGAGTGACTATTTTGATGTTTTGGGGATATTTCTTTTGAAGCTCAAGGGCGATCTTTCCCGTTTTATCTTTTGAACCGTCATTGACGATAATTAATTCCCAATTTCTGGCTACACTTTTTAATATAGGCAGAGTTTTATTGACGGTTGATTCCAGATTGGCTTCTTCGTTGTAGCAAGGCAAAAAGAGTGAAAGTTCCCGGAATAGAAAGGGCATAGAAAGAGTATATCAGAGGGTTGACAATGAGAAAATATAGGATATACTATCCTCTAATATAAGTTATTAAGCAGGTGAAACAAAAATATTTTAACTTAAAATTGATTTCAGTATTGGCGGGATTCTTGGCGTTTGGTCTAATTATGCCCAAATTAGCTTTAGGCCAATATTATTCCCAGGGAGAAACCAAAAGATCACTCTCTATTGATAAAAAGATTCGTCCTATAAATAGCAATAAGTCTTTTGACAACATCGATAAGGATGAAAAATCATTTGTAGAGGGCGACAGTTTGGATTTTTCAATATTGGTGGAAAATACAGGCAATCAAGAATTGTCTAATTTGAAAGTCAATGATTATTTACCTGCTTACCAAAATATCATCTTTAACCCGGGTAATTATGACAAAGATAACGTTAATATAAATTGGGTAATCGACCGATTAGGTGTAGGTGAAAGCAAGGTTTTTACTATCAGAACGAAAATCGGATCGATTATAACAGCTTACAGTCAAATGATTACCAATAAAGTTTGTGTTAATGGAGACAACTTGTCTGACTGCGATTCCGCTTCGTTTTTCGTAACTGGCAAATCAGTACCCAGCACCGGATCTGGGGGAATATTGATTCAAAGTTTGCTGGGTGTGTTTGGTGCCGGCATAGCTTTGGTGGTGCGTAGATTCACCCGCGGCTATTAAAAGTAGTTAACGTGAAGATAAAGGGTACTGAGATTGGAATCGACTGAATCTTGAACTTTTACATATTTCAAGGTACATTTTCCTGATTTATCGCAATAAGATTTGCTTGGATTACAGGATAGAATAATACTTCCCCTAAATAACTTTCCTTTTACAACTGAAAAAACGCCTTGGTCCGACTCAGAGGCAATATCGATACCGTTATGAAAATTATAAATATATTTAACCCAGGTGTATTTAACCGACCAAGTGACGCCATATCCCTGATTGAAATCGATTTTTTCTTTTATTGGCCATTCCCAATTACCAGATGAAGGATTAAATGGATCCCCGTTTGAAAAATCTTGAAATCTTATTCCCGATTTTAAATAATTAAATGGGTTTTTTGCAATACTGCCTTCTTTGACCATAAAATGTAGGTGGGTACCACTTGAACTACATGATTCACCCTGAATAACATTGGCAATCTTTTGACCTTGGCTCACATCACTTACTTCAACTTCCTTACCGTTGCCAACTAAGATGTTTTGAATGGCGTCATACTCAGTTTGAGCTTGACTTAATTGATTTTGAAATCTTACTTCATCGTTTTTGGTAGCGATTAATAGGGATGATTTCGCGACTTTTTGATTATTTAAATCTCTTTTTTGGCTCTGAAGACTGGCTTCTAACTTGGTTAATTCCTGCTGTTTTTCTGATTTAACCCGCTTTTGAGTATCCATATTGGACCTGGTGGTTTCCATTTCCAAAAGAGTATTTTGAATACTTCCCTGAATTAGGGTAAGATATTTATACTGTTCGAAAAACGAATTGAAATTTCCTGATAAAATAAATGACAAGAAAGGAATCTTTTTGTTGAAACGATAGTTCTGGTTGACCTGTTTAATATAGATAACCGTGAGATCATTTAAGGAAATATCGAGTTTGCCGATTTTAGTGGTTAAGTCGACGATTTCCTTTTGAAGAAAAGAAATTGTTTGTTCTGTTTGGGTAATTTTTAACTGAGTCTGATAAGACTGAATGTCTATAATTTTAATTTGGTTGCCGAGGGTGCGTTTGGCATTATTTAAATCGGTTAAGGTTTTATTAAGAGAGTCAATATAACTTGAATATTCATTGGGGTCGGTGCATTTACCGCTGTCGCAGGTGGCCAAGATACTGCCGGCCAAAAGGAAAAAGAGACACAAAAAGACAATAAAAGTCTTTAACTTTACCATTTGATATATCTTCGGGAGACAGTCCAACTGGCAAAGAGTCCCACCAGAAGCCCCAAAAGAATTTCAGAAGACAACCAAAAAAGATAATATCCCGGGTCCGGACGAACAAAGATGACAGGATCAAAGAAACGGTTAAGGATGGGTTTTAGATAAAGAAAAAGACCCAGGGAAAACGAAAAACCGGTAATAGCACCAACAATTCCGTGAAATATACCTTCTAGTAGAAAGGGTTTTTTGACATAGAAGGCTGAAGCACCCAAAAGTCGGGAAATGTTTATTTCATCTTTACGGTTAGTAATTTTGAGCCCGATAATAACAAAAACCATAATAAAGGCAATAAAACTCAGAAGAGAAATGGAAATAACACCGGTTTTACGAACAATATCTGTCCAGATCAATAAAGATTGGATAATGTCTTTCTGATAAATTATTTCATCAACAATGGTGCTTTTGGCCGCAAAGGACTGGGCAATAACTTCCAAAACTTTTGGGTTGTAGGCGGAAACTTCAAAAGATGCCGGCAGAATGGAGGAGGTGACCATTTCAGTCAAGAGAGGATTGTTTTTGTTAAGTTCTTTATATATAGTTAAAGCTTTTTCCTTGGATATAAAACGGATTTCTTTAATGTCAGGAAAGGTTCCTAACTCTTTTTGAACGGATTCAAGGGTGGCTTTGTCTAAACCATCTTTTAAAAAGATGGTGATTTCAGGTTTGGTTTCAAAATTATTTAACAGAGCGGTGAGACCGGTATTTAAAAAGATAAAGAGAGTAATAACTAAAAAACTAATGGACAAAGTAAAACTGGCCATCAGATTTTGGATGGGTGATCGACGAATATGGCGCCAGGTACGGGTAAATGTTTTCATTTAAGATCCTTTGGATAACGTAATAACGTTCTTTTCTAAAGACTTCACAAAATCCAGGTGGTGAGTGGTCATTATTATGGTGGTCCCCTGTTTTTCATTAATATCCTTTAAAAGTTTTATTAGGTTCCAGGCATTGACACTGTCGAGGTTACCGGTGGGCTCATCAGCCAATATTAACTCGGGATCGATTGAAAGAGCTCTGGCCAGACAGGCTCGTTGAAGTTCGCCGCCGGAAAGCTGGGAGGGAAATAGAAAGCGCCGATTGGAAAGCTTTACTTTTTTCAAAACTACATCAATGTTTGAAGGAATCAGGTGTGGATCGAAATTAACAATATCCAACCCCAGGGCAATGTTCTCCTCAATCGTCAGATCGGAAATTAATTGAAAGTCCTGAAAAATAACACCGATTTTTCGGCGTAGCTTATCGATATTGTGGAAACTTTTTAACTTTAAGTAATCGCTGCCTCCAACAATGATCCGACCGGTTGATAATTTGACTTGGCGGAGAATTAACTTGATTAAAGTCGATTTACCAGAACCGCTTGCCCCGACCACAAAAACAAAATCACCTTTTTTGATTTCAAAAGAAATCTCTTTTAAGGCGGTGATTGGGCCGTAACTTTTTGAAACAGAATCAAAAACTACATCCATTTTTTATTCGAGAACCTTGATGGTGCCAACATCAAGAAGCCATGAGGTCTTGTTGGAGGCATTGGTCTCGCCTTTGATTTCGACCTTTCGGCCAACAAACAAATCCAAATCTACCACAGAAGAAGTTAGTGAAGCCCGCTGAGATAAACCGCCCGGACGGTTGAGAATATGGGTACCCTCACCATTGATAGAACCTTTTTCAAGGTCACCGGTGGCTGAATCTTTGAAGATTTTACCAAGATTTCCGTAGAGTTTACCGACTTCAATTTGATCTTTGGTTTTAATGGTTTCGGGGCTGATGATAAGTGCCCTGGAAGTATCGGTGCTTTTGTCTGCCAAAAGAAAACGTGAACCCCAGAAACCTGAAGTTAGAGCTAATATAGATATAATAATAATTAGTCCGACAGATAGGGGTTTTTGATCGTCAATGACAGTTTTTGGATGACTAACCGGAAGTTCTGTGGGAGTTTGAGGAGACAGGTTGGGAATTTCCATATTAAATCAGTATAACAAAGATTTTTTGACAAAGTCATGAAGGGTAGAATAATCAGAAGTGGCAGTAATAAAGACCCATTGTTTGTTAATAAACTTGAGAGGATGATAAATTAGATCAACCTTGGGATTCTCGCCGGTAGGTATCTCAATTTTTTCAAGTTTAAGACTTTTTAAATGGGGCAAAACATTAAATCCAAGAGAAAAAAAATCGGCATCAGTGAAAGAGCTTTTTATTTGGGTTTTAAAATAAGTGTAGAGTCGGTAGATAAGAGTTAAATTGTATTTTTCGGAAATAATCTTGGAAAAAAGATTGTCTAATAGTAATTGCTGGCGACGGATTCGGCCTAAATCAGTGCCGCCATCAGTGGCCGTTTCGGCGCTTTTCCGGGAACGGACAAATTCAGTGATATTTTCGGCAGTTAAATGATTCCAACCGGAGGGAAAGGAAACGGTTTTATAAATGGGAATTGAGGGAACAGGATTGGCAATATAATCAGGATTGGGATACTCCTGGTCCGTGAAACCAGTTTCCAGGAAGAGATCAATACCGCCGACCAGAGTAATTAGATTTTTTAAATCGTCGGTGGTAATAACCACGATTTTGTCGACGGGTTGGTCGATTACCGTCTGAAAACGGGATTTTAAGTAAGCAAAAGAGTCGGAACTTTTTAAGGAATCGGGGTAGATTTGGTTGATTTTGACAGAATCGGGGTAGAACCAGAGATCCCGGGGGAGGGAAAAGAGCCGGAACCTGAAGTTGGAAAGAGACAGGTGGGCGTAGATGATGGTGTCGGTGGTTTCGGTTCTTTCCAGTAAATCATTTCGGGGGTCAAGACCAAGGATTAAAAAGTTGGTGGGAGGTGACGGCAGGTTTGAAATCTTTTGAAAAAATACAAAGGCAAAGATAAAGAAAGTAAAAAACAAGCCTAAAAATAAAATAAAAGTTTTTTTCATTTAAGTAATTTTAATTCAGCTTTGATAAAGGGGTCAAGGTCGCCATCTAAGACCCCGACAGTGTCGGAAGTTTCGTAGCGGGTACGCAGGTCTTTGACCATCTTATAGGGGTGGAGAACGTAGGAACGGATTTGATGTCCCCAGCCGGCAATGACGTTTTCTCCTTTGATGTCTTTTTGCTCGGAGAGTCGCCTTTCTTCTTCCAAAGCCCAGAGTTTGGAGGCCAAGATTTCTTCAGCCTGAAGCCGGTTTTGTTCCTGAGAACGCTGACTTTGACAAGAAACGACAATACCGGTAGGCTTGTGAGTAATTCTAACGGCAGTGCTGACTTTGTTGACATTTTGACCACCATGACCACCGGCGCGATAGGCACTAAATTCAATATCTTCGGGTCGAATAGAAGTGAGAGCCTCTTTGTCGATTACCGGAGATACTTCAACCTTGGCAAACGAAGTTTGACGAAGCTGGTCGGCATTAAAGGGTGAGAGGCGCACTAAACGGTGAACGCCGGCCTCACCCCGAAGATAACCATAGGCAAAGGGCTCGGAAATTTTAAGGGAAACGGTCTTGATGCCGGCTTCATCCCCGGCAATTAGGTCTAAAAGTTGATAATGCCAACCTTTTTTATCAAAATAACGGAGGTACATCCGCTGTAAAATTGAGGCCCAGTCCATGGCCTCGGTGCCGCCCTGACCGGAATGGATTGAAAAGATAGCAAAATTGCGGTCATATTTACCCGATAGATAAGTGGTAATTTCCAGTTGTGACAACACTTTATCGATTTTTTTAATCTGGGTTTCCAGGTCTTTAGCATAAGCCTCATCGTCTGCTTCAGCCTCAAGAGCAGTAAATTCGACTAAATTATCAATTTCGCTTTTAAGACCGGCAAATATTTTGATTGTCTTTTCCAAAGTAGAAAGCTCCTGCATAATTTCGCCGGCAAGTTGCGGATCCTGCCAAAGGGAAGGATCGACTGATTTGGACCTTAATTCAGCGATTTTATATTGATATTCAGCGAAATTCAGTTTTGTTTGAATTTCTGTTAATCTTTTTTGAAGGTCTTGGGGTGTCATTTGGAGCGGAGAGTAGCATCTAAACGTGTTAACAGTTCATCAATAAGTTGATTTTTGAATTTATCATATTCCTGTTGGGGTAATTTTTTAATTTCCTCAATCTTGGGGGTATATTTGGCGCTTAATTCTCTAAAAGCCGAAGATGAAGCAATAGAATCGACAAGTAAATTAATAATCGGAGGAAGATTGACCGGGGTGTCGGGGGTAGGGATTTTGTCAGGACGGGAAGAATTAATGTACAAAATGGCGAGGTAAACTATGAAACCAAATATTACTAAACGAACCAAAGAATCAAATGTGACCCGCTTTACTTTTTTAGCCATTGGATAATCGGAGTATCACCCAAAAGGCAGAGTTTATTTTTGACATCAAAAGCCAAAGGAACGCTAATACCTTTAGTGGAGTCTATTTCCGGGCAGAGTTTGACGGTATCCTCTAGCTGTTTTTGATTGGCTTTGTTGTAGTAAACTTCTTTTTGGGAAATTTTAAATTTAGAATCACTTTTGTTGTCAGTAATGAAATTTTTAACAACTTCACAGTGGGGACAACCGTTACCCCAAAAGAGAATTAGGTCGGCTTCAGAGTCAGGGATGATTGGAGGTGCCGGCTTGAAAATCTGATAACCGACATAACCAACAAATAGAAGAATAAAAGCGACGATTATTTTTCTCATTTAGTGGTGGTGGTAATACTGACTATTTTGTCTCCCTGAACAATTTTGTCAAGAACCTCAAGGCCAGAGACAACTTCACCGAAATTGACGTAGTCGCCGGTTAAATGTTGACAACCTTCGGTGGTAAAACAGATAAAGAATTGGGAGTCGTTACTAAAAGCCTTATCGCCACCACGGGCTAAACCAATGGTACCTCGGACAAAGGGGCGGGTATTGATCTCCGAGGCTTGAGTACCACCACCGATACCGGTACCGAGGGGGTCACCTCCCTGAGCCATGAAACCAGTAATAACACGGTGGAATGAAAGACCGTTGTAAAAACCGGAATTGGTTTTCTTGAGAAAATTAGCTACAGTATTTGGAGCCACATCGGCATAAAGCTTGAGCACTATTTGGCCGTTTTTAGTATTAAGCGCGACGACGGTATCAGTGGTATTAGTCATAGTAGAAGAAGGTTTGGGAGTAACTGATAATAAAGGGATAGAGCTGGGGGCGGGAGGGAGAACATTAGATTTATCTTTCAGGCCACAGGCGGACAACATAAAAGAGACCAACAGGAGGATAATTATTTTCATAGTCTATTTTAGCAAAACTAAAACCCGTTTTTGACCATTATCGATTTCCTCTTTGATTTTGGACTCAGGAAAGTCATGAATACTGTCCATTAAAGTAGTGTAGGAATAACGAAAATAGGCACCAAATTGGGTGCCGACATCGTGGACGGTAAATTGCGACTTCCCGTCATCATAACCTAAAATGACGAGATTGTGATACCAGGGGCCGCCACTTTTAAAATGTTTGTTTTCCTTATATAGGGTTTTACCATTGGCGGGAATGATGACCGGAATGTCTTTGGTTAAATAAGCCTTAATATCTTTAATGGTCGGATCTTCAACAATTTTGGTTTGATAACCATATAAATCAGTAGCAATTTTACCCATATCTTTAACATTAATATCGTGAGTGGTAGATGAGGCCAATAAATCCTTATAATCTTTTAACATGGTGTCTAAGTCGGGATTTTCTTTTTCTAAATAATAATGAACTGTTAATATGGCCGCTTCTTCACAGGCATCCTGCCAGGGCTGGTCCCATAATTTCTGGGGGGCCTGAGGGACAAAGGCTGTAGAGATAAGGTGTTTATCGGGTAAACCGTCGGATTTTATCGTGGTCGGTTGAGGCGCCACCGTCTCCATCACGTTTTCAATTTGGCGGGGAAGATCTTGGGTGTTACACGCCGAAAGCAGGCAAGAAGCTAAAAGAAGGAATATAATTTTGGCTGATATCATCGTCTTATTTAATCATAAAAGGTGATTT
>Ga0210051_1000765_pt1 | contig 31167 bp, 30 predicted proteins | sample CryGey092014_all_FD_185464 | JGI IMG/M metagenome (GOLD analysis project Ga0210051, IMG submission 185464) | Groundwater microbial communities from aquifer - Crystal Geyser CG23_combo_of_CG06-09_8/20/14_all (SPAdes) (version 2) | ecosystem: Environmental > Aquatic > Deep subsurface > Groundwater...
CACTACCAACGACTCAAGCAATGCAACCCCCTCAAGCTCTGGAAGCGCCAATGCCAGTGCCAAGGCCAGTTTGGCCGGGGTCAGACCCCAGCCAAAACTTATCAGAATACTTGCCAGCACGAGCACGGCGATAGTCCTTGCCCCAACACTTTTGAAACCAGCTATGCCCCCGACCGCCCCGAGATTGTTTATTGCGAGCAGTGCTACCTTAGAGAAGTTGTCTGAACAACCAACCAATTTTGACTGTTGCATTATGTGAGCGATCGCTCATATCTTGCAACAGTGGCGAGTTTATGTTTGTTTTTATTATTTCGCGCGATTGGCGCAATATCTATCTTAATGACTTGGATAGTTTTAAGGCGAAATTGCTTCGTGATGGTTTTAATTTAGATAAAGATAAATTTTTTATTGTTTCAGCCAATAGGCGGTATTTGGGCTATAAAAAAATTGACCAGCAGTTTGCGGTTTTTTACCTGCTTTGTCCGCAGATTTTGATGCCATTATTTTTGAAAATAGCCGCGATAATTTTTTTTATTCAAGCTATCGGCCAAAAGCCCGACATTTGTTATGCCACCACGCCATTTTTTGCTTTATCGTTTTGGCCCTGTAAATATTTTCTTAAGATACCGGTTTTTTGCAATTTCGTTAGCTCGGTTTCGGAGATTGTCAGGCAGAAAGGCGGGTTAAAACGAAAAATAGCCGCTAAAATAGTGAGTGGTTGTGAGTTCTTAGGCGCCAAAATGGCTGATGTTTTAATGCCCAATGGCCAATGGTTAAAACAAAAATTATTGAACTGGCGAGTTTCAGCCAGTAAAATTGTTTTTCGGTCGGTTCGCCCGCCGCAAATTAAGATCAATCCCGCTCAAACAGGGGAGTTGCGAGAAGCCCATCATCTCTCTGGTAAAAAAGTTATTTTCACAGCCGCTCGTTTGGAAAAAGAAAAAAATTTAGAGGTTGCTTTGCGGGCCTTGGCTGAAATTAAAGACAATGATATTGCTTGGTTGTTGGCTGGGTCTGGCTCACAAGAGGCGGCCTTAAAAAAGATAGCTGGCGAACTTGGCTTGAGCGATAGAGTTATTTTTTTGGGCTATATTGACCACACTAACATTTGGCCTTATTATGAACTTTGTTCGGTTTTTGTTTTAGCGTCATTATCCGAGGGTATGCCCACGGTTATTTTGGAGGCAATGTTAATGCGAAAGCCAGTAGTTGCCTCAAACATAGCGGGCAATAGAGAATTGGTCAGCCATCAAGCAACCGGACTTTTATTTAATCCCGTTTCAGCCTCCGACTTAGCCGAAAAAGTCAATCAGGTTTTGAGCGATGTTGATTTGGCAGATCGCTTGGCCGCGGCTGGCCGGGCAAAAGCCGCTGAATATGTTGAACAATATCAAAACATTGAACAAATTTATCAATGTTTTTTAGCGAAACTATGAGCGAGTTATCTCAAATGTATTCTTTTCATAATGCTCAAGAAAGGGGACGGGGATTTGTGATTTTCGGCCAAGAAAGAGGCGAGCTCTTTGCCAAGTGGCTGGGGCAGGGTAAAAAAATTTTGGATTTGGGCTGCCGCGACTGCGCTTTAACTAAATATTATGCGAACGGCAATGAAATTTTGGGCTGCGACATTGACCAAGGCGGTTTGGAAATTTGTCATAAAGAAATAGGCATTGAGACAAGACAAATAGATCTAAACGGCGATTGGGGCATACCTCCGGAAAGTTTTGACGCGGTGGTGGCGGCTGAATTATTGGAACACCTTTATTATCCAGAAAAAGTTATTAAAAAGATTTATAATGTTTTGAAGCCGGGCGGGGTTTTTATCGGTTCAGCTCCGCACGCTTTCAGCTTAATCAACCGCTTACGGATTTTACTGGGCAAAAAAGACGGCACGCCCTTAGCCGACCCAACGCATATTAACCATTTCGCCTATGGCGAGTTTGAGAAAATGCTCAAAAGCGTTTTTAGCGAGGTTGAAATTTTACCCTTTACCCGTTTTAAGTTTTTAGGCAAAATGTTTCCGCGATATTTTTCTTTTTTATTATTCTTTCGGTGTAAAAAATGATTGAAAACCAAAAATTAGATATCTTAGTTTTCACGCAAAAAGTTGATCTGAATGATGATGTTTTGGCGGCTTTTTATTATTGGTGGGAAAAGCTGGCGCAAAAAGTTAATCAGCTTAACATTGTTTGTTTGTTTGAAGGCGAGCATCATCTGCCCGATAATACGAAGGTTTTTTCGCTGGGCAAAGAAAAGGGCAAATCCAGAGTTAGATATATTTGGCGAGTGTATCAATACTTTTGGCCGTGGCGCAAAACAATTGACATTATTTTCGTTCATATGAACGAAGTGTATATTTTTTTGCTTTGGCCGTTGGCTAAAATTTATCATATCCCGATTGTTTTTTGGAAAGCCCACGGCGGCCGACTGCCGCATATTAAAAAGGCCATTTTTATGGCTGACAAAATTGTTACCTCGGGCGCGAAGACCTTTGAGTATAACACTCTCAAAAAAGTAATTATCGGGCAAGGGGTTAATGTAGATTTTTTCCAGCCAGTTAAGTCAATGATTGGCGAAACAGACCGCGGCAAATTTCAGGTTTTAGCGGTGGGACGGCCCTCATCAGTAAAGCATTATGATATTTTGCTGGCCAGCGCTAATATCTTAATTAACCGGCAGGGCCAGAAAAATATTTTTTTTGAGATAGTCGGCAATGCTCAAAACGAGAAAGAGGCGCTGAATCAAAAAAAATTAGCCGAATCAATCAAAGAGTATAATTTGACTGATTATTTTTTGCTAAAACCGGGTGTGCCCTTTGGTCAAATCAAGCGAAAATATCAAGAGTGTTCTTGTTTGGTTAATCTGACTGACCCGGCCAGTTTAGAAAAAGTTGTTTTGGAAGCCATGGCTATGGAAAAGCCGGTAGTAACTTCCAATGAGGCCTTTTGGCCGTTTTTTGACGGTTGCGAATTTTTGCAAGTTCAAAAAAATAATCCAGCCGACTTGGCTGAAAAAATTAAAAATTTAGCCGCTCTAAAGTCGGAACAAAGGAAGGCCATTGGCCAAAAACTAAGAACCATGGTAGTTAAAGAGCACAGTGTGAACCACTTAATCAACGAACTAATCAAAGTTTTTTATTCAGTAATTCAATGCAAGAAATAAGCGACAATGAAATAGTGAGAAAATACTTAAAAGGCGACGAAGAGGCGCTGGAGGTTTTGATTAAACGGTATCTTAAGCCGATTTATAGTTTTGTTTATAAAAATATTGGCGATTCCGAGGCGGCCGAAGACATCGCCCAAGAAACATTTGTAAAAATGTGGAAAAACTTAAAAAAATTTGACAAGCAAAAAAAGTTTAGCGCTTGGCTTTTTACCATTGCCAAAAATGCTTCCGTTGATTTTTTAAGGAGAAAAAAGACAGCCCCCCTTTCTTTGGTTGAGGAATCTTTAGCTGACAAAAATGATTTTACCAAAGCGATTGAACAGAAAAATATTATAGACAATTTTAGGTCAGTTATAAAAAAACTTTCGCCTAACTACCAGGCAGTTATTCTACTGAAAGACGAGAGAGGGCTAACTTTTAGAGAAATAGCTAGATTATTGGGCGAGCCGCTTAACACCGTTAAAAGTAAGTACCGTAGAGCGCTTGTTGCGCTTAGAGGATTATAAAAAAGAGAGACGCACCAAAAGGCGCCTCTTTTTCGTATTAGTAATATATGGACGAAATTGCCTTGTTTCAAAAAATTATGCTGCGCATTAGAGCGGAGCGAAAAAGAATGGTTCTAAGGCGAAAAATCACTGGTTTTTCAATTGCGCTGGCTGTTTCTTTTTTGGGCTTAGTTCCGGCCATTAAAATGGTCTATGCCGGGTTTGCGGGTTCGGGATTTGTTCAGCTGTTTTCTTTGGCGTTTTCGGACACGGCCATAATTTTGGCTTCTTGGCAAAATTTTGTTTTGTCTTTGCTGGAATTATTACCGATAACTGGTTTGTTGGCCATAGGGGTTGCCTTGTTTACGGTTTTGGGCTCGCTTAAATTTTTATCAAATAACTTAAAAAAATATGAATATAGACAAAATATTTCAATCTAAAACATTCAAAATAATTTTAGCGGCAATTGGCGGGCTGATGATTATTTTACTGGTCTTTAAGACAGGCATGATGGTGGGTTTTCAAAAGGCAAATTTTTCCTGCCATTGGAGCGACAACTATCACCAAAACTTTGGCGGCCCCAGAGGCGGTTTTCCCGGCGGGTTTGGCGACAGGGATTTCATTGAAGCCAATGGCTCGGTGGGGCAAATAATAAAAATTGCCACCTCAACATTGGTCATTAGGGGGCGAGGAAATGTTGAGAAAGTTGTTTTAATTAAGGCTGACACAGTTATTAACCAGTTGAAAGAAACCATAACAATAAATGAACTAAAAACTGATGATATGGTGGTGGTTATAGGCGAGCCCAATAATGATGGGCAGATAGAAGCAAAGTTGATTAGAGTTATGCCCGCCATTCCTCGCCATAAGTAAAAAATATGAAAAATATTTCTAAAAAAAGAAAAATTATTGTTTTTATTACAGCGGCTGTTGTTTTGGCTGGCGGGGGATATACTGTGTATCATTTTGTTGAGACAGGCCCGTCCTCGGTGAGTTATATTAGTTCAGCTATCACCAAGGACGCTTTAATTGTTTCGGTTTCCGGCACTGGTCAAGTTGCTTCATCTAACCAAGTAGATATTAAATCAAAAACAAGCGGAAATCTTGTTGGTATGTATGCTGTGGTTGGCAAAGAAGTTGGCACTGGAGCGCTCTTGGCGCAAATAGACACCACCGACGCGCAACGGGCGCTAAGAGACGCTCAAACAGGTCTGGACACAGCCAATTTAGAATTAGACAAATTACTTGAGCCGCCCGATGAGCTCACTCTGTTACAGGCCGAGAGCGCTTTGTCTCAAGCCCAGGCCGCCAAACAAACAGCCCAAGGCGACCTTAACAAGGACTATGATGACGGGTTCACTGCGGCGGCCAATGTGTTTTTGGGCTTGCCCAATGTAATGAGCGGTATGAACACTTTGCTTTTTGGCAACAGTTTTAGCGACAACCAATCAAATTTGGCTTATTACACTGACGCGGTGAGTAACTACGACAACAGTATTATACAATGAGATGGTTGCAAAACTATTTCGTAGCGAAATTTTAGATTTTCGAGCGAGGCGAGGAAGACGAGCAAAATGTTTTGAGGCCGTAGCCCAGCTACGGCGAAAAGCATTTTGCGAAGTCTGACGATGACGCAGCCGAAAAGATAAAATTGTAGCAGGAATAGTTTTGCAACCATCTCAATATAAAGAAGCAGCCACCGCGGCCTATCAGACGGCGCGCCAGCAATATGATAAAAATTTTCAGGATTATAAAGCCACCAGTCGTTTTTCCAGCACCAGCACAATTGTTTCTTTGATTGACGAAACATATCAAACAAGTAAAAGCATCGCTGAAATGGTTAAAAGCGCCAATGATTTAATTCAGTTTTACTAAGACAAGCTCACTGAACGCAACTTAAAGCCGAATTCTCTCTCTACCACTCATGTAGCCGCCTTAAATTCATACACTGGCACTGTCAATAGTTATCTCTCGTCTTTATTGACCTCGCAACGAGCTGTGAGCGATTCTATAGATGCCATAGCCACGGCTGGCCGTTCTATTGAAGAAAAAACTTTGTCATTGGCTAAGATAAAAAGCGGGCCTGACGATTTAAGCATTCGCGCCGACAAAATTGCTATCCAGCAAAAACAAGACAGTTTAGCCGTCGCCCGGCAAAATTTAGCGGATTGTTCAGTGAGGGCGCCTTTTGCTGGAATTGTCGTCAAAGTGAATGCGCAAAAAGGCGACACAGTGTCTTCGGGCGCGGTTTTGGCCACTTTAGTTACCAAACAAAAAGTCGCGGAAATTTCTCTCAACGAAGTAGATGTGGCCAAAGTTAAGGCCGGGCAAAAAACTACTTTATTGTTTGACGCCGTAGACGACTTAACTATTAGCGGGAAGGTGGCTGAAGTGGACACTTTGGGCACGGTTAGTCAAGGAGTAGTTAACTACAGCGTAAAAATTGTTTTTGACACTCAAGACGACCGGATTAAGCCGGGCATGAGTGTTTCCGCCGCCATCATCACCGAGATGAAGCCAGATGTTTTATTGGCGCCCAATGTGGCGGTAAAGTCCAATAGCGAGCAGTATGTGGTGGTGTTAGAGAATAATGTTCCTCGCAATCAGACAGTTGAGGTAGGACTATCAAATGACACAATGACGGAAATTATTAGCGGCCTCAATGAAGGCGATAAAGTTGTTACTCAAACAATTACCGCAACTACTAAGACTAAAACTACTACAACAAAAAGCACGGGAGGAATTAGAATTCCCGGTCTTGGAGGAGGCGCCCCTCGTTAAAAATTTATATGATTGAATGCAAGAATATTACAAAAGCTTATAAAACCGGAGCCGGTGAAACAGCGGTACTTAAAGGCGTTTCATTTGTTATTGCTGATGGCGAGTTTGTGGCGATTATGGGGCCTTCGGGTTCGGGCAAATCAACTTTAATGCATATACTCGGGGCTTTGGATGTCCCAACCAGCGGCATTTATCTTTTGGACGGCCAGGACATTTCTAAATTATCAGATGATCAATTGGCGGATATCAGGAAAAATAAAATCGGCTTTGTTTTTCAGTCATTTAATCTTTTGCCCCGAGCGACTGTTTTGCGCAATGTGGCCTTACCTTTGATGTATGCTGGTATGAAGAAAGAGCAACGCGAAGAAAGAGCCAAACAGGCCCTAATGGCCGCCGGCCTGCCCGAGGATCGCTGGGGGCACCTTTCCAATCAGCTCTCGGGAGGGCAAATGCAAAGAGTGGCTATTGCCCGGGCATTGGTTAACGACCCGTCAATTATTTTAGCTGACGAGCCAACCGGCAATTTAGACACCAAAACCGGTGAAATTGTCTTGGATACTTTTCAACAATTGAACAGCCAGCACGGCCGCATGATTGTTTTGATTACTCACGAACGATATGTAGCCGAGCACACTAATCGTATTATTCACATTCGGGACGGTGAAATTACCGACGACGAAAAGAATATCAAACATCGCATTGCCAATCATCATCAATTATGAATATAGCGGACATATTTAGAGAAACATTTTCTGCCCTGCTTTCAAACAAAGCGCGGTCCGGCCTTACAATTTTGGGTATTGTGATTGGTATTGGTTCAGTTATCGCCATGATTTCCGTCGGACAAGGTTCAACAGCTTCTATACAATCAAGCATCCAGTCCCTCGGTTCAAATCTGCTTATGGTATCGCCTAGCTTCCAGCGCGGAGTTGGCATGCAAGTAAGCGCTGGTCGGGGTTCAGCTAGAACGCTTAAGCAAGAAGATGTTGATGCGATTCAGAAAGAAATTATGCTTATTAAAGCCATTGCTCCCGAACTTTCTAGCCGCTACCAAATTATTGCAAAAGGAACGAATACCAACACATCTGTTCTCGGAACAACCCCTAATTATCCAGAGGTGCGGAATGTCCAGATTGAAAGTGGGTCGTTTGTTTCCGAACAAAATGTACGAAGCTTGTCAAAAGTGGCGGTGCTTGGCCCGACTACCAGAGATGACCTGTTCGGAGAGGGCGTTAACCCTATCGGTCAAACGATACATATTAATAAAGTAGATTTTAAGGTAATTGGCGTTACAAAAGAAAAAGGAGGGAGTGGCATGAGCAATCAAGATGATATGATTTTTGTTCCTTTATCTACGGCGCAACGGTTTTTGGCCGGCAGCAGTTATCTGTCTACTATATATATAGAAATAGTTGATCAGGAATCAATGACAACAGCGCAGGAACAAATTACCTCCTTGCTATTAAGCCGTCACAATATCTCAAATCCCGAACTTGCCGATTTCAGCGTTATAAATCAGGCCGACATTGTGGCGAGTGTTTCTTCAATAAGCAGTACCCTTACGATATTACTTGCCGCAATCGCCGGCATATCATTGATCGTGGGGGGCATCGGAATAATGAATATGATGCTGACAACTGTTACCGAAAGGACACGGGAAATCGGTCTCCGCAAAGCAATTGGCGCGAAGAAAAAAGATATCAGCCTTCAATTTCTAATTGAATCAATAATGCTCACTTTTATTGGAGGAATCGTGGGAATTCTTTTAGGGTGGATTCTTTCTTATGCGGTAGCTTATTTCGGCAGTATGACGACTGAAGTTACATCGTGGTCCATTTTTTTGGCAGTTGGCGTGTCCGCTTGTATTGGCATTATTTTTGGCTTCTATCCGGCCCGTCGAGCCGCCGGGTTAAATCCCATAGAAGCGTTGAGGTACGAATAACAAATAACTAATAACTAATAACAAAAAATATGAAAAAAAATATACTGTTAATTATTATATTGGCGATTGTCGTGGTCGGGGCTGGTTCTTTCTATGGTGGTCTGCAATATGGTAAAAGCAAAAGCCCGGCTGGCGGGGGATTGGCCAATCTTTCAGCCGAGCAGAGGCAAGCGCGGTTTCAGCAGATGGGTGGCGCTAATGCGGCCGGGCAAAGAGGTGTTAGAGCTGGCAATGGCTTTACTGTTGGGGAAATTCTTGCCAAAGACGCCAACAGTATTATCGTCAAGCTAAACGACGGCGGCTCTAAAATAGTTTTTATTGCTACCTCTACCCAGGTGATGAAGTCCGCTGTAGGCTCGCTTGATGACCTGATAGTTGGCGAGAACATCAGCGTAAACGGCGCTGCCAATCAAGATGGCAGTATCACCGCTCAATCAATCCAGCTAAGACCAGCATCAGCAAGTAAACTTAACTAAGTTAAGTTTATGAGATGGTTGCAAAACTATTTCGTAGCGAAATTTTAGATTTTCGAGCGAGGCGAGGAAGACGAGCAAAATGTTTTGAGGCCGTAGCCCAGCTACGGCGAAAAGCATTTTGCGAAGTCTGACGATGACGCAGCCGAAAAGATAAAATTGCAGCAGGAATAGTTTTGCAACCATCTCTATAACTGTTTTGTCTTTGAAAATAGCTCTTTTTGTGGTTAAATAGAGCTGTATGATGAAACTAATCGCTTTGGGGCTTGATGGGGCAGGGTTTAATTTATTACAGCCCTGGCTTGATCAAGGCCTGCTGCCCAATTTGGCGGCTCTGCAAAAAAAAGGGGTCTCCTGTCCCTTAACTGTTTGTTTGCCGCCAGTTACTTCGCCCAACTGGAAGTGTTTTTCTACTGGTAAAAATCCGGGCAAGCTGGGTGTTTTTTGGTGGGAAAACATTGACACTGAAAATCAAAAAATTACCGTGCCCGCTTCCAGCGATTTTCATGGCCAGGAAATTTGGGATATTTTGGGCAATAATGGTTATAAAGTAGGCGTTTTGAATATGCCCACTTGCTATCCGCCCAGAGCGGTTAATGGTTTTATGGTAGCGGGCGGGCCTGATGCCTTAGAAAGCGGTTTTGCTTGGCCCAAGGACTTAGAAAAAGAGCTCAAAGAAAAATACCAATGGCGAGTGTTGCCTAAAAGCATCAATTTTTTAACCGAAAATAATCAGCCAGCCATTGAGGAGATTTATAATTTAATAGCCAAACGATTTATGGTAGCCATTGAGTTATCTAAAAAATATCAGCTTGATTTTTTAGAGTTGACTGTTTATTTGGTGAATGTGTTGCGGCACCATTTACCCGAGGGTGAGAAAATTTTAAGGGCTTGGCAGATCATTGACCAAGGCATTGGCCAGATGATTAAAGAATTTCCCCAGGCCAGCTGGCTTATTTTTTCTGACCACGGCTCGGGTGAGATTAAAGTTAAGTTTAATATCAATCAATGGCTTAAAAATGAAGGTTATTTGGTTTTGAAAAATAATCAAAAGGATTTCCAAAAAAGTTTTTGGCTGAAAATGGGCTTGCATCAAGGCAATCTGTCAAAAATAGCCGCTCGCTTGGGCTTGAAAGATTTTTTGAAAAAACATTTTGCTCGCTTCAAGTTTGTTGTGCCTTCAGCTTCGGGCGCAGTTGGTAAAACCGCCAAAGAGGCCCTAATTGACTGGCAAAAAAGTCAGGCCGTGGCCAGCGGGCAAGGGCCGATATATCTAAACAAATTGCAAATAACAAATAACAAATCACAAAATTTAAGAGAAGAGATTATTAAGAAATTGGAACGATTAGAATACAATGGGGTGAAGATTGCCAAAAAAGTTTATCAAAAAGAGGAAATTTATGCGGGCGAGTTTATGGCCAAGGCGCCGGACTTGGTGATTGACCAAGGCGAGGGGGCGCATATTTCGGGTGGCCTGGGCTTTAAGGATATTTTTTCTGCGCCGCAAAAATGGTTAGGCGAAAATCAAAAAACTGGCATTTTTCTGGCTGTTGGGCCTTGTTTTACAGCTAACCATTTATCATCAGCGAGCATTTTAGACATTGCTCCGACCATTCTGCGAATTTTTGGCCTAAAAAAATCCAATGACCTTGACGGTCGCGTCTTAAACGAAATTATCAAATAATGAATCGCCAAACCAAACAAAAATTAAGAGATGCTTTAATTTTTTTGACTTATTATTCGGGCTGGCCGGCCTTGAGGGTTTGGTTTTATCATTGGCGAAAAGTTCCTTTGTTGAGGGTGATTGCTTTTCACGAAATCAAGGACAGCGAAATTGAAAATTTTCAAAAATGTCTGGTTTTCTTAAAAAATAATTTTAATGTTATCTCACCTAATGATTTTTTAGCTGGGAAATTTTCTAAAATAAAAGCAAACGCGCTTATAACTTTTGACGACGCTTTTGAGAGTTGGTTAAAAAATGTCTTGCCGGCCTTAAAAAAAGAAAATTTGTCGGCTATATTTTTTACGGACAATAGGGGATTGGCTTTAATTCCTGCTTTGCGCCAAGCTGGTCAAACAATCGGCGGTCACACCGTCAATCACTCCCGCCTAACTAAAATAACTCGCGATGAATTAGCTTTTGAAATAGCCGAGAATAAAAAACAATTAGAATCAGCGACTGGCCAAAAAATAGTTTTTTTTGCTTATCCTTTTGGCGACAAGCAAAGTTTTAATCAAACCGTTATTAACGAAGTTAAAAAAGCTGGCTATCAATATGGTTTTACTATCTTGCCCGGTTTTAATAAATCAAAAACTAATCATTATTTATGGCACCGCGACAGTGTTGACCTTAATTGGAGTGAAAATTTTTTACGGACTTGGCTGGCTGGCGCTTATGATGGTTGGAAAAAGTTATTATGAAAAATTTAATTAAAAATTTAATTAGCGGTTTTTTAAGTATCTTTATTTTTTTAGCGCCCAAAAACAGAGCCGTGATTTTGATGTATCACTCGGTGGGGCGCAATGAAATTCCCTCAACGGTTTCACCGAAAAATTTTGCCAAACAAATGGCTTATCTCAAAGAAAAGCAGTATCAGGTTATTTCTTTGGCTAATTTAGCGGATATTTTAGAAAAAAAACAGCCCTGGCCAACCAAAGCAGTTGTTCTTTCGTTTGATGATGGCTATGCTGATAATTTTATTTTCGCTTGGCCGATTTTGTGGCAATATAATTTTCCCGCCACTATTTTTTTAACTGCTGGAACAATTGGAGGAGAAAAAATTAAAAAAACTGGCGAACGATTGCCCATGCTGGCTTGGCCAGAGATTGAAAAAATGCAAAAAAGCGGCTTAGTTGATTTTCAGCCGCACACCCAGAGCCACCCGCGCTTGTCGGAAATTAGTCAAGCAGAGGCGCAAAAAGAAATTACAGAGTCGCAGGCGGTTATTAAGGAACATTTAGGCGGTGAGGCGCAATTTTTTGCTTACCCCTATGGCGTTTATAACCAAAGTATTATTGATATCCTTAAAGCCAATGGTTTTATAGCGGCCTTAACTGTAAGCAGGGGATTAGTCAAGCAAGAAAGCCAGCTATTTGAGTTGCCCAGAATGGCTGTGTCGCTTAAGACCTCGCTGGCGCAATTCAAAAGCAAGCTCAATTTTGGCTTTTAATTTATGAGCGTGGTAAATTTTGAAAATCAGAAATGGCAAAAAAAGGAGCAGGGCATTAATTTTCGCCTCAAGGCCGCCTTGGCTATGATTGAGAAGGGGCCGGTTTTAGATTTGGGTTGTGGCGATGGTGTTTTTTTAGAATTACTTAAAAACAAAGGTATTGAAGGAAGGGGCTTGGATATTTCCGAGGTGGCCATAGCTAGGGCTAAAAGCAAAGGTCTTTCAGCCGAGCAATTTGATTTCGGTAGCCAGAGATTGCCCTTTGCCGACAATGATTTTTCATTAGTGGTTTTATTGGATGTTTTAGAGCACTTATACCAACCGCCAAATATTTTACAGGAGGCCAGAAGGGTAGCTAAAGAGGTGGTAGTAGCTGTGCCCAATTTTAATTCTTTGCCTGCTCGCCTGCAAACATTATTGGGTAGGGTGCCAGAAAATAATTTAGCTAAAAAGGGCCATATTTATTGGTTTAATCTTGATGTTTTGCAAAAAATGTTAAAAGAAACTGGCTGGCAAATCATGGAAACAAAAAATAATACTTTTTTTGAACGCTACTTTTTATTAAAAAATATTTTTAGATTTTTAGCTGAAGTTTTTCCAAATTTGATTGCTTTATCTTTTGTGATTAAGGCCAAAAGATATGAATAAATTTTTAAACACGATAAAATTGGCGGTTAGGGGGCAAAGCATTTATCGCGTTTTGTCGCAACAAACCCTCAAAGAAAATAGCCCGGCGTTAAGCGGCCGGGTGATTGATTTAGCTGGTGGGGGCAAGAATAATTATTTTGAGTATTTGAATTTGACCAAGGCCGAGTACAGCAACGCGGATATTAAAAGTGGACCAGGAGTTGATGTTGTTCTAGACCTCACTGGACCCTTGCCCTTGGCTGGCAATTCTTTTGATGCTGCTTTGCTTTTTAATTGTTTGTATATTTTTGCCAATCCCGCGGAAATTTTAAAAGAAGTTAATCGCGTGGTAAAGCCAGGTGGTTTTTTATTGGCGATTACGCCGTTTATTTTTAATGAAGCGCCCGAGCCAACTGATTATTGGCGGTTTACTTCGCAAGGATTGCGTCAAGTTTTAAGCCATGGCGGTTTTAGCGAAATTAAAATAATTACTTTTGGCGAGCGCTTTACAGCTGTTATCTTTTTGCTGAATAAATTTTTGATTCTCAATTTTTTGCGGCCATTATTTTATTTGCCAGCCATTTGGCTAGACAAATTAGTGCCACTTGGCGTTAAAAAAAATCACCCCTGTCCTTTGGGGTATTTAGCGATAGCGAAAAGGGCAGACCACTCATAACTTTTTTATCATTACCAAGCCAATAATCGTGCGAATAATTTCTGAAGCCACGCGGGCTAAAATAATGCCCAAAATACCCAACCAGTAAAAACCGCCCACTAAAAGCAAAATATCTAGAATGGCGGCGGGTATTTCTAAGGCGTAAATTTTCTTAATGGCCATTTGGCCAGTTAGGGCGGTACTGGCCATCAGATAGCCAATACCCAAAAGAGAAATAGCAAAAATTTGTGAATAGAAAATAGCTCCAACATAACGCGGGAAGAAAATTTTAAAAACTATTGGCGCGATTAGCCAATAAATAATAATAGCCGCGACAGTTAGAAGCAATAATTTAAGAATCTTTGGTAGAAGGTTTTTTTTGATTTCTTGAGGATTTTTAGCGCTAAATTTTGGCAAGGCGAGGGCGGAAACCATTTGTACTGGTTCTTTTAGTTTTTCTACTGGCAGCAAGGCGAAGCTATAGGCGGCCAATTGAACCGCTCCTAAACTATGGAAAACAAGAATTTGATCAAGGTACTGAATAATTTGCCCCAAGAAATTAATTAAAGTTAAGTGATAGCCGTATTTTTTTGTTTTGGGATCCTCGGTTTTATTGGGTTTTAATGTTTTTTTAATTTGCCGATAGAAAAGGCCGTTGCAAATTGTTTCACTAGCGTAATAAGCGGCAACTAAAGAAAAAATAATAACTAAGTTTCCCACCGGAAACCGCCAAAATAGAATCAAGCAAGCAATTAAAGAAGCCGCTGTGATAATGCTTTGCCAGCCCTGATATTTGGCCGCCAGGCGAAAGTTTTTTTGGCCGGGCAAAAAAGAAGCGATTATAGAAAATCCTGATCTTAAAGGCATTAAAAGGGCAATTAAAAATAAAGGCACAGCCAAAACATAATTGGCTTTGAAAAAATAATAGCCGCCTAAAATTAACAAGCCAGCCGCTTGCAGGCAGGTAAATTTAATTTTTGTTTTAAAAACTGAATAAAAACCGCCCTCCAGGCCTCTAGAGACAGCTTGGGTTAGGGCGGTGCTCATGCCCTTGAGGGTAAAAATGCTTAAAAAGCCCACTAAAGAAATAATATATTTGAAATTGCCGTAAAGCTCGGGCGCTAGCAAATTGGCAAAAGCCACAGCAGTTAGAAATGAGCTTAAAGCCACAATTATCCTAGCTGAAGTTAACCAAAAACCACCCTTAACCAAATAAACATTGTCGGTCTGGGTGTATTTTTCGCTTCGCTTCAAGGCGTGATAAATTTTTTCTTTAATAGGCATTAGTCGTCAAAATAGCCCAAGCTTTTTAAGCGTTTTTTAACTTCGGCTTGCTGATTCCGCTCGGGCGTTTTTGTTTGATTATCCTTGGTCGGCTTATTTTTTTTGAAGAGTTGTTTGATTCTATTGATTAGTTTGCGCATATTTTAGTTTTATTCGCCGCGAAATAAAATTTGCAGGGTTTTTAATAAAATACCTAAATCTAAAAGAAAGGAGCGGTTTTTTAAGTAATAGAGGTCATATTGGAATTTTTCTTGGCTGTCCATGGTTGATCTAGCATACCTGAACTTTATTTGCGCCCAGCCCGTAAAGCCGGGCTTGATAATATGGCGTAATTGATAGTGGGGGATTTCTCTTTCTAATTTTTTAACAAACTCGGGCCGTTCGGGCCGGGGTCCAATTAGCGAAATATCGCCTCGCAAAACATTGAGCATTTGCGGCAGTTCGTCTAAATGGATTTTTCGCAAAATTCGCCCCGCTTTGGTGGCTCTATTGTCGTTTTTAGCGGCCCAGGCCGGGCCGTTTTTTTCCGCGTCCAGTTTCATAGTGCGAAATTTGTAAAGCCAAAAAACCTTGCCTTCTTTGCCGTATCTTTGTTGTTTATAAAAAATTTTTTGCTTATCTTCTTTTTTTATTAGTAAGGCAATTACTAACCAAGCGGGTGAACTGATTAAAACAATTAGCGAGGCTAAAATAAGTTCGGTTAGTCGTTTAATTTTATCGTAGGCGTTTTTTTCGCCCTCGGCCAAATTGCTCAAAAACCATTCTTGGTCAATAAAATCAACTGGTATTTTATTAAAAATGGTTTCATAGGCGGTAGCCAAATTAAGAAAGTTTATTTTTAGGCCCAAGCAACTATAAAGCTCTTTGATGATAATTTTTTGCTGGCTGATATTTTGCGCGATAATCAGAGTATTGATTTTATCTTTTTTGATTTGTTGGCCAAGCCTTTGCCCAACAGCGATGAATTTAACAAAGCGATAGCCCAATTGCGGATTATTTTTAATTTCATTGATTAGTTTGTCGGTCCAGTGGTTTTTGCCCAAGATGCCTACTTGTTTTAAGAAAAGCGCGGAAAAAAGCCAATAAAAAATTTGCCGCCAAATTAAAATTAAAACACCTAACAGAACAATATTAATAAGCAGGTTGGTTTTAGGAGTAATGCCAAAAAGCGGCACAGTGTAAAAGAAAACAACTCCTACTGCCAAACAAACCGCTAAACAAGAGCCCAACCGAGCTGCTAACTCGGCTTTGGGATTGGCCAAATTAAGGTCATAGAGGCCAAAAATATAAAAAAGTATGAACCAAACAAGATAAAGAATGGAAAATGGCAAAAGATGCTGGAAAAAAATCGGCCAGGAAAAATTGGGCGAAAACCGTAAATAAACCGTAACCAACAAACTAACATAAGCGAAAACAACATCGCCCAAGAACAAACTAATTTTGCGAATCTTTTGTTTCATTGTATTATTATTGTTTAAATTTTGTTGAAAAACAACCCCTCTTTGTTTTTTTGTTCAAGCTATGGAAAACAATTGACAGAAAGGCGTTGTAGGATTATGATAGGGCTGTATGAAAAAAGTTAATTTTCCATTTCCGGTTTTTACCACCAAAGAAGACAGATGGTTTGTATCGGAGTGTCCTGTTTTAGGTATTGCCACGCAAGGCAGAACAGAGAAAGAGGTAAGAGAAAATATGATTGATTTGATAAAAGAATATTTGACGGACCCAGATACTTCAAAGGGGCAAATAAATGAAATCACTTCTTCGTCTTTAAGTTATATTTCTGTGCCGGTGGCGAGCGATTTATTGTATGGGCAAGCTTAAATCGTTAAAACAAAAAGCAGTAGTTAAAATTTTAGAAAGTAATGGTTTCGCACGAACGAAGGCGGGCAAACATCTGACTTTTAAGAAAAAACTGACTGATGGCAGGGTTTTAACTACTTGGGTGCCGCACCATCAAATGGTGTCGGTTTTTGTTATTGGTTATATTGAGATGGTTGCAAAACTATTCCTGCTGCAATTTTATCTTTTCGGCTGCGTCATCGTCAGACTTCGCAAAATGCTTTTCGCCGTAGCTGGGCTACGGCCTCAAAACATTTTGCTCGTCTTCCTCGCCTCGCTCGAAAATCTAAAATTTCGCTACGAAATAGTTTTGCAACCATCTCATTGTTAAACAAACCGGAAAACCAAGAGAGGAATTTGAATAACAACTTTTTTTATGGGAAAAAAATCGCGAAATAAAAAAGAAGTTAAATTAACCAGGCAGGCGGGCCCGCCCGCAACGCTTCGCAAGCGAGCTTGCTCGCGTAGCGATGCGGGCGGGGAAAGATTTTGGCTATGGCTGGTTTATCTTTCAGTCGGGGCGGCTTTTTTAACGCCGTTTATTTTAAGCGGCAAGTTTTATTTTCCTTTTGTCGGGCCCAAGGGGCTGTTTTTGATGGGTTGCTGTCAGGCGGCTTTTTTTGCTTGGTTGGTTTTGGCCATTTCCTGTAAAAAATATCGCCCCCGTTGGGAAAAAGTGTTAGTGGTTTTTGGCGTTTTTATTTTGGCTTTAGCTCTAAGCGCTATTTTTGGCGCGGATCCGTCTCGTTCATTTTGGTCAAAGTTTGAACGCATGACCGGGCTGGTAATGTGGCTGCATCTTTTGGGATTTTTTTGGGCTTTGATTTTTACTTTTCAGCAAAAAGAAATTTGGCGCAAGTTTTTTATTTTTTCAGTAGCCATTGGAGCGATTATTTCGCTGATGGCGCTTTTAGAACAAGCCGGAGTAAAGGCCTTTGACTTCTCGCAGAGGGGTGGCAGCACCTTGGGTAATACTTCTTTTTTGGGCAGTTATTTGCTTTTTAATGTTTTTTGGGCGGCTTATTTATTTTTTGTTTCAACAAAATGGCGAGAGAGAATTATTTTTCTCTCCACCATTGTTTTGGCTATCTTGGCTATCTATTTTAGCCATTCTCGAGCCGGTGTTTTGGCTTCATTTGGCGGCTTGGCGCTAACCGGGCTTTTATACTTGGCTTTCAAAATTTCTTCTAAAAAGGCGCGACTTTTAGGCAAGCTTGTTTTAATTATGGCGTCAGCCGTTGTTTTGGCCGCTGTTATTCTGTTGTATATTCCGCATAATCCTGTTTATGATAAGTTTGTTTCTATGGCCACCAAGTCCCGGCCAGTTAATTGGCAGATAGCTTGGCAAGGGTTTTTAGAAAAGCCGATTTTTGGTTGGGGCTCGGAAAATTATTATTTAGTTTTTCCTAAGTATTTCAACCCTTGCTTATACACGCCCGCCTGCGGTTCAGAAGTTTGGTTTGACCGCACTCACAATATTATTCTTGACACTTTGGTGGCCAATGGCCTAGTGGGTTTTTTGGCTTATCTCGGTCTTTTAATAACGACTGTTTGGTCGCTGGCTCGGGCCAGAAAAAAGGATTTTTGGCTTTTCGCGGTATTTACTTCATTGATTGTTGGTTATTTTATGCAAAACCTAACGGTTTTTGATATGCCAGTGAGCTTGCTGATGTTTGTTTTTGTTTTAGGGTTTGCTGGTTTTGTTAACCTAAAGGAAAAAGAAACAGTCATAAGTCCTTCGGCTAAAAACAACAAAAAGGCCTGGCCTTTTGTTATTACAGCCATTGCTTTTTTGGTTTGTTTTGTTTGGTTTGTCATACAGCCCTCAAAAGCTGACTACTACACTCTTAAAGCTATTTCAGCGCAAGACATAGACAGCCGCATAGCTTTGGCTCAAAAAACCTTAGACGCTTCGCCCGCGGGCAAGTATCAAATTAGAGATTTTTTTGGCGAGCGATTTCTTCTGGATATCCAGCAGAATTATGACAAAATTCGCGAGCAAGCCGGCAGCAAGCAAGCGGTTAAACGCCTTTTGGATTTTACCACTCAAATGTTGCAAAAAACTATAACTGAATCGCCTTCGGATTACAGCGCGGCTTTGCGTTTGGCGCAGGCCTATAATATGTATACCGTGTTTGACTATTCCAAGCTTGATTTAGCTGTTCAATACAGCGAACAGCTCTTGCAATTATCGCCTAATAACCAGCAAAGTTACTGGGTGTTATCGCAAACTCGGCTTTATCAGGGCAAAACAGACGAGGCCCTGGCCTTAGCCAAACAAGCCATTACTTTGGAGCCTCAATGGTTTCAGTCGTGGGAGATAGCTATCCAAATAGCTCAGCAAGCCGGTAAAAATGAGGAAGTTCAGCAAATGGCTGGCGATGCTTTGGCTTTGGTTTTGCCAGACATTGATAAAAATCCGGACTATCTTAATTATTATCAAGCGGCCGTGAGTTTCTATCAAACGCTTGGCCTCAATGAAAAAGCCAAAGAGATAGCCCAAAGGGCGGTAGATCATAACCCGGTTGAGTGGGCCGAAGAATTCAAAGACATATTGACAAAGTAGCAATTATTTGCTAACATATAATCAATAAGGTGAGGAAATAAATTTGGAAGAAATTTCAAATTTCCTCTATCGTGTCAGCGAAAGACCTCTGGTGAAAACTTTGAGGTCTTTTTCTTTAATCAGCTCTTGCCAGAATACCGAGCCCGAAAGGCGAGGGATGATGGCTTAGAGATGATTATCCCGCACCAATCTTTGGTGCGGGATCGCGGGCTTGCCCTAAGTTAGTTAAAGGGCTATAATTACAATGAGCCGGTGATGTGTCCTCACCTTAGACATGGTTGGAGGCTTACCATTGCCGGCTCATCCAGTTTTTACATTTTCTGACGAGTGTTGCAAGATGTGAGCGATCGTTCATAAGATGCAACAGTGTTATTGTTTATATGTTAAAGGAGAATATTTCGCTCAAGACGCTCACTTCGTTTCAAATTGGCGGTTTGGCGCGTTATTTTTGGCCAGCAGAAGGCGCGATTGACATTAAATCAGCCATTGAGTGGGCCAAAGGCAAGGGCCTGCCTTTTTTTATTTTGGCCGGCGGCAGTAATCTATTGGTAGCTGATCAGGGGTTTGAGGGTTTAATAATTAAACTACAAACTACAAACTACAAACTACAAACTAATATCGTTCATTGCCAGGCCGGGGTTAAATTATCGGATTTAGTGAAATTATCATTAGACCAGGGATTGAGCGGGTTGGAGTGGGCCTCGGGCATTCCTCAAGCCACAGTGGGCGGGGCGATTTGGGGAAACGCGGGCGCTTTTGGCAGAAATATGGCTAGCGTAGTGAGCGAGGTGGAAGTTATGGAAGCGCAAAACGCAAAATGCAAAGTTAAAAGTTATCAGAATAAAGAATGCGGGTTTGCATACAAAGACAGTATTTTTAAGCAAAATAAAAATTTAATTATTTTGTCGGCGGATTTAGTCTTAGAGAAAAAAAATAAACAAGAAGTCAAAGAGGAAGTTAAAAAGGTCTTGCAATATAGAAAAGACCATCACCCCAGCCAGCCCTCGGCCGGCTCGGTGTTCAAAAATGTAAAATTGAAAACGAAAAACGAAAGAATATTTTTAATTTTGCCAGAATCAAAAGTTTTTGCAACTAAAAAAAAAATTCCAGCTGGTTTTTTAATTGAAAAATGCGGGCTAAAAGGTAAAACAATTGGCGGCGCGCAAATATCTACTAAGCACACCAATTTTATTGTTAATACTGGCAAAGCCCAAGCCAGCGAAGTCAAACAATTGATTGAATTAGCTAAACAAGCGGTTTGGGAAAAATTCGCCATTGCCCTAGAGGAAGAAATTCAGTATTTAGGTTTTTGAAATAAAAAACTACACTTTTTGAACGATAGGACCAAAAGTGTAGTTTTTGTTTTTTAAGCTTTGAAGGATAAAATAAAAAGCCCGCCTTCGTCCTGTGGCTATTGTGTTGTAAAGAATTGTGTTTTTTCATTTCTAATTTTACAATTGCATTATAGCATATGCTATAAAATATGTTAAGAGTGTTGACAAGATTTTAGGCAAAATATGGATTTTAGCTATATTGACTATACGCTGTTAATAAAAGGGCTTGACAGGTTTTTGATTGGCAGTATAATGAATTAGTGAGTTAGCTTTGTCGGTTAAGTTGACAATATTCTAAGCAATGTGTATATCTTCATTGATGAGTCGGGTGATTTGTGCGGAAAACAAGGCGAGTTTTTTGTGGTGGGCGGCTTTATTACCAATGAGCCAAAAAGAACTGCTAGGGTTTTTCGCAAGTGGTAGAGAAGAAAGTTTACCAATAAAAAGCTCCGCCATAGAACAGAACTAAAATTTTCAGATTGAGGCGGTGAATTCAGCCGCGAACACAAACATTCAGATTGCTGATTGGATTTGTGGGGCTTTATACCGCTATTACACTAATCGGCCATCTGGAAAAGAGTTTTATAAAATTTTGCACAGTAGTATTATTGCTTCCGAGGAATTGTTTAAAGATTATTGGAAAGAATTTAACAAAAAATAGAATGAGATGGTTGCAAAACTATTTCGTAGCGAAATTTTAGATTTTCGAGCGAGGCGAGGAAGACGAGCAAAATGTTTTGAGGCCGTAGCCCAGCTACGGCGAAAAGCATTTTGCGAAGTCTGACGATGACGCAGCCGAAAAGATAAAATTGCAGCAGGAATAGTTTTGCAACCATCTCAATAATAAAAAACATCTCAAAAGAGATGGTTTTTATAGAGTGGCGTCTCTTGGGATTTACCGCAAGTATTAAGACCTCCACATGCGCGGAGGGTACCCTCGTGGTCTCCTAAAAGCTATTATTGCCAGCTCCAAAATAAGTATAAGCTAATCAAAGAATTATGTCAATAGAAATATTAAAACAACTTGGTTTAAGCGATAATGAAACAAAGGTTTATTTGGCCGCCTTGGAATTGGGCCAGGCAACCGTGCAAGAGCTTGGCAGAAAGTCTGGCGTAAAACGCACTACGGTTTATACCGCCATTGATGGGCTGAAAGAAAAAGGAATTATTAGCCAAATTAAAAAAGGCGCTAAAACATTTCTAGTGGCTGAAAGCCCGGAAATTTTATCGCAAATAGCCGACCGTAGAGCGCAAATGTTTAAAGAGTCCCTGCCTGAATTAAAATCAATTTATAATGTAATGGGCGCCAAGCCCAAAGTGCGGTTTTATGAAGGCAAGGAGGGCTATTTATCGGTTTATGGAAATATCTTAAAAGAAAAGCCCAAAGAACTGTTAGCCATTGCTTCTTACGAGAATTTTAAGAAGCATATTGATGAGCGATATGAAGAAACCTGGACACAAAAACGGATAAAGCAAGGCGTCTTTTTACGCTGGCTTGATTTTAAGACTCCGTCGGTTCAGATAAGAGCCAGTGAGGGAAAAAAGGGCTTGAGAGAAATTAGATTTTTGCCAAAAGAGTTTTCTTTTTCAGCTACTATGTTCATTTATAACGAAAAAGTTATAATGGTTTCGGGCAGGCAAAAAGAATTCTTGGCTGTGGTTATTGAAAACACGGAATTTAGCCAGATGCAAAAACAATTGTTCAATTTACTTTGGCAACAAAAATTATGAGTTTTTTATCAAAAATTTTAGGCGACCCTTTGGCCAAAACCCTTAAAACATACCAGAGTTTGGTGGCGAGCATTAACGACTTGGAGCCGTCCATAGAGAAATTAAACGCCTCGCAGATGAAAGAAAAAACTTTGGCTTTCAAGCAATCCCTGCAAGACGGCCAAGCCAGCTTGGACGATATTTTACCCGAGGCCTTTGCTTTGGCTCGGGAGGCGGCTCGACGCACCTTGGGGCAGAGGCCTTATGACGCCCAATTAATTGGCGGTCTGGTTTTGCACCAAGGCAAAATAGCTGAAATGAAAACTGGCGAGGGCAAAACATTAGCCGCTACCTTGCCCGCTTACCTTAATGGCTTAACAGGCAAGGGGGTGCATATTGTTACAGTGAACGACTATTTAGCTGAAAGAGACGCTGTTTGGATGGGACAGATTTACAATTATCTTGGGCTGTCAGTTGGATGTATTGTGAATAACGCTTCATACTTATATGATGAAAACTTTGGGAAAGAAGATGACAACAGAGATAAAGTAGGGGGATTTAAGGTAGAAAAAAGTTTTTTACGGCCCTGCTCAAGAAAAGAGGCCTATTTAGCTGACATTGTTTATGGCACCAACAATGAATTTGCTTTTGATTATTTGCGAGACAATATGGTTTTTGAAACAGGAGATATGGCGCAGAGGGGTTTTAATTTCGCGGTAGTTGATGAAATTGATTCTATCTTAATTGATGAAGCCAGAACGCCTTTGATTATTTCCCAGCCCGACTTGGAGTCGTCAAACTATTACAAGGAATTTTCGCGAATTGTGCCTCAATTAAAAAAGGACATTGATTTTGAGGTTGATGAAAAAGCCAAAAGCGCTTTTTTAACCGAGCCAGGCATAGAAAAGGTAGAAAAAATTTTGGGCTTGAAAAATATCTACGAGGAAAAAGGCATGAGATACCTGCATTACTTGGAGCAGGCCTTAAGAGCCCAAACGCTTTTCCAGCGCGATCGGGATTATTTAGTAAAAAATAACGAGGTTTTAATTATTGATGAATTTACCGGCCGTATTTTGCCGGGTCGCCGTTATTCAGGCGGCTTGCATCAGGCCTTGGAGGCCAAAGAAAGAGTAGAGGTGAAGCCAGAGTCAAAAATTTTAGCTACTATTACTTTTCAAAATTATTTTCGCTTGTATCAAAAGTTAGCTGGTATGACCGGCACTGCTTTAACTTCGGCTGAAGAGTTTGATAAGGTTTATAAATTGGCGGTGGTGCCTGTGCCTACTAATAAGCCCATGTCCAGAAACGACTTATCTGACTTAATTTACAAAACCGAAACAGCCAAATTTAAGGCGGTAGTGGCTGAAGTGAAAGATTGCTATAAAAAAGGCCAGCCGGTTTTGGTGGGTACCAGGTCGGTGGAAAAAAATGAGTATTTAAGCAAGTTGCTGGCTCGGGAGGGGGTTAAGCACGAAGTTATTAATGCCAAAAACCACGCTCGCGAGGGTGAAATTATCGCTCAAGCCGGCCGTCTGTTTGCGGTAACCGTAGCCACTAATATGGCGGGCCGAGGCGTGGATATTGTTTTGGGCGGCAATCCACCACAGATCGAGGAAGCAGAAAAAGTAAAGGCCTTGGGGGGTTTACGGATTATTGGCACAGAGCGGCACGAAGCCCGACGCATTGATAATCAACTGCGGGGCCGAGCGGGTAGACAGGGCGATCCCGGGCTAAGCCAGTTTTTTGTTTCTTTGGAAGATGAATTGATGCGGATTTTTGGCGGCGATAGAATTAAAAAATTAATGGAAATGATGAAAATCCCCGAGGACCAGCCCATCACCGCTAAAATTATCAACAGCGCTTTGGAAAAAGCCCAAAGCAAAGTAGAGGGCTTGAATTTTGACGCCCGTCAGCATGTTTTGGAATATGACGATGTGATGGCCAAGCATCGTTTTAAGATTTATAGCCAAAGAGCCCAAATCCTAATTGACGATTATCAACAATTAAAAGATTTTGTTTGGCAAATTTTAGAAAAAGAGTTAAGCGGCCTAACGGAAACAATTGAAGAAATAAAAACAATTATGCCTTTAAGCGAAGAAATTATTAAAGGCCTGCAAGAGGCCAAAGACCAAGACAAGGCCTTACAAATTCTTAATAACCACGCCAAACAATTATGGCAAGAAAAAGAAGCCCAAGACAGCCAGGAAAATCTTTTAAGATTACTGCGGTTTGTGGTTTTGCGTTGCCTTGATTTTTGGTGGATTGAACATTTGATTAATATGGACCATCTTAAGGACTCGGTTAATTTGAGAGCGTATGGCGGCAGAGACCCATTGGCTGAATACAAAACCGAAGGCCACCAGCTTTTTCAAGAGTTATGGAAAAATGTCAACTCGCAAATAGCCCGCACTATTTTCAAAGTTAGCTTCACAGCTTAGGGGCGAACGGCTCCTTGGAATTAACTTTCCGAGCCTCTAAGCGCGTAGAAGCTACGGTTGGTCTTGATAAAAATATCTTTTTTTGTTAATCTATAAAAATGTCAAAGCAAGCTAATAAAATTTATTTAGTTATTGTTGCGGCGCTCACTGTGGTGTCTCTGCTTTTGGTTTTTCCCCAACTCGTTAATAAACTATTGGGTTATTTGAACTGGAAATTTATTCCTAATTTGTCCGAAGCGCCGTTTAAGTTGGGCCTAGACTTGAAGGGCGGGTGTCATTTGGTTTATGAGGCCGATGTTTCTCAAGTGGCCGCCAAAGACCAAAAAGAAGCCATGCAGGGTTTGCGAGATGTTATTGAGCGCCGGGTTAATTTATTTGGCGTGACTGAAGCGGTGGTTTCTTATCAATCAGCGGGTGCGAGCCAGCGGTTGGTAGTAGAGATGCCTGGCGTTAAAGATGTCAACCAAGCTATTGAAATGATCGGCAAAACGCCTTATTTAGAGTTCAAGCAAGAGCGGCCCGAGGCAGAACGCGACGCTTTGTTAGTCAAACAGCAGGCCTTCCAAGATGAAATGAAAGCCGGCCAAGGCCAGCCCGAAGCAGTGGTTAACGCCATCTTGCAAAAATACAGCCAGGAACTGGACTTAAACGACCCTTATTATCCTTACTTTGTGGCCAGCAATCTCACAGGCCGCTATGTTAAAAAAGCCACCTTGGGCTTTGACCAAACAGCTATGACGCCCGAGGTTTTAATTGATTTTAATGATGAAGGCGCGACCTTGTTTAAGGATTTAACCGAAAAAAATGTCGGCAAGAAAATTGCCATTTATATTGACAACTCTTTAATTTCTTCGCCAGTGGTTAGAGAGGCCATCGGCGGAGGCAGCGCCCAAATTACTGGCACCTTTACTAACGCTGAAGCCAAGGATTTAGTTAGAAATCTCAACGCTGGCGCCTTGCCTATGCCTATTAAGCTCATCTCGCAAACCACGGTTGGCCCAACCTTGGGCGCTGATTCTTTGCGTCAGTCCTTGATGGCTGCTTGGTTTGGGCTTTTGGGCATTTGTTTATTTATGTTAGTTTTTTATCGTTTTTCTGGTCTTATCGCTTGCGTTTCCTTGATTATTTATGGAGGCGTTCTATTGTGTTTGTTTAAGTTTGTGCCAGTTACCCTCACTCTGGCTGGCATTGGCGGGGCGGTCTTATCAGTAGGTATGGCGGTTGACGCCAATGTTTTGATTTTTGAACGCATCAAAGAAGAAAGAAAGAAAAACGAAAGCTTTCAAAAAGCTCTTGAACTGGGATTTTCCCGAGCCTGGCCGTCTATCAGAGACAGCAACCTAACCACTCTATTGATTGCCGTGATTATGTTTGGCTTTGGTTCGTCCTTTGTTAAGGGCTTTGCTTTAACTTTATCATTAGGCATTTTAATCAGTATGTTTTCCGCTATGTTTATTACCAAGGTTTTAATGAATGCCTTTGCGGACACCAGGTGGGAAAAATTTAAGCGCTTTTGGCTTTAATCATATGCTTTCTTTTACTAAACATCGCAAAATTTTTTATACCGCCTCAATTATTCTTACGGTGGCGTCTTTGGTTAGTATGGCGATTTTTGGTTTGAAATTTGGCATTGAGTTCACCGGGGGTTCGGTTTTGGAGGTGGGCTATAAACAGCAAGCCCCGGCTTTGGAAGATATCCAAAAGGTTGTCATAGCTGCTGGTTTGGAAGGGACCTCTGTTCAAGTGGCTGGCGACCAGCGAGTGATTATCAAAACAAAGCCCATTGACGAATCAAAAAAGAACGAAGTTATGCAAGGCCTGCTGAGCTTGGGTCAAATAGTGGCTGGCTCGGAAAGCTTTCAAGTGATTGGCCCGGTTATCGGCCAAGAATTAAAAAACAAAACCAAAGTTGTGGTTTTCTTGTCGCTCTTATCCATACTTATCTACATAGCCATCAGCTTTCGCAAAATTTCCCGACCAGTTAAGTCGTATATTTATGGGTTCACGGGCATTGTGGCTTTGTGCCACGATATTATTATTCCTTTGGGAGTTTTCGCTTGGTTGGGCCATTATTTAGGGGTTGAAATTACTATACCCATTATCACTGCCTTGCTAACTGTTTTTGGCTATTCTATTAACGACTCGGTGGTGGTCTTTGACCGCATCAGAGAAAATCTTTTTAAGGGCCAGGCGGAAAATTTTAGCCAAATTGTTGACCAAAGCTTAAACCAAACTTTGGGCCGTTCAGTGAACACCTCTTTTACCGTGCTTTTGGTCTTAGCGGCTATTTTATTTTTTGGCGGGGCTACATTGCGTTATTTTGCTTTGGCCTTATTTTTGGGAGTGGGTTTTGGCACCTATTCTTCTATTTTCATTGCTTCGCTTTTGGTAGTAACTATTTTTGAGACCCGCCAGAACAGGGGATTGCTTAAAAACAAAAAATAGCGTTCTTTTATTGACAAAGGCGGTCATTTATGGCAAAGTAGCAAGGGCAGACAGGTCTGCCCTATCAAATATGAATTTTAATTATAAAAAAGTTTGCCAGGAAGTTCTTTCTTCGCTGCCGCTCAAATCGCGAGTGATTATTGAAAAAAGATTTGCTTTGGGGCTAGCCAAAAGAAATCAAACCTTGCAGGAAATTGGCGATTTTATGGGCATTACTCGCGAAAGAGTGCGTCAAATAGAATCAGATGGCCTGAATAAACTTCGCCATAGTTCGGCCCCGGCCTCCTTGAAGGCGGTTTTTACTTATTTTGAGCGATTTTTAGAAGAGCAAAGCGGCCTTAAAAGGGAAACTGTTTTGCTGGCGAAGTTGTCTAATGAAACCGACCGACCGATTGTGTCTTTTCTTTTGCGGCTGTCGCCTAAATTATATCGGATAGAACAAAACAGTAAGTTTTACGCTGTTTGGTTTCAAGAAAAGGATGTTTATAATCACGCGACGAATTTGTTAAACGATTTGCTGAAAAAAATAACCCAGCAAAAAGTTCCTCTGGCTCGCGAAATGATTTATTGTTTTTTTAACAAAGAAAATAAAGTTTTTATTGACAACATTATTGAGGCCAGCCGAGCAATAGAGATAAGCCCCTTAGATCAGATTGGTTTGGCTATTTGGCCGGAAATCAAGCCCAAAGGAGCGCGAGATACAGCTTATTTAATGCTTAAAAAAACAGGCCAGCCCTTGCATTTCCGAGATATTGCCCGGCAGGCCAATAATTTGCCAAATTATTTTTTGCCTAAGAAAAAGACCTTGCCCCAAACAGTGCACAACGAATTAATTCGCAACCCGCAATTTATTCTGGTGGGACGGGGCGTTTATGGATTAAAAGAATGGGGCTACCAAACCGGCACGGTAAGGGAAGTTATTAAGGCGATTTTAGTAAAAAGCAAAGAGCCGCTCACCCGGCCTGATATCCTGCAACAGGTTTTACGGCAAAGAATGGTTCAACCAAACACCATCTTTCTTAATCTCAATAATAAAAAACATTTTCAGAAAGATGACCAAGGAAGATACAGCTTGAAAGAAATTTAAAAAACTCTATAATTAATTATAGAGTTTTTTAATTACCTTGTTTTATGGCTTTACTTTCTTTTTGGGTATATCTTTTAATTGGGCTCGGCCTGATTATTTTCGCTGTTATCAGCTACTTTGGCTTCTTATGGACCAACCGCGATCTGGTTAATCGTCAGAATGTTATGACTGGCGTTCAAATGGCCGCCCTGCATATATTTAAGTTTTTTGGCTATGGTGTTTTGATTTTTATTTTGGTTTACTTATTTTTTTACATTTACGGAAAGTAATCTTTTAAGGCTTGCGCGTTTGGGGCGAGGAAAATAATTTCAAGGAGTTTTTTGAGGCCTATTTGCATGGTTCCGTCTACTGGCGGAAAATAGGCCGAAAACTAAGCGAACGAGCGGCTGGGCGAGTGAGCGGCTCCTTGAAATTATTTTTCCGAGCCCCAAATATCAGCGCAAGCCCTACTGAGAAAATAATTTATGAGCGTTATTGGTTTCTATAATTCATCCTTAGGCATCGCGCTCTCACTCATCTGGGCTTTTTTCTTGGTCTGGTGGTGGTTAATCCTGCCGTTTATTTTTTATTTTCCCGCCAAATTTTTTCATTTTTGGTGGATTCGCTGGGAAATTTGGTATAAAGAACAAAAATGGATTTTGCTGGAGTTAATTCCGCCAGGCGAAGTGCTCAAGCCCTATTTAGCTATGGAAGATGTTATCACTGCCTTGTGGCCGGTTTACGATGGCGCCAATTGGCGGGAGCGTTGGTGCGAGGGCGAAATGACTGGCGGGCCGTTCTGGATTACTTTTGAAATTGTAAGTATAGCCGGCCAGGTGCATTTTTATATGCGTATCTTAAAAGACCAAAAAGATTTTGTTTCGTCTATTTTTCACACGCACTATCCAGAAATTGAAATTTTTGAAGTAGAGGACTACACGCAAAATGTGCCTCAAGATATTCCCAATGACACTTATGATATTTATGGAGAATATCTATCCACTGACAAGCCCTATTCTTACCCTATCAAGACATATAAATATTTTGAAATCAGGCCCGAAGAAATTGACCAAGAAAAAAAGCTGGACCCTTTTTCCAATTTAATGGAAGCTATGGTTAAGCTAAAAGAGGGCGAACAGTTGTGGTATCAGATAAATTTAACGCCCATCACCAATAATGATATCCCTTGGATTGACGAAGGCCGGGCTCTGGCTGATAAAATTGCCCGGCGAGGTGAAAAGCTGCCCCGTCAATCAGTTATTGGCGAGGCCCTCAAGCTTATTTTTTTGGGTAAGCAACCTTATTCAGACGAGACCAAGGCCGAATCAGTTATTCCTCCAGAAATGAAGCTTACACCCGGGGAAAGAGAAAAATTAGCCGCCATAGAAGCCAAAACTAACCAGCTGGGCTTTAAGGTTTTTATGCGCTCGGTTTATATCTATACTAAAGACGCTTATGTTAGCCCCAACAAGAGAATACCTCGTTCATATTTGGTGCACTTTGGCAATGAGACGCAAAGTATGAAGGATTGGAGCAAAGAAAAGACAAAAATCCATTATTTTTTCCGCCGCCGCCGGCTTTACACTCGCAAGAAGAAAATTTTTGACCTTTATGTTAGGCGCTTGCCGCCGCTATTTCCTAAAATGTGGGGGCCGGGCAATATGATTTTTAATTGCGAGGAAATTGCCACTATTTTTCACTTTCCCAGCAACGCGGCTAATTTGCCGGCTGGCGTGCCGCGCATTTTGGCCAAAAAATTCGGCCCGCCGCCTAATTTACCAGTGTAATATGAGTTTTCAAGATTTTAATTTTTTTGGAAAAAGGGTTCTTTTACGGTGCGATTTTAATGTGCCATTGGATTCTCAAGGGAAAATTTCCGATGATTTTCGCTTGCAGCGCGCTCTTTCTACTATCTTTTTTTTAAGAAAAGCTGGCGCTATCATAATTATCATTAGTCATTTGGGCGAGCCGCAGGATATTAAAAATAAAAGAAAAAGAAAAAAACAATTAACCCTAAAACCGATTGGCCAACGGTTAAGCTGTCTTTTGCGCGAAAAGGTTTTGTTCAGCAAAAAAAATAAAGGCCGCTCTGTTCAACGCATAGTTAAGAAAATGAAACCCGGCGAAATTTTGCTTTTAGAAAATCTAAGATTTGACAAAGGAGAGGAACAAAACTCGCTTAAATTTGCCAAGCAATTAGGCCGCTTGGGAGATGTTTTTGTTAATGAGGCCTTTAGCGTTTGCCATCGCGCCCATGCTTCCATGGCGGCTTTAGCGCAGGTGTTGCCTTGTTTGGCTGGCCCAGAGCTAGACAAAGAGTTTAATTTTCTTTCGCAAATGTTGCAAAATCCGCCCCGACCTTTGGTAGTTTTAATTGGCGGCAATAAAACAGAGTCAAAACTTCAAGTGATTAAAAGATTTCTAACTATAGCGGATTATTTGCTTTTAGCGGGCGAGGCCGCTAACACAATACTATCAGCCAAGGGCTTGTGGCCAAGTCATTCCTTATTGCCGGCCAAAGAAATTGAAATGGTTAAAGAAATTAATCTCACTGACCAAAAAATTTATTTGCCCTTAGATGTTTTAGCGTCTTGCGATCAAAGCGGGCAGGGGATTATCAGACAAACCGGCCCGGCCGCCGTGCGGCTGGACGAAGACATCTTTGACATTGGCCCAGAAACAGTTAATGTTTATCAAGAGATTATTGCTCAAGCCCGCGCTGTTTTTTGGGCTGGGCCTGTGGGGCTCTTTGAAGTTGAAGCGTTTAGTCATGGCACCAGAGAAATTGCTTTAGCCATTGCCAAATCCCAGGCCTCATTAAAGTTGGCTGGGGGAGGGGAAACAGTGGCGGCCCTAAGAAAGTTTAATTTAACTAATGATTTTTCTTTTATTTCCACGGGCGGGGGAGCCATGCTGAACTTTTTGGCAGGTGAAAAATTACCCGGCTTATCAGCTCTTGGTCTATGTCATCCTGAGGCGAGTAGCAACGAGCCGAAGGATCTCGTTGTTTGAGATTCTTCGCCTGCTGGCTCAGAATGACGGCAATCGCGTAAGTTCTATTTATGAAAGAAATAAAAAACTTAAAAAAAGCGGCTGATTTAATTAAAAAAATACTGGCTAAAAATGGCAAGATTATTATTTTTGGCGACGCTGATTTAGACGGCTCAACCTCGGCTTTATTGCT
>Ga0210051_1000766_pt1 | contig 31120 bp, 25 predicted proteins | sample CryGey092014_all_FD_185464 | JGI IMG/M metagenome (GOLD analysis project Ga0210051, IMG submission 185464) | Groundwater microbial communities from aquifer - Crystal Geyser CG23_combo_of_CG06-09_8/20/14_all (SPAdes) (version 2) | ecosystem: Environmental > Aquatic > Deep subsurface > Groundwater...
CCAGCTGTCCTTTTCATAGCATATCCTAGAATGCCCTTCCGGTCTTTGCCCCATTCGGGATTTTTAGAAACAGATAAGCTTTTCATTCGTTCCCGCCAGCTTTCCGGAACTTTTTCTCGAGCTGCAGCCAATCCTCGGCGGCCCGCCCAAGCGCCAGCCGCCATGCCTGCTTTCTTTCCTAAGTTGATAATTCCGCTGGCGCCGGACGGAGCCATCCGCATACTAAGCATGATCCCCACTCCCAAAAAAACCAAAGCAGTAACGGGAGTAAGAATATTAATGACAAGATTTTGGATGGGTTCCGTAACAGACGATGGCATTTCGCCCGGATTGCTCCAAGTCGGGGCACTGCTGAATATAGCTCCTCCGGACATAATCGCGTTGGAAAGAAAAAGGAAAAGGCCGATCGGGACTCCAATAATTGACCACTGAATGAGTTGCTGCCACCATTCGCTCCACCATTTTTTAGTAGGAGGTAAGATATAACAAGCGAAAGCAAAAGGCGCCAAAACCATTAAAATCCACAAAGCTATACTTCTAAAAAAGAAAATAAGCGTTATCACAAAATAAATAAAAGAAGCGAAAACGAAAAAGAAAAGTAAAATTAGCCCATAAACAACAATGCCCACCGCCATACTGATCACGTCTAAGGGATTTCCGAGAGCGGTAAAAGTTGTAACTACACTGCTACTGAAATAATTCCAGGCCAAATCCCAAACATTCGAGATATTTGAGACCGTAGTATTGTGAAGGAAAAAATATGTGACTATATTGCCCAAATCAACAATAAAGCCAACAATTACACCGCTGAAATTAATTAAAATAGCGATGATTATTAAAAGAGGCAGAGTTTTTTTAGATTCGTATTCCTTAAGTTTTAAAATAGTCGCCAAGCCGATAAAAACCAAAATCAGAATAAAAAGCATGTTAACGAAATCTCTTGAGAAGGTCCATCCCAGGTTAACAAATTGAGGAGTCGCCGGGTTGGCCGGAGTTATTCCAATCTGAAGAAAAGTACCTATAAACCAATTTAATAGAGCGGTAATCAAAAATTGAACAAAACCGACAACTAGCGCAACTATAAATAAGCCAAGAGCGATAGCAAAAACAATAATTCGGAAAGGGAGGGATGTAATATAGGTTCCGACGTTTATTATGCCGCCTATTAAATCATCCCACCAAGCAGCCTGTGCATTGTGTAGGGGCAGGAGAGAAAAAACCAATCCTACCCCCAGCATTATAAGAAGAGTTTTTTTATTTTGAGAGATAATTTTAAACAATTTAGCCATGAGTTTTAATTATTATACCAAATTAAAAAGATATCTGCCACCAGTGTCCAAAAAAGTCGACTTTGAAACCTAAAACCGCCAAAATTAAATTAATTATTATCCAGGCGAGAAAAACGATTCCATAGCCTATTCCGGCCGATTTTAACAATGATTTTACCTTGACCATCGTAGTGGGGGCTCCCATCGAAAAATAATAAATTACTCCGGTAGCTACGGCCAGCAAAACAATAATGATTAATCCTAATCTCCAGAGAAGAAAATCCAGAATGTTTTTAAGAAGCAAAAAAAGATGCTTGAATTGGCAGGAATCCCTTTCATTATATGGAGTTCCTGGAGCGTCACAATCTCTGCCACAGGGGACTAGACTTTTTTCACATTCTCCTTGGATTAAATTAAATTTCCAGGGGCCGGCCAGTTCGCCGGATTCCTGGCAATTTTCATCAAGACAAGCTTTAACATACCAGGTATAATTTCCTAACTCCATTTTATCAATAGGCAGTAACGCAGAATTTGTGGAGAAAATTGTGGGCGGAATTTTCTCCGCGCCTCCATAGTCAACCTTATATTGATAAAACCTTGCGCCTAAAACCTGTTCCCATCCAATGTATTTTCCAGACGTTAAAAGATTACCGTTATCTTCCGGGGAAGGATTGGAAGGAGTAGAAAGCTCAAAGGTTATGAAGGTTATAATTGTTGGTTCTCCGCAGGACCGTCCCTGTGCGTCGGCGCAGGTTTTTACCCGCCACCAATATTGAGTTTCTGTTTTTAATTTTGGATAATCTGCAGAATCTTCGGATTTCAGATAATCAGTTGTGTTGGTGGCCACGAGCAAAGAAAAATTAGGAGCGGTTGAAATCTCATAATAGTAAGATAAGGCGCCTGGCATATTGTCCCAATTTAATTTTGTGGGGACAATAACATTTGTGGCGTTATCTACAGGACCGGTTCCTCCCTCATTAAGAGTGGGTGGAGCGCCGGTAGTTTTGAAGGTTGATTCGTTTCCTTCTGTTTCGCAATTATTTCCTTCTTCATCCCAACAAGACCTGATTTTCCAGGAATAAACTTGGTTAAATTCTAGATACCGCCAAAGAGAATCAAAATATACGGCAGTAGTGGTGGCTGGGGTAAAATTATCGAGTACTAATTCTTCTCCTTTTTTAATTTCGTAACGATAGGAGTTAATCCCCTTTTTTCCTAACGACTCCCAGCCGAGATAATTAGAAAAATTAACCACAGGGGTTCCTGCGGTGCTTGTCGGAGATAAAATTTTAGGGAGAGGAAGAGTTAATTCGCCGGTGGTGAATTTCCATTGCGGGCTGTAATCTCCACATTGTTCGCCATCTTGTTCGTTGCCGCAATCTACTCCGCACTTGGTTCCGGTTGCATTAAGACAAGTAGCAAACATCCAGTCATAAGTGGTATTTTTAGTTAAAACCTCGGGGCCAAAGATGGCCTCAGAGGGCAAAGAACCGGTTGTGGTTGATCTTTCGACAAGAGAAGGATAATAAGATTGCCCATTTTTATAAATTTTTAAAAAATAAGATTGAGCATTAATTACATCGCACCAATCGAGGGTGACTGGGGTTGAGACATTGACGGCATTATTAATCGGAGATAAAAGTTCAGGAGCCAAACTGGTTGTAAAGCTCCACTTATCGTTCCAAGAACCACAGTTATTACCATTTGTATCGCAACAAGCTTGAACCTGCCAACTATATGTTGAGCTTGAATGAAGCGTACAATTTCTTATGATTATATAAGGAGTGGTGGTAACGCCCTCAATCACTCCGTCTATTTTATAACGATAGGACTGGGCTCCGTTTACCGCATTCCACATTAAAGTAACCGGCAATTTCACATTTGCATCGCCGTCGGGAGGGAAAGGGCCTGTCGGTTGAAATAAACAATTACCAGAACAAACGCAACTACCGCCCTGGCACGCCTTTTCTTGGGGACAATTTGTAATATAATTCCAGCCCGATGAATCGAATACGCAATCCCCGGACGCATTGCACTTAGAGACCGTCCAATTATTACCATAAGCTCCTTCGCATTGATTTTCCGTTTGGCAAGTTATTTCGCTTGAAGAATCACAGATATATGATGAAGGTCTAAAATTACAGCCGTCACAACAAGAACCAGAGGTACATTCACAAGGAGGGGGCTCGGCAGCAAATGAAAAGCTTACAATAAATAAAAAAGAGAAAATTAAAAGAATTATAAAAAGAAGTTTCGACATTAATTTATTTTAATTGTTTTTGTCAGATTTATCCAATCTTGAACTTCTAAAGTTTCTGCTCTTTGAGTGGGTTGAATATTATTTTTTAACAGCCAATTTTGAATTTTTTCTTTTCCAAGATCTAATTTTTTAGACAAATTATTGATTAACTGTTTTCTTGGTTGGGAAAACCCCGCCTTCACAACTTTAAAAAATAAATCTATTGCTAAGTTTGGTTTGGCAATGGGAGTAATTTTTATTATTGCAGAATCGACTTTGGGTTGCGGCCAGAATGACTTTTTAGATATATAAGAAATGATTTTTGGCTCGGAATAAACCTGAACGGAAACCGCCAGAATACTCATTTGCCCGAGCGGTAGCGAAGGGCGAAGAAGAGGATTTATCCTCTTCGACCCCGGCGGTTTTGCGCAAATCCTCTGCCCCACCTCTTTTTGGACCACTAAAACCATTTCCCTGGGTGGGTTTTCAACTTCGAGAAATTGTCTGATAACGGGAGCGGCTAAATAAAAAGGCAGATTAGCAACTACCTTGTATTTTGTATTTGGTATTTTGTATTTAGTATTTAATTTTAAAATATCGCCTTCGATAATTTCAACATTTCTAACATTCCAACATTCCAACAATTCCTTCAGGATTTCACACATTTTCGGGTCTTTTTCTATCCCGATAACTTTCTTCACCCTTATAGCCAATTCCTGGGTTAAAACGCCCAATCCCGGGCCAACCTCTAAAATAACGTCTTCTGGCCCGAGGTCGGCTGCCTCAATTATCTTTTTTACCGCCCCCTTATCAACCAAAAAGTTCTGGCCCAGGCGTTTTGAGGGACCAATTTGGTGTTTTTCGAACAGATTTTTAATTTCTCTTTTTGAAGTCAAGCTCATTGATTTATTGTAGCATAGACCTTGACAGGGAGGGGGGAAAACCTTATCTTAAAAGAAGAAATGTATAAACGATTTTCAAGGTTTTTTAAATTTTCCAGGGGACTTGTGAGAACCCCCTGCCTTTGTTTAGGGGTCGTTTCAGTCTTTTTATTTTGTCTGATTTCTCTCGGTTCGGGTTTATTCATAAAATCCCTGTCTAATAAAGGGGATTTTTCTTTAGCAACCCCTTCGGGGTTTTTAGGAGAGCAGGAGAGCAAGGATTTATTCGTCGGTTCCGCAAAAAGCTTTTCCCCCGAATCTACGGAGTTTCTTTTGGTCGGGAACAGCAGCTTGAAGTCGGTTTCTCCCCCCAATACCTTTTCACCCCAGGTTTTAGGGGCTCTGGTGGGCGGATATGAACCCGAAGACACGAAGAAAGTCATTACCGAATATATAGTGGAAGAGGGGGACAGCCTTTCTTCTATAGCCGACAAATTCGGCATTTCTCTGAATACCCTTCTCTGGGCAAACGATTTAAGTAAAAACTCACTGCTTAAAATCGGTCAAAAATTGATCATTCCGCCGGTTTCGGGAGTAATTTACCATGTCAAATCCGGAGATACCATTTCGGAAATCGCCCAAAAATACAAAGGGAAAACGGACGAGATAGTCGCCTTTAATAATCTTTCCAACGAAGGGGATATTTATATCGGAGACATTGTCATGGTTCCGAACGGAGTGATGCCGGTGGCTTCCGTTCAATATGCTCCGGTTACGGTTCCTTTGGCAGATAGTTACTTTATTTGTCCTATTTCCGCACCTTGCAGAAGAACCCAGGGCCTCCACTGGTATAATGCCGTGGATTTCAGCCACGGGAACTGCGGAGAATCGATTCTGGCTGCTGCCGGCGGAACCGTTCTGAAAGTCAAATTAACCAATTCCACTTCCAGATGGGCTTTTGGCGGGGCGGGCAATACCATAAGCATTTTGCATCCCAATGGCGTGGTAACAAGCTATGGCCACGTTGCCGTGAGCTTGGTGAATCCGGGAGATCAGGTTTCCCAGGGTCAGATTATAGCCCTGATGGGCGGATTGCCGGGCACTCCCGGAGCGGGTTTATCCACCGGATGCCATCTCCATTTTGCAGTTTCGGGCGCCAGAAATCCTTTCGCCCAGTAGAGCAACTTCGACTCGCTTTGCGATATTAAGATTTTCTAAAAGAAAATCTTGTCGAAGATGTCTTACTGGGTTTGCCAACTAAAATGTAATAATGTTTGATTGTTGGAATGTTAGAATGTTAGCAGAGGACGGACCTCTGTTTTTTAGTTTGCCCTGATTTTGTACAAAATTTGACTTTTTAGAAAAAGCTGGTAAAATAAAATTAATTAAAGGAGGCAACTAAATTTGTACTCGAAAAACTAAATATCAGAAAAAGGAGGTAGTAGAAATGAGCTGGGAAGAACGATTTAAAAAATTGCCCGAATATAAAAAATCGAAAGACGACAAAGAGATGCGAGAAAAAGAAAAGAAGGAAAAATTGATAGAGCATTATCATGGTCAGAAAGGTCAAGTCATAGAATATTTCGGTAGTGTTATTGAAGATTTTGCTCAAAGCTTAGATGCTCCAATTTCTAAATGGGGGTCTAGGGTCAAATGTGAAGATGAGGTAAAAGGTGAAGATTGGCCAACGGAAGTCAGCGAGGAATGGGAGATTTTGTCACTTGGTAATCTTTCTCTAAAATTCTGCTTTTCTAGTGGGCATCCTAATGGCGGGTATCCCAACCTTCTCGTTATCGGTTTGAAAGACTTAGAAATAACATATACTGCCATGTTTCGGAGGGCTGCTGTCTGGAAGTGTCGACTAGCGGTTAGCGATCCATCGGCAAAAGAAAAACTCGTTAAGAAACTTACCGATTGGTTCCGAAAAAATTATCTCAAAGGAGGAGGATTCTGGGATTACTTGAAGCATTTCAAACTAGACCCTTGGGATTATTAATCGAAGTAATTCCTTCGCGAAATAAGGCAGGAGCTTCCCTCCCGCCTTCTTAATTTTCAAAAATTAGTTAGATATTCGAAGTATTCATTGTGTTTATACTTCTTTCCGTATTCTGAACAAAAAAGCCCATCGCTGGGCAATTTTTAAAAAGATTAACTTTAAGTTAAAGTTTATTTCATTGATTTTAGTATTTCTTCTTTTTTGAATTCTTTTTCGAGAAAAAATTTACAGATATTATTAACAACTTCACTTTTAACATTGTTGTGTCTTGGGATGGTAGTCTTTTTCCCATTTTCTATACATTTTGCACAACTATGATTACCGCCTTCGGATATAGAAAGTCCAAATCGTTTGAGGGCACTGATTATTTTATCATATTTTCCTGGGAAGAAAAAACTCACGAAGGTTGGAATTTAACGAGACGCTCCTTGGGTAAAGAGTATAGTAATTGGTTGCCGTGGAAATGTTGCAGAAGCACATTTGTCCCAGGTTTGGATTTTCTTTTTTAATTTCTCGGCTGGGAAATAACGTGGCAAAAAAGAAAAATACTCTACGGGGATATCGAAATAAGTATAAACCGCATCATTAACCATTACAAATAATTCTTCTCCATTCTCGGCCTGTGTAAAACAGCCGGGCAAGCTTAATATCTCCACCCAAAAACCTCCATCTTTAGATTTCCCAATCCTGACCTTAATGGAATGTGGGAGTTGAGATTGATGGTGGACTAGTTTAGTAAAATCAATAGAGGACATAAATATAAAACATTTTATTTACTTAAAACGTTCTTCTTTTTTTACTCTATCGCAAGCAAAAAAGGTAGTCAAGAAGTGGAATGGTAGCATAATCGAGCTTTTAAAAAGTGATTTTTATCTAAACCTTCACCTCCAACTTAAACTTGAGATAATTGTTGGGATACTGTCCCTGCTTTAAAAAACGGGCAAGCCGTAAGAAACATCGGCCTCGACTTCGATAATCTGGGCGTCCAAACCCACTATTTATTTTCGCATTTAAGACAAAATCGGGCTTCGGGATGAACCTTCAATCTCTCTTCGGGAATTTCTCTTCCGCACCTGTCGCAGATTCCGTATTTGCCGTTCCGGATTTTTTCCAAAGCCAGATCAATATCTTTCAAACTCGTTTCCAAGTTGTGTTCTATGGGTAAAAGATTGCCGTATTCCGTCACTTCGTCGGCCGCTTTTTCCAAAGCGGCGCTGCCCGATTCTCCCCCGTCAAATTTCGGAAAACGCGTATCCCAATCCCCCTTAACCTTTTCATCTTTTTTCGCAAAGCTTTTAAGCTGCTGTTCGGTCGCCGTCTTTTGTTTTTCCAATCTTTCTTTTAATTCATCAATTAATTTATTATTCACCTCGTTAGAAGTCTGCCTTTATATAACATATAGTTAATTTCAGACAGACTTTTGTTTCTTGATTTCACCCCGTTATTTTAAAACAGAAAAAATTTCTATAATTTTTTCTGCCAAGGACTTCTAACGGGGTTCATCTTTTTTACTGAGTTAATTTATTTAAGACCTTTGTCATGCTTTCTCCGGAAGTCGTCCAGAGGAAGTAATCATCAAGCATGGAATAGCAGATGCCGAAATTGGCTGGCGGGAAAGAAATATAGCGGAAGCTCGTTCCCTTATAGGAAGCCGTCCTGAAGTAAGAAACCGGGGCCATCCCTTGTTTTCCCAAGACCGTGAAAAGCGCTTCCGTGTCTTTTTCCATCGTCGGCTCCCAGGAATTCAACGCGTTAACCAGGCCCGCCTTGTCTTTGATTTCGGCCGCAAAACCCAGCCGGTTTGCGCCTATGCTGGAATAAATGAATAAAGTGAAGTCGTCGTTTAATTTATCCAGGAATCCTTCGGGCGTTTTTACTTGGAATAATTCAAAAAATTCTTTTAATCCTAAAATTTTATTTTCCGTTTTGTTTTCGATTAAAATCCGCACAAAACTGTCGGCATCAAATTTTTTCCCCAAAATATCCGGTAAAGAAGTCGATGCTTCCGTCGGAGACGAAATTTCCAATGTTTCGGTGGCGTTTACCGAAATTAAAGATAGGGGGATGACAATTTCCTGCCCTTCGGTAACTTCTTCTCCCGTGGGAGTTATTTCTTCTCCGGGCGTTATCTCTTCCTCCGGAGGATTCTCCGTTTTCCTTATCCCGAAGAACCAATAAAAAAATCCAACGAATAAAAAAAGAACCGACACAGCAATTATTCTTATCAGAACTTTTTGAAAAGGAGAAGGTTTTTTTGGGAATTTCGGAATTAAGCTTTCAACCTTTCCTTTTTCTATTCCCTCCTCTTCTTTTTCGACCCGTCCTGCGGGAAGCTTGCTCGCCTCGGGAATTTTTTCTCCCGGGGTTATCGCGGCAATTCTTTCTCTTTCTTTCTGAGCTTCCGTTTCCCGGAGCCTGGCAACGTCTTTTTGCATTGTGACGATTTCCTCTCTTTTCAGAAATTCCAACCTCTCCTCCGGTTTTTTTTGATTTTCCTCCATTTTTTAGGGTTTGTCTCTCGCCTCTTTTAACGAGAGGTTAATTCTTCCTTGTTCGTCAATTGAAATCACTTTAACGGGAATAATATCCCCGATTTTTACTATGTCTTCCACTTTATTGACTCGATAGTCAGCCAACTGGGAAATGTGAACCAGTCCGTCCTGGCCGGGTAAAATTTCGACGAAAGCGCCGAAATCCAGAATTCTTTGTACTTTGCCCTGGAATATTTCCCCCACTTTTACCTCTCTGGTGATATTTTTTATCCAGTCGGCGGCTTTTATTCCGGCTGTTTCTTTTTCAGCGGTGATGAAGATTCTCCCCGAATCTTCGATGTCGATTGAAACTCCGCACTCTTCGATTATTTCATTGATAATTTTCCCTCCGGGGCCGATCACCTCCCTGATTTTCTCGGGATTAATTTGCAGAATTATGATTCTCGGTGCGTAGGGCGAAAGTTCGGGCCTGGGGCTTGAAATAACCTTTGACATCTCGTCCAGGATCTGAAGCCGGGCCCTTTTTCCCCGGGCAAGGGCTTCTTTTAAAATTTCTTCTCCGATTCCCTCGATTTTTACATCCATCTGGATCGCGGTTATCCCGTCTTTTGTTCCGGCTATCTTGAAATCCATGTCTCCGTGATGATCTTCCGGTCCCTGTATATCGGTTAAAATTTTGTAATTGCCTTTGCCATCCTGCATCAATCCCAGAGCGATTCCGGCCGCCTGTTTCTTTATCGGCACTCCGGCATCCATCAAAGCCAAAATTGAACTGGAAACCGAAGCCATTGAAGTGGAGCCGTTGGATGAAAGAATTTCAGTGACAATTCTCATCGTGTAAGGAAATTCATCAAAACTTGGAATGAGGGGGAACAAAGCTTTTTCCGCCAGCATGCCGTGGCCGATTTCCCGCCTGCCCGGCCCCCTTAAGGGTTTTATCTCTCCGGAAGAATAGGGCGGAAAATTGTAGTGATGCATAAAACGTTTTTTCCCGGTAACTTCCATGCCTTCCAGCAGTTTTACGTCGCTCGGCGCTCCCAAAGTTAAAATCGAAAGAGCATGGGTGATGCCCCGGCAAAATAAACCCGAGCCGTGAGTTCTCGGCAGTAATCCCACCTCAACCTGGATTTTTCTTATTTCATCGATTTTCCTGCCGTCGGGTCTTTTTTCCGAAGCGATCGCGTTTTTATGGACCAATCTGTTGATTTCTTCCTCGAAAATCCGAGCCGCAGCGGAGGATGAAGAAGAGGATTTATTCTCTTCGCCCATACTGGCAGGATATTTCCTCCGGATATGATAAATCAGCTCGTCTTTAAGTTGATTTACATCGTCCATCCTTTCTGCTTTGTCTTTCTGATAAAGGGCATTTTCCAGCCTGTCCCCCAGAAAATCCTTGATTTCTTTTTCCAATTCCGGATCTTGCGGAGGCTCGTTGATTTTAATTTTTTCTTTCCCGACTTTTTCGGCAATTTCTTTTTGGAAATCGATCAGTTTTTTTAAATAAGGCTTGGCCGATTCTATCGCCTCCACGACCACGCTTTCCTCGATTTCATCTCCTTCGAGCTCCATCATACTGATCAAAACATCGTCATTATCTTTGTTCCCTAAAAATCGCGCGGATGGGGAAGACATCCCCGTTACGGCAAAATCCAAATTGCTTTTTTCCCTTTCGGCATAGGTAGGATTCAAGATAAATTTTTCTTCTCCTTTTCCGATTCTCAAAGCGGCTATGGGGCCTGACCAGGGAATGTCGGATATGGAGAGCGCAAGAGAGGCCGCAATCAATCCTATGATATCCGGGTCGTTTTCTCCATCCCAGGAAAGGCAGGTGACAACCACCTGAACTTCTCTTTTTAAATTCTGGGGAAAGCAGGGCCTGATTGCTCTGTCGATGAATCGGGAAGTCAAAATAGCCTCATCCGAAGGCCGACTTTCCCTTCTTAAGTACCTGGAACCTAATATTTTTCCGGCGGCATAAAATCTTTCCTCATAATCAACGGTTAAAGGGAAAAAACCCGCTCCCTCAGATTCGTTTTTAGACATTACCGCCGTAGCCAAAACCAGAGTGTCTCCGTATTGAACCAAAACATTGCCCGACGCTTGTTCGGCCAGATTCCTGATTTCCACTTTAAGTTCTTTTCCTCCGATTTCTAGTTTGAAAGTTTCCTTGATCATTTTTTGAAAAGATATTTCTCCGGGTTATCCTCTAGATTTATGAATTCGTCGGCTCCTTCTTTTATTTTCAACGAAGCCGATTTTCCGAAAGCGATGACTTCTATCCTCTTACCCTGGTTTCTTAAAAATTCGATCAATTGCAGGAAGTCGCCGTCTCCCGAAGCCAGAACAATGGTATCTATACTGGGTGCGATTCTTATGGCATCAACCGTGATGCCGACGTCCCAGTCGGCTTTTTTTAATCCGCCGAAATATTCCTGCAGATCCTTGACCCTCATTTCAATTCCCAATTTAGTCAGGGCTTCAAAAAAGGGTTTTTCCTCGCCGGTTTTTGTCCTGACGACGTAAGCGAATGCCCTAATCAGATTTCTCTGCGATATGCCCAATTTTAAAACGGCTCCGAAATTAACCCGAGCTCCGTATAAATTTTTGGCCGAATGATACAGGTTTTGAACGTCGATTAAGACGGCCACCCTTTGTCCTTCGTGTTTTATCACCATACCCAGTATATCAACCCCGTAGCGAACTTTAGTTCGCAACAGGGTTCTTACTTTGATTATATTATTGTGCCCAGCATCTATCTTTGTGTTTTGAAAAACCATTTACTAATCCGCCTTGGGTGGATTAGTACGGGGTTGTATTACTGGGCATAAAATTACTTCTTTAATCCTCCGATTTTTTTCACGATACTGTTGTATCTTTTGGTGCTCTCTTTTTTCAGATAATTCAGGAGAGACTTTCTTTTCGAAACCATTTTCAGAAGTCCCCTCTTTGAATGGAGGTCTTTGGAGTGCTTTTTCAAATGCAAAAGCAGCCGCTTTATCTCTTCGGTAAGCAAAGCAATCTGGACTTCCGGAGAACCGGTATCGACATCGTGAATCTTGTAATCCTTTATTAAATTTTCTTTTTGTTCAGGTGTAAGCATATTTTTTTAATTTTTACTTTTTATGCCCTTCGACAATGCTCAGGGTACTTTGCCTCGCTGGCTCGCTTTTTTGCTTGCACTGAGCGAGCGGAGCGAGTCGAAGTGTGCCCCCACCAGGACTCGAACCTGGAGTCAACTGCTTAAGAGGCAGCTGCTTTACCAGTTAAGCTATGAGGGCAGTTTCTATTGGATCGGACATTTCCCCGTGAATTCCCACCAATTTCCCAGACCCGTCCACTCTTGAATGCCCATGAAACCAAGGAGGGTGTTCAGAAGAATCCAAGCTATAAAAATAATCACTATGCCGATAATCGCCGCCGTAATCACTGATTTTGCCCGGTTCAAACTTTGGGGATTAATGCCGGCGGTTAAAAGATATAATCCGCCGATGATCAGCATTAGACCGCCGATTACGGGAGTGAGACAGGTCAGAATGAAATTAATGATATTGGTGATAAGGACAAAAATATGGCAGAATTGGCAAGCTGGCTGTTCCTGTCCTCCGCAGGGGACAATCGGTCCGCCGCAGTCCGCCAGAACCTGATTAGCCGGAAATAAAAAAAATCCGATTAGAATTCCTGACAATATTAAATTTGAAAATTGGAATCTGGAAGCGAAGAGCGTTTGCTTTTCTTTATTTCGTTGCGACTCGATAATTGAAAATTTCATATACTGAGCTTCCATTTATTATTTATGGAAGCGAAGTCGAAGAAGAGGAGAAAATCCTCTTCGCCTGCTGTGCCCCCGGAAGGAGTCGCCCCGCACCAGAACAAGTTCGGTACGGGGTCTTCGGTCGCCGAAGGCGACCTCGAAACCCTTATGCCCTCGCCAGGACTCGAACCCGGACCTCGGGGTCCGAAGCCCCGCATGATATCCGTTTCACCACGAGGGCGATTAATATTTATTCTATCATAAAGATTGAAAAAGACAAGTTTTTGAGATAAGATGAACCCAGCAAAAGAAAAATGCTTATTCCCAAGGAGGTAAAATTTTTAATTGGAGAATTGAAAAAGAAGGGCTTTGAAGCGTATGCCGTCGGCGGCTGCGTCAGGGATTTTTTGAGAGGATTTTCTCCAAAAGACTGGGATGTAGCTACCTCGGCCCGACCCGAGGAAATCCAAAAAATTTTTCCTAAGAGTTTTTACGAAAACAGATTTTTGACCGTAACCGTGCAGACGGGAAGCAAGAGCCCCGAATCAAAAGAAATTGAAATAACAACTTACAGGTCGGAAGCAAGATATACCGACAAGCGCCATCCTGACGAAATAAAATTCGCCGAAACCCTGGAAGAAGATTTGGGAAGAAGGGACTTCACCATCAATGCCATGGCCATCGACTTGGCTAAGCCAAGTTTCAAAACAAGTTTCAAAATCATCGATCCTTTTAACGGTCAACAGGATCTGAAGAATAAAATGATTCGGGCTGTTGGCAATGCCCAAGACCGGTTCGCCGAGGACGCTTTGAGGATGATGAGAGCGGTCAGGTTTGCCGCAACTTTGGACTCATCCGTCAGCTGGCGGATAGAAGAAAAAACGCAGGAAGCGATCAAAAATAATTCTTTCTTATTGAAGGCGATTTCCCAGGAAAGAGTCAGAGACGAATTGATGAAAATTATTATGACAGAGAGAGCGATGGAGGGTATAGAACTTTTAAGGCAGCTTAACTTGCTAAAATATATTATTCCGGAATTGGAGGAAGGTTACGGCACCAGCCAGAATAAGCATCATATATATGAATGCTACGAGCATTATTTAAGGTCCTTTGATTACGCAGTAAAACATAATTTTAATAAGTATGTCAGACTGGCCGCTTTGTTCCATGACATCGGCAAGCCCCGGGCAAAACGGGGAGAAGGCAAGGATGCGACCTTTTACGGCCACGAGATAATCGGAGCCAGAATGACAGCCCAAATTCTGGGCAGATTAAAATTCCCCAAAAAAGAAATTGAAAAAATAGTGAGATTGGTCAGATACCATCTTTTTTACTATAATGTCGGAGAAGTTTCGGAGAGTTCGGTGAGGAGATTGGTTCTTAAGGTGGGTCCCGAAGACATGGAAGAATTGTTGCAGCTGAGAATGTCAGACAGAGTGGGCTCGGGAGTTCCCAAAGCCGAACCTTACAAATTAAGGCATTTGAAATACGTGATTGAAAAAGTCGCCCAGGATCCGATTTCGGCAAAAATGCTCAAGACTTCGGGCGATACGATAATGAAAATTTTGAAAATCAAGCCGGGGCCCAGAATAGGGCAAATTCTGGACGTTTTATTGGGTCTGGTTTTGCAAGATCCGAAGAAAAACAAAAAAGAATTTCTGGAAAAGGAAATTAGAAGATTGGGAAAATTATCCGATAAAGAATTGAGGGCTTTGACCCAGAAGGCCCGGAAAGAGCGGGAAGAAATAACAATGAAAAGGGACGAAATGACGAAAAAGAAATACTGGGTGACGTAGTTCGGTTATCACTTTTCCAAAGAAACACAATAATTTTCCCCAGCGTGGAAAATTTTGTTCGGCTCTCGGCCTCGCTCTTCCCGCTTTAGCGGGAAACCGTGCCCGTTCGGCCTCCGAGACGTTCTTTGAGAAAAGGATAACCTCACTTTACTGAAAAATTTTTACCTCGCTTGAATTTGATTATTTAGAAATTAAGATTTAGAAATTATTATACGGGGCATAGTATACCGGTAGTACGCACGCTTCGGGTGCGTGAAGATTGGGTTCAATTCCCAATGCCCCGACATGGGCCTGTAGCTCAGCTGGTAGAGCGCCGCATTCGCATTGCGGAGATCAGGGGTTCGAATCCCCTCGGGTCCACCATGAATTCAATGCCTTTTCTCTGGATAATTTTTAGTTATTTTTTAGGGTCTATTCCCTTCGGTTATTTAATCGGCCGTTTATCAGGCAAAAATGTTTTAGAAGTTGGCTGGAGAAAAACTTCGGGCAGCAATGTTTTTAAAAACGTAGGAAAATGGCAGGGAGTTTTGACTGCAATTTTAGATGTTTCCAAAGGATACGCAGCAGTTTACGGAGCTAAGACGCTGGGCCTATCTCCGGAAGTTCAGATTCTTTCCGGGGTGGCGGCGGTTACGGGCCATAATTGGTCTCTGTTTTTGAAATTTGCCGGCGGACGGGGCATCGGCACCTTTGCCGGCGCCTTTTTGGCCTTGTCTCCCCAAATTCTTTTGCTTGCCGTCATTCCTCTTATTATTTTAGCCGTTGTTTGGAATACCGCAATCGGGACTATTTTATTTTTGTTTGCTGCAATTTTCCTTTCCCGGTATCTTAACCAATTTGGGACGGCGGGAGTTTTTACAACTTTGTCCTTAGTCCCCATTTTCATTAAAAGATTAAGCCCGATCGAAGAAATCAAAGAATCTCAGAGAAAAGCGCAATTATTAAGAAATCGTCTTATTTTTGACGACGATGTAGCTTTGTTGGAGTTGAGAATCAAAAGAATTTTCCAAAAAACAAAAGGCAGCCACGGTTTATTTATGAAAATAATGAAACCCGTTACCGCTCCTTTCTGGCTGCCCCCGAAAGTCGGCTGGCAGGTGGCGAAATTCGGGGTAAAGATGGCTAAAAAACCGATAGACAAATTTATTTCGAAACCTCAGGAAAAAGTCGTTAACGAAATTAAAACAGAGGACTTTAAAAAAATGATGGTTGCCGCCGCCAAAAAAATCGTTGTGCATCAGGAGGAAATAAACAAAATAAACGTTTTCCCCGTGGCGGACAAAGATACGGGTTATAATTTGGCGGCTACTTTATTGGGGATTGAGGGGACAATCTCCCAAAGAAATTACCAAACCCTTAGAGAGTTGACCAAAGACATCAAAGAGGCGGCGATGATTAACGCCAGGGGAAACGCCGGAATGATTTACACGGGTTATCTGATTGAAGTTCTGGACAGAGTGAAGCATTTGGAAACGATAGATGCCTTTCATTTGGCTCTGGCGATGCGAAAAGGGATAAAAGCGGCAAGATCCTCCATTGCGGAACCCGTGGAAGGAACGGTTTTGGACACGGTAAAAGCCGCCGGAGAAAGAGCTTATGAAGTCGCCAAATTTAAAGATCCCGCCCTCGGCAAACAGGAAAAAAACATAATTAAAATGCTGGAGGAAGCTCAGAAGAGCTCGGATATCGCCCTTAAAGAAACGAAAGAGAAATTACAAGTTTTGAAGGAAAACGACGTGGTTGATGCCGGGGCCCTGGGTTTCGTCAAAATCTTAGAGGCCTGGGTTGAAAGCCTGAAGGGAGTTGAAGTAGCCAGCCCCATTTTTTCGCCGGAAACAGAAGAGAAGCTAAAATACAGAGTCGAAGAGGATAAATCCTCTTCTTCACCCTTCGCTGCGGCTCGGGTATACGAAGTGGTGCTGAGTTTCAGAAAAAATAAAGAAATCAGCGCAGAAGATTTAAAAAATGAATTATCTTCTTTGGGCGACAGTTTGGAGATTCTGGAACTGGAAGACAAAATCAAACTTCATATTCATACGAACGAGCCGGAGCTTGTTCGAGAAAAATTCAGGCACTTGCCGGAGTTTGAATCAAGGGTCGAAGAGCTTTTATGCTCTTCTTCACCCTTCGCTGCGGCTCGGGCGATTGAAGACATGGAACATTCGGGCCTGGCAGGCGATGAATCTAAAGATTCATCTTCACCTACCCGAGCGCAGCGAAGGGTGGAAAAGAACAGAATGTTCTTTGATTCGCCTCGCCGCGCGCTCGGCTTGGTGGTTGATGAAGTTGCCGATTTACCGAAAGAATTTTTAGAAAAATATAATATTGAAGAAGTGCCTTTTACGACCAGGTTTCCGGACGGAGAATTCATCACTTCAAAAGAAGATATTTATCAGAAAATGAAAGAAGCTTTGGCAACCGGGCGCCATTTGCCCACTACTGCCGCCCCTTCGTTCAAAAATTTCCTTTCGGTTTATCAAAACGCTCTGAAAAATTTTGAAAAAATTTTGGTGATCACCATTTCTTCGAAGCTTTCCGGCGCTTACAGTTCGGCCAGAATCGCCCGTTCCGTTTTCAAAAAACCGGAAAAGCTTGATATCTTCGTTTTCGACTGTTTTACCGCCGAAGTCGGCGAAGGTCTGGCCGCGATAAAAACGCAGGAATTGATTTCCCAGGGCAAAACGACCGAAGAGATTGTGGAAAAACTGAAAGAATTTTGTCCAAAGATTACTTTATTGGCCTGCATAGACGATTTTAAATACGTAGTCAGGGGAGGAAGAGTCAGATTGCCAAAAATATTCATTGGACCTACCTCGTTCATCCAGAAATTGGGAATCAGGTTTTTGGTGGGTTTGAAAAACGGAAAGGTCAAATTCTTCGGGGCGAGTTTGGGGAAAGACAAGGCGAGAATCCTGGCCGAAGAGATTGATCTGCAAAGACGAGGCGGAGCTATCCAGGTGGCCATAGCCCACGCCGATAATTTGAAAGAAGCCCAGAAACTTAAAACCGAACTGGAAAAAAGGCCCCAAATAAAAGTTTTATACATTTCTTCGGTATCGCCGGTGGTGGCAACCCATACGGGGCCCGGGGCGCTTCTCGCGGCCTTTCATCCGATTGACAAATAAGTTTTTTTTGTTAGAATTAAATCAGTCCGTGAAAATTGCGGACACTTTTATTAACAAATAACAACCCATATCGGAGATGGGTCGGAAGAACCCTCTGGTTCTTCCGTATAGGAAAACAGCCGGGCTTTGCCCGCGTTAGAAACCGAGGGTTTCTAAAGAGCGAGCGTAAGCGAGCGACTAAACTTTGTAATACCTATGGACATAAAAAATTTTGCATCGGCCATCGCCCAAATTGCCGAAGAAAAAGGCATTTCAGCGGAAAAGGTTTTGGAAACCATTGAGATGGCCATCGCCGCCGCTTACAAAAAGGATTACGGCAAAAAAGGCCAAATAATCAAAGCCAAGCTTGATTCGGAATCTGGCGATGTTAAGTTTTGGCAGGTGAAATTGGCGGTTGCAAAATCAATGATTTATTCCGAAGAAGAATTGAAAAAGCTCGCGGAGAAAGCCGCAATTTCTCAAAGGCCAGTTTCCGTCGAGAATGAATTCTCGGAAGAAGAAATCAAAGGCGAAAAGAAAGTTCGTTTTAACCCCGAGAAGCATATTATGCTCGAGGACGCAAAAAAGATAAAACCGAAAATAAAAGCGGGCGAAGAGTTTGAAACGCCTTTGGAACCTCAGAAAGATTACGGAAGAATTGCCGCCCAGACGGCAAAACAAGTAATTCTCCAGCGAATCAGGGAAGCGGAAAAAGAAAGCATATTCTCTGAATATAAATCCAAGGAAGGAGAAATAATTTCCGGTATCGTCCAGAGGATCGAGGGCAGAAACGTCTTTTTGGACATAGGCAAGACATTGGGCGTTTTGCCGAGAGAAGAGCAGGTTATGGGAGAATTTTACCGCCCCGGCCAGCGGCTTAAAGCATACGTTTTGAAAGTTGATGAAACCCCTAAGGGCCCAATAATTTTTTTATCAAGAGCTTATCCAAAATTGATTTCAAAGCTTTTTGAATTAGAGGTGCCTGAAATTTCTTCCGGCCAGGTCCAGATAAAATCAATTGCCAGAGAGGCTGGTTCGAGGTCGAAAATTGCGGTGGCGACCGAAGCGGATGGAGTAGATCCGATAGGAAGCTGTTTTCCGGGCAGAACTTTAATTCTAATGGAGGATTTCAGTTATAAACCCATTGTTCAACTATCAAAAGGAGAAGTAGTTTTCACTCATTTAGGGAACCGAGAAATAATCTCAAAAACTTTTAAAAGGATATGGAATGGAACTACTTTAAAATTTGAAGTTTTTGGAATTCACCAGAATTTAGAAGTTACTAAAGAACATCCGTTGCTTTTTACCCTTGGCTACGACCAAAAAAAAGAATTTAAAGAAGCTTCGAGAATTAAAAAAGGCTATTTAGCAATCCCTACTTTAGAAAATGTAGTATTTGATAAAACTATTTATCATTTCGAAAAAGAAAAAGATTTTTTATGGGTTTTGGGAATATATTTAGCTGAGGGTTCTTTGGATCGCGCGGAGGTTAATTTCACCCTCTCTAAACAAGAAAAAGATAAAGCATTAAAGATAAAAGATATAATGGAAAAATATGGGGGCAAGGTTTATATTAGAGAATCTAACTGTCGCCCTTCAGTTTTAGATATTAAATTATTTGGAGAATATTGGAGAAAAATATTCAAAGAATTGGGCGGAGAGTATTGCGATAGAAAAAAAATAAATTCAAGATTAATGTTTTTAAGCCCAAAATTACAACTCGAAATTTTCAAAGGGTGGAAAGATGGAGATGGTTATTTTGATAAGAAAAGAAACCGAACTATAATAGTTACAACCTCAGAGAATCTTCTATGGCAGATGTATCATATTTTACTTAGAAATAAAATTAGAGCCAATATGCAAAAACGAAAAGACCGAGAGGGTCGAAAAGATGCTTATCAATTGGAAATCGCCAATAATAAGACGAGAGATTATCGGGGATTTTTTCGAGGTGATTATTATTTTTCACGCATCAGAAAAATAGAAAGAGGACCTTGTTCTTCGGGCCGCCAGGTTTACAACCTTGAGGTAGGGGATGATAATTCCTATATAGCTTACTCAGTGGCAGCACATAATTGTGTCGGCCAAAAAGGAACGAGAGTAATGGCCGTGATAAACGAACTGGGCGGAGAAAAAATCGATATTATCGAATATTCGCCAGAACCCGAAAGGTATATTGCCAACGCCTTATCCCCCGCCAAAGTTTTAGAAGTAAAAATTCTGCCGAAAAATAAAGCCCAGGCCGTTGTTCCCGAAGACCAATTGTCTTTGGCCATCGGCAAAGACGGCCAAAACGTCAGATTAGCGGCGAAATTAACGGGCTGGAAAATAGACGTTAAGGGTCCGGAAGAGGAAAAAAAACAAGAAGTCGAAGAAACAAAAAAAATAAAAAAACCAAGAAAAAAACCCAAAAATAAAATATGATTTTTATTCCAATCATCGCTTCAATAGTTTCTTTAATTTTTGCTTATTTTTTAATTCAGGAAGTGAACAAATCTTCGGCGGGAACGGGGAAAATGATTGAGATAGCCCAGGCCATAAAAGAGGGAGCCGTGGCTTTTCTAAAAAGACAATACAGAACCATCGGCATCGTGGCCGTAATTTTATTTTTTATTCTTTTTGCAACCTTGGGGATAAAATCCGCCTTAGGTTTTTTAATCGGAGCCCTGGCTTCCGCCCTTTCCGGTTTTATCGGAATGATGGTTTCGACTAAAGCCAATGTCAGGGTGGCGGAAATTGCGAAACTTGGGTTAAAACGGGCTCTTAATTTGTCTTTTAAGGGAGGTTCCGTAACCGGATTTTTAGTGGTAGGGTTGGGACTCTTTTCGGTTTCCGTGTTTTATCTTTTAACCCAGGATTTGAAAGCTTTAATTGCTTTGGGTTTCGGAGGCAGTTTAATTTCAGTTTTCGCGAGACTGGGCGGGGGAATTTACACTAAGGCCGCCGATGTCGGGGCCGACTTGGTCGGCAAAGTAGAAAAAGGAATTCCCGAAGACGACCCGAGGAATCCGGCGGTCATCGCCGACCAAGTCGGAGACAACGTCGGTGATTGCGCCGGCATGGCAGCCGACCTTTTCGAGACTTACGTAGTAACGATAATAGCGGCAATGGTTTTGGGAGGACTTATTTTTCCCAATTTGCCCGAAGCCATATTTTTGCCCTTAATTTTAGGTTCGATCGGCATTTTAGCTTCGATTATTTCAACTTTTTTCGTCAGGCTTCCGAAAAATCAATCGGTTATTTCCGCTCTTTACAAAGGGCTTTTGGGAGCCGGAATTTTATCGGCCATCGGGTTTTTGCCCGTGATTTTGCAAGTGAGCAAGGATTTCAAAATGTCGCCCCTGAGTCTTTATTTACCGGCGCTAATCGGTCTTTTGATTGCCGCCGGCATGTTTTTAATTACGGAATTTTTTACTTCCAAAAAATACTCTCCGGTTCAATCCATTGCGAAGGCTTCCCAGTCGGGCCACGGCACCAACATAATTGCCGGTTTGGCCGTTGGGATGAAATCGACAATCCTGCCGGTTATTTTAATTTCAGCGGGAATTTTAATCAGCTTTTCTAGCGGAGGATTGTACGGTTTGGCGCTTTCGGCTTTGGCGATGCTTTCTTTAAGCGGCCTGATCATCGCGTTGGATTCTTACGGTCCTATAACCGACAATGCCGCCGGTATTTCTGAGATGGCGGGCCTTCCGGAAGAAACAAGGGCCATAACCGATGCTTTGGATTCCATCGGCAATACGACTAAGGCGGTGACCAAAGGCTACGCGATAGCTTCGGCGGGATTGGCCGCCCTGGTTTTATTTTCCGCTTTTAATCAGGAGTTGTCGGATTACGGCGCAAAAGTAAAATTTATGCTGGACGATCCGAGGCTTCTAGTCGGGCTTTTTGCCGGCGGAGTCGTCGCTTATTATTTCGTGGCCCTGGCCATGGAATCGGTAGGGAAAGCCGCGGGAAAGGTGGTTGAAGAAGTGAGGAGACAATTTAAGGAAATTCCGGGGCTTATGGCTGGTTTGGCCAAACCGGATTATTCCAAATGCGTTGATATTGTAACGAAATCCGCTTTAAGGGAAATGATAGTCCCCGCCTTATTGCCGGTTGTTTTTCCGATTTTAATCGGCAAAATCTTGGGGCCGGAAGCTTTGGGCGGTCTTTTAATAGGTTCAATCATCGTGGGAATATTCTTAGCCATACAAATGACTTCCGGGGGAGCCGCTTGGGATAATGCAAAAAAATATATTGAAGAAGGAAACTTGGGAGGCAAGGGTTCTTTCGCCCATCAGTCAGCCGTTACCGGCGACACAGTGGGAGACCCTTATAAAGATACGGCAGGGCCCGCCATAAACCCCATGATAAAAATACTCAACATCGTAGCTCTTCTGATAGTTTCTTTCCTGGTGTAATCAAAATTTCGCCCACAAAACGATCGTGACATTCGGGCTTGGCCACATCGTGAAAAAACCGATTATCTGTTCCCAGGACATATTTCACCTCCTTTCAAAAGAACAATGATTTATTTTTGCACGGTTTCGCCGGAAAAGTCAAAATTTGATTTTCAGAAAATTTGATATATAATTATTCTATGAACTTGATTCCGACGGTTATAGAAAAATCGCAATATGGAGAAAGGGCATATGATATTTATTCTCGTCTTTTGAAAGACAGGATTATATTTTTGGCCGGTCCCATCACGGACATTGTGGCAAATTCAATCATTGCCCAGATGCTTTTTTTGGCGTCGAAAGACCCGAATAAAGGCATCCAGATTTACATTAATACTCCGGGCGGGTCGGTTACGGCGGGCATGGCGATTTATGATACGATGCAGTATGTAAAACCGGACATTTCCACGGTTTGCATAGGTCTTGCGGCCTCTATGGGCGCTACTTTGCTGGCGGCGGGAAAGGAAGGAAAACGTTTTGCCCTGCCCAACTCCCAGATTTTGCTCCATCAGGTAGCCGGGGGCGTGACGGGAGCCGCGGTAGAAATCGAAATCACGGCGAAACAGATTGTTAAGATAAAAGAAAAATTAAACAAGATTTTAGCCAAACATACCGGCCAGCCTTTGGAAAAAATTGAGAGAGATACCGACAGAGATTTCTATCTTTCCGCCGAAGAAGCGAAAGAGTACGGACTAATCGACGTGGTGATTAAGCCGAAATCTTGATAAATGAAAAAGTTTTGGAATTCAAAAAAGTTTTGGCTGATTTTTGCCCTAATTGGAATAGGGCTTTTTATTTGGTTTTTCTGGCCTTCCGCCAAAATTCGATGGGGAGTTCCCGAAGAAATTAAAAATTCCGCCGGAACTCAGACAGAAATTAACAAATCGGTTTCTTCCGTCTATCGATACGATTTCCAAAAACAAGAGTATCTTTCCGACGAAGGACAAAGCTGGCAAAACTCGGACCTTGTTCGTTTTATTTACGATTTGGCTCCCGCAGGTTCAACATTAGAAAAATGTTATTATTTTCTTTATGACAATTTGAAAAAAGAAATGACGGGAGGGGGCCAGAGAAAATGCAATTCAAATCTGACAATTACGGTCGGAGAAAATAAAAATTGCTCCTCGCAGAGCGAAAACGCCTGCACTTTATACGCATATGCGGTGGATAATTCAGGAATTCAGGGCGAGATGGCAACGGTCACTTATCACATTGATTGGGAATCTCCCAAAGTAGGAAAAGTTTCCAAGCAGGATGGCATCTTCCGGGCCGAAGTTTCGGATAATATTAAAGTGGGATATTGCTGGCTTTATCTTAATAATAAAAATGTGGGGTCAATGAAAATAGAAAATAGTTTGGCTGTTTTAGAATATCTTGTCTCCGATAAAGAATCCTATGCCGCTTTTATAAGATGCGCCGACCAATATGATTCGGGAAGAGCGGGATATCTTAACTTAGCTTTCGGAGAGTCAGCCGAGTTTATGATTCCGGTAAACCATCCTCCCCAGATTTCTTTCTGCAGGGTTTCTCCTACTCAAGGGGGTATCCAGACTGATTTTCAATTCAGCGCGGCGGTCTCGGATTCTGACGGAGACAGTCTTTCTTATAATTGGGATTTTGGAGACGGGAAAAGCTCCGACGAAGAAAATCCCATTCATCAATATTTTTCTCCCGGAACTTACACGCCAAAAATCACTGTTTCCGACGGAAAAGGAGAAGAGGTTAGCTGCTCCACCGCTTGGGCGGTTGTCTCTAAAGAATAACTTGTGATATTATTAATTAATGGTTAAAAAAATTTTAAAAATTTCTCTGTTTTCCGGAATTTTGGGTTTTTTTATATTTGGAGCAGGTTTTTCTTTTGCCGTAAGTGCGCCGACCGGTCTGACTCCCTGCGGCGGAGAGCAGCCCTTAGCTGTTATGCTTGATTGGGACGATGCGGCAGTCCATCATTATGAATTGTATTACAAGAAAACGGATGAAACCAACTGGCAAGACAGGTATCCTTCGATATCTCAATATCAGGTAACGGGTTTGTCGCCCGGCCAGAATTACGAATGGTATGTGGTAAGCTGCGGCAATGCCGAATGCAGCGACAAGGCCCAGAGCGGAGCCTGTTCTTTTATCACTCAGCAATTGGCTCCTCCGCCCGGCGATGGCAACGGCGGCAACGGCGGCGATAACAGTCCCGTAGATTTGACTAATCCCTTGCAAGCCAAAACTTTACAGGAAGCGATTGACGCTTTTGTTAAATTCCTTTTTTATCTTGCGATGGCAGTGGCTCCGATTTTAATAGTTTACGCGGGTTTCTTGATTCTTACGGCCGGCGGCGACGCGACAAAAATAAAAAAAGCAAGACAAATAATTTTGTGGACCTTGATAGCGGTGGCTATCATTCTATTTGCTAAAGGTTTTCCCGCTCTGATAAAAGGGGCTTTGGGAGGATAGTTTCTAAAATTTCTAATTTCTAAATCCTAATTTCTAAACTACCCGCCCCTGAGGGCGATAGTCGAAGAGAACCTAGTTCTCTTCTTTTGCCTCGCTTTGCTCGGCGTTTGACGTTTTTTAAAAATTTTGCTAAAATGTAATTGTCCTTATGATTAACCAATTTACGAACCCCGTTAGAAGTTTGTCTTTACGCGATAAAGATAGCCAATTTCAGACGATCCTATTAAATTTCATTGATAGGTTTGTTTGTTCAGCGCAGAAAAATTTTATTGAAATTTTTCTGTCCAAGACTTCTAACGGGGCAAGCTTAAACCATGAATCAAATTATCCTACTAATAATAGGCATTATTGTATTGGCGGCGGGATCATTTTTGGGTTACTACGCCAGGCAATCGATTGCCCAAAAACAAGCCGGAACCTTAGAGGCCAAACTTCAGAAAAAAGTCTTAAAAGCGAAACAGGATTCTGACGTAATCCTGGCCGAAGCCAAACAAAAAGCTCAAGAATTTTTAGAATCAACTAAGAGGGCGGTAGAAAACAGGCGCGAAGAGGTTTACAAAACCGAGCAGCTTTTGCTGAGGAGAGAAAACATTTTAGACCAGAAACTTTCCAATTTTGAAAGAACTCAGAGAGAATTCGAGGCCAAAGTGGAAAGATTAAGGGCGATAAAGGAAAGTCTGGAAGGTTTAAGGCAGGAAGCCATAACAAATTTAGAAAAGATTGCCAAACTTCCGCGGGAAGAAGCAAAAAAAGAACTTCTTCTGAACCTGGAGAAAGAATATCAACAGGAGATTTTAGAAAAACTCAGGGGACTGGAAAAAGAAGGGTGGGAAAAATACGAAAACAGGGCCAAAGAGTTGCTGGCAACGGCTATCCAAAAATTCGGTTTGAGCCAGGCCCAGGAAATCACAACCACCTCTTTGAATTTGCCCTCGGAAGACATTAAAGGCAAGATAATCGGAAAAGAGGGAAGAAACATCAGAACCTTGGAAAAATTAACCGGAGTGGAAATAATCGTAGACGAGACTCCGGAATCGGTAGTCATTTCCGGGTTTGATCCCGTCCGCCGGCAAATTGCGAAAGTCGCTCTTGAAAAATTAATCCAGGACGGAAGAATACAGCCCGCCAGAATTGAGGAACAAGTTCAAATAGCCGAAAAAGAAATAGTGAAACAGATCAAGGATGCGGGAGAGACGGCAGTTTACGACGTGGGGCTTATCGGCCTTGAACCCAAATTGGTTCAGTTGTTGGGAAGATTGAAATTCAGAACGAGTTTCGGCCAAAACGTTTTGCTCCATTCGATTGAAGTGGCTCATCTGGCTTCAGCTTTGGCCTCGGAAATCGGGGCGGATCCTTTAATCTGTAAAAAAGCCGGCCTTCTCCATGATATCGGCAAAGCGGTTGATCACCAGGTTGAGGGTTCTCATGTCGATATTGGAATCAAGATTTTGGAGAAATTCGGAGTGGAAAAAGAAGTGATATCCGCCATGAAATCGCATCATGAGGAATATCCGGCCGAAACCATTGAGGCGACCTTGGTGCAGACGGCGGATCAAATTTCGGGAGCCAGGCCCGGAGCGAGAAAAGACACTCTGGAAAATTATCTGAAAAGGCTGGGAGAATTGGAGAGCATCGCTTTGCGATTCCCGGGAGTGGAAAAGGCCTGGGCTTTGCAGGCAGGCAGGGAAATAAGGGTTTTTGTAAAACCCGAGACGATTGACGACTTATCGGCCAGAAATTTAGCCAAATCCATTGCCAGCAGTATTCAGGAAGAATTGAAATACCCGGGAGAAATCAAGGTTAACGTGATCAGGGAATTAAGGGTGACGGAATACGCTAAGTAAAAATTTCTAATTACTAATGTTTAATCGAAACCCCGCCAGAATATATTCTGGCGGGGTTTGCGTTGGAGCGGGATATGGGAATCGAACCCATCTTTTCACCTTGGAAGGGTGACGTTGAGCCGCTCAACTAATCCCGCATCGGGGCACTGGGATTCGAACCCAGACTAAATCCTCCCACCCCAGTACTAAAAATTAACTTTCGGGGTATCCAGATTTGAACTGGAACTAAATCCTCCCAAAGGACTCGTGCTACCATTACACCATACCCCGTTAATTTTAGTACGGGGCAAGAAGGACTCGCCTGCCCCGTAGTGAGCTTCGCTCTACTACCGGGGTGCTACCGTTGCACTATGCCCCGTTCGCGCTTATTTTAATAAAAATTACACTTTTGGTCAATATTTTAAGCGAAGAGGATAAATCCTCTTCTTTACCTTTCGTTGCGGCTCGGGTGTATGATATACTAAATCAATGAATTCCATTCATTTCATTTCTCACTAATGTTCAAAAATCAATGAATCTTAAAGGATTTTGCGAACAATTGAATGTTTCCTCCCAATGTCGGAAATACGGTTTGTCTCTCTGGCAGTGTCCTCAGTTTCTTTTTTTAGTGATGGGATTGATTATCATTGGTTCCAGCCTGACCGTCTATGCCATCGGAAACAGATTTATTGAAGACCCTACATTGGTGGCCTTGCTCGTGCTTTTTATTTCCGCCATTTTGTTTGTTGTAGCCACTATTATTACCCGGAGTTTCGAAAGACTGGCGGAAGCCAGCCGCATGAAATCGGAATTCGTCAGCGTTGTTTCCCATCAGCTTCGTTCCCCTCTTTCCAATTTAAAATGGGTTATTGAATTTTTGATGTCGGGGAGGGTCGGTTCGGTCACCGAGAAACAGTTGGAATATTTCAAAATATTAAAGGAAAACGGCGACAGGATGACAGAATTGGTTTCGGATTTGCTGATCGTTTCCCGAATCGAACAGGGAAGATTGCCGCTGAAAAAAGAAAAAATCTCCCTGGATGATCTGGTCGGAGAAGTAATCAGAGAGATGGAAATTTTCGCCCGGGCCTCAAACGTAGAAATAGATTCAAAATCGGAAAAAAATCTGCCCCCAATTGTTACCGACTATTTCCAATTGAAATTGGTGATTGTGAATCTTTTGGACAACGCCATCCGCTACGTCAAAGGAAAAGGAAGGGTGGAAATAATATTGGAAAAAAAGAATAAAAATTTGCATTTTGAAGTTAAGGACAACGGAGTCGGCATCCCCCAGGATGATAAAAAATATATTTTTCAGAAGTTTTTCCGGTCGGGGAACGTTCTGCGGCATCAAACCAAAGGCTCGGGATTGGGTTTGTATATCGCCAAATCAATTGTCGAAAAATTAGGAGGGAAAATCGGATTTTCAAGCCGGGAAGGCGTTGGGTCGACTTTCTGGTTTAATCTGCCAGTTAAACAATAAGAAATTATATATGAAAACAATATTATTTGTTGAAGACGAGTCTGTTCTTCAAAAAACTTTCGGAGAAGTTTTGAAACAAGAAGGGTATGAGGTAATTTCTGCCTTAGACGGCCAAATCGGTTTAAGATTGGCGAAAGAAAAGAAGCCGGATTTGATCTTGCTCGATTTGATCTTGCCCAAAATTCACGGCTTTGATGTTCTGAAAAAACTCAAAGAAGACAAGGAAACCCAGGAAATTCCGGTGATTGTTTTGACCAATCTTGAAGGGATAGGCGACGTGGATAAAGCTCTCGAGTTGGGAGCAACCACTTATTTGGTAAAGGCCCAATACACCCTTGAAGAGGTGGTCGAAAAAATTAAAAAAGCCCTAGGGAAATGACCAAGTCAGGTCGCGGCACGCGCGAATTATTTCTGATGTCGCCTTTCGGGCGAGCGCGCTAACGCCGCTCCTTAACAACCCTCGGTTTTTAATATTTTTCCTACACGGAAGAACCGGAGGGTTCTTCCGACCCATCTCCAATGCGGGATGTTAATTATAAAGTACTTATAAAAATATGAGGGTAGAACCGCAACAATTAAAAGCCTTTCTTTTGGACGCCAAATTGGTTACCGAAGAGCAATTCGACGGGGCCGCAAAGATTGCCCAAGATTCCAATCAAAGAGTGGGAGATGTTTTAGTTTCCCAAGGAATCATTCCCCAGGAAGATCTGATCAAATTGGAGGCATATATTTTGGGGATTCCGTTCGTCAATTTGGAAAAAGAGAAAATTGAAGATGAAATTTTAAAGATGATTCCCGAGCCCATAGCCCGTTCGAATAACATCGTCGCTTTCAGAAAAAAAGGAAACGAGCTGGAGGTGGCGATGCTCGACCCCGAAGATTTGAGAACGATCGAATTCATTAAAAAAACGGCCAATCTTAAAATCTTACCCAGATTAACCACTCCCGAAAGCATTAAAAACGTCTTGAGACAATATCAACAAACTTTGGAAGTCGAATTCGGAGAAATTATAAAAAAAGAGGCCGGAGTGATAAAACCGATAAAGGAAGAAGAAACAGTGGAAACGGGAGAAGACCTCAGGAAAGCGGCCGAAGAATTGCCGGTAATTAAAATTGTCGATACTTTATTGAAACACGCCATCTTGCAGAGAGCTTCGGACGTTCATATTGAGCCCACGGAAAAAGAAGTTCTGGTCCGTTATCGAATCGATGGAATTTTGAGAGACGCCATGACTCTGCCCAGATTAGCCGCCTCGGGAATCGTCGCCAGGATAAAAGTCCTTTCCAATCTGAAACTTGACGAACACAGGCTTCCCCAGGACGGACGTTTTAAGGTTGAAGCCGAGGATTACAAATATTCAATAAGAGTTTCAGTTTTGCCGGTTTTCGACGGCGAAAAAATCGTAATGAGGCTTCTGCCGGAAACCGCCAAAGCTTTTACCTTGGAGCAGATAGGGTTAAGAGGAGATGCGTTGGAAACCATTCAGGATAATTTAAGGAAACCGGTAGGTATGCTTTTAGTAACCGGTCCCACCGGTTCCGGGAAAACCACTACCCTATACGCAATGATGGAAATTTTAAATACCCCCGGCGTAAACATTTCAACAGTTGAAGATCCTATTGAATATAGGATGCCCAGAGTTAATCAGACTCAGGTTAATCCCAAAATCGGCCTGACTTTTGCTTCGGGGTTGAGATCTCTGGTCAGACAAGACCCGGACATACTTATGGTCGGAGAAATCCGAGACAGCGAAACCGCAGGCTTGGCGATTAACGCCGCCTTAACCGGGCATTTGGTTCTTTCAACTTTGCATACTAATTCCGCTTCAGGCTCCCTGCCCCGGCTGATCGATATGGGAGCCGAACCCTTTTTAATCTCCTCGACCTTAAATTGCATTTTAGCTCAAAGGCTGGTGAGGAGATTATCTGAGGAAAAGACAAAATACATCCTGAAAGATTCCGAACTTAAAAACATAGCCAAATATTGCGATTTGGACAGGATTTTGAAAATTTTGAAAGAAGAAAAATTGGTGAAACCGAAAACTGCCTGGAAGAGCATCGAATTCTTCAGACCCCCCTCGAAGATGAGCAAAGAAAGTCCGGAGGGCTACCGGGGGAGAATCGGAATTTATGAAGTTTTACCGGTTACCGAAACCATAAAAGAATTAATCGTAAGACAGGCAAATTCCGACCAAATTCAGGCCCAGGCCCAAAAAGAAGGAATGAGGACGATGATCGAAGACGGATTTATAAAAGCCGCCCAGGGAATAACCAGCATCGAAGAAGTATTAAGGGTAATTGTAGAGTAATAAATCCGAAGCACGAAATCCGAAATCCGAAACAAATTCAAATGGATAAAATTAAAAATTCAAAACAATACGATTTAGAAGAACGCACATTCGAATTTGCAAAGAGAGTAAGAATTTTTGTTAAAGAACTTTCCAAGACAATAGGAAATATTGAAGATGGGAAACAACTTATCCGATCTTCCGGTTCAATTGGCGCTAATTATATTGAAGCAAATGAATCTTTAAGCAAGAAAGATTTCGTTATACGAATTAAAATCTGTCGCAAAGAAGCAAAAGAGAGTAAATACTGGTTGCTGCTTATAGATGTTTATAACAATCAAAAATTGGAAAAAGAACGCCAAGAGCTTACAAAAGAAGCCACTGAGTTAATGATGATTTTCAGTTCCATTATGAGAAAATCTATGTGAAAAAAGAATATGAAATACAAAAATCCAAAAGTTATAGAAAATAAGGTCACTAAAAATATTGAGGATAAGGCAAAAGATTATATTGTTAAATATTTAAAAGAACATGACGGGATAAAGGCCGACGATATTAAGCGGAAATTAAAAAAGGGAGCTGATATTAAAATTTTCAAAAATGGAAAATGCATAAAATGGATTGAAGCAAAGGGTTGCAATAAAAAAGAAACAAATATCAGAATTACACCTCAATCGTTATTCACAATTGCAGAAGAAGGCGGGCTTAAAAATTACTTTATCTATTTTGTTTATGAAATGAATTCTAAAAAGCCGAAGCTTGTCATTTTTGATTATGAAACATTCAAGAAACATAAAATTATAGAAATTAAGTATATAATTCAACCATCTAAAATTAAACATAAGGTAATAGGTTTATGATTTTGAATTTTGAATTTGGAATTTAGATATTGTTTCGAATTTCGATATTCGAATTTCGAATTTAAATAAGTATGCCGAAATATTTTTATATTGCAAAATCTTTGAAAGGAGAAGAAAAATCCGGAGTAATGGAAGCAAGAGACACGCACCAGCTGGCGGAAACCTTGAAAAATCAGGGGTTTATTTTAATTAAAGCGGAACCTGAAAAGGGCGGGCTGGGGAAAAAAAAGTTTCAATTTTCCATTCCCTTTT
>Ga0210051_1000771_pt1 | contig 31028 bp, 28 predicted proteins | sample CryGey092014_all_FD_185464 | JGI IMG/M metagenome (GOLD analysis project Ga0210051, IMG submission 185464) | Groundwater microbial communities from aquifer - Crystal Geyser CG23_combo_of_CG06-09_8/20/14_all (SPAdes) (version 2) | ecosystem: Environmental > Aquatic > Deep subsurface > Groundwater...
GCCCTTTTGTTCGATTTATCCGCCTTACGCTTCCAGCACGACACGACTATCACCTTCTTTCTGTTCTGTGTCAAAGTACTATGGTTTGAGTAAAGCACTAGCTCTTACCCCTCTAAATCGCACATTACACTAGATCAAAGAAAAAAGCAAGGCCAAAACAAAAAAACAGAAATTTCCAAGAATTTCTGCAACAAACGATATGAAAAAATTTTCTTTTACAAAATGTGGTTCGAGTCGATATTTTTATCAGGTTCTTTGGCAGTTTTTGCTTCCTGAAAGGAAGCGACAATTTCAAGTTTTTCTTTGGCGGCAAATTCTTTTAGTTCAACAAGTTGCGCTTCAATACTCAACACTTGTCGTCGTCTTCTTCGGTGCTCTTTCGAGCGTAAATTATGTATTTCATATTTTCTTCTTTGGTTAGTTAATAATTATTTGAAAAAAATTTTCTTTTACTTTGAATTAAATTCAAAACATAACCGCCAACTAATTTTTTCGCCCAAAATTCCCTACAATTTGGTCGCCGAGTCCCGCGGTGAGCGGGATAAACTCCGCGAGGCGAACCAACGAAATTTGACTTTTCCTTACTGGTGCCGCGGGAGAGAATCGAACTCTCAAGGGTTACCCCACAGGATCCTAAATCCTGCGCGTCTACCAATTTCGCCACCGCGGCATACTAGCTTGCACAGTTAAACTGGTCGGAGAGGCGGGACTCGAACCCGCGACCCCCTGGTCCCAAACCAGGTGCGCTACCAACTGCGCCACTCTCCGTCTCGCTACGCTCGACGTAAACTTCTCTCGCTCGGCGTTATGTAACCTATTCTTGAACTCATATAGTTTACACCGAACCGCCTTCGGCGGTGAGGTGGTGCCTTCGGGGGGAGTCGAACCCTCAACCACGTGCTTAGAACGCACTTGCTCTATCCATTGAGCTACGAAGGCGTGGAGCGGGTGAGGGGAGTCGAACCCCTGTCGCCAGCTTGGAAAGCTGAGGTACTACCGCTGTACGACACCCGCAAAAAAGATTACTTTGTACATTATAGCAAAAATTGGTTTGATAATGATATTAATCTGGGTTAGAATGATGTCGATTTGCCGACGTGGCGAAACTGGTAGACGCGGTGGACTTAAAATCCACTGGTAGCTAAAACTATCTTGTCGGTCCGAGTCCGACCGTCGGCACCATGTACGAATTTCGCTTTGCGAATTTCTACGTGGCAGGCCAGTCTCTTTCGGTCGAGTAGCCTCGCCTCGATTCGCGAGCGAGTGCGAGTCGAAGCGGGTCAGCTAAAATAATGCGTTTTAGAAAATTCGTGAGCTTGTAGCTCAGCTGGTTTAGAGCGTCTGATTTACATTCAGAAGGTCGTAGGTTCAAATCCTACCAGGCTCACCACGAATTCTCGCTAATCATCGCAGACGTCACAGGTTCGCCCTGCATTTGCGAGGCGCCTCGAGATTTTGAGGCGAATCCTGTCTCGACTACCAGAGATTACAACAAAAGGTTTTCCAGAGGAATCATTTAACTAGCCATCCGCCGTCAACCGCTAAAGCATGGCCATTTACGAAATCAGATTCATCAGAAGCTAAATAAACTGCGGCAAAAGCGATATCTTCTGGTTCACCTAAACGAGGATAAGGAGTAGAACTTTCAAGAAATTGCTTTGTGACTGGATCCGAGATCATGTCTTTAGTCATTGCCGTATTAATTACTCCAGGACAAATACAGTTTACGTTAATTTTTTTTGGCGCATATTCCAAAGCCATTTCTTTAGTTAAGGCAATTATGCCACCTTTTGAGGCACAATAGGCAGCACTTTGGGCAAAGCCGACCAAGCCAGCAATGGATGAGATGTTAACAATTTTTCCCTTGCCTTGCTTAAGCATTTCAGGGATTACTCTCCTACTACCTAAAAACACGCTTCTTAGATTAACGTTGATAGTTTCGTTCCAGTTCTCGTCAGACATTTCATGAAGATTGTAGGCTCTGTAAATGCCAGCATTATTGACCAGTATGTCAACCCGACCAAACTCATTTAAGCAAGTTTCTACCATTTTATCTACATCTGCGGTCTTGCTAACATCTGTTCTAACGAAAAAAGCTTTACCGCCCGCTTTTGTGATTTGTTCTACCGTCTCTTTTCCGCCCTTATCCGACCAATCAGCTATCGCCACCATAGCTCCTTCTTTGACAAAACCCAGGGCAATACCACGACCGATACCAGATCCCGCACCAGTAATAATCGCAATTTTGTTTTGTAGACGCATAATTTCTCTTTTAAAAAAAGATCAGGTTTTGTACAAAACCTAAAGACCAAAATATAATCAGATATTATATATCAATAAATAGTTTAATTTACAATAGCCTTATTGGTGCCCCCAGTAGGAGTCGAACCTACAACCTTTGGTTCCGAAGACCAACGCTCTAATCCATTGAGCTATGAGGGCATCTTTTCAATGATGGCCTGCCACGTTTAGCTTGGCGATTGTAACCATCAGTGCCACGTAATGATTTCTCACTTACGTTTCGAAATCAAACGTGGTCATCGTAATCTCTAGACTCTTCTGTCGCTTGTGCGACAGAAATCGCCAAGATATTACGTGGGGTGGCCAACGGGACTCGAACCCGTAACCTTCCGCTCCACAGGCGGAAGCTCTAACCAATTGAGCTATGGCCACCAAAACAACTACATTTTACCACAAAAACATCTGTAACTCATAGTCTAGTCAAAACATAAGCCCCCGCTTTTTTGCCGGAAATAAGGGTATAGAACTTATTACCCAATCTAAACTTGTCTTTAAACGATGAAAGTAAATTTTCTAAAAGCTCCCTCTCCCCTATTAGTAAAACCACCAACCCGTCTTTTTTAAGAACTCGGTAAAAAGAATTGAGCATTCCTTTGTAAAAAACATTTAAGTTGAGTTTTTGGTTTCCAAAATATCCCCATGGAGGATCGGTAATAATTTTATCAATCGAATTATCTTCTATCCCCGCCAATTTTAAGGCATCTATTTGAAAAACAGTAATATCTATTTTTATGGCTTTTACTTTTTTATCCAGGTCTAAGACCTTAGTTTTATCATTATCTCCCGCTAAAATTTTATTAAAAGGGAATGATTTTGCTAGCTCTATTGAAATCGAGCCTGATCCGCAAAAAGGATCAAGAAAAGTATCACTTGATTTTGGATTTGAGAGTAAACAGAGAATATTTGCAAATTCCGGCCTTAATTCCCCTTTTTGAAGAGTTTTTCCGTAATCGCGATGCTTTGTCAGTCTTGCTCCGAAAAATCCGTACCCCTCGCTTCTAAGTATAAACCAAAGTTCCATTTGCGGATTACTGCGATTGACCTTTAATCCATAATTTTCCGAAATGTATTCCTCAAGACTTAAAAGTAAGTTATTATTTACAGGAATAAGTTTATTTTCTAAAGAAGTAATAATTCTGAATGTTTTCCAGTTACTCACTAAGTTGCGCGGCAATTTTAATTCCTCAGACAAAACCACCTTAATCATCTGCTCAATTGAATATTTTTGTTCTTTGTCGAAAAAATTAGTCAGTAAAAAAGTATTGTTTAAAAAACGAAGTTTAATAACATCCTCTATCAATGAATTTGTCGAATAGACAATAAGTCCATCAAGAAGAAGTTCAATATTAACCTCCTTAAGGTTAGATTTTAATGTAGCTTCAACTACCGACCCAAAACCGGTAATAAAGGTTGAGAAAAATTTCATAATGCAACGACTTAGTTTAAGCCGAAGTAACTTTAGAAATATTTATCGATAAAATTCGGAAAAGCTTTTATACTGGTATTTTATCAAGGATTTTTCTTAACTGCCTACGGCCCCATGAAGTTTTAAAATGTCGTTCGCGTTTGAAAGCAGAATATTTGTCTGTAAATTCTTCTTTATACCAGACGACAAACAGTATTCTGGATTTTGTGGATTTAACTTCACCAGCATTATGTTCGTTAACTCTATTTTTTAAATCGCGACTACAACCAACATATGTTCTTCCGTCTTTAAGACTTTTAAGGACATATACCGTGTACATTTTTGTTTTAATATGTCCGTCTCTTTTTGTTTCACAAAAAGGACGAGACCGATGGAGCGGGAGAGGGGATTCGAACCCCCGACCTCCTCGTTGGCAACGAGACGCTCTAACCAACTGAGCTACTCCCGCATTTCGAAATTACATTTCTCAGTGTAAACTACATCGTAAAAACACTCAAACTTTCCCGACCTCCCCGATTACATCGGGACGCTCTAACCCGCCTCGACTCGCCGTCTCGGCGAGGCGGGCCAACTGAGCTACTCCCGCAACTTGTGCCACGTAATGATTTGGCGAAGCCACGTTAAATCTTGATGGCTTGCCATTTCCAGCCCCGTAATATCCCTCGAAATACTCGGGATACACGAGGGCACTGTAAAACTCTAGATTCGTCCCGACGTAAACGTCGGGGCTCATCAAGATTTTTACGTGGTGCCAAGTCTCAGAGTCGAACTGAGATCTCAGGTTTTTCAGACCCGCGCCGTGACCACCTTGGCTAACTTGGCAAATAACATTGTAATATTACTGTCCTCCTTCGCTCAAACTTACTAAGTGGCCTGGCCTTGAACGTTTCCCGATTACATCGGACCACGCTGTCATTTGGTGGCCCGCCACGTTTATCTTGGCGATCCAACCAGTGCCACGTAATGATTTCTCACTTACGTTCCGAAATCAAACGTGGTCATCGTAATCTCTAGGCTCCTTTTCGCGCATTGCGCGAAAAATCGCCAAGATATTACGTGGTGCCGCAGGAGAGACTTGAACTCTCATCCGCCTAAGGCGGACAGCCACCTCAAGACTGCGTGTATACCAATTTCACCACTGCGGCAAAGTTAACACACGACAGTATACCAAAATTGATGATTTTTTTCTAGGATTGGCAATTATTTTCGGGGCTGGGGAAACATCTGGTCCATCTCTGACCCGTAACTAAACCATCGTTATAGTAAGGATTACAGTATCTTGCCGCACCAACACAAGTACAACCTTTCGTGGTGGTTGTCCAGGGAGAACTGCAAACTTGACCAGTTAAATTAGTGGTTACTGGGCATCTATCATCCACTACTCCATCGCAATTATTATCAAGCCCATCACCACAAATTTCCGCGGAAGCAACTTTACTGCAAGGACCCCAAGTTCCATCGCCTCCACAAGATCTGTAAGCACCGCGGCAAGAGCCGACTTGGTTGCAACCTACAGTATCAACCGCTCCTAACTTACATACCGAGATTAAACCCTTTTTATATTCAAATTTGAGTGAGGCCTTTCCTAAACGATTGTAATAGTCAACCTTTATAATATGAGGCCCTGCAGAAATATCGAAGTTACTTATATTAGGGGTCACGGAAGAAGTTTGAGAGATATCAATTTTCAATACGTCGTCAATATAAACTTTGTATCCACCGTCGGCGAGTACTTTAAATTGGTAATTGCCCGAATCAAACGTAACTATCCGCTTAAATCTTACAGAAAAATTATCCTCTGGGATTGATGGATCAACCCTGCCATACCCTACGTCAAAGTTAATATTAGAACGGGTTTTTGTGGTCGTTGGGGAACCAAGAAATTCAGAGTTTTGGTAATATTCTGCGGCCCAGTTAACAAGCGACCTACCATCGGCGAGAGCTTTATCAAAGTCACCCACAAATTCCCACCAGTTTCTAATCTTTAAACCAGAAAAATTTAAACCATTCTCTTTACCAGGTATTCTTTGCATCCACCATTTTTTGAAATTTAGACCGGTATTGCTGTCGGGGCATCCCCACGAAGCGCAATTTATAGAGATAAACACCGCAGTATTTCCTAAATACCAACTATTGCAATTAGAATTACTGGAAAGAGAATTGTTCCAATCATAATCATATCGAGCATTAGGAGGAAAATGCGTCCACCCACAACCTTGATTAGAAATCCTACCATTTAAGCCAACACCAGTAAATTTCCTAAATAACATATTCTCTTTTTGAGCTTCTGTGTAAGAGGATAAAGAGTTTGCATTGTAAACACTTGGTATAAAACCAACCGTTCCATCCATGAAAGAAAAAAGAGACTCGATTTGATGGGTATGATTTTCCATCGCCTCGCCAACTCCCCTACCGTAGTTATATTCATAGACAGTATATGATCTTTGACAGGTAGGAAGATCATTAGTTTTATCACTGTTACTAACGTCTCCATAAGTTTTGTAGTTCCAATAATTCTTAGAACTGAGCCCCATTGACATATTGGATTCAATTGGAACTACTTTCGCGCTATGATACATCCATACCCAAACCTCTTTAACGCCCAATTGATCAACATAGTGGCAAATGCTTTTTCCGTCTTTAATGTTTGAGAGCATAGAGAAGTTGTCTGGATAAGGAATAGAGGCAGTATTCTTGAAAGTAGTAGATTTTGGAACGGGAATTAAATATTCGTTGCTTTCTAAAATTCTATAATTTAAATATGGGCCGGAAGTAGAGTAGATGTTAGAAGTTCCTGACATTAAAGCACTTGCAAGGCCTCCGGAAAACGAATTTATTTTGTCTCTGACTTCCGAAAGGGAAAAAGACAAGCCTGTTTCTTGAGAATCTAGAGTACCCCCAGGGCCAGCCGGAAGATATTTCAACTCGAGAATGGATATTTCATTAACTGGGGGTAAAAAAACCGCTTCGGATTTGGAAATTTTTGTTGACTTTGAGTAAAGACTAAGAAGTAAAGCAACAAGAGAAAAAACAAACAGGACAAAAAGCCTCAAAAGATTACTAGAGTGTCTTTTCTTTCTATGGGTAACTTTTCTTTTTTTAGCAGGCATTAAATGTGATTATAGCAGAAATATGCTGTGTCAATAACCTGATTTCTTGATATAATATGTATTGTAAGCGCCCGTAGCTCAACGGTAGAGCAGTGCCCTCTTAAGGCATTGGTTGAGGGTCCGAATCCCTCCGGACGCACCACGTAAAAATCTTGATGAGCCCCGACGGTTACGTCGGGACGAATCTAGAGTTTTACAGTGCCCTCGTGTATCCCGAGTATTTCGAAGGATATTATGGGGCTGGAAATGGCAAGTCATCAAGATTTAACGTGGCTTCGCCAGATCCTTGTGTGGTAAGAGTGTAATCGCCAAGAATTACGTGGCGGAATGCCAGAGTGGTCGATTGGGCTCGTCTTGAAAACGAGTATACCGGAAACGGTATCGCAGGTTCGAACCCTGCTTCCGCCGCCAAACTTGGCAAAGCTAAGAGTTCCGCTAAAAGCGGAGAAGGAAAAAAACAGGACTTGACCTTTGTTTTTGTTATGGCATATAATAAGAGTTAAAAGTAACATCAAGAGTAACATTTAACCTATAAATCATAAATATATGGAAAAAGCAGATATTTTAAATATTCTAAGAAGTAACAATACAGTCTTTTCCTTTAAGGAGATTTTGCTGACTTCCGAAGATAGTAACCCCGCTCTTTTGAGACGCAGACTTTGTTATTATATCAAAAAAGGACAACTTTATGGCATCCGCAGAGGTTTGTATGCCAAAGACAAAAATTATAATAAGCTTGAACTAGCAACAAAAATATTTATTCCGGCTTATGTAAGTTTTGAAACTGTTTTAGCGGAAGCTGGGATCGTATTTCAACACTACAACCAAATATTTGTAGCTTCTTATCAGACAAAAGAAATAGATTGCGATGGGCAAAATATCTCATTTAAAAAATTAAAGACTAACGTTCTCAATAACAATTCAGGGATAGAAAATAAAGGTTATTATCCTGTCGCTTCTAAAGAAAGGGCTTTTTTGGATATTGTTTATTTAAATAAAGATTACCACTTTGATAATTTATCTCCTTTGGATTGGGACAAAATATTTTCTATATTGCCAATGTATGAAAACAAGAGAATGATCAATAAAGTTAATGAATACTATAAAGATTTTAAATCTAAGCAAAATTAAACTTATGACATTAGATAGAACGACACATAAAAATATTCTCATTAGAATTCTTAAAGATATATTTACCGACCCGAATGTCGGGCCTTTTTTGGGCTTTAAAGGCGGAACTGCGGCTTATTTATTTTATAATCTGAATCGTTTTTCAATAGACTTGGATTTTGATTTGCTTGATGTGACCAAAGAAGATCAAGTCTTTAACAGAGTTAAAGAAATTTTAGAAAGCTATGGAACGCTTAAAGAGGCGGAAAAGAAAAGATTTAATCTCTTTTATTTGCTTTCCTATGAAGAGAAGGTTGCTGGAGCTCAAAATATAAAGGTAGAAATTAACCGCAGAGATTTTGGTTCTAAATATGAAGTAAAATCCTATATCGGAATTCCGATGAAAGTGATGGTTAAAGAAGATATGGCGGCGCATAAACTTTGTGCTATGTATGAGAGAATCGGTAAAACTAACCGCGATATTTTTGACGTATATTTCTTTCTTAAAGACAGTTGGCCAATTAATAAACAGATCATAGAAAACCGCACCGGCATGACATACAAAGACTTTTTACAGAAGAACATTGGTCTACTGGGAAAAGCCACAGACCGCAATATTCTCTCCGGTATGGGTGAGCTTTTGGATGAAAAACAAAAAGTGTGGATAAAGTCAAAGCTTAAAGCCGAGACGATATTTTTACTGAAGCTGGCTTTGGACAACGAAAAATAAAACTCTTTTGCCAAAGTAAACCTTCCAAAAATATGTTGAGCAAAGATGAAGGATAGAGACAAGAAAACATCCTGCCGAAGAGGGCAAAATGCGCGCAAAGAATTGGTGAAAGAAATCGGCCGGCCGGTTGTTTCCAAAGACAAGTTTTTACCAATGTGAAAAATCTAATCATAAAAATTTTGGCCGCGGGGAGTTATATCGCCATGGTAGTAGTGAACGGCTTGGCCAACTCCTTACCAATAAATAACCGTTCTACCGGCGACATATCAAGCGCCTACCCAAATCTCTTCGCTCCCGCCGGCCTGACATTTGCTATTTGGGGTTTGATTTATCTTTGGCTTTTCGGATATGTTCTCTATCAATTTGTATCATTTGGAAAAAAGAGCGAGCAAAAGAATGAAGGGCTTTTGAAGAAGGTTAATCTTCTTTTTATCGCTACATCTTTAGCCAATATCTGCTGGATTTTCGCCTGGCATTACGATTTAATCGGCTTGTCAGTTTTGATTGTGGCGGCGCTAATTATTTTTCTCATCAAGATTAACGATATTCTCCGTGTTGAAAAACTAACATCAAAGGAAAAGTTCTTCGTTTCCACTCCTTTTAGCCTTTATTTTGGTTGGATCACCGTGGCGGCGATTGCCAATATCACCGTATTTTTGGTAAGTGTCGGCTGGAATGGGTTTGGAATTGCCGATTATATCTGGACAAGCATAATTATTTCGGTCGGGGCATTGATTGGAATTTTGCGGATGCGCAAAGATAAAAATATTGCCTATGGTTTGGTTTTAATCTGGGCGTATCTTGGGATACTCTATAAACACCTCTCTGCCAGGGGTTTTGATGGGCAATACCCAAGCGTTATTGTGACGGTAATTATCTGCTTAATATCGTTTATATTGTCTATCTTTTTTACAAGGTGATATTATCTCCTTGTGAACCTGCTTAAGAAAATTAGGAAATCTCCTTTAAAGACCTCCGCTGTTTTTTTGCGATCGGCGTATTCTTTATACCAGCTTTAGCTGATATATTCCTTTCAAAAAAAATTCTCGATTTGGAAAAGATCTTATGAGAAGACTTTTTAAAAAGCCCCCTAGCGCCTACTTTATAAAAGCCAGCGTGCATTAAAGTGAAATATCGGTAGGAGGACCTTCCAAAGGAATGGGGGTGGTGGGGCCAGTATCAACCGCCTCCTTCTTCTCAAATTCCGTGGCGCCGACAATAATTCTTCTTCTTAGCGCTCCATAGGCTAAATAAGTATTTTTGTTTTTAGGATTTCTAATAAAAAAACTATCAATCGAGGCCCCACTCTTTCCGATTAAAACTTTTGCAACCTCTTTACCTTCTTTAGAAAAAGTTAGGCTAACGGCTGTTTCATCATCCGTCCCCACCGATTTATTTCCATCATCCGTTTGAGAAACCAATTCTGCAATATCCAATTTTTCAAGATCGCTAAAAATCTGTTTAACGGCATCTTGGTTTGCCAATTTATCATTTATCTGCCACTGATCATCCTTTAACTTTAGGTGATTATCAACATCTTTTGATTTAGCATAAAATTCATCAACCTTTGCCTCCTCTAACTTAACATAATTAAAAGGACTTTCTTGCTTTACTGAGATAATTTTTTGGGAGATTATTTTTTGATACTTAATTGCCCCATAAATAAAGGTTATGCCAATCGCAATAATTATCAGAAACGTGGTTAACGGAGAAAAAGATTTTAGAAAACTAGTTATTTTTTTCATATAATATACTTTTGCTTTGAATAAATTCTTCTTCTTATTAACCTAAAACTACCGTAGGTAAGGGGAAGAACAATCGCAAGGACAAGACTACCATATTTAGCCATCTCTTTTTGAGACTCGCTTTCAAATAAAAGCTTCCCTGTGCCAGAGGATTTAATTCTAATTGATGAAAGGGAGGAATCTTGGGTTAACCAATCCACCGCATTTAGAGCAAAATTAATATTTGCAGGCGAATTAGTGATAAATTGTTCACTAGCAAAATCCGCATCGGTAACCACAACTACACGAGAAGTTAAATTATCGGCGTCAGTTTTTGACACCGCTGCCGCCAAAAGATATTCCGCTCCCCCTGAATCAGGAAGAGAGAATTGTTGGTTAGGAAGAATAGCAAAAGATTCAGCTTGGGCGTTAGCAAACTCAGTCGTTGTTAATAATTTCGTAAGTCCACCGTCTTTAATTTTTTCGTTATCAATTGAGAGTGAGCTTGGCCAGGCCAACAAAACATTATCAAGACTATCTGTTATAGAAGAAATATCTTTAGGTAGCGCCCTTACCCATAAGGGATACGGAATAATATAGTTAACTTGGCCTCCTCCAAAGGAGATAGTTTCATTAGAACGCATATCGTAAACTAGATTATTGTTTAAGGTTATTCCAAAACGGGAAACTAAGGAGCTCAAATCAGCCTCGTTTTTTGAGGGAACAGCCGTTTGCTGATCAACAATTACAGGGTCAATCATTACAAATAAAGAACCACCATTCTTTGAGAATTTCTTTAATTTAGAAAGAACTTCAGGATCTAGCAACGTTTTAGGCCCAGAAATAATAATGGTTTTTACTTCAGGACCAATCTCTGTTTCCCCCTTTAAACTAAAGTTAGTAACCACATACTGCTTACGGAGCTCTGAAGAAAAAGAAGTAAGATCAGAAGATGCCTGCTCATAATCATTAAGAAAAGCGACCGTACTTTTTGATTTCTTGGTAATTTTATTGATTAAACTTGTGAGTTGGTATTCAAAATTATCTGTTTTTTGAATAAAAGGAATAATTTCGTGACTATCTAAATAATTTATGCTTAGTCCCAAATAACCATTTTGAACTTGAAATTGATCTTTACTCATTGTATTAAATTGCACCGCCTGAATCCCCAAAGATTCCGCTTCATCCGATACTCCGTTCCCTTCTTCCGGAATCCGAACGATATATTTAAATTTTCCTTGTCCAGAAACGCTGTAATCTTTAAGAAAGTCCTTGGTATCGCGAAGGATAGGTTGAAATTGAGAAGGGAGGTTGTCTGAAGCGTAAAGCGTCACATTTACCACATTTGGAAGACTAACTAAGGTGTCTTTAGTTGCCGAGGAAAGGGTATAAATCTTATTTTTGGTTAAATCAAATCGCACGGGAATCTGATCAGCAATTAAAACAACAAAAAAAGTAATGTAAATAATAAGAAAAGCTCGCAAAAGAAGTTCCATGTAGTTTCTATTTTTAATCACTTTTTTCTGCCTAAAAAAGCTGGCGTAAGTTAAATAAGTAAATATTAAAGAACCTCCAAAGAAATAGGATAAATCTCGAAGGTCGAGAACTCCTCGGGAAATTGAATTAAAGTGGGAAAAAATTGATAGCTTCTCAACAATAGCCCTAAGGATTGGGGGTAAATGCAGGGTAACAATTTCTGTTCCTGCTAAAATAAGAAGTAGAAAAGTTACCACTGTAACGAGCAAACTAGCAATTTGGCTTTTGAATAAAGAGGAAATAAAAATTCCTATGCTTGTTAAAAACAAGATCATCGAGAAGGAACCGACATATTGACCAATTAAAATCCCGGTCTCAAAATTGCCGAATTTAGATAATATTAACGGGATAGGAAGCGTCAAAAGAATAGAGATGAAGGCGATAAAGGAAGAGGCCAAAAGCTTTGCCAAAACAACCTCAAGCTCGGTAATTGGATAAGTGAGTAAAAGTTCTAATGTACCGGAACGTCTCTCTTCAGAAAATATACCCATCGTCACCGCCGGAATTAAAATCAAGGTTAACCAAGGAAGAAGATCAAAAAAGCTACGGAGAGAAGCCTCGCTAATCAAGAAAGCGCTCCGGAAGTACAAAAATTCCCAAAGGCCCAAGAACAAAATAATAACCAAGTAGGCGGAAAAGTTATTGTAATAGCTTTTAAGCTCTTTTTTAAAAATATTTAAAGTTTCAGATAGTTTCATAATTTATTGGGTCAACTCCCTAAACATATCCTCAAGATCCTTCTTTTCTTCGATTAGTTCCCAAATAATAAGATTATACCGTTTGCAAATTTCGGAAAGCTCAATTGGAAAATCTGACTCTTTCTTAGTACTTAAAACTACCGTGTGTCGATTGCCATTTTCAATAATCTCCTTAATTTTTTTGACACTAGAAACATTTTGCAGTAAACTTCCAACATTTCCTCCAGAAAGTGTAACTTTGTACTCTCTAGTATCCGAAGAAGAAAGAGAAATACTATCAGCCGGGCCATCGGCAACGATTTTTCCGCGATTGATAATAATTATTCGAGTGCAAATGGCAGTTACTTCCTGCATAACATGTGTCGATACAATAACCGTTCGCTTCTTTCCTAGTTCTTTAATCAGATTTCTAATTTCAACTCGCTGGTTAGGATCCAGCCCTTCAGTTGGCTCGTCCAAAATTAACACCTTAGGATCACCAAGTAACGCTTGTGCTAAACCAACTCTTTGGCGGAAACCTTTTGACAATTCGTTAATCGGGCGGTAGTAAACCTCCGCGATCCCGGTTTCCTTAACAATTTTAATAAGCTCGTCTTCGAGAAAATCTTTCTCTACTCCCTTGGCCAAAGCACAAAATCTTAGAAAGTCAACCGTTAACATGTCTAAATATAGGGGATTATTCTCTGGTAAATAGCCGATTTCTTTTTTAATATCTACGGGAGATTTAATAATATCAAGATCGTTTACGGTAATCGTGCCGCTGTCTTGGGGCAAAAAACCGGTAATCAGTCTCATTGTAGTTGACTTCCCCGCTCCGTTTGGCCCCAAAAGCCCCACAATCTCGCCATCGCCAATTTCAAAGGAAACATCATTAACGGCGGCGATATTACCAAATAATTTTGTAACATTTGCGAGTTTAATCATGAACGGCGAAATTATACTGATATGAAAATATATGTCAAGGATGAGGCTCTTGTTGTTAAGCGTAAAAGAAAAAAGTATAATAAGAGTATATTCGGGGGTCGTCTAATGGTAGGACAGTGGCCTTTGAAGCCATTAATTCTTGGTTCGAGCCCAAGCCCCCGAGCCACGCTTAGCGTGGCTAAAGTGCGCTAAGCGCACAGCCATCTCAGGAAAAAGAATACAGAGTCATTAGCATCCCGACGGGTTGGTAAGTTTTAATTTTCGGATGGGTTTACGTAATCCTAAAAATTTCCCTGTTTATTATGTTCTTCTCTATAACCCAGAAATTTTTCTTTTAAGTCTTCAAAAGACCTGATTCCAATATCCCAGGAATCTAACCCCTCAGCGTAAATTTCGTGAAATGGATAAACTTTTTTGGCGTGAATCAAAAGCATTGTAGGATCAATTAAGAACCACTGACCGTCAATAAAACAAATAGCGAAAATATGACCCCTAATGTTATTTTCTTCCGTTGATTTTAGCCATTGTTTCTCGATTGCCTCAGCATACTTTGTTGGAATCCCTTTCGCTCTCGCTATGGCAATAAAAACAAGGGCGATATCGGTGCAACCGGTTGAAAATCCGTCTTTGATAATCTGATCAGCTGTTCTTTTTCTAAAAAGATTGTTTTTGTTCTCACTTTCTTTTTCGGGCTTAATATTGTCTTCTACCCAAGATAAGGCGTTGACAATAAAATAAAGCCCTTCCCCATGGATGGTTTCTGTGATATTTCTAATTTCCTCCGTTATTTCCGTTTGTTTACCAGATTTTAAATAATTTTTTTCCATATACGTTGAGTATATAACAAAAAGGGCATAATTTTTTATTTCTGGTATTATATAAGTATGGAGATAAAAGCCCAGCCGGACATTAGAATATTTAATTTGTATTGCTTCCTAAACTTTAGCGGTTACAACGAGGAAAACAACAAGGAAGGGATGCATCCCGTAAGGGTTTCCGTTAGGAAAGCTTTGGAAAAATTGAAGGAAAATTCGGATTTAAAGGTGTTAATAAGTTACTACAAGAAATTTTACGAGGAAAAAAAGATTCATCTTTATAATTTCAATAAGCACGCTTTAAGCCTAACCACTCCGCCAGAGTTTGAGATAATTCAAGACTCCAAAGCAATAAATTTACTTCCCGGGTTAGATCAAATATTAAAAATCAGTTATGAAAAATTACCCGTCGAGATCCTCTGGAAGGAATTTCTCCCCAAGCATCTTGAAGAAGCGGAAAAATATCAAAAATTAATCCCGGAAATTTATACAAAAACTTGTGAGTATCTAAAGATACAAGATGAAAGTCTTGATATTTTGCAAGTAATCCCAAACCTTTTGGAATCGTACCACCGGGGAAAGTCGATCACCGTCAATAAAACACTTTATATTATCCAAGGGTCGACTGCTTCGGGGGAGCCAAATACAAGAGGGATTTCTCATGAGTTGGTTCACCACTTAATAAACCCGATTCTCGATGATTTTACCGAGCAAATAGACGGTAAAAAATCCTTCTTTGAAAAAGTAAATAAAACTCTCGAATTATTGAATTCTTACAATAGCTGGAGTGGGTACTTTAGCGAAAACCTTACCCGGGCAATTGCCACCAGAGTAAACACAGGGATTAATAATATTTCAGAAGATAGGGTAAGCATCGGTCTTGCGCACGAGGAGGATCGTGGGTTTATTTTGCAAAAGAAGATTTATGATGCGTTAAAAGAAAGTTATGAAGGAAGGGGGCTACAATTTAAAGAATTTTTAGACTCTTTTTTAGAAGGAAACTCTTTATAAAAGAAAAAGGCTGGAGATTCGATAAAAAGAACCACCAGCCATTGGTGACTTAGTCACCATCGCAATCACAATCACCGTGTCCGCAATCCCCATCGTCGCTTTTGCAGTCGCTGCCGCAGTCTTTTGTGCACTCATATTTACAGGAAGAGCCGTGCGAAAGCGCCAGCCCGAATTTAGGCGAGAAATACATTATCAGAAATAGTGAGTAGCGGGGTAGGGTAAATTATGCTACTGGTCTCATATCTGGGATATAGATATACCCACTCTGTTGTTGAATTATAGTTCTGACATTGTCCACGATGCGGAGCCACGCTGAGCGTGGCTAAAGTGCGCTGAGCCCACAGCCATCCTTCGCCAAGGCTACGGAATGGCAGGCCATTTCACAAAAGCCGAGCGGAGAATATCTTGAATTAAGCTACGGAAGATTTTCTTTTGAAAATAAAGGAAGACAGAACGAGAGTTACGAAAAAAGTAACGACAGAGGTAATAATCATTTGACTAGTTGGGTTTTTACAAGCAGAGATAGGTGTGGGACAGGGAGCGCAAACAACATCGTTAGTTGGCGCAGATTGTGTTGTTAATAAAGGTTCAACCGTTGCTACATCATCTTCACCATAAAGTCTTATTGCGCCCGTGCCACCTGGTTTTAAACATTGCTTTGCGGTTGGAATTTTTGTTTGGTAAGTGCCTGAGGGAAAGGTCTTGTTTATTTGAAAATCAGCGTTGCACCACTGCTGCTGATATGGATCGCAGTCGGCGCGAGTAGCGGTAAATTCGGCAAATACAGCTCCGTCTTTTGTAACGGTCACTGGTAGTGAAGTTTCCCCTTGATCCCAGTTATACCAGACTTGAAACTTAGTTACTGCCAAATCGTTTATTAATGTCCATTCGGATTTATCGGTTAACTGGCAAGCGCCAAGATAATGATCCGTAGAATCGAAAGTCAAAACCTCCGCCGCTAAAGCGCCTTGCGGGAAGATAAATAAAACGGTGAAAATTATTAGAAGGATAAGCTTTTTCATAATTACTAACAGTTTGTATATAGCAAACATATCTTTCCTTGTACAGAGCTTTACGGATTTAATATTAATCGAAGATTATAAGATTTATTTGTACAGAGGTTTAAACCTCTGTACAGTTAAAACGGTAGGGACTCTGGAGTGGATTCAATTTCCGGCGGTTGCGGGAGAGTATTTTCCTTCTTTTGCAAAATATAAATTTCCTGCTTGCGATTAACGGGATCCATATTGACCAATTTTCCCTCGCCTTCAGCTACCGCCAACATATCCTTACACGCCCAGCAAGATTCATTTCCCGATTGACAATGAAAAGAGTTAGTCTTTTTGACCATTTTAATAATCTCCCCCATTCGCTTCAAATGCTCTATTGTTGAAGCCAGTTCGGGGAGTTTAAAGTCAACCAAATCTCCTTCTTTATCTAAGTACCAGTAGCTTGCCCTAATTTTATCTGTTTTAAATAGCCCGTTAACTAAAGCGGCGTAAATTGGAAGCTGCAGAGAATCGTCCCTCTCTTCATTTTTACCGGTTTTAAAATCAATTAAATGGTACCCATCTCCTTCTTTTTCCAACCAATCAAGTTTTCCCGTTAAAATTAAATCGTTTCCAAGATCTACTTTTGGAAAGTCAGGAATTTTTGGCATTTCCGCTTCTATGAAGTGTTTATTTAGAAAAAATCTCTCGAGCATAGAAATTGCCCGATCTTCAAATTCTTTTTCTTCTTCAGGAGAATTAAATCCACCCTTTTCTCCCCTTACCATTCCCCAGTAAAATTGGAATTGAGAAAAAAGTTTATCTTTAGTTCTATCGGCAGGTGGAAGTTTGACAAAAAAATTTAGAGTTTCATGAACAGATTGTCCTAAAGCAAGGCTGGGATTGATTATTTGAAGTTTAAGACCTCTTTCGGTTCGAAAGATGCTTCGGTAATAATAAAGTTGGGGGCACTTGGTGAAATCAGAAAGACTTGAAGGTGAAAGCCAAATAGCGTTGGGATTAAAAGCCATATCTGCATTATCTCACACTTTGCGTTAGTTACTAAAAACCGGTATATTATTGACATGGATGTAATTATCCCCCTTGCGGGAAAAGGCACACGGCTTCGCCCGCACACATATTCAAAACCAAAACCACTAGTCAAAGTAGCAGGGAAAACAATCCTTGGGCAATTAATTAATCAACTTAAACCGTACTCCCCAAAAAATATTATTTTTGTCACCCGTGAAATGGAGGATTTAGTTAAGAGCTATATTACTAACTTTAAGCCAGATGGATTTACGTTTAATCCAAAATATGTGACCCAAGAAGAACCTCTTGGTCAGGCTCACGCCCTTTCTCTTACCAAAGATCTAGTTTCTGATGATTTTATGGTTCTTTGGTCAGATACTTTATTTGAGGTGGAACCAAGACTTATTCTTGATCAAAAAGAGGTCGACGGTATGATCGGAGTAATGAAAATTGACGACGTTTCCCGATTTGCCAAAATTGGGTTAGACAAAGATGGTTTCATTAATAGCTATGTAGAAAAACCAACCGAAGGCGGTCCGGGACTTGCTTCTATGGGAACCTATTATTTTAAAAAATCATCTAAGTTATTTGAGTACATAGATGAGATAATGAAAAGTGGCAATAAAACTAAAGGAGAATTTTACATCGCAGACGCCCTCGCCTTGATGATCAAAAGAGGAATTAAGCTAAAAACATTTACTGTATCTCTTTGGAAAGATTGTGGCACAATTAACTCTCTTTTAGATTCAAATAGTTATCTTTTGGAAAAAGCGGGATCTTTAAACCTTGGCGAAACCAAAAACTCTGTGATTATTCCTCCCGTCTATATTGAAAAAGGAGCAAAAATCGATTATTCCGTCATCGGTCCAAATGTCTCGATTGCTTTGGGCTGTGAAATAAAAGGCGCAGTTATTAAAAATTCCATTATTGATGAGGAAGCAATAATTGAAAACGCTGCCCTTGAAAACTCCTTGATCGGCAAAAAAGCCCTCGTCCGTGATAATATCCGCCGTTTAAATGTTTCTGACGATTCAGAAATTGATTTTGAGTAACCCCTTCTACCTTTAAGCAAAAATTCAGCAATAATCGTATAATTAAGTTCATGAAAATACTTGTTGTTGAAGATGAGCATAAAATAGGAACCGCTATTAAAAAAGGCTTAGAGCAAGAACGACACGTTGTCGATGTTGCCTTTACCGGAGAGACGGGACAAGATCTAGCATTATCTGAGGAGTATGACTTAATTATTCTTGATTTGATGTTGCCTGACATAGATGGTCTTACTATTTGTAAAGAAGTTAGAAAAAATAATATTCATACCCCTATCTTAATCCTCACTGCCAAAGGACAAACCCAAGATAAAGTCGAAGGACTAGATGCCGGCGCCGACGATTACCTAACCAAGCCTTTTTCTTTTGAAGAACTTTTAGCAAGAATCAGAGCCCTAGCCCGACGTCCAATCAAAAATGTTGATGAAGTACTAAAGTATGACGATCTCCGTCTATCCCCGAAATTATTTAAGGTGACCAGAGGAAAAAAGCAAATTGATCTATCTAGCAAAGAGTTTTCCTTATTAGAATTTCTCCTTCGCAATCAAAATCAAGTTCTTACGAAGGATCAAATAATGAGTCACGTCTGGAGTTATGATGATGACATTTTACCGAATACGATTGAAGTTTTTATTAGAAATTTAAGGCTGAAAATAGAAGTTCCTTTTAAGGGAAAAAAACCAATTATCAAAACTTTAAGAGGGTTTGGTTACAAAATTGGAAGTTAATTATGTTTAAAAGCGCAAGAATAAAATTAACGCTCTGGTATTTGCTAATTATAATGGCGATAAGCGTCTCTTTTAGCTTTGTGATTTATAAATTTCTCTCTAACGAGATTAATCGCTACGCCAGAGCCCAAAGAGTAAAAATTGAAAGACGCCTTTTGGAAGGTAATTTTTTCCCGCCGGGGGTCCATTTTCAGGTGCCGGTCGCGGAAATAAAAATCGTCGATCCGGAACTTATCGATGAAGCTAGACGAAGAGTTATAACTACCCTAGCCCTAATAAACGGAGGAATTTTTGTAATTTCCGGTGGGTTCGGCTATCTTCTTGCTGGAAGAACCTTAAAACCAATAAAAGAAATGGTTGATGAGCAGAATCGATTTATTACAGATGCCTCTCACGAACTAAGAACTCCCTTAACCTCTTTAAAAATCGGGATGGAGGTCGCTTTAAGAGATAAAAAATTAAGATTAAAAGAAGCGAAAGAATTAATTTCCGGAAGTATTGACGAAGTCAATAAACTCAAAAGCTTAACGGACGAACTTCTCCAAATTGCCCAATATCAAAAACCAAACGGGAATATAAAACTGCAAAAGTTTGACCCGGAAGAAATAATTTCTCTCGCGATAAAAGAAATAAAACCTCTCGCTAAGGAAAAAAATATTCTGATTCGAAAAGAAACGGAAAAAACAACCTGTCTTGCGGACAAAGAAAGTTTAAGACAACTAATGGTTATTCTTCTTGATAACGCGATTAAATACAGCCCCAAAGATACGACTGTAATCGCCACCTCTAAAAAATCCAAAGAAGGCGTTGTCATTATGGTTTCCGATCAAGGATACGGAATCGAGGAGAAAGATCTTAAAAGCATATTCAACCGGTTTTTTAGAGGAAGATCTGAAAATCGCCCCCAGGGATTTGGCTTAGGATTATCAATCGCAAAAAGAATCGTGGAAATAAATCACGGAAGTATTCAAGTGGAAAGCGAGAAAAACAAAGGTACGACCTTCAATATCATGTTACCCAACGCAAGCTAATCTTTCATTCAGCTTTTTTTCAGTTTACTTATTTACATTGTTCTTATGATTTCAAATCAAAAATTATCTTTGCCAAAGAAAACCATTTTATTCGTGAAAAAATTGCCCCTCTTTCTAAAGATTCTTATTATAGGAGGCCTAGTTGTAGGAGGATACTTTTTTTACCAGAAAAACAAACTTAACCAAACCGCAAAAACTGAATATCAATCCGCCATCGCGGAGAAAGGAACATTAATCAATACGATCAGCGCTTCCGGAAGCGTTTCTTCAACCGGAAACGTTGATATCACGACCAGTATCTCCGGAACCGTCCGAGAAGTTTTTGCCAAAAATGGGGATACATTACAAAAAGGGCAAGAAATCGCCGAAATTATTCTAGATGAAACATCGACTCAAAAGCAAACTTCTGCCTGGTCAAGCTATCTAAGTGCTCTAAACTCTTTGAAAACTACTGAACAAAATAAATCTAGTTTGGAACTTCAGGTGCTAAAAGACCAACAAACCACTCTCTCTACCCAAAAAGATGTTGATTACGAAGATACTCATCCGGTTAATCCTACAACCGGAACGGGTTATACGGAGTTGGAAAGACAAATCATTGATTCCGCCCGAGCCCAAGCCCAAAAATCGCTTGAAATATCGATTGCAAAACTTAATAACTACCAAGCTACTCTTGATGCCGCAAACGCCGCTCTTAGCGCAAGTTGGGAATCTTACAAACAAACTTCAAACATAATCTACACGCCCGCCGACGGAATCCTAAGTAATTTTTCTTTAGTCGCGGGCCAGGCAATTACCGCTACCTCAAATAGCTCCGGCACAACAACTAGTCAGTCTATTGGCACTATCTCGCCAACCAACAGTCAAACCCAAATTTCCATAAATTTAAGCGAAACCGATGCGGTTAAGGTAGAGCCAGATCAAAAAGTCAGCCTTACTCTTGATGCCTATTCTGACAAAACATTCACCGGAAAAGTTCTATCTATCGATACTTCAGGATCAGTATCTTCTGGTGTAACCAACTATCCAGCGACTATTTTAATGGACAAAACTGACCTTAAGGTTTTCCCAAACATGGGAGTCTCAGCGACAATTATTGTTAGCGTCAAGAGCAATGTTGTGCTTATTCCTTCTTCATATATCCAAACCCAAAACGAACAATCTATTGTTAAAGTTCAAAAAGACGGTCAGATAAAAGATGTTGCAGTTGAGCTCGGTGACGCAAATGACACCCAAACAGAAATTATTTCCGGAATAAATGAAGGCGATACCATCGTCACCATCGTTTCCGCCACTAGCTCCTCTTCCAGCTCTACCATTAACGAAACTTCGATTTTTGGCTCTTTCGGGAGCGGTCGAGGCGGTGGCGGGATGATGCCGAGATAAATATGACCGAAAATCCAATTATTAAAGTCGAAAATCTTGGGAAGATATACGTGAACGATACGGTAGAAACGGTTGCTCTGACTTCCGTTTCTTTTGAGGTCAGAAAAGGAGAATTTGTCGCCATAATGGGTCCGTCTGGATCAGGAAAATCGACTCTAATGCATATCCTTGGCGCGCTTGATCGACCCACCAGTGGAACATATTTTCTTGACGGTAAGGACGTGTCAAATCTAACCGACGACGAGCTGGCCGAAGTTAGAAATCAAAAGATCGGCTTTATTTTTCAAGCTTACAACCTTCTTCCTAGAGTCACCGCCCTCAAAAACGTGATGCTTCCAATGGCGTACGCGGGAATAGAAAAAGCGGAAAGAGAAAAAAAGGCTAAAGAACTTCTCTCCATGGTTGGTTTAAGTGATCGAATGGATCACACCAGTAATCAACTTTCTGGAGGACAACAACAACGCGTTGCCATTGCCAGAGCCCTAACCTTACAACCAGCCATCCTTTTGGCAGATGAACCTACCGGAAACATTGCCTCCGTCCAAGCGGAGGAAATTATGAAAATATTTAAAAAACTTAATGAAGAGGGACACACAATTATCATGATTACCCACGAAACGGATATCGCAGAATACGCAAAAAGAGTAATCACCCTCAAAGATGGCTACATTTCGAAAGACTGTGAAAATTAACTATGAAGATTCAAGAGATTTTTGAAGAAAGCGTAGGAACCCTTACCCTAAATAAAACCCGAACAGGATTAGCCGTATTAGGCGTCGTTATTGGTATTGCCAGCGTTATCGCCCTAGTATCACTCGGTCAAGCTAGTCAAAAGGCGGTCGCTAACCAAATTCAATCCCTTGGATCAAACCTTTTAACTGTCTCTCCCGGCGCCATTAGACAAAACGGAGTTCGGGGAGGAATAGGTGGCGCAACCACTTTAACCCTGGCCGATGCTGAAGCAATTGCAGGTTCAACGGAAATCACCACCATTAAAACGATTTCTCCAGAAATCTCCCGCCGGGCCCAGGTGACTACAGAGAAAACTAATACCAACACCCAAATAATCGGAGTGTATTCTACCTACGCCTCCGTTCACAAAGTCAGTCTTTCTTCTGGAGTATTTATAAGCGACAGAGACGTTCAAAATATATCTAAGGTAGCTGTTCTTGGACCACAAGTCGTCACCGATCTTTTTGGAGAAGGCGCAAACGTTCTTGGAAAAACAATTAGAATCAGTGGGCAGACGCTAACTGTTATCGGAGTAACCATATCAAAAGGAGGCACTGGCTTTCAAAACCAAGACGACATCATTTATGTTCCTCTTTCAACCGCCCAGAAGCAAATTTTCGGACAAGATTATCTAAGCTCAATCGCTTTAGAGGCTAATAGCGAAAAAGAAATGACCGCCGCCCAAAACGAAGTTGGCTATTTACTTTTAGAAAGACATAAAATTGGGGATCCTACCCAAGCTGATTTCTCTATTATGTCTCAGCAAGACATTCTAAACACGGCTTCTTCGATGACCAGCACCTTCACCACCCTTCTAGCCGGGATAGCGGCTATTTCTTTGCTCGTAGGAGGGATTGGGATTATGAATATAATGTTAGTCACTGTTACCGAAAGAACCCGCGAAATTGGCCTTAGAAAGGCTCTGGGGGCAAGAAAAAAGACCGTTATCACTCAATTCTTGACCGAAGCAGTCATTTTGACAGTTACGGGAGGTATTACCGGCGTTTTGCTCGGAGTAGCCGCTTCCTACATTTTGGCAAAAGTAATTAGCGCCCCATTTGCGATCGCTTATGAATCGATCGCTCTAGCTTTCTTGGTTTCGGCTGCGATTGGGATTATCTTCGGCTGGTACCCAGCCAAAAAGGCCTCGGAAATGCAGCCTATTGAGGCATTAAGATATGAGTAGAGGAGGTGAAAAAAGTATGAACAAAAATATTATAATTTCAGGACTTTTGGTGGTCGCTTTTGCCGCGGGCGGTTTTTTTGGAGGGATGAAATATCAACAAAGCAAGATTGGAACTAATTTTCGCAGACAGTTTGGAGATAATCTAGGACAAAGAGAGGTAAATGGGCAAGTCCAGGGACAAACAAGGATGGGAGGAAGGCAAACAATTGGGGAAATTGGAAGTCTTGATGATAAGTCAATCACGGTCAAAATGCAAGATGGCAGTTCGAAAATCGTCATTCTCTCTGATACTACCAAATACGTTAAAGCTTCTTCTGCCACCAAAGGAGATTTTAAAGTTGGCGATACAGTCGCTGTCTTTGGAACCACAAACTCTGACGGTTCGCTAACCGCAGAAAATGTTCAACTAAACCCAACGATGTTAAGATCAAACGATAACCAACAGCCAAATCAACAGTCTTCCCAACCTCAATGAAAAACTTAGGGGAAGTACCAAAAAGAGTATTTCCCCTAGTTTCTGAATATTCAGAAATATCAGTATAATCTGATAATGAATTTATGGAATAGTTTAAAAAAACCAATTATCGGACTAGCTCCAATGGACGGAATCACAGATGAGCCGATGAGATATATTCAAGCGTCGGTTGCCAAACCCGACGTAATGTACACGGAGTTTGTAAACGTAGAGTACGTTTTTTACCGACCGGATCAAGTTCTTAACAATTTAATTTATTCTGAAATCGAAAGGCCGATTGTCGCTCAACTATCCGGCCACTCCCCCGACCTTTTCTACCAACTCGCTTTAATCGCTTGTTTTTTGAAGTTTGATGGGATAGATATAAACATGGGTTGTCCGATGACTTCGGTAACTCGTCTTGGTGGTGGGGCAAAATTGATTGGCAATGAGAAATTATCTTCAGAAATTGTTTTTTCAGTTCAGAAAGCTATTAATGACTACCAAAACGGGGTAGATCTTGGCAAAGTCGTCGACCAAAGAGTTTTTCAAGAGGCCAAGCGCGTTGCTAATCTTCCCTATATACATCATCTCCTTCATGCCCCTTATACCCTTCCAATATCCATCAAAACCCGCACAGGTCTACTTAAACCGGAAACTGAAAAATGGCTTAATTTCTTAAGCGATCTTCCCATTCAAGAAATTACTCTTCACGGCAGATCTTTTAAAGAAGGGTATTCTGGCACCGCTGATTGGGAAGAGATTGGAAAAGGCGCGAGAATTGCCAGAAAGAAAGAGATAATCTTTTTGGGAAACGGGGACATTAAATCTCGCAACCAAGCAACTGAATATTCAAAAAAATTCAGGACAGACGGTGCTTTGATCGCTCGAGGAGCGCTTGGAAACCCGTGGGTTTTTTCTGAAACTACGCCAAGCTATGAAGAAAGACTACTAACTATGAAAAACCATGCCAAAAAGTTCTACGACTTATTCGGAAACGAATCTTTTGTAAAAATGAGAAAGCATTTTGGCTGGTATCCAAAAGGAGTTACTGGAGCAAAAGAACTAAAAGTAAAACTGCAGGAGATAAACACATTCGAAGAATTTATGAAAATCTACCCCCTATCCGGAGATTAGAAACTCAACCACATCTCCTTCTTGCATAACATAATCTTTACCTTCAAAACGGGCCTTGCCCGCCTCTTTAACTCCCTTCCAACCATTAAGATCAATGAATGTCTGATAATCAGTAACTTGTGCCCGCACAAATCCTTTTTCAAAGTCGGTATGAATTTCCGCCGCCGCCCGGGGCGCTTTTGTCGCCTTTTTAATTGTCCAAGCCCTTACTTCTTTTTCTCCGGCGGTTAAAAAGGTCATTAATCCCAGTGTGTCAAAAGCCTTCAAGATCAAGCTTTCCAACCCGGATTTAGTTAGACCCAAAGAGGCAAGGTATTCTCTTTTACTGTCTTCTCCTAGTTCTGCTAATTCCGCCTCTACTTTAGCGCAAATTGGAATTGGATCTAAATCCTTGTATTCCTGTATCAATGTATCGATACGTGGAACATCAGACTCGCTGATATTTAAAACCACTAAAACCTTCTTGGATGTCAAAAGGGCCAAATCAGCCGTTTCTGCAACCTCATCCTCAGCCAAAGAAATGTCTCTTGCAGAAATACCCTGTTCTAGCCCAGCCCGAAGTTTTTTGATTCCTTCCCATCTGACTAGCTCTTTCTTACCCACATTCCCTTTCGGCCCTTGCTGCTTCTCCATCGTTTGTAAATCAGCAAGACAAAGTTCGGTTTCGATCGTTTTAAGATCGCTTCTTGGATCAACACTTCCCGAGCGAACAATGTTATCATTATTAAAAGCTCGCAAAACATGAATAACCGCGTTAACTTCCCGAATATGAGATAGAAATTTGTTACCCAAACCCTCTCCCCTATTAGCATCTTTAACTAGTCCGGCAATGTCAACAAATTTTACGATCGCTGGGACAATCTTCTCGGTCTTAACTACTCCCGCAAGCTTTGCTAAACGGTAATCTGGCACCGCAACCACCCCAATATTTGGCTCAATCGTGCAGAAAGGGTAATTTGAGACATTAGCAATTTGACGAGCCAAAAGAGCGTTAAAAAGAGTTGATTTACCAACATTAGGAAGACCAACAATGCCGCAAGATAAATTCATATAATTTGATTTTATCACATAAAACATGTATTATTTAGACCTGTAATCATAGAAAAAGGAGAGAAAAGTGGTTAACAAGGCCTTTCCATGGAGTCCAAGCAGACTAAGCGCTTATTTATCTTGCCCACACGCTTATTTTCTTTCGTACTTGCAACACGAAGAGCCGACGATAAATCCAGCAATCGCGCTAGGATCAGCCTTTCACGCCATCGTCAAGCAAAACAGCAAAGCCCCTAAGGACGGTTCAAGACCAACTTTCTTTAAATCTGAAGAAAGTTTTGCTCGCGCTTGGTGGGCTCAACAGTACTGGGGCAAGCACAAAGGAGATTTCGAGGAGAAAATCTTCTATTACTATGGCTGGATCGGGGTAAAGGCACTTCTAGAATACTGGAAGCGAAACCTAAGCCAACCGACTTATTCTGAATTTCCATTTAAGCAGGAAAACATTGTCTATCGTGGGTACCGCCTCACTGGAGTGATGGATCAAGTAATAATCTCTAGCAAAAGGGAGATTACCATAATTGACCTTAAGCTTAGTCAAGGTAATCCCACATCCGGTTCTTGGCAAAAATGGCTCAATCGCGGTATTCAATTAACGATATATTGGTATGCCGCCCAGATACTTTGGCGCGGCTTTCCAATCAACTTACTGGTAGATCATTACTGGATACATGAGGATCCAGAAACGCCTAAAGATGAAAAAACTCATCGCGGAAATATGATCGTTACAAGAGGTTTCTACCCAACCACACGAGATGAAACCGATCTGATAGATCTTTTTGAAATCTTGGAATTCGTGGCAAGTGGTGTCCAAACGGAACAGTTTCCTCACACCGAAAACTCAATTGCTTGTCGCTATTGCCTTTATGCGCATGCTTGTGAAAAAGGAGTAGACGAAAACAGACGCGCAATGGGAATGAGTCCTTTAGAGATTGTTTCGTGGGAAGGTATTGTTCCCGCAAAACTACCCCCGAGAGAACCCCCAGCAAAACAACTGCGTTTCCGCTGGAATTAGATCAATGGCCCGTATGTTCAACTGAACTTACGGGCTTTTTTGTCCTCTTGTTTATCAAGATGTTTTTCGTATAGAATTACCTAGTGCAACCAGAAGAAAGTCTCATCGAAAATGAGATTGTTCCTAAAAAAAGATTTAATTTTAAAAACCCTCTGCTTCTCGTTCCTGTTGCAGTAACTCTTCTTGTTATCGGGACCTTCGGCGCCTACCAGACATACCGAGAAATAAACAAAGAAAAAATAGTCGCCTCCGCCCAAGCGGGTATAAGACAGGAAGAAGCGACCGTTAGTAGTTTTAAAAATCTCCCTGCTCCGATTATTGAAGAACCGGTAAAACCAAAAACGACCGCCCCTGTAAAAACCCAACCGGTCGCCCAAAAAGAGATTTTACCTGACATCTCAATTCCAAAACCTTATTCCATTGCTCTTTTAGGATTTGATAGGAGAAGCAAAAGCGAAAGCCCGTTTAGGACAGATACGATTATGATACTTTCCCTATCCCAAGACAGGAACAAACTGCTGATGACCTCAATTCCTAGAGATCTTTGGATTGATGGCGCTAGAATAAATTCATTTTACTCGCAGGGACCGACAGTTCTAAAACAAAAACTTCAAAAAATTACTTCGTTTCCAATCGATAGATATATTGGGTTAGATTTTGAAGATTACAAGTGGCTAATTGATTTCTTCGGCGGAGTAGATGTCAATGTTGATAGAGCCTTTACCGACACAGAATACCCGGTTGACTGGAACGGATCCTTCCAAACAGTTACTTTTGAAGCGGGGATACAGCATCTAAATGGGGAAAGGGCCCTTCAATTCTCCCGCTCTCGTCACGGAAATAATACCGAGGGAAACGATTTTATGAGAGCTCTACGACAACAAAAAGTAATTAAATCTTTGGCCACCTCCATTTCCGGAAAATGCGGAAACCCCTCTAACGCCTTAACCTGTTTTGGGGCAATTTCCGCTCACGTAAATACTGATCTCACAACCGATGACATTACCACCTGGATTGAATCGGTAAATCGGTTTGGAAGTTTATCCGTAAACCAAGTAGTTCTTGATTATGATTATCTGTACAACCCTCCGATGGCCAATTACGGAGGGGCCTGGGTGATTGTTCCAAAAGACCCGTCCTACAAATCAATCCATAATTACTTATCGAATTTCTTAAAGTGAAGATTTTAGCGCCAATCCCCTACTTGACTAAAACGCTCTTCTGGGGAAAAAAGTTCGGAAAAGTCAAGGTTTTTTATTTTTTTATTAACCGCGTATTTAAAAATCGGATGATATAAAATAACGGCTGGAATTTCCTCGTTAAAAACGGTTTGAAAAATGTTGTAATGCCTTTTTCTCTCCGCTTTATCTAAAGTAATCCTTCCTTGCTCAAGAGCTTTGTCCGCCCGCATCGCGCTAAAGGAAGTAAAATTTAACCCGGGATATTCTGCCTGACTTGAATGCCACAAAGAGTACCGATCGGGGTCGCGAGAAACCTGTTGGCCCAGAAGCATAATATCAAAATTATGACTTGAGATTACTTTATCTTCAATTTGTTCCCAACTTAAAACCTCTTTATTAAGAGTTATTCCCAAAGGCTCCCATGACTTTTTAAGAAGCTCGAATGTGCGTTCGTGCTCCGCTCCTTCTGGAAGAGAAACAGTAAAAATGTAGCCTTGCCGCTCAATCTCCAGATTCTCTACCTTTAGTAGATACTTCGTTGCCCAGTTTTTGCTGATAGCCCCCTCTGCCAGTTCCCCCCTTCCCTTAGAAATCTCGGAGAGATCAATTAAAGAAAGTAGGGACTTTCGAAAATCCTTATCCTTTAAATGCTCGTTCCTAAGATTAAAAAAAACCCCGTAATAACGAGAACTCGGGTAGGCGGTAATTTTTTCAAAGCTCGGGTAATCAAAGCTTAATTGATAAGAAAATGCCTTCACCTCACCCAATTTGGCCGCGGTTATGAGATCCTTTTCGTTTCCATAAAATTTAAAGGTAATTTTCTTGTAATCATAATCTGGCTGGGTTGTAAAAAGCGTAATCTCGCTTAAGCGATTGTTCTTATTTTTCATTTGAATTATCCGAAAGTTTCCAAGAGTAACCAAACCTTTACCCCCCATTTCCTTTCCTACTTGGTTAGGGACAATATAAACATTAGTCAATAAATCCAGAAAAGGAGTATAAGGATTAGGAAGAGTAAAACGAATTTCATAGTTTCCCAATTTATCAACCGAAGTTTGGCTTAATTGGGCATTATTGGCAACCGTATACAAAACATCATCCGCGTTAAATTCCTTGCCACTTGACCAGTAAATCCCTTCCTGAAGGGTAAAAGTATACACTTTTCCATTTTCATCAATTTTCCAAGATTTGGAAAGATCCGGCTCAATTTCATCGTCTTTTCCGTAACGGACCAAATTCCTAAAAAGAAGGCTGGCGATCGCTTTTTCTGATTCGGAGCCCTGGTATTTAAGCGGGTTAAGAGACTCAGGGGGATTTATCATTCCTTCGGAATAAGATTTAATGGGCAGAATGAGATAAATAACACTTAATATCGAAAAAAGTAGGTTAGAGAACATATATTATTATGGGAGAGGCAAGCTAACGAACGATAATCAGTAAAAGCGATGAGACGGAAAAAATAACCGCCGTGATTATGGTTGCAATAAAGATAAGCTTTTCCAACCCCCTTTTGGCACGGTAAAAACTGGAATCGCTTCCTCCGAAACTAGCAGAAAGACCAACTCCCCTGGCTTGCATTAAGATACACACGATAAGGACAACTGAAGAGATGATCTGAATAACTAAAATTGGAGTTCTCATAATCTAATCGCAAAGCCAATGAAAAAATCTAAAAATAAAACTTATTGCGAAAGAACAAACAATTACCGCCATCAAGAAATTAAAAGAGACCTGCGGAATATAGACTCCCTGCCAAGATAAGCCATTAAAAGTAAAAGGACTGACTGAAAGTCCGGACACAAACTTAGTCACTCCAAAAAGAATTATCGCGTCGATAAACCAAGAAAAAATTCCCAAGGTAATGATGTTTAATGGCAGAGAAACAAGCTTAATAATCGGCTTAATTATCAAATTCGCAATCGCCAAAACCCCGCCCGAAATAAAAAGGACTCTAAAATTATCTGAATACGACAAACCGCCGAAATACTTCGATACTAAGAAAATCGCCAAAACATATATCAAAAATGACCGTATTATCGATTTCACCAACATTACACTATCAAATTTAGCCACGTCTATCAAGTATTGCCTTTAAAAAAAGATAGCCGTCTAAGATTGAGGTCTTCATAAACGGCTAGAGTGGGTAGGGATTTTTTGTAAGTGTAAGTTTTATCACTCGTAAAACCATATATAATCCGGGTCTGTAATTTCTTTAATATCCGCTTCGTAAAGACGCAGTGCCCCATTTTCCTCTTTTACTTCCCAAATGCCCTCAAAAAATTTAGTAATAAAATTTTCTTTTACAAGATCGGTTGAGGCAAATTTAACTCTAATTTTATTGGCAGGGTATTGGCATAGCCCTTTTCCCATTTCTCAAACGGCATATCACCAACAAAATTTTTGGAAAGAAGGTCGTAGGCTTTGTCTAATTGACGAGTTTCTTGAAAGTAATAGAAAGCTTCAACAACCCCTAAAGAGCTTTTTAAATCGATCGTTTTAGTATCTTGGGCGATTATTTCTTTGGGATTAATATTGATCTGATTGTAGGCGGTTAAAATTTTTTCACTGGGAATCACTAAACCCAAACCACTTTTATATCCAATAACTGAAGTAACTACACCGACAAATTCGCCCTGGGAAGTAAAAACTGGGCCACCGCTGTTGCCCTCATTA
>Ga0210051_1000772_pt1 | contig 31015 bp, 11 predicted proteins | sample CryGey092014_all_FD_185464 | JGI IMG/M metagenome (GOLD analysis project Ga0210051, IMG submission 185464) | Groundwater microbial communities from aquifer - Crystal Geyser CG23_combo_of_CG06-09_8/20/14_all (SPAdes) (version 2) | ecosystem: Environmental > Aquatic > Deep subsurface > Groundwater...
GTCAAAAATCACTACAAAACTGTCGAAAACCATGAAACCATAATCTTACTAATGCATTCCTAAAACTTGCTTAGATAAAATGCTTCTACAAAAAAAGAGCAGGTATGCTAATCTCCGTCAGCATTACAATACATAAGTATTTATATCATGAACACAATTCACTATGTGGAATATAACACTACGAGTGGAGGTTTATTATGGTAGTACCAAAGGAAACAGTCCCTAAGGCAAAACCTAAGGAAGTAAAAGACGAGAATGAGATTAAAAAGCGAGAAGAAGAACTTAGAAGAAGGGAAGAGGAGATTAAAAGAAAAGAGGCTCAGATTAGGGAAAAGGAAATAAGACGAAGGGTTGAACCTACAAGAATAGAAGAAATCAGAAAGGCTGAGACAAAAGATGCTGAGGCTATTACATACATAGGTGTTGACTTTGGGGCATCCAGATTCGCATTATCCACAAGTGATGGTATAAAAAGGATGATCCCAACAGTTGTAGGATGGCCAAAGGACGAGATTGCCAGAGAGTATCTCAGAAAGGATGTGGTTTTTGGTGAAGATGCATTAAAAAACAGGCTGGCATTAGACATTCACTATCCAATGAAAAAAGGTGTTATTGGGGATGATGAAACAGGAAGAGATGTAGATGCTGCAAGGGCGATTTTTGATCATATGATAACACTATTAAAGGAGTCTAATAAAAAAACCTTCTGTGTTATAGGTGTTCCTGCAGAGGCAAGTGTATCAAATAAGCAAACATTGGTAGAGGTGACGAAGGGTATTGTAGATGCTGTTATGATTACAAGTGAGCCTTTCATGGTTGCATATGGTGCGAACAGACTCAACAATGCTTTGATAGTGGACATAGGTGCAAGTACGATAGATTTATGCAGGGTTCATGGAACAATGCCTACCGAAAATGACCATAGAACAATATCTAAGGGTGGGGATTACATAGATGAGCAAATCATGAGACTTGTTGCAGAGAAATATAAGGGTGCGCAGGTCACAAGGGTGATGGCGAAGAGATGGAAAGATCGTTATGGGACAGTGTTAACACCGAAACGGCCTATAACTGTGGAATTCCCGGTTGAAGGTGTTCCCTCCCTATTTGATATAACTGCACAATTGGTGGAGGCTTGCAAAAGTATAGTTGGGGATATAGCGATTGGAATAAAGGAATTGATATCAACATTTGATCCTGAGTTTCAAGATGAAATGAGAAAAAATGTTGTTCTTTCTGGTGGTGGTAGCCAGCTGACTGGTTTATGCAGGGCGTTGGAAGAAGAACTAGAGGATATAGGTGTGGGCCCTATAACTGTTGTTCCTGATCCATTATACTGTGGGGCGAATGGTGCGTTAAAACTTGCAGGAGACACACCTACAAGTTATTGGGAAGAACTAATGCTAATGTGATTTGTACCCATCTTTAAGTTTATATGCGCATTCTCTTGCCATACTTGATTTGATATAGTTTGGGTTGATGCTTAAGGCATTATTATATTCTATTATGGCTCTGTCAAAATTGTTTTTGCTAAGATAAACATCGCCTTTGTTATGGTATGCACCAACAAGATCAGGCTTTAAATTTAATGATTGGTTGTAGTCTTTTAGTGCTTTTTCATACATTTTTTTATCAGCGTACATGCTTCCCCTATTGTTTAACAATACTGCTATCATTTCCTTTTTTGGCAGGTTCTTCAGGTATACTCCTTCTTTCAGGCATTTTTTGGGCAGATTGTATTTGGATGCGTAGTAGTCATCTGAAAACTCACATCCCATCATGGCAGGGTCTATGTTTCTTCTGTACCCCCAGTCATCCCATCTTAGAATAACATGACCAGGTAGGTATATACCATAAACTGGTAGTTTCAATTTCTCAGATATTGACAGGTATAGTGTAGAAAGACCTAAGCAGTTTCCTTTTTTATTATCAATAACCCTGTTCAGAAAAAACTGTTCAGATAGACCAAATTTTTCAACGCCAAATAGGTATGTGTTTATCTCCCTTATTATCATTTCAGCGTTTTTCATCCCTGCAATCATTTTTCTGATATTATCAGTCATCCTTTTAATTATCCCTAAGTATTTTGAAACAGTAAAATCCTCAACTAAAAATGTTGCTTCCCTGCTTAAAACAAGTGCGGCTTCATCCATGTTTATTTCTCCTCCTCTTAAAATATCATCTAAACATATTAAATTATATTTACCGTTTCCTCTGAGATAATTTAGCATTTCCATTTCAACCATTCCTGAACACTTTAACCTATTCGGCGAGAAGCCCCCCATCAATAAGCGAAAGTAAATGTTCATGTGTTTTTACAATGTCGCTAAGTTTTTTCTCTATAATTTTCCCCCCTTCCTCTGTAGGGGTATATATCATGGATTTCATATCACTACCCAACTCAACATTTAATATTTTTTCCTCTTTTAATGAATGCAAAAGTGGATAGATTGTTCCATGGCTTAAAGAAACATGGAAACACCTATGAATTATTTTAATGATGTGAAAACCAGACATGGGTTTTTTGTACAGGATGGCCAGCACTATGGTTTCAAGAGAGTTTTTAACAAAATTCTCAAGTGTTTCTTGGGATATCACTCCTGAGGTATTTCTCCTTCTTTTAGCAGTCCAGAATCCTGGTAGCATTGTGCTGGTCTCATTTTTTGTTGAGAACACAATCTTTTTGTGGATTTTTATTAACTCTTTCACAGAGTCATAATCTAAGGAGGAAATCCTGAAAGTATTTACTGCAGTAAATGGTACCTTCTTTTCAAGCATCTTTTTTTCCAAATCAATTATCATATCTATTTCCTTTGATTCCACTATATTACCGTAATCTATCAGCACCCGTAGAGTAGAGTATTTTTCAGCTTCTATTAAATTATACATTTCATTTAATTTAGTTTCTATTCTATCTATACAAGTTGATATGTATTCTTTTCTCTTATCTTTTTCCTCTATGAGTTTATCCTCTATGTCAAGCAGATGTAGTTGTCCCTTTTCAATACTCTCCTTGAGTATGCCTTGTTGAAATGAAAGTCTGGCTTTTTCTTTTGGGAATGCGTAAAGACACAGTTCATTCTTTTCTAAACCCCCATGTAGAAATGTTAAATATGCGTGTTCTCTCTCAACGTTTTCATCATACAGAAACAATATTTCGTTACCCCTACCCAGTTCATCAAACAATATAATCTTTCCATCACCTGATAATGAGAAGAATTCCTTTTTACTCATATTCATGCCCCAGGATTGACAAACCATTACTATCTATACCTATCTGATACTTCTTTCTACTGTGTTTTGTTGCCCTCATCTTCTCCACCTGCATGTAGATTGTGACATCTTCTTTCCCCTTCATAGTCCCCAGGTTAATGATACCATCTGCTAGAAAACGCTCACCACCGTATGTCATTCTGTTTCCCAAAATTTCTGTTTCCAGTATTACAATTGATGTAAGCTGATATCTTTTGAATGTATCAAAAAAATTGTACATTTTTTCCCTCAGGTTTGTTAAATCTATTAATGAATAGACCGCGTTCAACGAATCTACTGCGATACAAGTAAATTTTTTCTCTTTTTCCTTGTAAAATTTAATAGCATCCTCAATGCCTTTGATTATATCCAATTCTTCTCCCTTCTCTCCCTTATATTCTCTTCTGATAACCTGGTAATCAAAGATTTTCAATTCTGGATAAATATTTATACCAAGACTTTTCATATTTCTCTCATGACTTGCTTTTGTCTCCTCCAAGGTTATATATAACCCAAACTCATTTTTGCTTGCAAGATATTTTGAAAGAAGGGTATATGCAAGGCTAGATTTAAGTGTCCCAGGTCTTCCTGTCACAAGTATTGTTGAACCTTTTGGTATCTCTGTATGGATAACATTACCCAGCCCCATAATAGTATTCCTAAACATTATCTTACCTCCTTCCTTTATTTGCATATGTGGTAATAAAACTTTCTGTATTCCGTTAGTTTTTGGTCACAACACATTTCATCATATATTTTCCTCTTGATGGAGCAAAAAGTACATCATACATTTCCTACTACCTCTGAAAACACGTTTGATACAGATTTCATACCGTTTTTTAGTGAGCATTTTTTAGCGGTTTCAAAACCTTTTTCACCCATCCTGTAACCTGCTTCAGGTTTTGATAGCAAATACATGATTTTTTCAGAGAGCTCAACATGTTTTTTAGGGATGAACAGCAAACCATTTTCGCCCTCTTTAATAAGTTCTGATATACCCGCACCCCTGCTTATTATGCACGTTTTCTTATGCAGCCATGATTCAACTGGTACAAGACCAAAACCATCCTTCAGTGACGGGAAGACAGTTAAATCAGCCCTTTCATATGCTGCGTTTAGTTCATCCTGGGGCAGGTATCCTGTGAACACCACATTATTCTCCACATCAAGGTCTTTGATTAGGTACTCTAAAACACCCCTCCATACAGGCGTTTTCATCAGACCGAGACCGCCTTTCACTGAACCTGAGAAACTGCCGTTTCCTGCAAGCACAAGTTTCGTATCAGGGAATCTTTTCAGGATTTTTGGTAATGCTTTGACAACTGTGTCCTGCCCCTTAATAGGCACAACTCTGCCAACAACCAGAACGACCCTTTCGTTTTCAGTTATGCCAAATCTTTCGCAGAAATCATTTATTTCGCTATTTGATGGTTTTGAGTAGTTTGCTTCATTCAGATGTGGATATATCCAATATGCCTTTCCTTTGAACCCTGTTTTTTCCAGTTCATCAACATATTTTTTGCATGATAGGATTACTGCCTCATAATCTTCCATGTATTTCACTATAAAATTGCGCCATGATGTTTTAAAGTTGCTGTCAAACGGGATATGCCATCTGAATATTTTATGAACATTAGGGCCAAGCATTGCACCTATCGGCAGCTGCTGGAAGTCATGGATGTAAAAAATATCAAAGTTGTTCTCAATCTGCAAATTAAGCATTTTTTCACAGCACGTCCAGTTGTATCTTCCGAATCCTGTCAGATGTTTAGGGTTGATTGGTGTTTTCTCAAGGTGATGCACGTTTCTCCATATTGCTTCCTTGAATCTTGAATAATCGTCTAAAGCCATGGTCTCCAGTGATATATTATGGATGACTATGCTGTTTACTGAAACTCTGTGTGACCCCACCGGGTTAAGTACAACACAATGTGGATTTTTTATCCTTTTTTCAGAGAGCATTTTTTTCAGTAGCGGATAGACCATTGTGGTCACACCACCTGTTGTAAAATCATAGTCAACACCCTCATGAAGCATTTTCAGTGGTACAGGATCAGGCAGCTCATTGTATTTTTCAAGCAGTTCATCATAACTCAGGTTAAAACGCACAAGCGGGGTCTGGGTGTTCACACATATTTTCAGGTTCTGGATCATGATATAATAATAGGGCTTATGTCTTAAATTAGTTTCTATCAGCTATCTTTTGTAGAAATACTTTTATTTAGCATTGTGAGCAGGGGAACCCACACCAATTTATGGGCGAGGCATGTCACCGGAAGAAAAATTACCAAAAGCTTTTTTTTCGTCTCAACTTTACGTTTTGTTCTAGCAGTTTATCAAACAACCCGTATCTTTCTATTTCCTCAATTTTTTTTGAGATTTCAGTTTCCTTTCTATCAAGTTCCTCTTCCTTTCTTCTTATTTCCTCTTCCATCATCATGAGTTCTTTTTCCTTTTCTATTTCCCCCCTAACTTTCTCTACTGTTTCCTCCCCATTCATTTCTTTCATCAAGCCAATTTTCTTTTTTGCATCCCAATCACTTGCCCTTTGCGTCTCAAGTTTTTCTGCCTCCATCATCATCTCCTTTCTTTCAACAATTTCCTCTTTTTCTTTTTTCATCTTTTCTTCAGCAATTTTTCCACCGCACTTTACAGCAAACTCACATGTTGTACACATACTGTCAGTCTCATCATAACTTCCAAAACACTCAGGCTTCTTTTTCTCCCCAGTTTTCTCCTCAAGCTCAACCTTTTCCTCAAAACCACTTTTCTTTCTGCATTCCTCAGTAGCAGGACAGGTTTTGCATCCCGTGTCAGTCTCATCGTACGCCCCAAAACATTCTGGTTTCTCAGTTAATGTTTTTTCCTTAAACCCTGTTTCTTTTTTGCATTCTTCTGCTAAATTGCATCCTTTGCATGTATCAGAATCATCGTATGTTCCAAAACATTCTGGTTTCTCAGTTAATGTTTTTTCCTTAAACCCTGTTTCTTTTTTGCATTCTTCTGCTAAATTGCATCCTTTGCATGTATCAGAATCATCGTATGTTCCAAAACATTCTGGTTTCTCAGTTAATGTTTTTTCCTTAAACCCTGTTTCTTTTTTGCATTCTTCTGCTAAATTGCATCCTTTGCATGTATCAGAATCATCGTATGTTCCAAAACATTCTGGTTTCTCAGCCATGGTTTATCCCTATTTCTTCTCTTCAGATTCTTTCTCCTCTGTTTCTGACGCTGGTTTTTTTGCAGGTGTCTTTGGTGCTGGTGCCTTAGGTGTAGGAGCTTTAGTCGATGGTGCTTTGGCAGGTGCTTTTGGTATTGGGGCTTTTGTTGCAGGTACTTCAGCAGGTTTTTCCTCAGGCTTAGGCGAAGGCACCTTAGGTGTGGGTGTTTTAGGTGCAGGGGTCTTAGCTGGTGATTTAGGTGCTGCTACAGGGGCATTAGATGCCGGAGCCTGAGGTGCTGGTGTTTTTGCAGATACGGATTCAGCAGGTTTTTTCTCAAGCATTTCTTCCTTTGGTTTTGTTGCAGGAACTTTTGGCATTGGGGCTTTTGCAGGTGCTTTTGTTACAGATGTTTTGGGTCCGGGTACCTCAACTACCTCTGGTGCTTTAGGTGCTGGAGTTTTAGCTGGTGCCTTAGCCGGCGTTTTTGCTGGTGTAATAGGAAGTATATCTTTCAATATTTCTTTAGCCTCCTCAACACTGGGGGTTGTCTTTGTTAATGTAACATGGGCTACAACCTTATTCAACGCACCATTTAGTTCCCTGACATTGGATTTTATGTTTTCTGCTATAAATATGATTACATCATCAGGTATCTTAACATCTGCTGCTTCTATTTTTTTTCTGAGTATCGCCATTCTTGTTTCAGCATCAGGTGGTTTTATATCAACCATTAAACCCCCCTCAAATCTTGATACCAGTCTTTCCTCCAAGCCTTTTATATCCTTTGGTGGTCTGTCGCTTGACAACACTATCTGCTTCCCATTATTATATAGTGAATTAAATGTGTGAAAAAATTCTTCTTGGGTTCTCTCCCTGTTTGCGAGAAACTGAACATCATCAATCAGAAGCACATCTATTTTCCTGTACTTGTCTCTGAAATCATCTATTGCACCTTTCTCAATAGCATTTACCAGTTCTGTTGTAAATTTTTCAGAGGTAACATACACAGATTTCATCTCATTTTTCTCTTTTGCAAGATAATTTACTATGGCATTCATCAGATGCGTTTTACCCAAACCAACATTGCTGTATATGAATAATGGGTTGTATTTTGTTCCAGGGTTTTCTGCAACACCTTTCGCGGATGCAAGAGCAAGCTGGTTTGATGGTCCTGCTACGAAACTGTCAAATATGTAGGTTTCTAGTGGTTTAAGACCTATCTCCTCAATTTTAGGCCCTGTTATCTCAACCTTTTTCTCTGCAACTGCTGCAATTTCATTTTCAATTTTTTCAGTTTCTTTTTTTATAGTTTCACTCTGCTCCTTAAGACTTTTTTTTCTTGTTTCTATGTATTCTTTCAACTTTTTGTCCTTCACACTAACAGGCATCCCCTCAAGTATTTTGATTTCCTCATCAATACTTCTCATCTTTTCTTTCTTGAAATCCAGTTCAAGTCCTTTCTTTATCTTATCGTCAGCCTCCCTACCTATAACACCCATCTGTTTTCTCATTTCTGCATCCATTGTTTTTGCCCTAGTCTCCAGTTCCGCAAGTCTTCCCTCAACCTTTAACACCCTCATCCTTGTTGGCTTAGGTCCTTTCTCGATTTCCAATGCTTCCTTCAGTTCAGCAGGTTTTTCAATGGGGGGAATACCGGCAGGTATGTGTTCTTCGATTTTTGCTTCTATTGTTTTCTTTGGTATAAGCAGTGATCTGTTAATCTTCAGCAGTATCTCATTACAGTGTTTAATTCCCATCTCAGCAATCTCCCTCCTCCTCTTCTGCTCAATGACAGCACTGGCAAACTCGTCCCTGCTCCCTTCACCAAGCAACCTTTTTTCTGTAACAGCAGTCATCTCTGTTCTTATATTTTCCATTTCCTTCTCAAAATTCTCAAGTCTTTTATTTACAGAGTCTCTCAACGATACAATCTCACCCACAAACCCCTTCAGTTTTGAATCCTTTGAGAGAATTAAATCAAGTTTTTTTTCTGTCATAGCCCCTAGGTCTGGTGTTACTCTTTCCTTTAACTCTAACTCACGAGTAAGCTCCTTTGCAGTCACATACCACACAGGCAGAAATATTAATCCCCTCTCAGTTTCTATGAACTGGTTTGCGGTAAAATACAGTTTTGTACCCATGTTTTCATCTAAAATTTCATACCCTTCTATGTTACCACCTTTGCCTTTTATCTCATCGCTTACGATACCAAATTTATCCCCTCCTTCCTCAAAATACACAGGTTTTGCTCCAATCTCCGATGTTTTAAACAACGCTTTGAACCAGTTGATAACCTTGGTGAATATCCCCATACAGTTAAATATAATGTTGTGCTGGCATTTAAAATTTATCAATACCGGGGCAATCATAAATATTATAAACCCCCATATACTTATAATGTTTTAATGCGTCTGAATCTGAAAAAAATAGCAAAAAACGCTATATTAATGATTGCAATACTGCTTATTGTTAACAGAATAATATCTGTATCATTTGTTAATATACCAACAACAGTGGGGATCATTTCCAGTGGAAGTATGGAGCCAGTACTTCATAAGGGTGACATTGTTCTCTGGTACCCTGTTGACCCTGATACTGTGAAAGTTGGGGATGTGATTGTTTATAAAAGTTATGTGGACCCAACTAAAACAGTTACACACAGGGTTGTGGGTATTGACCACAAAGAAGACAACACGTATTTTAAAACAAAGGGTGATGCTAACAGTTACGTAGACCAAGGACCCGCTCCTGTTCCCCCTGAACCATTAATTGGTGAGGATCATCTCAATGGTAAGGTTCTCTCTGTTGGTCAGCAACCAGTAAGTATACCATTTGTTGGTGACATCTGGTTATTTATAACAAGTTATCTTGCAGGTGACCCAGGTGTTTTTCCTTGGTTATCCTTTCTCCTCGTTGGGTTCATGCTTTTAATTTTTGGTTCTTTTGCATACAAAAAAGCGAAAAAAGACAAAACAAAAAAGGTGATGGATCTTTTTTTCGGTCCTGAAAAGGTAAGGGCAAAAACAGTGTTCATGTATGCCTTAATAATTTATCTTGTAATCCTTATATTCTCATCATTTACATTCCATGATGTTGCCTCAGCCTCAGTAGGTGTAAATGCTTCTACCCCTGAAACAGATGTTTTCTTTGAAAAAATGAGCCCTGACTCCACATCAGAAAAAAATCTGACAATAACAGCACCGGGTACACCCCTGCCTCATAAAGTTGTTGTTTTCCCTGAGGGTGACGTAGCCCAGTTTATAAGTATAGAGGACTCTGTGTTCACAGCATCAGCTCGTCAAAAGTGTAACTGTAAAGTCAATGCTTCAGTACCCATATATGCACATGACGGTGTTTATAATGGTGAAATCTATGTTTATTCCTCACCATACTGGCAAGTACTACCTGATTCATTTATGGAAAATGAGGTTAAAAACAACCCAAGGAATGCTGTTCTGTATTTTGATTTAATTTCAGGTCTCATCCTGACAATTATTTCCGTTGCCCTTCTCATACTCTTCAGCAAAGCAGTTGATATTTACATTGTGTACTCAATGCATTTTTCATGGGTTATGGATACACATATATACAGAAAAAAATTTTCACCAAGAAATAGAATTAGGTTAATAACTATAAAAATATTTTCTCAATGCAGCAGGCTGGTACGTTGGATGTATAACCTGGACTGGGTGGATGTTGAACCCAAAATACCTATGCTGTCCTCATTCGCAGGTCTATTTTTTGTTCCATTTGCCTACATGGGTTATCCTTTTGCAGCAATGGCAGGTGCATCATTCTTCGCAGGACTGATTGCATATTTTTCTGGGTGTAAATGGAGGGCGGGTATAATATTTTCTGGGGTTTTATCCACAGTTATTATTGTTATTTCCATGGTAGCTGTTTGTATAATTGGTTTTTCAGGGAATGTTCAAACCATGTTTTTTATAGGTTTCCTAACAAATGTTGGTGTAGCATTCATGGTGTTTTTCCTTATCATGTTACTACCAGCATCATTCCTCAGTTATCTCCCAGCATATATTATTCAAAGAGTTAGGGAAAGGAAAGATCCAATGTTCAAGATAATTCCTTCCGACATCTAAGAAAGAGAGTGTCATCTAAGAACAGGAAAAATATATATACGGCCTCCGTGTTATATTGTGCAGAGGTGAAGACTTTGAGTGATGGTGAGGCATTCATTAAATTAATAGAACAAAACAGTTATTCAAAAAAAACCATAAAAATTTTGGATACAAAAATGAAAAAAATCATAACATTACTTATTGTTTTAGGGACGGTAACCTCAATTATTGCTGTGCAGATGGCGTTTGTGAAACAGGAGGTGACACATAAAGTAAGCACATACAGTCCATGTATACGGTTCATGGCAAGGGATCAAAGTCTAAATATTAGTGATACATGGTCACTTATCAGAAGCAATGACAACAAGACATGGATTATAAAACTTGGGAACTGGACTGTTGGAACAAACAGGAGTTATGTAGCAGTATTCGCTGTTGTGAACGAGGAGCCATTTGAAATCAATTTAACAAAGATAGAGGTTGTAGGAATTACACGCCCAGCAGGGGAAGGCGAATACTGGATATCAGATTTTCTTAAAATATGGTTACATTCACATCCAAGGTACTGGTGTAACCCTGACTTGGCGGGTGATGATATTACAGAGACTAATGAGAATAAAACACTGATGTGGAATGGTACTGCATCAACAGGTGGTTACTGGGTTCTGGGTGCTGGGGATAGTGACGCGTCAACCTACTTTAACGGAACAAACACATATAGTTCAACATGGAATTCTACATATCATACATGGCTCTGGGACGGGTCTGAGAGAGGCGCATATGCAGGAAATAGAACTGCAGACTATGTTTGGGTGCAGATGGATTTGATGGTACCAGACAATGCCTTGAATGGTACGTATGCAGGTGAAATCGGGTTTTTCTTTGAAGCAGAGGCAGAGGTGTGAGTATGGATTATGGAAATCAGGGGAAAACAATAAAAAAGTTTTCAGGTGTTATTCATCATACACTTGACAGAATTGTCAGGGTCATCCCAGAGTTGATAAAAAAATCAATTGAAATTTTGTGTGTTTTATGTAATATATTTTCTGCTGCAATAAAAAGGCATAAACAAGCAATGATTACAATTACTACAGTACTCATAGTTTTCCTGTTTCTGTCCACATCATGGTTTGAGGGAACACAGTTTGCTAAAACAATACCAACAGCAACCTGTGGTGTGGAATCATCACCTTATGAGAACACAACAAAGTATCTTAAAGATGACCGAGCTTACATGCAGAACGATACAACCGATGTTCTGAACTCCACATATCCTACAACAAACCCGCCAGATATGACTGGTGGTCCTCCTGATGGTGGAAACTATGATATGGATGATGCAAGCATGATAGGAAGACCAGGTCTTACAGTTGAACCAGGTGGTTATGATAAGACCAAGCCTAAGCAGTACCAGGAATGGAACACGTCTGTACGTACAACTGATATATCATTTGAAGGGGATGCTGACCTGTATCTCTGGACCTCTGCAGAGATGCCTGAGAATATGACACTAAGAGCACAGCTTTTTGATTGTTATCCAGAACCAAAACTTTACCTGCATGATGATGGAACATTTGATGCAGATGATGTTAGCGACCCAATGAATGAAACCAACTCTACAGGCAGTCTTCAGGATGTAGATAATGATACGAAAGATGGTCTGACATTAAATATAACAAACTATCATGAATGGACTTGTACCTTTTCAGATGGTTTGAGTATTACTGGGCATGTGGATGCATATATCTGGACGAAAAGATGGTATGGGCTGGGAGCAATGAATCTGATTGCGACACTTTACGATGGCAGTACATCTTTTGCATCAAGTAACGTTACACAAGAAAGATGGCCCTGTAACTGGACACTAACACATTTTGAGTTTGAAGGTGTGAGTAAGACTATATCAGCAGGGGGTACGTTAAAACTCAGGATTGAGAGGACAGATTCTGAGGAGGATGAAATGTATATAGCATATAACTGTACTGATTACGATTCCTACCTTATCATACCAAAATATGTTGAGCTTAGTTCTGTATATTTTCTCCATGATGATGCAAACATCACATCAGAGGATACCGTTGACCCTATGAACTCCACATCCAGTAAGGGTGTTGGGGTTGTGGATTTTGATGGTGATACAAAACCCGGTCTTACACTGAACCAAACAGTGAATGGTCATGAATGGAATGTGACAATTTCAGCGGCAGAGGGTTTAACGATTGATGGTGATGTGGATGTTTATCTTTGGGCAAATAGGAGTGGGGTTGAGGGAAACATATCATTAAATGTATCATTGTATAATTATACTAATGGTGTCTACTACTACATAGCGAACACAACCGTTACTAATGAGAGTTTTGATACTACCTGGGGTCAGGTGTACTGCACACTGTCTGGAATAGATTACACAATAGGTGCAGGCTGCAATCTTACATTAATGATAAATAGAACAGATACAGAATCTGATGAGCTTTATGTTGCCTATAATTCTACAGATTATGAATCTAAAATAGTCCTGCCCGGGACAGGTATTGGTTCACACACTGAGGTAGAATGGTCACCTATCTGGAACAAAACAAAAATAAGAATCCCAAATGTGGTATTCACACTTGAAACAGGGCACTGGTTAATGGTTAGGGTTTACAGAGCGGATTCTCAGTTGAAAAGAATTTATCTTGCCTATGATATGACAGATATGGTATCTTACCTGGTCGTAGCACGACCATTACCATCCCCACCAATAACCTATTTTTTCCATGATGATGGAAGCTATGATGCGCAGGATGTTACAGACTGGATGGACTATAATGAACCAATATTGGATAGGAGTCTCTGGGATGGTCCTCCAAACGGTGGGGATTTTGATAATGATGGTGCACAGTGGCTTAGACCAGGGCTTACTGTTGAACATGGCGGGTATGATGATAAAAAACCAGGGTCGTATCAGTACTGGGAAGCAGAAACACTTACTGAGCATTTTGATGTTAACGGCCCAATAGACATATTTTTCTGGGCAAAGGCGTCTGTTAAATCTAATATTACTGCCTGCATGGATTTATTGGATTATGACCCAGATGGAGCCTACACAAAATATTATCTTTATGATGACGGCTCGTTTGACGTGAACGACACAACAGACTTGCTGAACACTACCTCTCCTATGGGTTCTACACTGGGTGACTACGACAATGATGGTGTAGAAGGACTGACGGTAACACCAGGTGGTTATGACCCAGATGTGAACGCAAGTTACCAGGATTTTGAGATTAGTCTTGAGAATGAGAGTACCACACTTGAAAGGGATGATTTGCATATAAACACAAATGCAACAGTAAATGTTACTATTAATTTATGGGTGAATGCATCCGCAACCAATCTTAACTGCACGCTCAGAGTCTTGCTGCTTGACAGAGAAGGTAATGATGTGTTTCCAGATGGTTATAAAGAAATCGGGGGAACAACAGTCTCTAACGCAAACTGGGCTACATCATGGACTGAGACAAACTTCACAATATCAAATGTGAACTACACTGTTTGGGGTACACATAAATTTGTTTTAAGGGTTGACATGCCTAAAGGTGATGGGAATCTGTCCTTGGCCTACAATACCACAACCTACAACAGTCATGTGAACATCACATCCTTTTATTACACTGCTGCAAACATGATAGTCAGCAACGCAGTATGGTCTGACAGATGGGAAAAGGTCAAGTTTGGCAAGTGGCTAGCGGTTCACACCTGGCCTGTTGGGCACAGTATCGTAATAAAAACGTACAGGGCAGATAACACAAACAGTCTTCTTTATTTAGCTTATGATACATTAGTCTTTAATTCCACAATGGCTCTGTATCAGGCTAGACCAACAAAATTCTATCTGAGGGATGATGGGGCATATGACGTTAATGATGTTACAGACTGGTTAACTGCTGAGGCAGATTATCTCCCACAGATTGAGAGAAACATGGAGAAAGGACCTCCTGATGGTGGAAATTTTGATAATGATGCACAACCACCACCTGGAAGACCAGGCCTTACACTTGAGAGCGGCGGCTATAATGCAACAAAGCCCTTGCAGTATCAGCAATGGAATACAACCAGTCTCTCAGGTCTGCAAATCAATGGTAGTGTTGATATCTCACTATGGACAATGGCTTCTAGTGTGGGTGCGGATATGACACTTAAAGTAGAACTCTTTGATTGCAGGGTCCCTGTATTTTATTTGAATGATGATGGTACTTATACGTTGTATGATGCTTATGATTGGACAAACGAAACAACGCCAACTATCGACAGGAACCTGTACGAAGGTGGTCCTTTAGGTGGCGATTTTGATCAGGATGATTCAAGACCAGGAATAACCCTGTTAGGCGGGGGGTACAACGCAAGTGACAACATGACTTATCAGGAATGGAACACAACCGCGATTGTATCACCTATTAAGATTAATGGAACTGTCAAGGTTGTTTTTTGGACAAGGGCATATAAAAAGGCAGATATGAGTATGAACATTACGCTCTACAACTATAGCGGCACAGATTATTACAAGATTGCCAATACTACATATAACAATCCGGAGTGGCCTGTTGAATGGACTAAAACAGAGTTTATAATGGAAAACATAGAGTATACTGTGCCTGCTGGCGACAAGTTAATGCTGAGGGCAACAAGGGAAGACCATGTCTCTGAAATGCTGTTTCTCGCTTATGATACAACAAGCATGCCTTCTCATTTAGAGTTAGAGAATAAAACATTGATTGGAACCAATATTAACAGCACAGTCTGCCCGACTACTTGGGAACAGATAAACTTCACAATATCAGGAGTGAGCTACACTGTTCAACCAGGTCATCAACTGATGCTGAGAGTGAACCGGTCTGGGCGGCTTGAGGCAGCAGATGCACTAATATCTCTCACAGGTGTAGAAGTAAGTGGCACATACGCAGATACGCAAACAGATAACGGTGTGTATCATGAGTTAAGTGAGGAGACTGCAGGCTCAAACCGGAGACTAATTGCGGATTATAATTTCAGCTCCATATCTGTATCGCCATCTGATGTAGACTATATAGAGGTAGGTATAAATGCGTGGTGGACCGCAGGCAATCTAGCTGACCCTTTCAGCATATATCTCAGAAATTTTGTTACAAGCACTTGGGACCAGACCACGATTACTGTTTCTGCAACTACGGACGGCACAACTTACGTAGATAAGGTTACAGGAACAGGTGAGCATCTAAACCCTGATGGGTATGTTTGGGTTAGAATCTGGGATGCAGCAGGTGATGGGGGTACAGATAATATAAGAATAGATTACCTGTATGTGAATGTTGTGTGCAAAGACATGTTTTTAGCATATAATTGCTCTGATTATGAATCCCTGCTCAATACAAGCACAACAAACTTTTATCTGCATGATGACCTCAGCAACGATGCTACAGACCCCACGGATCCCATGAACACAACTCAATCTACAGGTTCTTTGGAGGATGTGGATAATGACGGCGTTCCAGGGCTAACCATGAAATATGGGGGTTATAATATCTCTAAACCTAAACAGTATCAGGAATGGTATACATCATCTTTCGGCACATCGTTTCCTATCTCTGGTGATATAAAAATCAGGCTCTGGCAAAATGCTACAAACTCAATAAACGTCTCAATAATGGTAAGGGTTTATGATTATCAATCCACAGTATTTTACTTACATGATGATGGAACATATGATTTCCATGACTCTACAGACTGGATGAATGAAACAGCACCAAGCATTGAAAGAAATATGGGTAAAGGCCCTCCTGATGGTGGGGATTTCGACTGTGATGGTAAAAGACCCGGTCTTACCCTGATAGGTGGTGGCTATGACGTAGATGAGCCTATGAGTTTCCAGGAATGGAACACCACAGTGCTTGAGGATGATTTTATTTTCAGTGGAAACGTAAGCATTAGTCTTTGGACAAAGGCAAACAACACCGCAAATATGACTGTTAATCTCACATTGTTTGACTACAACCCAACAGATATAACATTTTATCTGCATGATGACAGCAGTTACGATGCCAATGATGTAACAGAGCCTATGAATGAAACTCCTCCTACGAAGGATAAGGACATGGGTATAGGACCTCCAAATGGTGGTGATTATGACAATGATGGAAACGATGGTCTTACACTGATGAAAGGAGGCTATAATGTAAACTATCCTAAGCAGTATCAGGACTGGAAAACTACTGCGTTTGCGAAAAGAACACATGTAAGTGGAAATATAACTATTCGGATATGGTCAAAAGCACCAACAGCAAATAACGCCATGACTCTAAGGTTCATACTCTATGATTATAACCCGGCCACTGACATGGTTACAGAGATAGGCAGCGATGACTATGCCAGTGCTGCGTGGCCCACGGGTTGGACAAAAATAGACTTCACAATTGCGGGCATAGATTATATTATTGATACATATCATTCCATACTATTGCGTGTGGACAGGACTGATACAACTACTGAGAATTTGTTCTTAGCATACGGTACAAAATCCTATCCAGCATTCATAGATTTTGAACCATACTACACATTTATAGGATATGCTGTAAACAATAGTGTTAAATGGTCTATAAACTGGACTGAGACAAACTTCACAATAACCAATGTGGATTATACTGTGCCTAAAGGTGATATGATAGTGCTCAGAGCGACAAGGGATGATACTGACCCTGAGTTATTGTTTTTAGGATATGATACACTCACATACAACTCAAGTATGAATATTACTGCAGTTGGGATTGTATTAATTGGTGAGAATACAAACACAACTACATGGCAGAATATCTGGACCAAGGGCAATTTCACAGTCTCAGGACTGAGTTATACCATACCAGCTAATCATCAACTCCTGCTCAGGATAGACTGCACCATGTCTGTTACAGAAACTGCGGATGCAGATCCAACAATGAATCAGGGTACAATAGACTCAGGCTCTTACACAGATACACAAACAAACAATGGTGTGACCCAAAACCTGAAGGAAAGAACCACGGGTCAAAAGCAACTTGATGCCACGTACACCTTTGACACAGACATTCCGGAATCTGAGATAAAATCTATAGAACTTGGTGTTAATGCATGGTGGACTTATCTGGACAGCGAGGCGGTTAAAGTTTCTATCTACAATTATGACAACAGTCTCTGGGATGAAAAAATCACAATTGTTGAGACTGAGGATGGGACAACCCATACTGCTGCACTTACAATCGCCCATATTCGAGACAGTGATGGGCAGATGTTGGTGAGATTTGCAGAGGTAGATGCCTCTGCGGCGGAGAGTGTAGACACATTATATATTGATTATTTGTATATAAAAATCACAGGTGGAAACACCTCTATCGCATACAACTCCACGGATTATGATTCAAATCTGACACTCCCTGACAGCACAATATATTATTTACATGATGACGGAACCAACAATGCAAACGACCCTACTGATATTATGAACACAACATCTTCCACAGGCACGTTACAAGATTTGGATGGCGATGGAATACCAGGATTAGTGTTGACTGCAGGCTGGTACGACCCAAACTACCCTGGGCAGTATCAGGAATGGTACTCTGATATTCTCGCATCAGGTTTAACAATTAATGGTGATGTAACTGTTGGGTTATGGGTGAACGCAACAGAGCCTAACAAAAACATGAGTATCAGGGTAAGGATTTATGATTATAACCCTTATGCAATAAGATATTTCTATTTACATGATGACAGCAGCTACAGCCTATATGATACAAGTGACTGGATGGATGAAACAGCACCAACTACTGAGAGAATAATGTATGATGCTGAGCCTAATGGTGGGGATTACGATTGCGATAATAGAAGACCTGGTCTGACTTTAGGAAGCGGGGGTTACAACAATAGTCAACCAGCACAGTATCAGGAATTCAACACAAGCACTGCTGCTGAGGACTGGTGGATAATGGAGGATGTAGAGGTATCATTTTGGGCAAAGGCAGAAAAAGAGGTGTTCATGAATGTTACCGGCTCATTGTTTGATGTATGCCCAACAGATGTTCTGTTCTATCTGCATGATGATGGAACATATAACGCAAATGATGCGAATGACACGTTGGATGAAAATCCACCCATGATTGATAGAAATCTGAATGTAGGACCACCGTACGGTGGGGATTATGATAATGATACAAGCCCTGGGCTGACAATAACAGATAGCGGTTATGACCCAGGGGATGCAACATCATATCAGGACTTTTACACAACCATCTTTACAACCAGTTTTGAGTTTGGCGGTGACATAAAAATCTATCTATGGGTTAAAGCAACTGCTGCCAATGTAAACATGAGGGTCAGACTTTACGATAATGGTACCACTGGTAACACCCTTATAGGAACTGCGACCTATACAAACGTTCCTACTACGGATTGGACAAAATTAGAGTTTACAATCACAACACAGCTATACACAATACCCTCAGGCAACAGAACATTACTCAGGATTGATAGAACAGATGCGAATGCTGATAGATTTTTATATCTTGCATATGACACAACAACCTACGTGTCCTATATTGATATTAATCCATATTATACACTGATAAAAAAAGGTTACTGTATCCCTGAGCAGTATAAAGAGACAGGGAAATCAGAAAACACAACAGGAGACATTGATAACACACTATCCTATGATGTGGATAATGATAACAGGTTAGAACTGTTTTACAAGATATGGCTCTATGCAAACACATCTGACAATGCAAATCTTGCTGTAACCGTAACAGCCTATAATATATCCTCGCTTGCTTGGGATACACTTTACTCAGGCACAGGTGGTAGCAGGGTCGTAGTATCTAAGACATACACAGAACCAGTGTATTCCAAGATAAGAATCCAAATGGATGACACAGACAATGTTGATGATATCTATTATCAGTACAACTTCACACTTGTTGGCAGGTTTGTAGGCAAGTGGAAAAACTATAAGTTCTATATTGAGGATATCAACTATACCTTGCCAAAAGGTCATCAAGCAGTGCTAAGATTAGAGAGAGGGGATTACAGCAACATGTTACTGTTCCTTGCATACGACTGCCTGAATTATTCATCATATTTCTCGTTTGGGATTTATAAGCTCATAGCGGATGCTACCCACAATGAGCCCTCATGGACGATTGTTTGGGGTGAAACTATAATGTCAATAAATTTAAATTATACTCTGCCTGCAGAGCATGAACTTGTACTCAGGGCAAGCAGAACAGATGCTGTTGCACCATTAATGTTTATAGCCTATGATACAATAAAATATGATTCATATGTGGATTTAGAACCAGGGCAAACCCTCATATGCTCAGGTGAAAACGATACCCTTGAATGGCATATAGAATGGAACACAACAACTATTTCTATACCAAGCGTAAGCTATACTGTTCAAACTGGTAGGCAGCTTGTTTTGAGAATCTATAGGAAGGATGCAGAATCTGAGACCGATATGTATATCGGCTATGATGCAATAACAAATGAATCCTTTTTAAATATTTCAGGCATAGTATACTACCTGCATGATGACGGAACCTTTGACTACTCAGACACAATGGAGCCAATGAACACCACTCAGTCCACAGGCACAACCCTGCAGGATGTTGATGCTGATGACAAAGACGGGTTAACATTACTCACAGGTAGATACGACATAGCAAAACCTAAACAATATCAAGAATGGAGTATCACATTAGAGAGTACGCTTACTATTAATGGCTATATAAACTTTACATTCTGGACAAATGCCCAGAGAAATGTGAGAATGATTTTAGCAGCTGAAGTCTATGATAGAATACATGCGGATACCACAACATTCTTCCTGCATGATGACGGAACCTATGATGCAAACGACCCATCTGATTGGATGGATACAACACCACCCCTGTACGATAGAAACATGTGGGCAGGACCTGAAGCCGTACCACCGGGTGGGGATTATGACCAGGATAACAACGTAACACTCAGACCAGGACTAACCCTGGAAAGTGGAGGATTTAGCATTTCTGCGCCAACACAATATCAGGACTGGATAACCGAAATCTTTACAGAGGCGTTTACAATCAAAGGAGATATTGAGATTTCCATGTGGAGTATGGCGCCTTACATTGCAGATATGACACTCAAATTAGAGTTGTTCGTGGGCAACTCCTCTGTGATTTATTATCTCTGGGATGACGGCAGTTACGATATTTTAGACCCAACAGATAATCTTACCGCACAAGCACCACTCTATGAGAGAAACATGTACGCAGGAGAAAGCGCTACACCACCTGGTGGTGATTACGACCTTGATACATCAAGAGCTGGGCTTACCCTTCTACCTGGTGGCAGAGCATTACACTATCCAAGACAGTATCAGGACTGGAATACCACAACACTCGGCTCAGACCTTGTGCTAAACGGTGATGCGCTTGTTAGCATCTGGACAAAAGCAGATGTATCTACAGATATGACGCTAAATGCAACTCTGCTTGATTATGATCCTACACTACCACCGTTTGCATATTATTTAAGAGATGATGGAACATTTGACGCAACAGACCCTACAGATTATCTTAATACTACATATCCAAACAGGACAGTGTTAGTAAGCTATGATAATGATGCAAATGAAGGATTAAAACTTTACAAAGGCGATACATTAACTAACCCCTCACAATACCAGGATTTTGAAACTCTTGCACTTACCTCTGCGCTACCGCTATACTCAACAGTTCGCCTCTATATATGGCTGAATGCAAGCTTAAATCCTGATGCGAGTTATACTTTCATCACACGTCTCTATAACAAGACTGGTGCAGCCTACACTTTACTTGCGCAGCCACAGCATACACGCACAATGTCAGGTGTATGGACAGAATACGCATTTAATATAAATGTTACCTCTACAATTGCTGCAGGTTCTCAACTCGTGCTCCGAATATCTCTAACCTCAGGCTCTGCAAATAATTTGTTTGTTGCCTATGATACCACAACTTACGATTCAAGACTTGAGATATTCCCTGGTGAAAGAATCATAAAATCAGCCACCTTAAATAATGCATGGTGGCCTATGAGCTGGAACCTGACAAATATTACCATTCCCTCTGTGAGCTACACTGTTCAATCAGGTCATCAACTCATGCTAAGGACAACAAGAACAGACACAAGCACACCAAGAATGTTCCTTGCCTATGATACCACAACCTATGATTCATTAATGAATTTAACACTCTCAGCAGGGTATCAGGATTATTATCTGCGTGATGATGGCAGCTACAATGTTAATGATGTCACAGACTGGCTGAGTACAGCTGCGCCCACAACAGCAAGAGACCTGAGTGAAGGACCACCCACAGGAGGCGATTTCGACTGCGATGACCGTAAACCAGGCCTTACACTTAAATCAGGCGGATATGATACAACCAAACCAGGGCAGTATCAGGAATGGCTCAAGGAATTTACTTCTGAAACTGAAATCTCAGGTGATGTAAATATTTCTATCTGGACACGCTCCTACATGCCTGCGGATATGACACTCAAGTTAGAATTATTTGCGCAAAACCCTACAAAGTATACATTCTATCTACATGATGATAGAACGTTTAGTGCAAATGATCCTATAGATTATATGGACACCCTATTACCTAACCTTACTACAGTAGAGGATTTTGATAATGATGGCAAAGATGGGTTAACACTTGTAAAAGGAAGCTACGACCCAGCGCAGCCTACCCAGTACCAGGACTGGAACAGTACTGTATTCGAGAATGAGACACACATAAGCGGTGACATACCAATACAAATCTGGGCGAAAGCACAGGCTGGCACACCTGCATCTGATGTGCATTCACTCAGAGCAATATTATACGATTACAACCCTACAAGCAGTACGTATACGCTCATAGGTGGGGATACTTACTCAATGACTAACTGGCTAAAAACATGGTTTAACCCAGGACTTGTAATAGAGGATGTGGATTACTATATACCTGCAGGGAATAAGATTATACTCAGACTGGATAGGATGGATACAAGCAACTATGATATGTATCTAGCCTATAATACAACAACCTATAATTCAAGGGTGGAGATTAGAACACAATATAACTTGATATGTTCTGGAGAGCATAGGGAGCCAAGATGGGACTGCTACTGGCATGAGGTTATGGTTAATTTCTCAGATGTGCATGCTAAAATCCCAAAACTTGATTCATTAACACTCAGAGCAAGCAGAAACGACAGCAGTGCTGAACTAATGTATTTAGCATACAACACCACATCTTATGATTCGTATACTTACCTGAGCATGATGAACAATATATTTATAGCAAATGCAACCAATACAAGCGCATGGGGCTCTGCATGGACTCAGGCGAATTTTACATTAGAAGGTTTTGAATACACGATACCAGCAAATCATTCCCTGCTTTTAAGGGTGGATGTGCCAACAGAGGAACGTATAACCGCAAACAGTGTTGTTGTGAATCCTGGCTCTGAAACAGGAGGCTCTGTTACTGATACACACACAGATAACAGCATATCTCATAACTTAACTGAAGGAGCGGTTGGCGGGCAGAAAGGACTGGTAGCAATATATACATTTAGTACCTCTTTTAATAAAAACTACATTCAGGATATAGAGATTGGTATAAATGCATGGTGGACATGCAAAGACCCGGGTGACAATCCAAAAGTTTCAATTTACAATTATGTAACAGCATCCTGGGATGCGACTACAATCACAATTACTGCATCCTCAGATGGAATATTGTACAAGGACAACACCACACCAACCACAGACCATATATCTGCAGGCGGCGAGATGAGAATTAGGTTTGTTGATGGTGGCAGATGGGGCTGGGAACTGGCAGATACTCTCTATGTTGACTGGCTTTATATTAACATATTGCCTGTTGAGATGCATTTTGCATACAACTGCTCAAGTTATGAGTCCTTAATAAATATTACATACAGAGAACTTGTAGGATATGACCCAGAACCGCCTAACAACCCTATATATCAGAACAATACTACAATGCTCTACCTACATGATGATGAGTCATTCAGTTATTTAGACACAGTTGAGCCTATGGACAATCTAACCTCATCCGGCAGTTTAATGGATGTTGATAACGACGGCATATTAGGACTCACAATGATTGGCGGAGGCTTCGATGCAGAGAAACCAAAATCATATCAGTACTGGATAACCAAACCCTACACGGAGAATTTCACGATTAGGGCTGCAAACATCACACTCTGGGTGAACTCAAGCCTAGGTATGAGCATTACTGTAAGGGTAACGCTTTACGACTGCGTACCGAGCAAGAAACTCTATCTGCATGATGATGGTGCTTACTCTGTAAAAGATGTGACTGACCCGCTTAATGAGGGTGTGCCTGAGTATGAGCGCAACATGTATAAACGAAAAGATGTGAATCCAGATGACCCATGGGGTGGTGATTATGATTCTGATGATGCAAGACCTGGCTTAACTTTGATTGCAGGAGGCTATAATTCATCTGCACCACGTCAGTACCAAGATTTTATCTCAGAGGCATTTAATGAGGATTATCTTGTCACAGGCAATCTCACATTTAAGTTCTGGGCAATGGCTGAATATGAGGAAAATATAGCTATAAACGCAACACTTTATGACTGGAATGGTGTAGGTGAGTATCCTACAGGATGGATAGAACTTGGTAATGTTACTTATACCAATACTGCATGGTCTACTGACTGGCTTGAGGTTGAACTTTACTTTGTAGTGGAAGCCACAGTATCAAAGGACCATAGTATTGTGCTGAGACTGACAAGGAATGATACTAAACCAGTGGAATTATACATTGCTTATGATTCTAAGTCCTATCCTTCATATATTAATCTCGGCACAAAATACAAGACTCTTGGTATAGTATACATAAATGACCCTGAATGGCCTACTTTCTGGACACAATATGTTGGATACATAAGAAGTGTGGATTATGAAATACCCGCTGGCTCCCAGCTTGTGCTTAGAGCAACAAGAACAGACAACTCCAATACGCTAATGTTTTTAGCATACGACACAATCAGGTATCTGAGTAATGTGACACTTGAGAAAAGGGATTACACTGAAATTGCTACTGCTACAAACACCTCTACTTGGCCTACGACCTGGACTATGGCGAACTTCACAATGACAGGGTTGAATTACAATATAATTACAGGTCATCATTTAATGCTCAGAATAGAGATGCCTGAAACCGAGATAATAAAAGCAAACAGCGAGCCAACAATCACCTATGGAAATGTAGTATCTGGTAGTTATACAGATACACAGACAGACAACAGTATAATGCAGGCGATTAAGGAAGAAAACTATCAGGCATCAAGAAGATCTATTGACATCTATTATGAGTTTAACACATCTGTGTCTGAAGGCGTTATCACAGATATTACACTGGGTTTAAATGCATGGTGGACAAACAACCCATTGAACCCAGCAGATGATAAAGTAGACCTTTACTTTTACAACTGGGAAACAACGACCTGGGACAAAACCATTATTGCAATAGCTCAGACTCAGGATATAGCAACCTATACAGATTCTATTACAGGCACAACTGATCATATAAACGGGACAGGTTATATGAGAGTGAGATTTAGAGATCGGGCTTATAATGTGCTAAATGACCCTGAGGATACAATATATATTGATTATCTTTACATAAAACTAACACGTGAGCTATTTGTTGGTTACAATGCAAGCAGTTATGAATCTTTTGTGAACATAACAAATGGTACTGCAAACTTTTACTATTATCTGCATGATGATGAGACTTATGACAGTGATGATGCAGAAGACCCTATGAATAATTTAACCTCTACAGGTTCTCTGCTTGATGTGGATGATGATGGATACCCTGGTCTTACAATGCAGGATGGAGGATACGCCACAACCAAACCAGGGCAGTATCAGGAATGGTGGAGTGAGCAGTTCATAGAAAACCTTACAATCCAGGGTGTAAACATTACAATATGGGTGAAAACAAAGGCAGAGACAAGCATCAAGATAAAAGTAACACTCTTTGATTGTTTACCAATAAACAGAACAAAGTTTTTCCTTGCAGATGATGCAGCATATGATGCAAACGATACAGCAGATGAGCTTAAACTTGCGAATGGGTCAGGTGGGGCATATGAGCCAACAGTTGATCGTAACATGTATGAAGGACCACCTGATGGTGGTGATTATGATTATGATAATCCTACGCAGGACACAAGACCTGGGCTGACACTTACAAGTGGGGGGTATGATGCTAATGATAATACCTCTTACCAGTTTTTTAATACAACAGCCATGGATACGGACTTCAAACTTTATGGAAGATTCAATCTCACATTATGGACTATGGCATCAAGGGGGTTGCAGACAATGGGCCTGAGGCTAAACGTGTACAGGTGGGAGGTTATAAATCAACCCTATACGGGTGCAGACTTTCCGAACAATCATACACTGCTCACCACACTTATCCATACAGAAACAGAATGGCCTGCTCTCAGTTGGACTAAAATTGAGTTTGTTTCAGACCCTGTGGATGATATGATAGACCAGGGGCAGAGAATGGTGATAATGGCTGAGAGGACAGACACAAACACACACATGCTGTTTCTCGCATATGACACAATATCAATGCCTTCAAACCTACAGGTGAACTGGCCCTCACCATTTCAGACATTTAATTTCTGGAATGATGAAACCTACAACAGTACTGACACAACAGATGTTTTAAGCCTCACATATTCAAACTGGACACTTGATGTTTATGCTGGTGTTGAGAAATATTATCCATTATTCGGGTTTGGCAACATGTATTATGGTGGTGATTTTGATAACGATTCTGCGATTGAGATAAGACCTGGTAGAACTTTGGCCTCATCAGATTATAACCTCACAGGCTCAGATCACAACAGCACAGCGGTGATGATATATGATACCCAACCAGAAGCATACCCTGGCTATACTGCTGAGTGTATGAAGTATGAGGAATGGAAGACTTCCGCATATGGAAGTGATTTTACTATTAGTGGTAGCGTGAATGTTACACTCTATGCATTCACTGTGCATACAAATGAGACTATAAGGATGAATGCAACCTTGTATGAATATACTCCAAGCACAGCCAATTATGAGTATTTAGCAATGGTTCAAAATACTACTGAGAACTTCCAAAATGGCTGGACAGGGATAAAGTTTTATTTCCCAAGCATATCTGCTACCATATCTGCAGGTAATTGTTTGCTACTTAGAATAAACAGAAACGATGACAGCAAGGAACTTATCAATCTTGGATATGACTGCACATATCTTGCTTCATACATAAATATAACAACACCTACAGGTTATCAGATATATTATCTAGAGGATCAGGGTAACAGGGGGGATGGCCCTAAAGACACAATGGAGGGGTTGAAGGAAACAGAGCCGACATCTACTAGGGATATGTATCAGATGGTAGGCGGAGACTTTGACTGTGACTGCCCAAAGGAGAAAACAAAACCAGGACTGACACTCACAGATAGCGGTTATGATGCGGATGACCCTTCATCCTATCAGTTCTGGGAACTCACACCCGCACTTGTAGGCGGCATATACATACTTGGGGATATCGTTGCAACCATTTGGACGATGTGCCCGAGTTCTGAGCAGAGCATGACGCTTAACCTAACATTGTATGATTGGGATAACACATCTGCATACGACCCCGGGCTTGTAGGCACAGGTGAATCTTCTGTATGGCAGATTATAGGCTGGGGCACGTTCACAAACACATCCTGGCCCATAAACTGGACACAGACAAACATTACCATAAATAATATTCAGCCTGATGCTCAGGCAAGGGTAGACACTGGGCATAGGCTTGTGCTTATGGCTACAAGGGATGACACAAATAGTGATGCTGAAATGTACTTGGCATACGATACGGAAACATATCCTGCAAGAATTATTTTCAAGACAAAATCAATAGAAGGGGAGCCGGGACCGCCTACCGCGGGCACGCATGTGAAATGGGTAAGAACATACAACGCAACAACAGATAACAGGGAATGGTATTTCATAGGTGGTGAAAATGTTCTGATAAGAGCAAATGTAAGCTGCCCGTTTGGTCCTGCTGGTGTTACCGCAAAGGTAACCGTAAGGAATTACACACATGAAATAGTGATAGAAGAGAACATGACCATGGAAGCAGTTGCAGGAGACGACTCATGGATGCTGTTTAACTACACATATACACTGCCAGCAGATGCAGACCTAAGAATATACATAATGTATATTACAGGGCAGGACCCTGCAGGACCCATTGGTAAATGGGAAGAGGTGTTTGAGGTAGTGGGATGATGGGTATTTATAAGTTGAATATGAAAAAAGCACTGCTACCAGGATTAGTATTTACAGCAATTCTTATCATTAGTCCTATCCTCGGTTCTGCACAATATGTTGAGGAGCAGATAACCCAAGACATGAATTCTCAGACACAACCGGCAATTTATGGGGATATAATCGTATGGGAAGATAACAGAAACGGAAACTGGGATATTTACATGTATAACCTATCTGCAAGAATAGAAAAACAGATCACAACAAATTTATCTGACCAGAAACTCCCAGATGTCTGGGGGGATATTATTGTGTGGCAGGATAATAGGAATGGTAACTGGGATATTTATGCATATAATATTTCAACAAATAATAAGACACAAATCACAACTAATTTATCAGATCAAATTAAACCAGTAGTATATGGTGATAGGGTTGTGTGGCAGGATAATAGGAATGGTAACTGGGATATTTATGCATATAATATTTCTAACAATACAGAAATGCAGCTTATAGCAATTACATATAATCAAACTCATCCTGCAATTTATGAAGATAAAATTGTTTACTGCGATGACAGAAATGATAATATAGACATTTACATGTATAGCCTTTCTACGGGAGAAGAAACACCTGTTTGTATAGAATCTCATGAACAGTGGTTCCCTGCAATCTGGGGTAATATAATTGCATGGCAGGATTATAGGAATGGCAATGCAGATATTTATTTTTACAATATTTCAAATCAAACCGAAACTCAGATAGTTGTTAGCATTGAGGATGAAAGTTATCCTGCACTCTACGAAAACATTGTTGTATTCCAGACCAGAGCACGGGATACTTGGGATATCTACATGGTTGATTTACTTACCAACGATGCAACTTATGTATGCCCTAGGAATGTGTATCAATACTACCCAGATGTTTACGAGGACAGGATTGTATGGGCGGATGAGAGAAACGGCAACATTGATATTTATATCGGTTTCATGGATTCGGATGGTGATGGTATGCCTGACTACTGGGAGGAATATTATGGGTTCGGTCCATTAAATGCAAGTGATGCAGAGCTGGATTCCGATTTTGATAATTTGACAAATATTGAAGAATACATATTCAATACAGATCCTTTAAACAATGATACCGATAGTGATGGTCTATTAGATGGGTTAGAAGTTAATATAGGCTCCAATCCTAATAATAACGATTCTGATAGTGATGGTCTATTAGATGGGGATGAATTCATTGCAGGGACAAATTTAACAAGTCCAGACAGCGACGGTGATGGATTATTGGATGGTGATAATATTACTGTAAGTTTAGACTCAACCCTTTATAATTATTTTGTAAAATATTCTATCATACATGTTTCAAGCAATGAAAATATTACATTCTTAGGTGAAAAGTATGCAGGTACAGAGCCTTTAAATCCTGATACTGATAACGACGGCATGCCTGACGGTTGGGAAGTAAAATATAATTTAAATCCCTTAGTAGATGATAGTATGAATGATATTGATAATGATAACCTCACAAATCTTCAAGAATATTTAAACAACACACACCCAAATAATGCTGATACTGACAACGATGGCTTAACAGACTGGTACGAGATAAACACATTCATTAACTATTCTAATATAGACTGGAATAATGATGGTGAATTTGATCATTACACAAACCCAAATAACCCTGACACGGATGGGGATGGTTACAACGACTCTGTCGACGCATTCCCATTAGATGCTACTGAATGGTTGGACACTGATAATGATGGAATTGGGAATAATGCTGACGAAGATGATGATAATGATGGTTACCCTGATTATATGGAAATATATTTTGGAACTGACCCACTAGATCCAAATTCTACACCAATGGATTCGGATGGTGATGGTATACCTGACGAGTGGGACGATGATATGGACGGTGACGGTGTGCCTAATATTTATGATGCATTCCCATTAGACCCAAACGAGTGGGCTGATTTTGACAATGATGGTATAGGCGACAATGCAGACGAAGATGATGATAATGATGGTTTCAACGACACAGTTGAAATTATCTGTGGTAGCAACCCACGTGGTTACTGGTCAAGACCAACAGATTTAGATACTGACAGCGACGGTATCAATAACTACGAAGAATATCTCACAGGAACAAATATGAGCAACCCTGATACTGATGGTGATGGTTTGCTTGATGGCTATAATATAACGACAGGCACAAAATCAGAGTTATTTGATTCATTAGACATCGTCTGGATATTTGATACTGCCACAGGTTTTACTTATATTGGCGAATTAAGTAAAGGCACAGATCCTTTAAACAACGATACCGATAATGATGGCATGCCTGATGGCTGGGAAGTAAAATATGGTCTAAATGCATTGATGAATGATGCAAACTACGATAATGACAATGATGGCCTTACAAACATCGAAGAATATCTAAGTAACACTAACCCTAATAATCCTGATTCTGACAATGATGGACTGAAAGATGGTTATGAGGTGAAAACATACATTAAGCACTCAACTGTGGACTGGAATAACGATGGTATTGTTGATCATTACACAGATCCAAATAATCCTGATACAGATGGTGATGGCGTAATTGATTCTGATGATTATTATCCTCTTGACCCGAGTAGATGGGAAAAGGAGGTAGAGATGGAAGAAAAAATACTATTATTTGGTCTATTGTTCATTCTTGTTGGCATAATGATAATTATAGGTGGAATAATTTTTGTTATAAAGAAAAAAAAATTGGTTGAAAAATGATGAGGAGGGGAATCTCGTAAAAGCAACGCAAAATGATGTTCAGGGATGCGAAAATGAAATTCATTTTACTACAAGATGCTTACCAACTTCTTCCGCTTTGTAAGCACAGTAATGTATTATTGCCTTAAAACCTAACCTCGCCACATCAAAATAATCAAAGGAAAAGACAATTGACAACACACAATCAAAAATTATTTATTTTTGTAATGTTCTTTAAACCGTAACTCTGCTCGTTTTACGTAATAGGTAGGTTCAACCTTTCCATTATCTCTCTTGTTTTCTTTGGTATTTCAGAAACTACCCATTGACCCCCTATCTTTAGCTTATAGACACGTGAGAAATGGG
>Ga0210051_1000773_pt1 | contig 31004 bp, 22 predicted proteins | sample CryGey092014_all_FD_185464 | JGI IMG/M metagenome (GOLD analysis project Ga0210051, IMG submission 185464) | Groundwater microbial communities from aquifer - Crystal Geyser CG23_combo_of_CG06-09_8/20/14_all (SPAdes) (version 2) | ecosystem: Environmental > Aquatic > Deep subsurface > Groundwater...
AGCAGCTTGCCTGTTATGCAGGTTTAACCCCACGGATTCGACGATCGGGAACGAGCGTCAATAGTTCATCAATCTCAAAAACGGGCAACCACAAACTACGAAAGGCGCTGTATATGCCTGCCATAGCAGCATTACGTTTTAATCCTGTGATTAAATGTTTTGCCCAAAGGCTCAAGCAAAATGGCGTCACAGGTAAGAAGATGGTGGTTGCTGTGATGCGTAAACTTATTCATATCGTGTTTGCTGTATTGAAGAGCGGCAAATCGTTTGATCGAGAATATGAGATTCGTGCTTGATTTTATAAATCAAACACGGTATCTGGTCATTTTTTTCAATTTTTTATCAACAAAATCCATTGTTGGCGTCCAAATCCTGTACAATGCGCAATCTCAAAATGCCTGCCTTGGTCTGTCATTCAGTTTATTTGGGAAAGCTTTACTGCAAATGTGGTTATTTGCATCGTAACAGGGTGGCATTTATTTTTGACGTTTACACACCAATCCTAACGTCGCGACTCATGTTTACAAAGGAAATACCATGAATACAGAGATCAAATTTGCCGATCTAGGTCTGGCCGCACCCATTTTAAAAACCCTTGAAGAAATTGGTTATGAAACCCCCTCGCCAATTCAAGAAAAAGCCATTCCCGTTTTACTGGCAGGTGGCGATATTCTCGGCACAGCACAAACGGGTACCGGTAAAACGGCTGCTTTCGCTTTACCCATTCTATCCAAAATTGACATCCGCCAAAAAGACCCACAAGTGCTGGTTTTGGCGCCCACCAGAGAGCTGGCGATTCAGGTCGCAGAAGCCTTTCAAACTTTCTCTCGCGGCATTAAAGGACTACACGTCTTACCCGTGTATGGTGGCTCTGAATATGGCACCCAAATTCGGGCGCTAAAACGCGGTGTTCATGTCGTGGTGGGAACACCGGGGCGGGTAATGGATCACATCAAAAAAGGCACCTTAAAGCTCGACACCCTTACCTGCATGGTATTGGATGAAGCGGATGAAATGCTGCGTATGGGCTTTATTGATGATGTAGAGTGGATACTCAAACACACCCCTAAAACCCGTCAAATTGCTTTATTTTCGGCAACCATGCCGAAGGAAGTACACCGTATTGCCAACACCTATTTACAAAACCCAACCGAAGTGATTATTAAACAAAAGGCCGCCACCGCGTCTTTGATTGATCAAAAATATTGGTTGGTCAGCGGCCTCCACAAACTGGATGCACTCACTCGAATTTTGGAAGCAGAAGAATTTGACGGCATTATTATTTTTGTTCGCACCAAAACGGCCACCGTTGAACTCGCTGAAAAGCTCGAAGCCAGAGGCTATGCCGCCGCCGCATTAAATGGTGACATTGCGCAAAATCAACGTGAACGCATTGTGGATCATTTGAAAAAGGGCAAACTGGATATTTTAATCGCCACGGATGTCGTAGCACGCGGACTCGATGTAGACCGAATCAGTCATGTCATCAACTATGATATCCCCTATGACAATGAATCCTATGTCCACCGCATTGGACGGACAGGACGAGCAGGGCGCAGTGGTACCGCCATTCTATTTGTCGCCCCTAGAGAACGTCGTTTATTGCGTTCAATAGAAGCCACAACCAAAAAAACCATTCCACAAATGGAATTACCGACTGCACAAGAAATCAATAGCACCCGTATCACTCGCTTTAAAGACAAAATTGTTGATGCGGCACAAGGGTCTAACCTGGATTTCTTCCAAAAAATGGTCGAGGCCATTGAATCTGAAAACAATATTCCTGCTATTGAAATTGCCGCAGGCCTGGCTAAATTATTGCAAGGTGACGTGCCCTTCTTCTTGGATGAAAAACCCATCAAGCAAAAAGCCTTTGACGATCGCGATCAAGGGGATTCAAGAGGCCGAGGTCGTGATCGTGCCCCTCGAAATAAAGGGGAACGCATTGAAAGAGGCGGGGCACGTAGCCGTCGCCAAACCCCGCCGAATGAAGGCATGACACGATTCCGTATTGAGGTGGGTCGTGAACACGGTGTTAAACCCGGCAATATTATTGGCTGTATCGCCAACGAGGCCGGGCTGGATGGCGAATTTATTCAAAAGCTCAATATTGAAGACAATTTCAGTACCATCGACCTACCGGCGGATATGCCCAAAGCGGTTATCAACGAATTAAAAAGCGCTTGGGTTTGCGGTCAACAACTCAAAATCAACCCGGCAAAAGAAGTCACTCAGGTGGCCAAACGCCGTTTAAAACCTCGTAGTAAAAAATAACCCTGTCCCGTCAAGCGACAAGGCACACTTTATACCCCCCTGCCAAACGCCCTTATGTTACTCAATAAGGGCTTTACTTCTCCCCGCACCACAATATCCGAACGGTAACCTTGAAACCAAACAGGATTGCTGTTTGGTTTATATATCCATAAAAAATGGTAATTGAACAATTTCTTGTTAAGGTCATATAGCCTTGTTAATATCTTTATTCAAAATCTTAACCATTTCACTTTTTCCATTTGAGAGGTAATTTATGAAAATCCAAACACGGTTACTCATGTTGATCAGTTTTTTATTGGCGTTTGCCATTATTGCCGTCATAACGGGTTTATCGATGATGAAAAGCAACAATGCCAATTTAACAAGTCTCTACAATGACCGAATCGTGCCACTTGAAGACCTTAAAAATATTGCCGATGCGTATGCGGTCAATATCGTAGACACCAACCACCAATTGCGCAATGGCAACCTAACCTGGCAGCAGGCCAAAGACAATATTCAAAGTGCACAATCAGATATTAAACGGCTATGGACAGGCTATCTGAACACCCAGCTGACACAAGAAGAAGCCAAACTTGCCGACAAAGCTCAATCGTTAATGACGATTGCCGATCAAAAGTCTCAACAGCTTTTAGCCATGATTGCCAACAAAGATCATCCCGGCATCACCCAATTCAGTATCCATGACCTCTACCCTGCTATTGACCCCATTTCGGGCGTCATTGCGGAACTGATTAACTTGCAATTACGAGAAGCCAAAAAAATTAATAACACCTCTCAGCAAACCTATGAAACCCTGTTATGGATCTCAATTCCTTTATCAATTCTTTTTTTTGTTTTCGCTATTCTGCTGTCTCGAAGCACATTAATTGCAATCACTCGCCCACTCAATAACCTGGTGGCCACTGCTCAAAAAGTTCAAACCACCGGCGACCTGTCTTTACGCGCAAGAGTAACGCGCCAGGATGAAATGGGTCAAGTTTCTGCCGCATTTAACCACCTTTTGGAAGCGGTCAGTGCCGGCATTAAAGATGCCAACCGGGTTGTGTCAGCCATTGCGCAAAATAATTTTAGTGAACGTGTGACCAGTGATTATCAGGGGGATTTAAATACTTTAAAACAAGGCATTAATCACTCAGCAGAAAGCGTTGCCTTTATGATGGCAGAATTAGAAAAAGTCATGTCATCTCTCGCAAACGGACAGTTTGATACCAAGATGTCACCGGAGGTGCCCGCCGCTTTCCGTAATCAAGTCGAGTCAGCGCTAGCATCGATAAATGATGTTGTGCTAGACATCAATGAAGTCATGAAAAAAATGACTGAAGGCCAGTTCGATGCCCGTGTAACCAGTGCCGTATCAGGTCAGATGGATAGCTTAAAACAAAATATCAACCAATCCATGGACGCTTTGGAACAGGCCATCGAAGAAACGGTCTTTAATATTGAAGCCATTGCTTCTGGTGACTTAACCCATAGCATCACCAATGAATATCACGGTCAATTATTACGATTGAAAAACTCAATTAACCAGTCAACCCAAAAACTCAGTGAGGTGGTCACTAAAGCACTGAATGCTACCTCGGTGGTCAACGGGGCTGCGGAAGAGGTCTCCCAAGGGTCAATGAATTTAAGCCAACGTGTTCAGGAAAACGCGGCGGCAGCGGAACAAACCTCTGCCACCATGGAAGAGATGAGTTCGGCGGTCACCAATAATACCGAACATGCCAAAGAAGCAACTTTTGTAGCGCATGAGGTTCAGCAGAAATCGAATGAGGGTGTCCAAGTGATGCAAAAAACCATTGAAGCCATGAACGCTATTCAAGAGTCCAGTCATAAGATTTCTGATATTGTGACGCTGATTGATGGCATTGCCTTCCAGACCAACCTATTAGCATTAAATGCAGCGGTGGAAGCAGCCAGAGCGGGTGACCATGGTCGTGGTTTTGCCGTGGTGGCAGGTGAAGTTCGCTCGCTGGCTCAAAAAGCAGCCGATGCCGCAAAAGATATTACCAACCTCATTAATGAAAGCGTCACTCGAATTGATGATGGCACCAAATTAGCGACTGCTTCAGGTGAAATGTTAACCACCATTAGTGCATCCGTCGATAATGTCACTAATATGATTGAGCAGATTGCCGAAGCCTCTGCTCAACAAATGGCGGGAATTCAACAGGCCAATACTGCGATTACCCAAATAGACCAAGTAACACAACAAAATGCCGCCTTGGTAGAAGAAACCTCAGCTGCTGCAGAAAGCTTGAGTGAACAAGCTGATATTTTACAAAAAGACATGAGCTTTTTTACCGTCAGAACCCATACTCAATCAACCCCTGCCCTGTCTGCACCCAAAACGGCAAGCAAACCCATACAACAGGAGAAAACGGCTAATCCACCCGCACCGAAACCAACAATGCAAACAAATGAAGAGTGGAGTGACTTTTAAGGTTGGTTAGATTGAATCAACACTCAATATAAAATCAATATAAAAAAAGGGCTGAAAAGCCCTTTTTTAATGATTGCGGTAGATTTATAGACCGGAAATATAAGCGGCCAAATCCGCAATATCCGCATCCGATAATCCGGCTGCCAATGGTTTCATCATTGAAGACATAGGCCCAATGTCACCACCACTCCGGTAGGTTTGTAACTTTTCAGCCAAGGCATCAGCTGATTGCCCTGCCAACTTAGGCCCAACACTGCCTTGAGCAGTCGCCCCGTGACAACCAATGCACTGCGCATACAAAGTTTGGCCATTTTGAGCATTGCCGGCATAAGCTTGAGAAGCCATTAAGGCACTTGAGAATAAAGCGGTTAAAATAATTTTTTTCATGTCTGTTCTCCTAATTAAACATCAGTAATTGATTATATACTAATAAATATTTTCGTCTATTAAAATTTACTAAAAATGCCCAGGCCTGGCGGTTTTTAAGCCTTTTTCAATGGTTCTGTTATGATTATAGTGGGTTTTCCGGTAAAGAATCCTTGCACACAATCAACTTTTAACGCTTTTAATTTTAAAAATTGCGACTGGCTTTCCACTCTCTCTGCAACTACGCTGATATTACGTTGATGTGCAAAGCCCACCAGCGTACTAATAATCACTTCTGCATCACTTGCCGTATCGTCCTGTTCTGTCTCCAATAAATGCGCTATCAAGCGCCCCTCTATTTTAATGCAATTCGGCTGTAATTTTAAAAGGGCTTCAAAATCCATCACCCCTTTCTCGACATCGTCAATGGCTATTTGAACGCCTAACCTTTTGACTGATTGAACGAACTGAATGGCGGCATCTAGATTTTTATAGGCTTCTTGCTCAGTAAACTCAAGCGTCAATCGATCTGCACAATAATAGTTCTGACATAACTGCTGAAGATGGTTAAAGGTCTGTTCGTTCACCATATCTTCAGCACAGATATTGATGCTGAAGGCTTCTGCTCGATCATGAAATGCTTCAAAAGCCAAACGCATCACGCATTGGCTTAACTGATCATACAGTCGGCTCTTCTTTGCCACTTCCAGAAAATAAGCCGGCTCAACCATGGCGCCGTCCTTATCAAGCCGAACCAAACACTCAAACCCCCTATTGGCTTGATTTTGCAGATCATAGATCGGTTGATATACCAGCAGAATGCCATCATCCGCCAATGCCTGCTTCAGGGTTTGAATCCAAATCATATTTTCCTTATATCGATGACTGAACAAATAGGTTTCGTTTTGTGTGACCACCGGGCGATGGGTCTTTTTCGCAACTTTTAATGCCATGTCCGCTGCGGTGAGTGCCGTATCCAAACCTTCTGCAATCCCTGCTTTAACGGTTATATAAAGGGTTTGTCCCGCGACATCAAACGGCACTTCAGAGAGCGCATTCACCCATTGTCCAATCTTCGCTTCAAACTTATCCATTGGATGGTTCATTGATGTCGCCAAGGCAAACTCATCACCATGCATCCGATAAATCCGTAAAGCGGGGTCTTTAATCTTGGCTAAATATTGCCCGACTTGTCGAATGAGTTCATTGCCCACCACCAAACCAAAAAAGTCATTAATCTCTTTAGAATCATCGATATTTAATAGCGCAATTTTTTCAATTTTCCGCGCCTCTATATCTTGAACCAACTGATAGCGAGTCTTAAAGCCTGTCAAATCATCCACGGTTTGGTAGTGTGTTAACCTATCTTGTTGCTCAATCGCATCGGTAATATCTTGTCGTGCTGCCAAATATTCAACCACTTCTCCCGCTTCATTTTTAATGGGTAAGATCGCAATTTTAATCATAAATAGGTCGCCATTTTTTTTACGGTTTTGCAATTGACCTGTCCACAAGTCTCCAGACTGGATGGTTTTCCATAACGTTTCATAGGCGGATGGGTTGGTATAGCCGCCTTTGAAGATCGAGTGCGGCTGACCCAATAATTCCTCTCGACGATAACCCGTTGATTCCAGTAATCGATCATTGACTTCGGTAATATTGCCATCCAAATCCGACTTTGAAACCAAACTGGTTTTATCGAGTAATTGTGAATACTGAGATACTTGTAAAAGTTGCTGACGTAAGCTTTGCAGTTGAGTTTCTAATTCTCTGTGCGTGTCTAACTGAGCGTCAATCTTGTTTTTTAGCAGTTCATAAAAGTACCAACTCAAACTGACTAAAGCCACCATACGCAGTATATGCCACCCCCACCAAGAAAAGTCCCAAAGGCTTGAAATCGCGAAGGATAATTCTGAAGCCACCATTAAAAAGCCAAACCCGGCCATCATTAAGTATGCCGTTGCATGATGTCTAAAATACTGAACTATAAAATAAATACTCGACACCACAAACATCGTTCCGGCCAAGACATTCATCATAATTGCAACCAAGGTGAACTCCCCTTGGTTATCGGTCATATCAGGAAGAAGATGATTAAACTGGATCGACAATAAGGCAAATACTGCCACAAAAAGACTCACCATACGCTTACTAGGCGGTGATGTTGACCAACGCGTCTTTTGTACGACAACCCCCATCAGCAGGATTAAACTGGCAAAAAAACTAGATATTGAATGAAACCAAACAAATAAGGTTTCAACATTCATCGCAGCATGAACAATATCCAAGATCGCCAACGCTAAAAACGCCTGTGCCACCCACTTAAATACGGGGGGGAGTTGACGATATCGAACCGCATCAGCGAGTATAATCGCTATAACAAGTGCCAAAACCGCACCGACCACTTCCACTAAAGAATGCAGTGAAAACTGAATCCACCGGCCTTCAATAAATACATAACCAAAATAATTAAATACCAAAGGCACCCATAGAGTGACAAAGATCATAATAAAAACCGTTCTATATTGGGTCAACATGGGCATCTCCAGACAGGTCAGAAAATAAAACAACCTGATTTCGTCCTGATTCTTTGGCATGATAAAGCGCTATATCGGCTTGCTGATACAACAGATCAATACTGGCAAGCGATTGTAGTTTGCCTAAAGTGATACCAACCGAAATCGATAGATATGGACTGGCAGCGTTTTTGGGGTGTTCAATAGCTAAGTCTAAAATGCTTTGCCTTAGCTGTTCTGCAAATACTTTTAAGTCTGTTTCAGACGGTTTCACAACAAAGGCTGCGAATTCTTCGCCGCCTAAACGAAAGAAAGGATGCGTCGTTTGCTCACTTAGATTCAAACAGCACTGACCAATCTGTTTTAAAGCATCATCACCCGCGATATGGCCACAGGTATCGTTATATTGTTTAAAGAAATCAACATCAAATAACACAAAACCGAGCAGGTCAATCCGGTTATCGGGTGTGATATCCTTTAATAAGGTTTGCGACTGCTCATTATATTGATGGCGGTTATATAACCCTGTTAACGCATCGGTAATGGCTAAGCGGGTAATTTTTTCTTCATTGGTGCGATCAAGCCAAAAGGTTTGGACTTGGTGAATTTCATTTTTATCGTCCCAAATAGGGGTCACTGTCACTTCAAAATAGCGGCTATGCTGGTTTAAATCCTGCCATTCTAGCCGTTCAACAACGGTTTCCCCCTGATCGAATACCTGTTGAATCACCCGTCTGAATTGACGCCAGTGACCTTCTGCTTGACAGTGATTTGGATCGGAACAGCCACAATTCAGTAGTTGCGCTAAAGATTTTTCTTGTACCGAAGCCCTTGAAAAACCGAATAATTCTAACCAGGCCTGGCTAAATTCAGACAAAAAACCCGCTTCATCAATCGTTAAACTGGCAATAAACTGATCCTGAATATCATAGGATTGTTGTAATTGTCGTACGGCCTTTTGCTGTAATTGGCTGGTTTGCTGCAATTTGTTTTCAATGATTTTTTGATCTGTCACATCAACACCCATACTACAAATCCCATAAATACCGGATTCCGGGGTTTCGAGCAAAAAACGTAATACGATAAAATCGCGCCCGTAATAGGACTCCTCAAATTGTTTGGGCTCACGATCAGAAAGCACCAGACTATCGTGATGCCGAATTGTTTGGGCAGTGGTGGCCGGAAAAACATCCAAATCATCTAATCCCTCTAAACTCGAAGCCGACTGACCCAATAAATCTGCCGCCTGTCGATTCACCATGGTATAGCGCCCGTGCAAATCTTTATTCATAATCATCATAGGCGCATAATGCAAAATATAGCGCATCTCATTTTGAGCGGTTGCCAACTTCCGGGTCTTTTGCGCGACTTTCTCAGCCAATTGTTCTGAATAGGCTTTTATCTCTGAGCGCTGCTTATCCAATAAGGCATTTTGTTCGGCCTGTTGCCGCAAGGTTTTAGCTAATTGATGTGACATATCATTAAACACCCGACCCAGCTGAGCAAATTCATTTTGACCCTTTATCAACACTTCAGGTGGGTTAGCTGTCGATAATTGGTCGGGGTTTAGGGTTTTATACATCGAAAATCGTTTCATACCCGCCATTAATCGATCAATCGGTTGATAAAGATAGCCATAAAACAACAAGGATAAAATGGTGACAAAAATCAGCGTTAACACTATCACCATCACAAATAAAAAATTTTGTTGTTCCAATGCTTGATAGACTTGTGCTAAGGGTTTTTGGTACACCAGCCCCCAACCCAATTCAGGCAAATAAGACCAGGCTGCAAATACCTCATCCCCTTCAATACTAACCGCTCGACCAGCACCCGATTCAGAATGCATGGCACGCAAAATTGGTTGTCCCGAATAGGGCTGTGCTGGCAGCATCACTAATTGCCGCGCGTTTGGGCTTTTAACAGAACCTATGATATCGACATATTCTCGACCATGAAAAGCACATCCCCAAAACTTTCCGGGCGATGTCTGCGTTAAATCCTGTCTAAAAATGGTCTCTAAGTCATTCGTTTCAAGCTGGCCTGCGAAATATCCGATTAACCGACCTTGGTAAATGACGGGCGTCACCAAAAATAAACCCAATCGATCTGAAGGCGGATAATAGTCGATGGATGAAATTTGAATGTCCAACAAATAGCGAGACATTTCCCAAGCCTTCCCTAAAGGGGTATCCCGCCAAGGCAGTTGCGTTAAATCCTCCCCCAAATCGGCTTCCTTTTCGAGCGTATAAAAAATCTTTCCTGAAGGTGAAATGAAAAATAAATCATAAAAACCGCTGGATGATTTCAAAAAATGAAGGTAGTCCTGCTGTTGAGGATTCAATTGCATTACCACCTGCTGATGACTGGCGGTTTGTTGCCAAATCGTTAAAGATTCTGAAAAAGCCTTTATTAAGCTAGGATTCTGGGTATGCGCCAACATCGCCGCTTTCTTAATTTGCGACCACTGTTTAAGACGATCCATACGATATTGCAATTCCATTGTTAATTGCGATTTGGTTTCCGCTTCTAAAATGGATACGTTTTGCAAATAACTTAACCCTGACACCAATAATAGCGGCACCACTGCAACCACCAAGAACCATACCCCCAATAACAACACCAGATGACGCCGAAAGAGCTGAATCATAAAATGGGCACCTTTGCGCCAACTTTCGATCCAGTTTTTCAATGGATTAGTCATCATCGCCTCGACGACGGTTTAATGCTCCCATCAAATCATAATAGGGCTTGGGCGGAATTAAGGGACTTTGCCACACCAATGATGAATTGCCACTTTGGTCGTAATAGCCAATATAAGCGGATTTCCAAGTATGCAAGTTTTTTGCATCAACAAAAACCTTACCTGAAGGGCCAAAATAGCCCACTTTGGCAATCTGTTGCAGCATTTTTTGAGGATCAACCGATTGGGCTCTTTCTACCGCCATTTTCCACAAATAGACATTATTATAAGCATTCACCATTGGCGAATTGACTGTTTGATCAACCCCATAACGCGCCTGATAACGGCTAATAAACGCCTTATTTTCAGGTAATTCTATAGAGGGATGATACCCCCAACTACTATAATGGCCCGCAAAAGAAATGCCTTGTTCTCGCCAATAATATTGCATTTCTAAATCGGATAAACTAAAGGACATAACGGGAACAAAATTTTCAGAATCCACTGATTGCAATGCATTCAATGCGGCAAAAAACCTTGCATTGGCCTGGCCATTTAAGGTATTGAGGATCACATCCGGCTTTAAAGCCAATAAAGGCTTTAAATCAGGCGATTGTTCATAATCTAATGGAAAATAGACTTCTGCTAACACCGTCATACCCAGTAATTGAGCAATTGAGCGAATGAGATGATTGACTGAGCGCGGATAATGATAGTCCGACCCCACCAAAACCAGCCTTTGACCAAGATGTTGATCCAGCCAGCTAAGGGTTGGGATGACTTGCTGATTGGGCACTTCCGCAGAATAGACAATATTTGGCGAACTTTCAAAGCCCTCATATTGCACGGGATAGAACAAAACATGATGATATTTTTCAATAATAGGCAAAACGGCTTGACGTGAAGAGGACATCCAGCATCCAAAAATACTGGACACATGATGTTGAGTAATGAGCCATTCGGCTTGTTCAGCAAAACGCTGTGGAAGCGATTCACCATCAGCAACAACTGCTTCCAAGGGACGATTTAACACGCCCCCATTCGCATTAATTTCATCAATCGCCATTTGCGTTGCTTGTATTACGGATCGCTCGCTAATCGCCATGGGACCCGTCTGACTATGCAAAATGCCCACTTTTATTGGGGGATTTTGTACACCTAAAACTGCACCCCACATTGTTAATAACAACAAGACTAACCCAAAAAACTTTTGGATATTTGGTGATACAGCAATAACCATAACGCCCCCTAAAACTGATGGGTGTTATGAGGCCTAACTTAGGTCTCTATAAATTTCGAGCCTTTAAAAACGCCAATTCAGAAAGGTTTGTCCATTGACTGACTTGCGCTTTAAACGCTCGCTGAGAAGCCCACACTTTACTGGCTAAGGAATCTTTGGCCGCTTCTTCTTCAACGACTTCTTCAGAAAGATCTTTTAACCTTTTTAACACTATATCAGGGAAATGTCGCAATTGCACCTGATGTTTTTCAACTAAGGTTTGTAATGCCTGTTGATTTTTTGCAGTATATTCTGCCAACATTTCCAAATTCGCGACCTTCATTGCATTGCGAACAATGCTTTGTAAATCAGCCGGTAATGCCTTAAAAGCTTTCTCATTAATCATACATTCCATGGTCGTGCCGGGTTCATGCCAGCCCGGCGTGTAATAATATTTGGCAACCTTATGAAACCCAAAGGCCAAATCATTATAAGGGCCAACCCATTCGGTGGCATCCAACGCGCCTGATTGCATCGAAGGAAACAACTCGCCACCCGGTAAGGTCACCGGCACGCCACCAGCGCGTTTCAATACCTCTCCGCCCAGTCCCGGGATACGCATTTTCAACCCTTTTAAATCTTCAAGACTGTTAATTTCTTTATTAAACCATCCGCCCATTTGTGTCCCTGAATTCCCAGCCGGGTTTGGAATCAATCCAAAAGGCTTATAGGCTTCTTCCCAAAGCGCCATACCGCCACCCGAATAAAGCCAACCATTCATTTCATCCGGTGTCAGACCAAAGGGGACTGCCGAGAAAAATACGGCTGATGGAATTTTACCTTTCCAATAATAAGCGCCCGCATGACCTAACTGGGCATTGCCACGAGACACCGCATCAAACACTTCAAAAGCGCCGACCAGCTCTCCAGCGCCAAACACTTTAACCTCAATTCGCCCACCGGACATTTCATTAATCAAGTCCGCAACCCGATTTGCGCCAGTCCCCAGGCCTGGGAAGTTTTTAGGCCAAGTGGTGACCATTTTCCAATGGACGGTTTCAAATGGTTTTGAAGGACTACTCTTAGTTGTCTTTGGATCTGGCTCTTTTTGTCCACAAGCGGTCATCGCTGTTACCGCTGTCGCACCAGCAACAGCACCTATAAAATCTCTTCTATTCATGCTTTTCTCTTTTTCTATGTAAATTGACATAAGATATCTTCGATTCACCATAATATCAAATTCAATCTAAAGGCTCCCAATAATTGGGCACCTCTAATACCCCCTGCTCACTTGAAAAAACCTATTTTATCCCCAGTAATTGACTAATATAGCGCTTTAGCAAAAAGGGACTGCAATGGAATATAAAGATTATTACCAAATTTTAGGGGTTGATCGATCAGCGTCTGAAGCCGATATCAAAAAGGCCTATCGAAAATTGGCTGGCAAATATCACCCGGACAAACCTTCTGGAGATGAAAGCAAATTTAAAGAAGTCAACGAAGCCTACGAAGTGCTTGGCGACAAGGAAAAACGTCAACTGTTTGACCAACTCGGCCCCAACTATCACAATGGCCAAAACTTCCAACCACCACCAGGATTTGATGATATTTTTGGAGGTCATGGCCAGGCTGGATTCGAAGGGGGACAAGCGGGTGACTTTAGCGACTTCTTCTCTTCGCTGTTTGGCGGTGGCGGCTTTGGACAAGCTCAAGGAGGATTTGGCGGCTTTCAGCAATCGCAAGCACAAAAAGGCAACGATCAAATCGTTAAGGTTTTAATTTCGCTTGAAGAAGCGGTGCAAGGTGCGCAAAAATCACTCACCATCCAAATGCCCAGCACCAATCAATTTGGACAGATGTCACACCGCCCCAAACAACTCAAGGTAAAGATTCCCGCTGGCGTAAAACAAGGTTCGCGCATTCGCTTGGCGGGTCAAGGTTCACCTGGGTTTGGTGGCGGCTCCAATGGCGATTTACTGCTAGAAGTGGACTTGCAAAATCACCCGCTCTATAAAGTCGATGACGAGGATGTGATTTTAAACCTCCCGCTCACGCCTTGGGAAGCAGCATTGGGAACCAAGGTTGAAATCCCAACTTTGAAAGGCAAAGTCAATATGGCGATTCCGGCAAGCACTCAATCTGGCAGTAAATTACGCATTAAAGGTCGAGGCCTAGGCAAAGGCGACAAAGCGGGCGATCAATATATCGTGGTGCAAATTCACACGCCGCCCGCAACCACCGACCAAGCCAAAGCCTTCTACAAAAAAATGGCCGAAGAAATGCCATTTAATCCCAGATCACATTTCTAAGACAACCTTAGCCCCTAAAAACCGCCAGGCCTGGCGGTTTTTGGACTTAAGCGAATAGCTTTCGTGCATGAGTATCTTAAGTGTCTTTTTGTGTTACTTTGTCTATAAAATTATTGAGATAGGCTTTATTTTCCGATTCTGTATGGATGGCTGCGTATAGATTTGCCCATAAGCCTTGAACACCAATGCGTATCCTTGGCAAATGTTGAAAATCCGCTAGGGTTTCCAGCAGCCATCTAGGTAACACACAAACCCCTTTATTGCCTTCCACCAGTTGTAACATCATTAGCGTCATTTCCGAGTGCCGTTCAGCGGCGGGTTGAATGCCTGCGGGATTGAGAAAGCGTTTAAAAATAGCCAGTTTTTCTCTGGGCACCGGGTAGTGAATCAAGGTTTGCTGACCAAAATCCTCCGCACTGACCCAAGATAATTCTGCTAGCGCATGCCCCATAGCAACCACCAATACCAACTCATAACTGAATAACTCTTTATACACCAACTCCGGCATCGCAACAGGATCAGAGGTCACGACCAAATCCAGTTTTTGGTGTTTCAAGTTTTCTAAAGCCGAATGACTGGCCGAATTGGCTAGACTGTTAATAATGTCTAAATCCACTCCCGGCCATTGTTGTTGGTAGCTCCGCATTATCGGCAGCAACCACTCAAAACAGGTATGGCATTCCACGCCGATGAATAATCGTCCTTGTTCGCCTTTTTCGAGGCTTTTTAAGGTGGTTTCTACTTGATCCAGTTTTGGCAAAACATCTTGTGCGGCTTTTAATAAAATTTTGCCCGCCTCTGTCCAAACCAATGGCGAACTTTTGCGTTCAAATAATTTTAGATTTAGGCGCTGTTCTAATTGTTTGATTTGATGGGAAAGTGCCGACTGAGTCATAAACAGCGATGCAGCGGCTTTATTGACAGTGCCTTGCTGCTGTATGGCTTGTAAAGTTTTTAGATGTTTGACTGATATCATTATGAATTTATTTCATATTATATTGAATATTATTCGTTTGTTTTCATGTTTAATCCATTCTATCATCCTTGCTTGTAATGTAAACACTAATCAAATTCAAAGGGAACGACCATGACAGTCCACAACTTAGGCTATCCGCGTATCGGCGATAAACGGGAATTGAAATTCGCATTGGAAACTTACTGGAAAGGCGAGCAAACCGAGGCCGACTTGGCGGCTGTGGCAAAAGACATTCGTCGTCGCAACTGGCAAACCCAGCTAGATTGCGGTGTGGAATTATTGCCTGCCAACGACTTCGCCTATTACGATCAATTTTTAAACATGAGCACTTTGCTGGGGGTGATTCCAAAGCGTTTTCGACAAGAACAATACGATTTGGACGTAGCCTTTCGCATGGCGCGTGGCCGAGCGCCGTCTGACGATGCGGCCGCTTGCTGCGCAGGGCATGGCGGCCACGAACATTCCGATTCGGTTTCTAAAGCAGATTACGCCGGAGCGATGAAAAAATGGTTCGACACCAATTACCACTATATTGTGCCTGAGTTGGAAGATGATACCGCTTTTGCCATTAGCGATACGCGTTTGTTTGACGAAGTGGCGGAAGCCATTAAAGTGGCAGGCCTGGCGAAAAATGTTAAACCGGTATTGGTTGGACCGGTCACTTATTTATACCTGGCCGAAAACAAAGGCACCGCCATTCCCAAACTGAGCCGTTTGCCGGAATTGTTGGCAGTGTATGAGCAAATCCTAAAACGCCTCGCCGACCAAGGCATTGAATGGGTGCAAATTGACGAGCCGATTTTGGTTTTGGAACTGAGCGAAGAATGGCAACACGCCTTTCAACAAGCTTATGATGCCTTGAGCCAATCGTCGCTCAAACTCTTGTTGGCTAGCTACTTTGAAACACTGGGCGATAACCTCTCGCTGGCGTGTAACTTGGCTATTGCCGGGTTGCATTATGATGGTCTGCGCGGTGCGAAACAGTTGAACGAGGTGGTGGCGCAGTACCCGGCCGAGAAAGTGTTGTCGATCGGTTTGGTGGACGGGCGCAATATCTGGAAAACCGATATCACCGATGCCATGGCACACCTTCAAGACGCCAAAGCCAAATTTGGCGACAACCTGTGGGTGGCGCCAAGCTGTTCGTTACTGCACGTGCCGGTGAATCTGGAGGGGGAAGAAAAGCTTAATCCGGAATTGAAAAACTACATGGCTTTCGCCAAACAAAAACTGGCGGAAATCAAACTGCTGGCGGACGCTTTAAGCGGAAAAACAGATGAAAAAACTTTAGCGGCCTTAGCCGATAATGCCCAAGCGATTAGCGACAAAAAACAATCCAAACTGGTTCACGATACCCAAGTGCAAGCGCGATTTGCCAAGCTGGATCAAGTTGCTTTGGATCGCGCCGCCCCTTATGCCGAGCGTGCCGAGGTGCAGAAGCCTAAGTTCGATTTGCCCTTGTTTCCAACCACCACGATCGGTTCTTTCCCGCAGACGCACTCTATTCGTCAGACTCGACTTAAATTCAAAAAAGGCGACATTTCTGAGGCGCAATACGTTGACGCCATGCAGGCGGAAATCCGTGATGTGTGTCAGCGCCAGGAACGGTTCGGCATGGATGTGTTTGTGCACGGCGAACCCGAACGCAACGACATGGTTGAATATTTCGGGGAGCAGTTGGACGGTTTCACCTTTACCCAATTTGGTTGGGTGCAATCCTACGGGTCACGTTGCGTGAAACCGCCGATTATTTTTGGGGATGTCTCGCGTCCGAAACCGATGACGGTGTTCTGGTCGCAATACGCACAAAGCCAAACCGACAAAACGATGAAAGGAATGCTTACCGGTGCCGTCACCATGCTGCAATGGTCGTTTGTGCGCAATGATCAAACCCGAGAAGCCACTTGTAACCAAATTGCCTTAGCCTTACGCGATGAAGTATTGGATTTGGAAAAAGCCGGCATTGAGATGATTCAAATTGATGAAGCCGCAATGCGAGAAGGCTTGCCCTTAAAAAAAGCCGATTGGAACGATTATTTGCGCTGGGCGGTCAACAGCTTCAGGCTCTCCACGTCTGGGGTAAAAAACACTACACAAATCCACACCCATATGTGTTATTCCGAGTTCAATGACATTATCGACGCTGTGGCCAAAATGGACGCCGATGTGATTACCATCGAAACCTCAAAATCGCAGATGAAGTTGCTGGATGCGTTTGTCGATTTCCAATACCCAAACGAAATCGGTCCGGGCGTGTACGACATTCATTCGCCAAATATTCCCACCGTGGAACAGATGGTGGATTTGATTCAGAAAGCGGCAGCAAACATCGCTCCCGAACGCCTTTGGGTGAACCCGGATTGCGGATTGAAAACGCGAGGATGGGCAGAAACCGAACCGGCATTAACCCACATGGTGGAAGCCGCTAAACTGCTCAGAAAGCAATTTTCGGCAAAATCAAACCCGCTTTAAACAGCAAGCCGACAAGGCGTACTAACCGTTGTTTAATCCAAAAAAAACCGCCAGGCCAGGCGGTTTTTTTACGTCACAGAATTCACTGTGTTGATGAAATGGATGTATTTCACTGTGAATGACACTACCGAATTGCGAAAACACCAATACCGCAGACAGAAGCCAATATTGCCAGGCAGGCGCCAAGTTTCGCTTAAGCTTAAAAGGGATCGATATCATAATCGGTAGGGTTGGCACTTTGATTAAAAAAGTTAATCCATTATTTTACGTTGGCTTGTCTGATTAAACAAGCCTACAAAAACTTTGAAAAAATGAACACCTTTTAATAAAAAGTCAGTGCTTTGTAGCAAATTGGCTATATATTTTTTATAAAAAAAAGCACAAAATGTGGGGATGAAAAGTATTTATGACACCCGTCGGTATAATGCACAACTCTTGAGTCAGTATTGTGGCAGTATGGCAGCATTTTCTGAGCGCATTGGCCGTGCGCAAACCCAAGTGAGCCGATTAATTGGCAAAAACCCAACCCGTAATATTGGCGACAAATTAGCACGTCATTTAGAAAGTTGTTTTTGTCTGCCCGCTTATTGGCTAGATCGCCAACATCATCACGATTTAGATAGCATTGACGCCAGTTTGCAGAACTTTTTGCTCAATCAAAATAAGTTTCAAGAGCTCCATGCTTTTATGGAAACCATCCGAGAGGCCATTGATGCCGGTGAAATAGATGAAGTGATTTTTACCCAACTTGAAGAAATCGCCAAAAAGCTCAAAAATTCTTAACCACGCCCTCGATTTAGCCCGCTTCAACCTTTGAGCGTAAAATTTCATCTTTCTGCCATTTAGAAACCTGCGATTTTGGTTTATGATGAACCTATTTGACTCAAAGGACTATTTATTATGGCACGCTCTGAACTGGCTGGTAAACTAGCACCCACCTCCCTGCTGGAAAACATCCCCAAATTAATGACCGACTATTACAACCTGATTCCCGATGCAAGCAATCCGGATCAAGCGGTCAGTTTTGGGACTTCTGGACACCGAGGCTGCGCTAGCAATACCGCTTTTAACGAAAATCACATCGCCGCAATTGCTCAAGCCATCGTTGAATATCGTGATCAGCAAGGCATCAATGGTCCTATCTTCATCGGCATGGATACCCATGCCTTATCAGAAGCAGCACACGCAACTGCCATAGAAGTGTTTGCGGGTAACAGCCTGAATGTCATTATTCAAGGCAATGGTCGTTACACGCCGACCCCTGTTGTTTCTCATGCAATTTTGACTTACAACCAAAACCGTACACAAGATTTAGCCGATGGTGTCATTATCACCCCTTCCCACAATCCGCCACAAGATGGCGGTTTTAAATACAATCCACCCAACGGGGGGCCTGCGGATTCTGATGCCACGTCTGTTATCCAAGATCGCGCCAATGATATCTTGATCAATGACATGGGCGCCATTAACCGGTTGCCACTGGCTGATGCGTTAGCGTCAGAATTTTTGTCTGCCCGGGATTTAGTCATGCCCTACGTCAAAGACTTGGAAAATGTCGTCGATATGCAAGCCATTAAAGCGGCTGGGCTAAAACTGGCCATTGACCCTATGGGCGGCGCTGCCGTCGATTACTGGCAACCCATTGCCGATTACTATGGTTTAAATTTAGAGGTGATCAACCCGGAAGTCGATGCGACTTTCCGTTTTATGCACGTGGATAAAGATGGCAAAATCCGTATGGATTGTTCCTCGCCTTATGCGATGGCCGGGCTGATTTCCCTGAAAGATCACTATGACCTGGCTTTTGGCAATGACCCGGATGTTGATCGCCACGGGATTGTCACCCCGTCCGTTGGTTTAATGAACCCCAATCACTATCTAGCGGTTGCCATTCAATACCTTTGCACCCACCGTCCGCAATGGTCAGATTCTGTTAAGATTGGTAAAACCTTAGTTTCCAGTTCCATGATTGATCGTGTGGTCACGTCCTTAGGCAAAAATCTTTCCGAAGTGCCGGTTGGGTTTAAATGGTTTGTCGATGGGTTGGTTTCCGGCGACTTTGCTTTTGGCGGAGAAGAATCCGCCGGAGCGGCTTTCTTACGCATGGACGGCACCACCTGGAGCACTGATAAAGACGGCATTATTATGAATTTACTGGCCGCCGAAATCACGGCTGTGACCGGCAAAGATCCAGGGCAACTTTACCAATCACTGACTGAACAATTTGGCAATCCTGTTTATAGCCGCATAGATGCACCGGCCAATCGTGAACAGAAAGCCATTTTAAAAAATCTCTCGGCTGAAATGGTTAAAGCCGATATGCTTGCCGGCGAGCCGATTGTTGATAAACTCACCCATGCGCCCGGCAATGGCGCAGCGATTGGCGGTCTGAAAATCACCACTGAAAATGGCTGGTTCGCCGCCCGTCCTTCCGGCACAGAAGACATCTATAAAATCTATGCCGAAAGCTTTAAAGGTCAAGCGCATTTAGATCAAATCCTTGAAGAAGCGCAATCGATCGTAACAGACGCTTTAAATCCATAAAGGCTTTTCTGCTCGCTACCTTTAAGCCGCTGAATGTGCATTCGGTTCAGGGGCTAACAGAAAGGCCGGCAATCAGGACAGCAAACTCAACACAAACAACAAATATTTGACCAGGCCTGGTTGTTTTTTAGCTATAATCACAAGATTAACGCTAATTTTTAACGAATAAAATTCCCACCCTATGTCCATTAAACTAACTTTTCACCAAATCACCGATGCCTTTGATTCAGGTAGCCTAGCGCGTGGTAAAAGCTTATTTCGTGACGGGAAAGCCACGAATTACCGCGCAACGCTCAAAACCCAGGAACCGGATTATCGGCAACTGCTTCTGGAAGCGCAAGTGATTGGCAGTCGGGGACAACTTTATCACACCGACATTACCATTCTCGAGGATGAAGACAGCGCCCATATTCGCAGTGAATGCACTTGTCCTGTTTATATCAACTGCAAACATGCCGTGGCGGTGATTTTTCAGTATTTGCAAGATCAAAGTCGCGCTGAAACGCACGAACAGTTTGACAGTTGGTGGCAGTCGTTAAATGCGGTAAATGCCCTGCCGATGCAACGTGAAGAATGGTTTAGTTTTCAGCTGTTTTTGGGCGAAGAAGGCTGCTATACTCCAAGTTTTACGCGTAGCAATCAAATCACCATGCTACGTCATCATTACACCCCTAAGGGCAAATTAGCCAAGCCAAAACCCTACCGTGCCGAAACCTTTATCAACCGCATTGATCGGGGGGTTATGCCAGCAGAATATCATGCCATCGCAGAATTGATGCGGCTGTGCGCAGAACATTATTGGGCGCCGACTAACATTCGATTCCAAGGGCCATCAGGTTTTTTGTTAGCCAAGATGATGATCGAAAAAGGCGAAGCCTATTTTCAAAACCAATCAGAACCGCTGGTATGGGATTCAGAGCCTTTTGCGCTTGAACTGCGCTATCTCTCAAACAGCAACCAAAAAGCCAAGTTGACTGTAACCATTCCCAAGCAGCATTTTTTGGTGCTGTGTGAACCGCCGATTTTAATTGATAGCCATCAGCATCGAGCACAAGCGGTCAATTCGCCGGTCTCCACACAAACCTTGGAACAACTCTTGAAAATGCCTTTTGCCAAACCTGAACAATTAGGGCAATTGATGGAACGCATTGAACAAGAACAAATGCGTCTGCCTCAAACCAGTAAAAGCGTTTCGCTACCAGATATCCCCGGCTTAGAAACACAAGAAATCCATGCAACGCCAATCCCTTATTTGGAGATGGTTGACCCCTTGCCCAATCCGATTTTTCATTGTGTGTTTCAATATGACGATATTTATCTCAACCCGGAATCCCGTCAAGCCATTATTCAAGAACGCTTGCAAGGGAAAAAAATTATTGTTCATCGCGACTTAACGGCTGAAGACACCGCTTTAAAACAACTCACACCCTGGCTATCCGCCCTTACGCCGGAACAGCTTGACCCACCGACCCAAGCAACATTATTTCAGCTTAAAGCCGGCAACACTGACACCGCCCAAGGATTAGAGAATTTTATTGCCTTACAACAAGCCTTGCCCGAGTTAAAAGCACAAGGCTGGATTCTGGCCGGATTTGACCAACACCAAGTGGACGTTATTGAGGTTGAGGATATTCAAGTGCACTCGGCAACCCACACGGATTGGTTTGAACTCAGCTTTAATATGCGCATTGGCACGCAACTCGTGCCAATGGCACCGATTCTCGAGAATCTGCTCAAAAATTATCAAAGCAGTGAAGATATACCTGATCAAGTGCACATTATTAACGATGACCAAACCGTTTTGCAATTGACAAAAGCACAAGTCGCCCCTTTATTCGATAGCCTCATCCAACTTTATCAACGCCAACCCTTAACCGATAAAATGCGTTTAGAACCGTTTGATGCGCACTTGGTGGCGGGTTTAGCCGATGCGCCTTTGCAATGGATTGGCGCGCGTGATAGCTTGGCATTGGCGCAAAAGCTGAAAGATTTTAAAGGGGTCACTTCTATTGACGTCCCTAAAGGGCTCAAAGCCACGCTGCGTCCTTATCAGCAGTTTGGGCTTGATTGGCTTAATTTTTTACACCAGCATGGCTTTAATGGCATTCTCGCAGATGATATGGGGTTGGGCAAAACATTGCAAACCCTCAGTTGGTGCTTAACGCTAAAAGAAAAAGGGGATTTAAAACAGCCGATTCTACTGGTTGTGCCCACTTCATTAATTGGTAACTGGAAGCGCGAAGCCCAACAATTTACCCCCGATTTAAACATCCTAACCTTGCATGGATCAGATCGATTCAGCCAATTTGAATACATTGAAACAGCGGATATTGTCCTGACCAGTTATCCCCTGATTCAACGGGATGAAACTCTGCTGAGTGAATTTGACTTTGACTATCTCATACTCGATGAAGCACAAAAAATTAAAAATCCGCGCACTAAACTTTACCTGAGCTTACAAAGCCTGAAAAGTCGGCATCGGCTGTGCTTAACCGGCACACCTGTAGAAAATCATTTGGGCGAACTCTGGTCGATTTTTAACTTCCTGATGCCCGGCTTTTTAGGCAACCTAAAGCAATTTAAAGCACACTATCAAAAACCGATTGAAGTCGATCGAACCCCGGGTGTTCAACATCAACTGAACCAAAAAATTGCGCCTTTTTTGCTTAGGCGTACCAAACATCAAGTGGTCAAAGAATTACCGGACAAAACGGAAATCATTAAAACGGTTGAATTTGATAAAGACCAAGCCAACTTGTATGAAACTATCCGTTTAACCATGGAAGACAAAGTTCGTCAAGCCGTTGCCGAAAAAGGGCTGGCGCAATCACAGATTACCTTGCTAGATGCGTTACTCAAATTACGTCAAGTGTGTTGCGACCCAGGCCTGGTCAAAATTGATGCCGCCAAACAGGTTAAACACTCTGCCAAACTTGAATTGTTGTTGGATCTGCTTACTGAGCTGCTTGATGGCCAACATCGCGTCATTATCTTTTCGCAATTTGCCGAAATGCTTAAACGTATTGAATCTGAATTAAAGAAACACGCAATTGGCTATAGCCTGCTGACAGGACAAACTCGCAAGCGTGAAGACGCCATTAACCGCTTCAAAGACGGTGAAGTGCCTGTTTTTCTGATTAGTCTAAAAGCGGGTGGGGTTGGGCTTAATTTAACTGAGGCCGATACCGTCATTCATTACGACCCTTGGTGGAACCCGGCGGTTGAAAATCAAGCAACCGATCGGGCTTATCGAATCGGGCAAAATAAAGAAGTGTTTGTTTACAAGTTGGTGGTTGCCAATACCATTGAACAAAAAATTTTACAAATGCAAGCAAATAAACAAGCCTTGCAAGATCAGCTTTATCAACAAAATAAAACCAATGAAGCCGGCCAAATTCATCTGCAAGCTGAAGACCTTCTCAACCTCCTCAAACCCGATTAATCAAACCGATTGATCACCTCGATTATCACTCCCCATAAGTTTGTCATTTTTTGGTGACAAACTTGTCATCTGCCGGTCAAGTTCTTTCATCATAATAGCGGGATACGTTATGACGGATGATTTGTTATGCTTGATATTCAAAAAACCATTCTTGAAAAATACCCTGATTTCCCATCCAAACCGGGTGGCAAAAAACTGATTCAGTTTCTGCAAAAACTCACCTATGAAAAAGAAATTAATCAATTTATTGAGGAAAATCAGCACCTCCGTGGTTTTGCTTTTTTAGATAAATGCCTGAATCATTTTAACTTTAGCTACCAAGTGAACCATCGTGCTTTAGATGCCATCCCCTCTGAAGGGCGGGTGATTATAGTTGCCAACCACCCGATTGGCTCTTTGGACGGACTGGCATTACTCAAGCTAGTGAGAAGTATTCGACCCGATGTACGCATTGTCGCCAATGAGCTATTAAGCCATGTTGACCCTTTTCAATCGTTATTTTTAAGCGTTGATAACCTGTCATCAAAAGCCAATCATAAAGCCCACTTTAAAGCGATGATTGCGGCACTGAAAAATGAAGAAGCGGTGATTATTTTCCCGGCTGGCGAAGTGTCCCGTATACGACCCAATGGCGTCCGTGATAGTTTGTGGAAACCCGGCTTTTTAAAATTGGCTAAAAAAACCCAATCGCCGATTTTGCCGATTTATATTGATGCGCGCAATTCCATCTTATTTTATGGACTCTCAACCCTCTACAAACCGCTCGGGACTCTGATGTTGGTTCAAGAAATGTTCAACAAAAAAAATCAGCAAATTGCTTTCTATGTGGGCGCAATGGTGCCGTGGAAGTCACTGTCAGAGTGTGACTGGCCTTATCCGAAAATGGCCAAATATTTTCGCAAACACATTTATCGACTCAATGACCCACAAGTGGCCGCTGAAAAATTTGCCTTTAGAACTGAAAATACCTTAGCGCATCCTGTCAATCGCACCGCTCTTAAAAAAGACCTGAAAAATGGGGAGCTGCTTGGCGAAACCGCCGATGGCAAAAAAATATTTTTGTTCGACTATGAAGCCGATTCTGCGGTCATGCAAGAAATTGGTCGCTTGCGTGAGCTCACCTTTCGCACCGTTGAAGAAGGGACGGGCGCGGCCTTCGATTTAGATAAATATGATGCCAGTTATCGTCACCTGGTGTTATGGGATGAAGAAGATCTGGAAATTGTCGGCGCTTATCGGCTGGGAGACTGTCGCAAAATCTTAGAAACCAAAGGGCTTTCCGGTCTCTATACCAGCACGCTCTTTAATTTAAAACCCGAAATCACGCCTTATTTGAATAATGCACTAGAACTGGGTCGAAGCTTTGTACAACCCCGTTATTGGGGAAAACGCAGCTTAGATTATCTTTGGTATGGCATAGGGGCTTATGTGAATCGACACCCGGAAACCAAATATCTGTTTGGCCCAGTCACGTTATCAGACGCCTTTCCAACGCGTGCAAAAGAACTTATTGTGGCTTTTTTTCAAACTCAAATGGGATCAAAACAAGATTTGGCTATCGGCAAGCGCCCCTTTATTCCTAGCCCTGAAATTACAACCATTGCCGAACAAGACTTTGACGAAGACTACAATACCAGCTATAAAAAACTCAATATTCTCTTGTCTGAAGAAGGAGTAAAGGTGCCGACCTTGTTTAAACAATATGCCGAACTCTGCGAACCAGGCGGTTGTCGGTTTATTGACTTTAGCATTGATCCCGACTTTAATGATTGCATTGACAGCTTGATTTTGGTCGAAATTGATAAAATCAAGCCCAAAAAGCAAGCGCGTTATTTAAAAAATAATACCGTCACATTGAAAGCATAACGCACGCCTATCGAATCGCTTCATGCTATTTCAAGAATTCAAAAATTGATTAAAACGCCAAAATCACGCACTATATTGCCAGTAGCATTGCATTCAACCATCTTGCTTAATTTTTTGCGTTTAAAAAGGATTCAACTTATGAAAAAACTTTCCATTTGGCTATGTTCAAGCCTACTGTTATTGACCCATTTTTCAGCTCATGCACAAAGCGCAAGCGAGGCAATTGAAGTGGAAGATGCTTATGTGAGAATTGCTCCACCTAATGCAGCTGCAACCGCTGCTTTTATGGCGTTGGAAAATAAATCCAATGAAGATCACGCACTGGTTTCAGCAAAAACCAATATTAACAGAACCACCGAACTCCACACCCATACCAACGATAATGGCGTTATGAGAATGCGTCAAGTTTCACAAATTGACCTTCCTGCGGGTCAGGAAGTTAACCTCCAGCCCGGTGGCTACCACATCATGCTAATCGGCCTGAATACTGCTATTCAAGAAGATCAGCCTATTGAAATTGGATTAACATTTGAAGATGGCTCAACCAAAACCATTACTGCCAAAAGCCGTTCAATGATGAAAATGGGCGCTATGGATCACAATCACAATCACGGTCATTAAATGATTAAGCCTAACGAAGCCGCTACTGCTTTTCATTCGCATAGCGGTGGTTTCCTGCCCTAGACCGTTTGATGCCCTTTTTGGCCTAACCGCCTGTGATAGAAATGAAATCTCAACCCTGAGACGACCGCAAAAGGCCACGGTGGCACTAATCATATAGCAACCGCAGAACAAAGGAAATCACCAGGCCTGGTTATTATTGAGAAGGATCGCTTATGGCAAGTCATCATCCACAAGACCCAATTGAAGAAAAAGAAGCCTTAATCAAGCAACTCGATCAACTGTTGCAACGATATTCTTCGCATCAGCAGGGTTCGTCTGTTTTATTAAGTGAATTGCAAATAAAGCAGCTTGCCGACAAAATCAAGAAAATACTGAAATCTCAACTAAACTAAGGTAATTGCAAACTATTTGCTACCGACTGCTTTACCGATTCCCCGGCTAATAACTCGATTAGCGTCAGCGCAAACAGTATCGCTGTTCCGGGGCCTCTAGAGGTAATAATTTGCCCATCAATAACAACGGAATCGTCACGATAGCTCATATTGGGCGCTGGATTTTTATCAATAACGCCCGGAAAACTAGTTGCCTGTTTATTATCCAATAAACCTGCCGACACCAAAACTTTAGGCGCTGCGCAAATAGCGGCTACGAAATCACCTGCGACTATGGTTTTTTGAAGCATAGTGTGCAGTAAATCACTGTTATTTAAATTGTCAGCACCCGGCATGCCGCCAGGTAGTACAATCATATCAAAAGGGATATCTTCAACCTGAGATAAAGTGGTTTGGGCAATCAATTGTACTCCGCGACTGGCCTTAATGGTTTGCTGATCATCTAAGCTTGCTGTGACAACGTCAATACCTGCGCGCACGAGCAGGTCTATCACAGTTACGGCTTCAATCTCTTCACAGCCTTGCGCAAGAGGCACCAAAACTTGTTTATCGGACATTTTTAACCTCCTGCAATTTCTGACTAAAATACATTCCTTTCAAGACATTTAGCGCTTCACTCAATTCATAGTCTTTTGCCAAAATAGCTTCCAATTCCTGATCAATTATGCGCTTATCTTCCTGCTGTTGCGTCACATCGTCTTTACCATCTAAATGGCCGGTTAAGTCTTTTTCTTTAACTCGACCCAGATCCTCAATGTTTATTTTTTCAATTTTAACTTGATCAATCTTAATGTCCGGGACGATTCCTTCAGCCTGAATCGAACGGCCGGAGGGCGTGTAATATCTCGCCGTCGTAACCTTGATGGCACCACCATTATTCAGAGGTAACAAGGTTTGTACTGACCCCTTACCAAAGCTGTTTCGACCTAAAATTAAAGCACGACCTTGATCCTGTAATGCGCCTGAGACAATTTCTGATGCCGAAGCTGAGCCTTCATTAATTAATACTACGATAGGTCGCCCTTGTAAAATGTCACCCGCTTCTGCTTCAAAACGCATTGCTGCATTTCTAACCCGACCTTTTGTATACACAATCAAACCTTCATCTAAGAAGGCATCTGTGACTTGTACGGCTGCTCTCAAAACCCCACCGGGATTATTGCGCAAATCTAACACAACACCATTTAAGATTCCTTTATTATCGGCTTCTAATTTTTTAATGGTCGAGACCAAGTCCTCCCCGGTACGAATTTGAAATTGGCTGACACGAATATAACCCATACCGTCTTTTAATAATTTACCCTTAACACTATTGACTTTAATAATTGCTCTTGTCAATGTCTTAACCAAGGGTTTTTCTTCACCTTCTCGAATTAACGTTAGCTTGATTTGCGTACCGGGTTTACCGCGCATCAATTTTACAGCATCTGAAAGACTCTTGCCCTTAACAGGATGGTCATCTAATTTAATAATTAGATCACCCGATTTAATATCAGCCTTCTGTGCGGGCGTATCATCAATCGGAGAAATGACCTTCACAAATCCATCTTCCATTCCAACTTCCATCCCTAAACCACCAAATTCACCGGTGGTGTGTTCTTCCATTTTTTTGTAATTACTGGGAGGCAAATAGGCAGAATGGGGATCAAGACTAGAAAGCATGCCACTAATTGCCCCTTCTAATAAATCTTTATCCTCAACTTCTTCAACATAATCTGTCGAAATACGATTAAAAACTTCGACAAAGGCTTGTAACTCTTCTAAGGGAAGCGAAACTTGTTGCTGTGTTTCTGACCCATTAGTCGCTTCTTCTGCGAGCACACTGGTTCCAACTACGATCAGTGCGCCAAATAAAGCGCCAAACATAATCCAAATACTTTTCTTTGCCCAAGTTAATTTCACAAACGACTCCATGGCTATAAATTGACATCTAAAATGAATACCACACATTATAATTTAACTTTAAGTGACATTAGAGAAGTATTTAATTAGAATTAGCATAAGTATTTAAACAACTCATAATATAATCATTTACTTGGTGAATTCCTAATGAACGAGATCAACCCCTTAACGATAAAAGAAGAAAATATAGAAAAGGCCTCTAAAGCATTAAAAGCCATGGGTCATCCATTACGACTTAAAATTCTTTGTGTATTGGGAGACCATGAACTGCCTGTTATGGATATCGTTTCTAGAGTCGGTACGACACAAAGCAATATTTCTCAACATATAGATATTTTGCGTGAAAAAGAAATCATTGTTTCAAGACGTGATGGTAGTAAAATTTTGTGCAAGGTAAGAGACCCCCAAATACTAAATCTCTTAGAAGCAATGCAAAATACCTTTTGCCCTGTTTAATGGAGATGATCAGTATTCAACTTAACCCGTTAGCATTCTAAGTTCAAATTGGTTACGATCTATATTAAAGCTGGTTTGATTCGTCTCATTTAATGGAATTCGATTAAGCCTATCCTGTGATTGATCAGTGCTTTCTGAAGCTTTTTTAGCGGATTCATCTTGATTAGAACTAGACTCAGCATCTGTATTTTTTGTCGATGACAATTCAGATCTTGCTTGCGCCGCCATACTTGCAGCGGCTTGTGCCACTTTATAATCGGCAGAAGAGGGTTCAGATGGCGCTAAAGCTGCAGCCTGAACCTGTTGCGCTTTTATTAAAGTAGCCTCTGGATCTCCTGAAATAGGACTCGTATCAATACTAACTTCACCACCGACTGCATAACGCCGTCCATCTGGACCAACCTGATAGACATAACTCGCGCCACCCGTAACATATTGCCCACCGGCTGCAAGGTGGGCTTGCTCATGGATCTTAACTTCAAGATCCCTCGCTTTTAATTGTCTAATGACCGTGTCAAAATCTCGTTGCGCATCAGGGCTTTCATTAGCGTTTTTAGATTGTGCTGTTTGCTTATCCGCCGAATCAATAGCATTTTTTTGGCTGACGGAATGTGAGGAGGTTACTGAACCAACACCTTTAGGTATATTAATATATTTAGATTGACTGGTTGAAAGCTCGCTGGCATTCGCGCTTAATGGTGAAACGAAGCTACCATAAGAATTTGAAACACTTGAATTGATTGAATTAATCATAGTAATCAACCACCTATTTACCAGTAAGATTAGTTTACCACTAAAACAACGAAACCAAAAGACATTAAATCGTAAGCGTCCGGCGAACACACCTTTCTTTCCCCCCTTAACCCTCTAGAATAGGTGTCCACCTAATACAAGTGGACACCTAACGATGACAGACAATCTTCCAAAAACACCCCGCCGAAAATACTCACCCCAATTTAAAGCCGGCATTGTTAACGCCTGCCAAGAACCCGGAACATCGGTTGCAAACATCGCCATGCGTCACGGCATCAATGCTAACCTTATCCATAAATGGATTCGCAACACAAATAACTCAAAATCCTCTCAATCACAACCCACCTTTATCGCACTGCCAACTGCGCCACCCAGTGGTGAAAAAGTAACCTTTACACTTCCTTCTGCCCAAGGACAAATTACCGTAGAATGGCCTCTTGACCAGGTCATGCAATCAGCCCAGTGGTTAAAGGCGGTTATCTCATGATACACATTAATCAAATATGGTTAGCCACCGAACCCGTCGATATGCGAGCCGGTGCAGAAACATTACTGGGGCGAGTGGTTAAAGTATTCGGTCAGGCCGAGCGTCACCATGCCTATGTCTTTACCAACAAACGTGCCAATCGCATTAAGGTTTTAATCCAAGATGGACTCGGCATCTGGGTCTGTGCCAGACGTTTAAACGAAGGTAAATTCCACTGGATAAAACACCCGCTCAACCCAACACATCCCTTAAGTCTCGAACAAGTCCAAGCCTTGGTTCAAGGACTCCCCTGGCAAAGGATAGAACAGCCGGTGCAATGTCTTTAAAAACAACTTAAAAAGCCGTTAATCGACAGTTTTTAACCGATAAAGCAAGGGTTGTTTTATCCCTTTTTGGTATAATATAGCCCATGAATAAAGCCACTCTGGATCAACTTTCTGCTCACCAATTAAAACAGTTCGCTACAGAATTAATGGTGCAACTGTCCCACCAAAAAAAGCAGGCACAAGCTGAACTGGCAGACAAAAACCAGGCCATTGAAAAAGCCAAAAAAACCCTACGTCAAAAACAACAAACCATAGAAAAACTCACCTACGAGTTAGCTTATCTTCGCCGTTTAAAGTTTGCCCGCAGTAGTGAACAGTTAAGCGCTCTGCAAATGAGCCTGCTAGATGAAGTGAGTGATGCCGACATTGCCGCTCTGGAATCAGAACTTGATCAGATTCGCCCATCAGAACAGTCAAAAACCAAGCAACAACCAAAACGCCAATCTTTACCCAAAGACCTACCCCGTAAAACCATTGTTCATGAACCAGACAATACCCAATGTGCCTGTGGCTGCCAATTAAAACGCATTGGTGAAACCGTCAGTGAAAAACTCGACTATATACCGGGTAGCTTCCAAGTTGAACGTCATGTACGTGGCAAATGGGTCTGTAAAGACTGTGATCGCTTAATCCAAGCCCCCATGCCAGCACAGATCATCGACAAAGGACTGCCCACATCAGGCTTGCTGGCGCATTTACTATTAGCCAAGTACGTTGATCATTTACCCTTATATCGCCAAGAGAAAATCTTTGAACGAGCGGGAGTGGCATTAAGTCGCTCGACCCTAGCCCAATGGGTTGGCATCTGTGGGGTGCATTTAACACCCCTAGCGGATGCTCTGAAGAATGAACTGCTTGAACAACCGGTACTACATGTAGATGAGACACCGGTGCCGATGTTAAAACCCGGCAACAACAAAACCCATCAAGCCTATATCTGGGCTTATGCCAGTA
>Ga0210051_1000774_pt1 | contig 30969 bp, 32 predicted proteins | sample CryGey092014_all_FD_185464 | JGI IMG/M metagenome (GOLD analysis project Ga0210051, IMG submission 185464) | Groundwater microbial communities from aquifer - Crystal Geyser CG23_combo_of_CG06-09_8/20/14_all (SPAdes) (version 2) | ecosystem: Environmental > Aquatic > Deep subsurface > Groundwater...
CATCCAAGCGATTTCATTTATTACCACGTCTAAAGGGTTAGCGGCTTGGGTAGCGGACGCAATAAAAAAAAGAGATAGAAAAACTGCAACCTTTAATCCTCCCGCTAAATATTTCAGGTATGGGCTGGCGATGAAGATTACTTCATCTTTACCTTCGTCCGCCCTTCGGGCGGACTCGGTGCTTGACAAAATTGTCATAATCTGTTAGAATTTATTCGTTAGGAAGTAGCTCTTGGGCTGGGGGACGGAACCTTTTTTGATGGATAATCTGGCTTAGGCGAGATTGCTCCTCAAAAAGATTCTAAGCTTAAGTCCCTAGTACTTTAGTCCCCCCAGCCCCAGGGCTATTTTTTATTCTCCGGTTACCCTTTCTACTTCTTCTATGGTTGTTATTCCTTCTAAAACTTTTATTAATCCATCAGTGTGCATTAAAAGCGTTCCTTTTTTTATCGCCAATTCTCTCATCGCTACAATTGAGGGAGAAGTTAAAATAAATTTTTCCATTTCGTCATCAACCAAAAACGTTTCATAAAGGCCAATTCTTCCGCGATAACCGGTGCCATTGCAATTTTCACAACCTTTGGCTCGAGGAATTTTAAATTGGGGGCTAAAGAAAGAAGGGGGCAAAATCTCTTTTTTAACTTTAGACAAACCCTTTTTTATTTTCTTTAAATCGGCTGGGGAGGGGAAGACAAGCTCGACGCATTTTTTACAAACTTTTCTCGGCAATCTTTGGGCAACGACCATATTTATAGACGGAGCAATTGAAATTGGCCTTGCTCCCAAATCGACCAATCTGGCTATGGCTCCAGCAGCATCATTAGTGTGCAAAGTGGAGAAGACCAGATGCCCTGTCAAAGCGGCCTGGCAGGCGATCTCAGCCGTTTCTAAATCTCTAATTTCTCCAATCAAAATGACATCAGGATCCTGCCGCATTAGAGATTTGAGACCCGAAGCGAAATCATAACCTTTTTGCGGGTCAACCTGAGTTTGGGAAATTCCTTCCAAATGATACTCAATCGGGTCCTCAATTGTGATAATTTTAATTTTCGGGCTGTTTATTCTTTTTAAAATAGCATAAAGAGTGGTTGTTTTCCCGGAGCCCGTGGGGCCGGTAACTATAATCATTCCATTTGGTTTTTTTATTTCTTTTTCAAATATTCCCACCAAATCTTTCCTCAAGCCCAAGGCCTCAATCTCAATTAAGCTTTTTGGATTTAAAATTCTCAAAACAATTGATTCTCCATATTCGGCCGGCAGGATTGAGGTCCTAATTTCAATCGTCGTTTCTGCCATTAAAATAGTAAACCGGCCATCTTGAGGCCGATCGGTCACGTTTAATTTGAGTCCTGAAAGGAGTTTTATCCGGGAGAGAAGAGTTTTATATATTTTTAGATCTAAAATTATTACATCGTGCAAGACGCCGTCAATTCTCGTTCTGAGTTTTGATTGTTTTTCTTCTGGTTCAACATGGATGTCGGAAGAGTCGAGGGAAATTGCTCCGGCTAAAATAATTTCAAGGAGTTCGGTGGCTGAAGCGCTCAAGGATCGCTCAATTATCTTTTTAAATTCAAAAATATTCTTTACTTCTTTTCGAATTTCAGTTAATTTGACTGGAGAAATTTTAATTTCGCCGGTAATTTTTTCTCTTTCCACAAACTTAAATTTTTTTTACAATAATAATAGTTAGTTACCAAGTTCCGCGATAGCAGAACGACGGTGAAGAAGAGGATTTATCCTCTTCGCCTAATTTATCTTAATTTTCCCAAAAAGTCAATGAAAAAAATCTTTTTAACTAAAAGTTCTACCCAAACTAAAAAACTCGGAGAATCTTTTGCCAAAAACATTTCAAAGCGCAGTCTCGCGAAGAGAGCAGTTGTTTTCGGCTTGATAGGTGATTTGGGAGGAGGGAAGACGACGTTTTTACAGGGATTTGCTAAGGGGTTAGGAGTTAAAGAGAAAATTTTAAGCCCCACCTTCGTTATTATGAAAAAATTTAAAATTAACCATTTAACCATTAAACAATTTAGTCATTTTTACCACATTGATTGTTATAGAATTGAGAAACCAAAAGAGATTTTAGGCTTAGGATTTAAAAAAATTATATTCAATCCCCAAAATATTATTGCTGTTGAATGGGCGGATAGAATTAGAAAAGTAATGCCCAAAGATATTACGACATTAAAATTTGAATTTATTAATAAGAACGCAAGAAAAATTGTGGTAGAATTAAAGAAAAATGGAAAATAAATCTAAACGGCTTTTAGTTATTGATGCCAACTCCATTATTCATCGGGCTTATCATGCCTTACCTCCTTTGACAACAAAAAAGGGAGAATTAGTAAACGCTGTCTACGGATTTTTGCTGGTTTTTTTAAAAGCCATAAAAGATTTCCAGCCAGATTTTATTGCCGCTTGTTTTGATGTTAAAGGCCCGACTTTCCGGCACAAAAAATTCAAGGACTACAAAGCCAAAAGACCGCCGGCTCCGGAAGAACTTTATCAGCAAATCCCCAAGGTAAAAGAAGTTCTGGAGGCGTTTAATGTGCCAGTTTTTGAAAAACAAGGATTTGAAGCAGACGATTTAATCGGCACCATCTCTTCTCTCGCCCCCAGAAAACAAGTCCTGCCTGAAATTGAAACAATTATTTTAAGCGGCGACTTAGATGCTCTTCAGTTAGTTGATTCCAAGACAAAAGTTTATGCTCTAAGAAAAGGCGTAAAAGATATTGTCTTATACGATGAAAATTTGGTTAAAGAAAGGTTTCAGGGGTTAGTCCCGGAACAGATTTTAGATTTTAAAGCGCTAAGAGGAGATGCTTCGGATAATATCCCGGGCGTCACCGGGATTGGCGTAAAAACGGCGATTAAGCTTCTTTTGAAATTCGGAAGTTTAGAAAATATATACAAAGAACTTGAAGAAAATTCCGAGAAAACAAAAGACCTTAAACCAAAACTAAAAGAGATTCTTTTAAAGTATAAAGAACAGGCTTTTCTTTCCAAATTCCTGGCTCAAATCAACAAAAACGTTCTTTCAGATTTCAGTTTAGAAAAATGTCGCTGGAGAGATTATGACAAAGAAAAAATAGTACGACTTTTTAAAAAATTTGAGTTTTACAGTTTGTTGAACAGAATTTCCGAGGGCGAAGAGGATAAATCCTCTTCTTCCACCGAGCTTCTGCAAAAAGCGAAGGGAAAGAAGAGGGCGGAGCCTTCTTCGCCCCCCTTCGCTAAAGCTCGGGAGATTAACGAAAAAGAGAAAAAAATTGGTGAGAATCTAAAATTATGGTAAAATTAAAAAAGGTCAAAGAAGATAAATCTTCTTTTCCACCTTCGTTTGCTCAATGAAATATTTATTTCATTTCGACGTTCGAAAGATAAATATAAATTGAGCGAGAGATGAGATTTATCTCATCGAACTAATAAATTAAAACTCGGTAAATGAAGATTTTAATTGCTTTTTATTCAAGGACAAAAGGAACAGAAAAGATTGCCGAAGCCTTGGAAGAAGAGCTTGAGACAAGGGGTCATTCGGTTGAAGTGGAGAAAATTAGACCCCAAAAAGAGTATGGCTTTTGGGGTTGGTGGTATCTGCGGATGATAAAGGGAGATTGCGGCATCCATCCTCCAAAAATTCGGGATGTTTCTGGTTATGACTTTGTCTGTATCGGCAGTCCCAACTGGACCCGTTTATCTTTGCCCGTGGCCGGGTATCTTAAAGAAATTGAAGGATTAAGGCATAAAAACGTTGGTTTTTTTGCCACCACTTTTGCCCCGCCCGTTTTTGAGCGGTATATCCTTTCTGCTTATTTGCTTGACGCTACTTTTTCATGGCAGGTCTCTAAAAAAGGAGGAAGAATTATTGACAGCATATTGTTTTCCAGTTTTTTTAAAAGATGGAGCGTTGCTTCCGACCAAGGGAAGAAATTAATAAAAAACTTTTGCGACAAACTAGAAACGCCCATTTATTCGTTAAAAAAGTATTTTCTGGAGCAAAAAGAGATTGAAAACACCCGGTTTCTGGTAGTCTTGTTTTCTTCTATTTTGTTGCTTTCACTTGTTTTTCAATTTTTTTCTTCTCTTCTTAAATTACAAATTTTAAGCTGGGACGAGTATCTTCTTATTTTCGCGATTGAATTTTTTGCTTATCTTATTATATTAACAATCTTAACCAGCAGAGCTTTCATTTTTTTGGGGAAATATTTAGCTGGCATTGCCTTGATTTTCGGTCTGACCGTGGTGGTTATGTTTTTACTGCCTGCCCTGGGCAGACCTATTATTTTGAGTTATGTTCTAATTTTTATAGTCTTTATTTTTTTCAGGAATCCTAAAACGATTCTTTTTGCCGGATTAGTTATCCTTTGCTCTTATTTTTATCTGTTTTACAATTACCCCTTAAAAGGGATTCTTTTGCCTTCCCTGGATCTGCCCTTTATTTTATTAAACGTAGGCATTATTGGCTTTATAGCCAAAAACTTACAAGATCATTTTTTAAGCCTGCTTTACGCTCAAGACGAAATAGAAACAGCAAAAACCGTACTTGAAATAAAAGTTAAAGCCAGAACCAGAGAATTAAGAGATCTCTCAGAAAGCCTGGAAGACCAAGTGGAAGAAAGAACCGCTTCTCTCCAAGAAAAAATAGAGGAGTTAGAAAAATTTAACAGATTAACCGTTGGCCGGGAATTAAAAATGATTGAGCTAAAAGAAGAAATTAAGAAATTGGAAGAAGAATTAGAAAAACATAAGAAATCATGAACGAGGAAAAACAAGAGATTCTCAAAATTAAAAACCGAGCCTCGCGACAGCGAGGCGAAGGTGAAAAAGAGAACGAAGTTCTCTTTGACAAAAATAAAGGCATTGGCGAGGGCGAAGAAGATAAATCTTCTTCTTCCCCCTTCGCTATCGCTCGGGAGCAGGAAGAAACGACCAGGGCTCTTTTAAACATCCTTGAGGATGTTGAAAAAGAGAGAAAGAGGGCCGAGGAAGAGAAAAACAAAACGCTGGCCGTGATTACCCATTTAGCTGACGGCCTTTTGGTTTTTGACAAAGAAAATAAACTTTTATTGGTCAATCATCAAGCAGAGAAATTTTTAAACGTCAAAGCAAAAGAAGTTATAGGTAGTTTTATTTTAGAGCTTGCCAAATTCCCCAATCTTAAGATTTTGGTGAGTTTGCTTGGCGTTGAAATTAAAGGAATTTTCAGGAAAGAGTTGACGATCAGCGAAAAGCTTACCCTAGAAGTGTCTACAGCGCCAATGATGCCCAGGGGAGAAAAGCTGGGGACATTAGTTATTTTACACGACATTACCCGAGAAAAGATGGTTGAGCGGATAAAAACCGAGTTTGTTTCTTTAGCTGCCCATCAACTCCGGACCCCCTTGTCAGCAATTAAGTGGACCTTGAAAATGCTTCTTGATGGTGATCTCGGGGAAATAACTGAGGAACAAAAGAATTTTATCGAAAAAAGTTATCAGTCCAACGAAAGAATGATTGGCCTGGTTAGCGACCTTTTAGATATTACCAGAATAGAAGAGGGAAGATATCTTTACAAGCCAGTCCTGGCTGACTTTGAGGATGTCGTGCATTTTGTGATAAATTCTTGCCAAGAAGAAATTGCCAGAAAAAAAATAGTTTTAAATCTTAAAAAGCCAGAAACCAAATTGCCGAGAATAGCTATGGATATTGAGAAAATGAGATTGGCTGTTCAAAACCTTATTGATAATGCCATAAAATACACGCTGGCTGGCGGGAAGATTACATTTTTGTTAGGATACGATAAAGGCAAGAAAGAGATAGTTTTTTCCGTAAAAGATACGGGGGTAGGGATTCCCCGGGACCAGCAGGCCCGTGTTTTTACTAAATTTTTTAGGGGCGCTAACGTAATGAGAATGGAAACCGAAGGGACGGGGTTGGGGCTTTTTATTGCCAAAAATATTATTGAAGCTCACGGCGGAAGAATTTGGTTTGAGTCAGAAGAAGGAAAGGGGACAACTTTTTCTTTTACTCTTCCTGTTAAAGAAGAATTTGGGGAATTTCTGAAAGAGCTTTAGGAGAGCATGTCTCCCTTTGTTTTTTGGCAAATTTTTAGTAAAATGATTATAGGATATGCCTCGACGGGTTCCTTGCATATTAAATAGAATTTTGGCATAATACACTATATGGCCAAAAAAATTCTGCTAATCGAAGACGAAGAAATTCTGATTAATCTTCTCCAAAGGAAATTAACCCAGGAAGGTTATGAGGTTTCGGCTGCCAGAAACGGGGAAGAAGGGATAAAATTAATGAGGGAGACAATGCCTGACATCGTTTTGTTAGACATTGTTATGCCCAAAATGGGCGGCTTTGAAGTAATGGGGATGATGCAAAAAGATAAGGAGTTGAAAAATATTCCGGTGATTATTGTTTCCAATTCCGGTCAGCCAGTGGAAATTGATAAAGCTCGGAAGCTGGGAGCAAAAGATTGGCTAATAAAAACTGAATTTGACCCCCAGGAAGTAGTTGATAAGGTTAAAAAACAAATCGGTTAAAAATTTATGGCTAAAAATATTTTAATCGTTGAAGACGATAAATTCCTTAGGGAGCTGATTTCCCAGAAACTTATCAAAGAAAAATACAATGTTTCGGAAGCAATTGACGGAGAAGAAGGAATTAAAAAAATAAAAGAAGAGAAGCCTGATTTGGTTTTGCTCGATCTTATTTTGCCGGGAATTGACGGTTTTGAAGTTTTGGCCCAAATGAAAGAAGACCGAAATGTTACTAAAATTCCGGCGATTATTCTTTCTAATCTTGGGCAGAAAGAAGACATAGAAAAGGGGTTAAAATTAGGAGCAGTTGATTATTTGGTAAAAGCCCATTTTACCCCCGGAGAAATTATTGAGAAGATAAAAAAAATTCTTGGATAAAACATGCCTGAACTTCCAGAAGTGGAAACGATTCGGCGCCAGTTATATAAAAAAATTATTGGCAAAAGAATAGACAGCCGGAAAATCGTTGGTCTACGGAGAAGGGCGAAAATTTTAATAATTGATTTTGACGATAGTTCGAGTTTAATTTTCCACTTGAAACTAACCGGTCAACTAATTTTTAACGGAAAACCTTCGCAGCATACTCGCAAGGTTTTTAATTTTGATGACGGTTCACAATTAATTTTTAATGATGCGCGTAAATTTGGCTGGTGGAAAGAAGTAAAAGAAACAAAAAAAATTGAAGAGGAATTTGGGCCCGAGGCGCTTGAAATTGATTTCAAAACTTTTAAAGAGCTCTTTCGGAAACGACCAAATTCAAAAATTAAACCTCTGCTTATGGATCAAAAATTTATTGCCGGCATCGGCAATATTTATTCGGACGAGATTTTGTTTGCTTCAAAAGTGCATCCCTTGCGCCTTGTCGGAACATTAGACGAGAAAGAAATAGAGAAGATTTATCAAAATATCAAAAAAATTCTTAAAAAAGCCATTAAATATCGCGGTTCATCGGTTGAATATTATCTTGATGCTTGCGGACAGAAAGGCGAATATGCTAAATACCATAAGGTCTATCAGCAAAAAAATTGTCATCAGTGCGGGACAAGAATTAACAGAATAAAAATCGCCGGCCGGTCGGCCCATTTCTGTCCCGCTTGCCAGAAGTGATATAGTCGAAGAGATAAATCTCTTCTTCACCCTTCATTGCGATTCGGGTAGTCGAAGAGATAAATCTCTTTTCCACATTCGCTCCGCTTTGCGGAGCTCGGTAGATGATTATTTTTCTTTACGGCCAAGATACGTATAGGAGTCGGCAGAAATTGAAGGAGATTATTGAACAATATAAAAAAATCCACAAAAGCGGATTAAATTTAATATGCCTCGACGGAGAAAATTTAAAATTTGAAGATTTTAGAGATACAACTCGGCAAACTCCAATGTTTGCCGAGAAAAAACTGCTGATTTTGTCAAACATTTTTGCCAATCAGGACTTTAAAGAAAAGTTTTTTAAAGATTCTAAAGATTTTCTTGAATTAAAAGATACGATTTTATTTTATGAAGAAAATGAAATTTCGGGGGAAGATAAATTCTTTAATTTTTTAAAGAGTAAGACAGAAACTCAAAGCTTTCAGCCTCTGGGAGGAGAAAAATTAAAAAATTGGGCAAGACAAGAATTTTCTAAATTAAAAACGGAAATCAGCCCGGAAGCCGTAAATAGACTTATTAATTTTGTTGGGGATGATCTCTGGCGCCTTTCCAATGAAATAAAGAAGCTAGTTAACTACCGAGCCTCGCCACAGCGAGGCGAAGGTGGAAAAGAAAACGAAGTTTTCTTTGACTGCAAAAAGGAGGGGAAAGGCGAAGAGGATAGATCCTCTTCTTCTCCCTTCGCTGCGACTCGGGAAATTAATGTTGAAGATATAGAGTTATTGGTGAAACCAAAAATTGAAACAGCTATTTTCAAAACAATTGATGCTATTGCTCAAAAAAATAAAAAACAAGCTTTATCATTAATCCACCAACACTTAGAAAAAGGCGACAGTCCCCTTTATCTTCTCTCAATGATTAATTTTCAGTTTAGAAATCTTTTAATGATAAAAGACCTTGTAGAAAGGCGTAGGCCGTACTATTCTATTTTGAAAACGACTCGTCTCCACCCCTTTGTTGTTAAAAAAAGCTACCAACAAGCCAGTAAATTTACCCTTCCCGAATTAAAAAAAATCTACCAGAAAATTTTTCAGGCAGATCTAAATATCAAAACCGGGAGAACTGGACCAGAGATGGCTCTCGACTTGTTTCTTACTGAGATTTAGTTATTAATTTTGTGATTCTAGATTTCTTTCTTGAGGCGGTATTTTTTTTAATTAAACCGGTTTTAGCTGCTTTATCTAAAAATTTGTAAACTTGAGGCAAAAGCTTTTTTGCTTCTTCGGTTTTCTTTTCCGAAAGCAAAAATTTTACCTCTTTCAGAAGATTTTTTAATTTTCTCGTTTTTTGGAGATTGCGAGTCCTTCTTTTAAAACTCTGGCGGAGAGCTTTTTTTGCCGATTTGATAATAGGACACATACAATTAGTTTCTACCATTTTTAATATTTTTTATCAAGTCGCGGATTTCAGTCGCCCTTTTAAAACACAGCGGCGGTTGGCTGCTCTTCTGCGGGCCGAAATTTTGAAATCAATTTGAACATATCTTGTTTTTGGGTAAAATAGATAGGTATGAAGGAATTATTAAAAAAGATTATCCCTTCTTTTTTGCTAAGCTGGTACCATTACATTTTAGCTCTTTTGGGAGCAATTTTCTATCGTTTTCCCTCAAAAAATCTAAAAGTAATTGGTGTTACGGGAACCAACGGGAAAACCACGGTTGTGAATTTTATTACCAAAATTTTGGAAGAAGCAGGGCATAAAGTTGCTTCCTTGTCTTCAATTAAATTTAAGATTGGAGAAAAGGAGTGGCCGAATGCTTTGAAAATGACCATGCCCGGCCGTTTTAAAATCCAGAAGTTTTTAAGGCAAGCAGTTAGTTCTGGCTGCCAATATGCAATTTTGGAAGTAACTTCGGAAGGGATTAAACAATACCGTCATAGGTTCATTAATTTTGAAGTAGCGTTATTTACTAATTTAAGCCCGGAACATATTGAGTCCCACGGCGGATTTGAAAATTACAAAAAAGCCAAAGGAAAGCTTTTCCAGGCGACGGAAAACATTCACGTTATCAATATTGACGACAAAAATGCAGAATACTTTTTGCGATTTCCAGCCAAGAAAAAATACACTTATGGCTTCGACCAAGGAGAAATTAATAATAAAGACCTCCAATTAAATCTTCGCCTATTGGGTGATTTTAATATTTTTAATGCGCTATCGGCGATTTGTGTTGGTTTGTCACAAGGAGTTAGTTTAGATATTTGCAAAAGAGCCGTTGGAAGAGTGAAAGGAATTCCGGGCAGAATGGAAGAAGTAATATCCCAACCCTTCAAAGTTTTTGTCGATTACGCCTTTACGCCCAACGCTTTGGAAAAAGTGTATCAAACCTTAAAGCCTCAAAATACAAGAATGATATGTGTTTTAGGCGCCTGCGGCGGAGGAAGGGATAAATGGAAGAGACGGGTTTTGGGCGAATTGGCTGCGAAATATTGCGATGAGATAATCGTGACAAACGAAGATCCTTACGACGAAAACCCGATGGAGATTATCGAGCAAGTAGCTAAGGGAGTAGGGAATAAAGCTAAAAAAATATTAGATAGAAGAGAGGCAATTAAAAAATCTTTAGAATCTGCTGAATCTGGCGATGTAGTAATAATTACCGGAAAGGGCTGTGAACCTTGGATAGTCGAAGCTCATGGGAAGAAGATTCCCTGGGACGATAGAGAAGTGGTACGAGAAGAGTTCAAAAACTTAAATTTATGAAAAAATACGAAATCTTAGAACATAAGGCGGATTTAAAAATTAGAGCTTTTGGGAAAGATTTAAAAGAGCTTTTTGAGAATGCGATGATTGGGATGTTTGAGAGCGCAAAATATGAAGGGGGAGGTAGGAAAATAAAAAAAGAAATTAAGGTTTCCTCTCTGGACTTACTTTCGCTTTTAGTTGATTTTTTAAGTGAGGCACTATATCAAAGCCAAATCAATAAAGAAATTTATAATGATATAAAATTTACTAAACTTATTGATACCGAATTGGAAGCCGAACTTATCGGTCAAAAAGTAGAAAGATTCGGCGAAGACATTAAAGCTGTAACCTATCATAATTTAGAAATAAAACAAAACAAAAATAAAATTTGGGAGGGGACAGTATTATTCGATATTTAATAAAGCCCTTTCATAATTTAAGGAGGAAGTCGGCAATGACAGAAGAAAATAGTTTAAAATGCCCGAATTGCGGGAAAAAGACGATATTAAAATCAAGGGTTTATTATGGAGTTTTCGGAGATTCAAAACAGCCAGATGGTGTTTGTGGAAACTGCGGTGCTTTCTACTGGAAACATCCCCAAAAACCCATTCCCTCCATTGTCTTTAAATCTGCGGAGCAAAAAGAGGAACAGAAACCAAAAAAATGGGACTGGTTTAAAGTGTTCGTAGAGCAAGATGGAAAGAGAATAAGAAGATAAAAAGAGGGAGGAGGAAAAGAAACCCTCCTCATAGAAGAGCCGCGCCTAAAGCAAAAAAGGGCGGCTCTTTTTCAATTGAAATTATATTAAAAATCAGATATGATAATAACACTCCTATGCAAAAATCCGATTTCAAAAAATTATCTGATTGGCTCTGGGAAATCCCAAAGAGTTTTAGAGATGATATGAGAGTTCCGGCACGGGCTTATGTTTCAGAGAGGATGTTGGAAGAAAGCTCTAAAGACAAATCCCTTGAGCAATTGGTAAATATTTCAACCTTGCCCGGCATTCAGAAATATGCCTTAGCCATGCCAGACATGCATGAAGGTTACGCCAGTCCGATTGGTGGGGTAGCCGCAATTAGAATTTCTGATGGAATTATTTCACCAGGCATGTGTGGATATGACATAAATTGCGGGATGAAATTACTGAAGTCAGAATATACAGAAAAAGAAATTCAACCTAATTTGGATAAATTAGCTACTGAAATTCAAAAAGAAGTTCCCTCTGGACTTGGTCGGGGGAGGCAAATTAAACTTTCAATTGGTGAAATAGATAAGATTTTAGAGGGAGGGGTGCCTTATTTAGTCGAAAAAGGCTATGGTGGAAAAGAAGATATTGAAAATTGCGAGGCAAGTGGGAAATTAGACTGGGCTGATACAACGGCAGTTTCAAATTATGCTAAAAATCGGGGGAGAGACCAGGTTGGAACACTCGGAAGTGGCAACCACTTCCTTGAACTTCAAAAAGTGGCAGAAATTTTTGATGAGAAAGTAGCCAAGACTTTTGGTTTATTTAAAGACCAAATTGTAATAATGATCCATTGTGGCAGTCGAGGGCTTGGCCATCAAATCTGCACCGATTATCTCCGGGAGTTCATTCCTTTAATGGAGAGAAAATATAAAATTCAGGTGCCAGACCGGGAATTCGCCTGCGTTCCTTTTAATTCGCCCGAAGGCCAAAGATATTTTGCGGCCATGGCGTCGGCTGCTAATTATGCCTGGGCAAACCGGCAAATGATTGCCCATTTTATTAGAAAAACTTGGAAATCGGTTTTGGGAAAAAAAGCTTCGCCATTGGTTGCTTTATATGACGTCGCTCACAATATTATTAAAAAAGAAAAATATATTATTGACGGTAAAGAGACAGAAGTAGTAGTTCATCGCAAAGGCGCAACGCGAGCTTTCCCACCTGGCCATCCAGAAATTCCAGAAAAATATAAAGAGATGGGGCAACCTGTTATAATTCCTGGCTCAATGGGCACTGCCTCTTATATTTTGGTTGGCACAAAAGAAGGAGAAGAAGCATTCTTCTCCACGTGTCACGGCGCCGGGCGTACTATGTCTCGTCATGAAGCAATGAGACGGGTTTCTGGACAGGAAGTGGTAAAAAGCTTAGAATCAAAAGGAATTATTGTTAAATGCTGGTCTTCAAAAGGAATTGCTGAAGAGGCGCCCCAAGCGTATAAAAATATTGAAGATGTAGTTGAAGTAATTCATAATGCCGGTTTATCAAAAAAAGTGGCAAAATTAATTCCTTTAGCTGTGATAAAAGGAGAATAAAAAAATTCAAAACCAGAGCACAAAACAAAGTTTTATGCTTGGTCGAGCATATAAAATTATGTGCTCTGATTCAAAAGTCAGAATGCAAAATTACAATTTAAAATTCAAAACTTTTGAAATTTCAAAAGTTTTTTATTTCTGTTTCGATGAAGAAAAAACTTCCCAAGAGTATACGCAAATTTATCCGCAAAGAAAAGGCTCGGATTCGCCGGGAAGTTTTAGATTTGAAAAAGCAACAAGAATTGATTAATGAACTCTACAAAAAATTTCTTAAAGAACCTACGAAAAACAAAGAAAAATCTCCTCAAAAAACTGGCTAAAAGCCAGTTTTTTAGATAAAATGAATATAGAATGAGAACAGGCATTGCTACAGTACCATTGGATTACGGCAGGTGCCCCCGCTGGCTTTTCGAAAGAATGAAAAGACTTGGTCGGGGAATCGCAACTGCCATTGTTGAAGAGTTTGGGCCGGAGGAGCTTTTGAGAAGATTGTCGGACCCCATTTGGTTTCAAGCTTTGGGCTGCGTTATGGGGTTTGACTGGAATTCTTCCGGTTTAACCGTGACTACTTTAGGCGCTCTCAAAGCCGGGCTTTTTGAAATACAAGACCAATTGGGAATTTACGTTTGCGGCGGGAAAAAAGAATCAAGGAAAACGCCGGAAGAAATTGAGGCTTACGGTATTTCTCGGCAATTTTCTTTTGCTCCGAATCTAATTTATGCCTCAAAAATGGCGGCTAAAGTCGATTCTTCGCTAATTCAGGCCGGTTATCAGATTTATCAGCACAATTTTTTATTTACCAAATCTGGAAACTGGGTAGTAATCCAGCAAGGAATGAATACTGAAAACCAAACAGCAAGACGTTATCATTGGCTTTCTTCAAACCTTAAACAAATTGAGGACAAAAAAGACTTTATTGAAGAACCCCATACTGGAATTATTTCTGGAGTCAAAGTTAAACCATTAAATCTTACCGCAAAAGAAAGCAGCAAAAATCGAGAAATTTCTACCGGATTAGTAAAAGAAGAGCCAAAAAAGTTTCTAAAAGATTTAAATTTAATCCAAACAAAAAAATCAAAGAATTTAACCTTTATGGAATTACCCAATATAGAGTTTTACTGGCATCCGGTCGCGGAAGAAAAGTTCGATTTAAAAAGATTGTCTAAAACGATTTTTGCGGCAGCTGACCAGAAACCGGAAAATTTTGAAAAACTTTTATCTCTTAAAGGAATGGGCCCCAAAACCATTCGGGCTTTATCTTTGGTGGCAGAGATAATTTATGGCGCCAGACCTTCATATGAGGACCCGGCCCGGTATTCATTTTCAGTTGGCGGGAAAGACGGCACGCCCTATCCGGTAGATCGAGAAACTTATGATAAAACTTTGGAGATTATGGAAAAAGGCATAAAAAAGAGCTTCGTTTCTCTTGGAGAAAAAACCGAAGCCCAGAAAAGATTAAAAAACTTATTATGAGAAACTACGCTTCAAAACGGGCAAAGAAAGGGAAATTGGCTTATCGAACGCCAGACCGTTTTATTTATAAGCAAGTTTTAAAAGTTGCCAAAGAAAAATGTCGCCTAAGGAAAACCAAAAGAGCTCTATAATTCTTTAACCATATAAGTACCTCTTAGTCTATATCCTAATTTTTTAAAATAATCTCTTACGCCAATCCCTGCGATAACAGCAATTTTATTTAAACCAAATGGGGCCCGCTTGCCCTTAGACAAGTGGGAGGACGTGGTGGGCGGGTTGTAGTCTTTTTTGGCTATTTTTTCTGCCTTTTTAATTAACTTTTTGCCTAAACCTTTGTGTTGCGGCGAAATGATTGATTTCGTAAATCGATCAATTATTGAAAGTTGCTGGCCATAAGTATGAATTTCCCGAATAATGGCAATATTTTCAGAAGTTAATCGGAGACGAAGCAAACTATAAAGTTTTGTTCTGTTTTCATTTTCAAAGCTTAAAAATATTTCCCTGCCGTCGGAAGCTTCGTAATCTTTTCTAAATAGATAAATCCTTTCTTTTGGGTCATAAGTTTTTCTTACCTCTCGGCACCTGATGCATTTGCACCGCCAGCCCTCCCTTTCCATTATTTTTGTTAAAATCTGACGGAGATTAGAAATTTTAGCAGGCCCCGAAATAATGGAAGGAGAGGGGATGTCTCTGCTTATCCTTTGGATTCTAACATAATAAGGGATTCTCTTTTTTATTGATTTAATAAGCTCTATTAATTGCGATTGAGTATAGGGTTTGTATTTGCCTTCTTTCCATAATTTGTACAAAGGAGCTTCTTTTAAAAGAGCGCAGGGGTAAATTTTCAGAAGGTCGGGCTGGAAATCCGGATTTTTAAACAATTCGGTAAATATTTTCTCGTCCCTTTTTAAATTAGAGCCCGGTAAATTGGGCATCATTTGATACAAAACTTTGAATCCGGCATCTTTTAAAAGTTTTGTCGCCAAAATTGTTTCTTTAACTCCGTGCCCTCTTAAATTAATCTTTAAAACATCGTCATAAATTGACTGGACTCCCAATTCCACCATTGTTACCCCCAATTCTCGCAGCCGTTTAATTTCTGATTCTGTAATAAAATCAGGCCTGGTTTCAACTGATAATCCCACAATTCTGTGTTTCGCTTTTTCATTTATTTTTTGGGCTTTTTCTAAGTTTTTTAGCGTAGTTCTGCGTATAGTTCGGTGTGGTTCAGCGTTGCAAGCTGCAAAGCAGCGCGTAACAAACCAAATCTGGTATTGTCTTGGGTAGTATGACCAAGTTCCTCCAACAATTCTTAGCTCAATTTTGTCTGTTGGATGGCCCTCCATTTTCAGCATTTCAATTCTTTTTTTGGTTTGCCAATAAGGGTCATAATCTAATTTTTTGGCTCTTTCCACCGCTGGCTCCCCGGAGACATAACTTTTAGGAATTCCTTTTTCAGATGGACAGTAAAGACATTTCCCTGGGCAAGGATAAGGCTTGGTTAAAACAGAAATATTAACGATTCCGGACAGAGAACGTACTGGTCGAGTTATTAACAGATTCTCAATAATCTTAGATGGTTTTATCCTTTTATTTTTAACCATTCCGTGATAAGTTTTTAATAGAGAAATATTGTCGGGGCAGGGGAGTTTGTATTTTTTCGCCATTTTTCTTTTCGTCACTGTTAAACCATCGGAATTTTTGATTCCGCCTTTTAATAACTCTTTTGATAACTCTATAATTATATTTTCTAAAAGATTCATGGACAAAAAATACGCAAAATATTTGTTGGAGAAAACTAGGGATGATTACAACTTAATTGCTGAAGATTTTTCAAGAACCCGCTGGAATATCTGGGCTGAATTTAATATTTTCAAAGAATATGTAAATAATGGAGACGGGATACTCGATGTCGGTTGCGGCAACGGCCGGCTTTTGGAATTATTCAAAGACAAGATTATAAATTATACAGGCGTTGATGTGTCGGAAAAATTAGTGGGCTTGGCAAGAAAAAAATATCCAAATAATAATTTTATAGTTGCCGACAATTTAAATTTACCATTTCCAGATGATAATTTCGATAAAGTTTTTTCCGTTGCGGTTCTGCACACTATTCCCTCTGACGAGTTAAGAAAAAAAGCAACCTCTGAACTCAGAAGAGTTTTAAAACCCGGAGGTCTTTTAATTATAACTGTTTGGGATGTGTGGCGGAAAGACACATTCCCTTTATTGTTAAAATATTATTTTTTCAAATTAATAGGTAAATCAAAATTGGATTTCGGAGATGTCCTTATCCCTTGGTCTGATAAAACGGAAAGATATTATCATTTTTTCACAAAAAAAGAGCTGCGATCTTTGGTAGAAAAAACCGGTCTTAGCATAATAAAAAAAGGCGTTGCGAAAAACGCAACAGGGAAGAGATCCAACATTTATTTAATAGCTAAAAAATTAGATTTGTCCCTATAGCTTAATGGACCCCGCACTAAAATTTGTCCCTGTAGTTCAATTGGATAGAACGTCTCCCTCCGGAGGAGAAGCTTGGCTGTTCGAGTCAGCCCAGGGACACACCAAATTTAGTACGGGGCAAGTGTCGCGCAACCCACGGTTGAGATTGGAGTTTACCTCGTACCGAGTTTACTCTGGTGCGGGGTTCGACTCGGAGTAGGGACACATTAAAAGGTGCGGGCCGAAACTCCTGCCGGAGACACAATGATGTGGAAAAATTGGGGACAAAAAATAACTTGACAGGAAGTCTTGTTTTATTAAACTAATAATCGAGGGGGTGCGGGTTTTTGCCCAAGGACAGATGGTTTTTGATAAAGGAGATTATAGCAGCTGCCCAGTTATGTCCATCTGGACTTAAGTAAAAGTCAAGTTTGTCAGAAGCTATTTCCCCCTCATTAAAAAAGAGCAGAAAACTGTTCTTTTTTAATTGAGAAAATTATGTTAAAATGAAAGCGTTATGAAACAGGAAAAATACGAAATTGTCGTTTCCGGCGCCGCTCGGGTAAGTCATTGTTGTAGAGATATTGAAAGATTGTCAAAAGAGGTTGGCAGAGAAATTGCTCGGCAAAAATGTAATCTGGTTACCGGAGCCACTACCGGCGTTCCTTATTATGTTGCTTTGGGTTGTAAAGAAGCAGGAGGATTTAATATTGGTTTTTCGCCGGCCACCTCAGAGGCCGCCCATTTGGAAACTTATAAACTTCCCCTAGAACCCTTTGATGTAATGATTTATACGGGAGCTGATTATGCCGGCAGAAATGTGATAATGACAAAATCGGCTGACGGTGTAATTATTATTTGCGGCAGAATGGGAACTTTGCATGAGTTTGCTACTGCTTTCGAAATCCAAAAACCAATTGCTATTTTAGAGGGCACGGGAGGAACGGCTGATAAAGTAAGACAAATTGCTACCGGTCCTTACCGAGGAGTTAAAAAAATTATTTATGAGAACGATCCAAAAAAACTAGTAGAAAAATTAATTGCCCAAATCAAAAAGGAAAAGAAAAATAATTCTAAATACCAAAAGGTCGAAAAATAATTTTTTAATTATTAACCAAGCTTTCACTTGTGAAAGCGAAGGTGAAGAAGAGGATTTATCCTCTTCGCCTTAACAAAATATATTTATGTCAGAAGAAATTGAAGGAAAGTTGATAGGAAAAATTGCTCATTATTTTGGTCACATTGGGGTGGCGGTGATTGATCTTTCTGATAAGCTTAAGGCGGGAGACACAATTAGAATTATTGGCGGAGAGACTGATTTTACGCAACAGGTTGAATCAATGGAAATAGAGCATCAGAAAATAAAGGAGGCCAAAAAGGGAGACTCCGTCGGATTAAAAGTAGAACAAAAGGTTCGAGAAGGCTATAAAGTCTACAAAGTTTAAAAATGGTTTTTTCTGAAAGTTTTCAAATTGTTATTCAGCTATTTTTAGCTGTTCTTTTGGGCGGTTTAATTGGTTTAGAAAGAGAGTATAAGAGAAAGGAAGCTGGACTTCAAACTTTTAGTTTAGTAACTTTGGGATCTTGCCTTTTCACTTTAGTTTCTTCTCAATTTGTTGGTTTTAATCCAGCTCTGATAGCTGTTGGGATCGGTTTTATCGGAGCAGGAGTGATTTTTCGGCAGTCTTCTGGAACGGTAGGGCTCACTACGGCCGCCGGTCTCTGGGCAACGGCAGCAATCGGAATTGCCATAGGGTCTCAGCTTTATTTTTTAGCTGTTATAGGAACATTTTTAACTCTTTTTATTTTTGCCGGGTTTGGTTTATTAGAACGAAAAATATTTAAGAAGGAAACAAGAGATAAAGGGCAAAATTTTTAAACTCTTTTTATAAACTAAAAAACACCAATGAAATTTGTTGCAGATTTTCACATTCATTCTAAATATTCAAGAGCTACTTCCCCTCAGATGGATTTAGAACATTTGAACGCTGCCGCAAAAATTAAGGGAATTAAGGTTCTGGGGACAGCAGATTTCAGTCATCCCGAATGGTTTAAATCTTTAAAAGAAAAATTAGAACCCGCAGAGATAGGCCTTTTTAAACTAAAAAAACAAGACAATGGGACGCGTTTTGTATTGACCAATGAAATTAGTTGCGTTTATTCAAAAAAGGGAAGAGTCAGAAAAATTCATATTTTAATTTTTGCTCCTTCTTTGGAGGTAGTAGAAAAAATTAATGCCCAGCTGGGCTGGGTTGGTAATCTAAAATCAGACGGCAGGCCAATTTTGGGGTTAGACGCCAAAGAACTGGCTAAGATTGTCTTAAGCGCTTCGGAAGATTGCTTGGTAGTGCCGGCTCATGCCTGGACTCCTTGGTTTTCTATTTTTGGTTCAAAATCAGGATTTGATTCAATAGAGGAATGTTTTGAAGAATACTCAAAATACATCTATGCCGTCGAGACTGGACTCTCTTGTTACGATCAGAAAACTGAAGTACTAACGCAAGAGGGCTGGAAACCATTTTCTCAAGTGACCTATAAAGATAGCATATGTACTCTGGATCCAGAAACTGAGGAGATTGAATATCAGAAACCCAGAAAGATTTATCAATCACAATATAGAGGCAAGATGTATCGACTGAAGACGAAACGAGTAGATTTACTTGTTACTCCAAACCATAATTTGCTCTATGCTCCAGCAGATTTTCGGACGAAAAAACCTTACAGGTTGAAAGAAGCACAGGAATTATTTGGAAAGTCAAAAATCTTGCGAAAAGACGGTATTTGGAAAGGAAAGACACCCCGCTTTTTTACGTTGCCCAAGGTACAAATACGGCATGGGAGTAAATGGTATTCTGGATTACGAACAAAAAGCGCAAAAAAGCTTCCCATCGAAGCATGGGCTAAATTCTTCGGTTATTGGATTGCGGAGGGATGGACAAATGAAGGAAAAGATGGCGACTACAATATTTGTATAGCTGTACAAAAGCCGAAAGCAAGGCAAGCAGTCCTCAAAATTATAGAAGAGCTTGGGTACAGCCCATACTTTGATGAAAAAATTATTCGTATACGAAATTATCAGCTGTTTTCTTATCTGAGACAGTTTGGCAGGGCGGGTGTGAAATTTGTGCCGCATGAAATCAAAGAGCTTTCACCGGAACTTTTAAAAGCCTTTCTGGAGTATTACTTATGGGGAGACGGACATGTATATGGAAGAAATAAGAAAGGAAGATCTGCGACAACAATATCTACACGCCTGCGTGACGACCTTCAAGAGATTGCTCTCAAAACGGGAGACTCGGCCTATTACAAACTTGGCAACAAAAAAGGGACACCTTTTGCTTCTCCGAGCCAGAAGAAGCAATATTATCAAAGCGCTGACTCATGGGTTATCTATTTTATTCGACACAATAGGACTGCTATTATTCCTTCAACAATCAAGAAGTACGGATATGAAGAACGATGGGTCGACTATGATGGAATAGTCTATTGTGTTTCGGTACCTAACCGTACTCTTTATATTAGACGAAATGGAATTCCGCTTTGGTGCGGGAACTCTGATCCTCCCATGAACTGGCGACTGTCTCCTTTGGATAAAATTACTTTAATCAGTAATTCCGACGCGCACAGTGGACCAAAATTGGGCAGAGAAGCAAATGTTTTTGATGCAGAACTTAGTTATAAATCAATCATTGAAGCAATTAAAACTAAAAATCCTCAAAAATTTTTGTATACAATTGAATTTTTCCCGGAAGAAGGAAAATATCATTTCGACGGACATCGAATTTGCGGAATAAAATTATCTCCTCAAGAAACAAAAAAATATAACGGAATTTGTCCGGTTTGCGGGAAAACCCTAACTATCGGCGTTTTAAATCGGGTAGAAGAATTGGCTGACCGCGAAGAAGGTTTTAAGCCAGAAGGAGCAATCCCCTTCAAAAGCTTAGTTCCTTTGGAAGAAATTATTGCCGATGCTTTAGGCTGTTCTACCGGAACCAAAGAAGTTGAAAAAGAATACAAAAACTTAATTGAAAAATTGGGTTCAGAGTTTAATGTTCTTCTTGAAGCTACGCCCGAAAACTTGCGGGTCGTAACTCTTCCTGAAATTAGCGAAGCAATAATAAAAGTGCGAGAAGGAAGGGTGTTTAAAGAGCCCGGATACGATGGGGTTTACGGGAAAATAAGGATTTTTTCTCAAGGCGAGCAAAAAAATCTATCTAAACAAGATACTCTTTTTTAATTATGACCATTGGAATACCAAAAGCCCTATTATATTGGAAAAGGCCTTATTTTTGGGAAAATTTTTTTGAAGAATTGGGCTTAAAAGTGCTTCTTTCTTCTTATACCAACAGAGAGATTGCTGAAAGCGGAATTAAAGCGTCTGATCCAGAGACTTGCTTTGCAAATAAAATTTTTTGGGGCCATCTTTTGTGGCTTGACGGAAAATGCGATTATATTTTCGTTCCAAGGTTAAAAACCAATGAAGATAAGTTAGAATATTGTCCAAAATTTTTTGGAGTTCCGGATTTGGCGAAGATTCTTGTTAAAACACCGATTTTAACTGAAACTTTTGACGAAAGAAAGGAAAAATTTGAGAGAACCATTCAAAGATTAGGAAAAAAAATAAAGAAAAGCAAGGAGGAAGTAAAGAAAGCAACCCGGACTGCTTTTTTAAAAGAAAAAGAATTAGGAGAAAAAGAGAAAGAAGGTTTTTTTGGAAGAATTCAATCTGAGAAACCAAAAATTATTTTAGTTTCCCACCCTTATAATTTGTATGACGATTATGTTAATTTAAAAATAAAAGAAAAACTAGAAAAATTAGGAATAGAGGTAATTTTTATAGATAAAGTACCGACAAACGAAATCCAAAATCCAAAAGGAGCCCGTCAAGGCGGCTGGGTGGCGGGAGGATTGGAGTCCAAAATTCAAAATCTGGATTGGCCGAAATTTCATTGGGAGTTTGGTGAAGAGATGATGGGAAAGAGCGACGAAATTCTGAATTACAATATCGCTGGCGTTGTCCAGATTTCTTCTTTCCAATGCGGTTGCGATGCGGTTTTAAAAGAATTTGTTGAAAAAAAATTTAAACAAAATAAAATTCCTTTTTTGTATTTAATAATTGATGAGCATACCGGCGAAGCCGGCCTGCAGACCAGATTAGAAGCATTTGTTGATACGTTATTATGAAACTTACCTTTCCTTATTGGGGGAATTATACTATTGCCTTCAAATCCCTGATTGAGAAATTAGGCATAGAGGTAATTCCACCCGAAAGAACAAACCCGGAGGCAATTCAAGAAGGGGCGAAAATCTCTCCCGAAATGTATTGTTTCCCCCTAAAAGTGAATATTGGCAATTATTTGGCGGCAATTAAAAAAGGAGCAGATACAATTTTGATGGTAACCAGCCTTACCGGTTCTTGCCGCTTAAGATATTATGGGATTATCCAAGATAAAGCATTGGCGGAAGCCGGCTATAAAGTTAAAATTATTACTTTTGGCCAAGGTCCCAAAGACATTTATTTAACATTAAAAGAAATTTCCGGCGCTTCTTCCTCAAAAATTTTAAAAGCAATTTATTTTTGTTTTAAAGAATTGAAAATAATTGAGGGCCTGGAGAAAAAAGCCCAACATTTTAGACCGAGAGAAAAGATAAAAGGAAAAACGGATGAAACCTTAAGAAAAGCATTTTTAGAGTTAGAAGAAATTAAAGAATTAAAAGAGCTATCAGAATTTAAAAAGAAGATTTTTAAAGAGATTGCTGAAATTGAAATTGATAAAGATAAAAATCCTTCGAGAGTTGGTTTAATCGGGGAAATTTATACGGTTTCTGATAGTGCTATAAACTTTGGCATTGAGGAGAAATTGGGAAAAGAAGGGATTGAGGTTCAGCGGGAAATGGACGTTAGTTACCACGTGAAAAAAGGCATTTTCCCTTGGAAAGATTGGCAAATTCAAAGAAAAATAATGCCCTATTTGCAGTCAACCGTCGGCGGCCATGGCCGAGATGCAATTTACGAGATGTTAGATTATATTAAAAAGGACTTTGACGGCATAATTCATTTACTGCCATATGGTTGTTTTGTAAAAGATACGGGCATTACTGTTGAGGGTTATCTTCAGAAACCAATTCAAGACATAAAGATGGGAGAAAAAGTTCTAACTCACAAAGGAGAATTCAAGAAGGTGACCAAGACTTTTCGCCGAGACTATAAAGGGCAAATATTAAAAGTAGATTGCGGCGGGAAATTAAACTTAGAAATTACACCAGAACACCCGGTTTTATTGGCTAAGAGTTTTGTTCGGAATCATAAAAAAATAATTCAGGGGCTGGATTTTGTTCCAACCAAAGAAGCTAAAAAAGGAGACTTTATTGCTATCCCGATTCCAAAAGGAGTTAAGAACTTAAAATCTTTTGAGTGGCAAAAAGAATACAGGAGAAAGCCCAAATGGGAAGACATTAAAAAATTTCCTTACTCTCCGGAGCTTTTAAGAATGCTTGGTTATTGGTTGGCCGAAGGTTCAATTCATCGCGAAGAGAAAAGATATGTAAGAGGTGTTTATTTTAGTTTTGCTCGCCACGAAAAAGATTATATTAATGACATAATTGATATAATAAAAAAGAATTTTAGGGCGAGGATCGGTCAAGATAAACGGCCAGACAGACCAAATAGCGCAGAATTATATATTGGCAATCGCAATCTCGGAGAAATTATCCTTGCATTATGTGGAGAACGCTGTGACACTAAAATATTACACAACAACTTAATGACCCTTGAGGCGCCACTCCAAAAGGAAATTCTGAAAGGATTTTTTAGGGGTGATGGTTGTTTTACGGATAAATATGGAGAAACCACTTATCGAGGAGTTACTACTTCTAAAAATTTAGCTACTCAATTATTCTGGCTTCTAGTTAGAAACCGTATAAAACCATCGTTCGTGGAGCAGCATATCAAAAACAGAAAGCTTTCTTACATGCTTAAAATAGCTAATGCCGAGGGAATAAAAAGACTGGAAGATGAAAGATTGACGGTGACGAACAGAAAAAATTATGTCCGATTTAGAGAATTGAAAGATTATTTCTTGGCTCCTATTCGTGAAATAGAAACCATTGATTTTGAAGGTAAAGTATATAATTTAGAGGTAAAAGATCACCATTCTTACGTGGCAAATTTTTTAGCTTGCCATAATTGCATGCCAGAAGTAACCGTAAGGCCGATTTTGGAAAAAATCCATTTGCAAAGCAGAATCCCATTTTTATCTTTGTCTCTGGACGAACAAGTGGCTGAGGCCGGAATTGATACTCGGATTGAGGCTTTTGTTGATGTAGTAAAAAATTACCACCAAAATAAAAATTCCAAAAAAATAATATGAAAACATTTTTAGGCATTGACGTCGGCTCAATCACTACTAAATTGGTTTTGATTGATACCAATAGCCAGGTTTTATTTCCGCTTTATTTACGAACTTCAGGCAATCCAATAGGAACTATCCAGGGAGGACTTAGGGAGCTAAACAATAAAATTAAAAATTATAATCCCGACATCGAAATTGCTGGAGTTGGGACTACTGGCTCAGCTCGTTATTTAGCCGGGGTGATTACCGGAGCTGATTTAGTAAAAAATGAGATTACTGCCCATGCAAAAGGAGTACGTTCTTTCGTTCCCGATGCTAAGACAGTAATTGAAATTGGCGGTCAAGACTCAAAAATTATAATTTTAGAAAATGGAGTGGCAGTTGATTTTGCGATGCAGACCGTCTGCGCAGCCGGCACAGGATCTTTTCTCGATGCCCAATCTTTTAGGTTAGGGATTCCAATTGAGGAATTTGGAGAAATTGCCTTGAAATCAACGAATCCAACCACAATCGCTTCAAGATGCACGATTTTCGCCGAGTCAGACATGATCCATAAGCAGCAAATTGGTCACCCAACGGAAGATATTGTGGCCGGTCTCTGTGAAGGATTGGTTAGAAATTTTTTAAATAATGTAGCTCGAGGAAAAAATATTCAACCACCAATTGTTTTTTTAGGAGGAGTTTCTGAGAATGTCGGGCTGAGAAAGGCATTCGAAGAGGCCTTAGGGCAAAAAATCATTGTTCCTCTCCACAATACAGTGATGGGAGCATTGGGGGCGGCTCTTTTAGTTAAAGAAAATCCTCCCCCGAAAACTAAATTTTCAGGGTTTGAGATTTCTGATAAAGACATTAGATGTACTTCTTTTCAATGTCAGGGTTGTCCTAATCATTGTGAAGTGATTGAGGCCAGAATAGAAGGAAAAGTTGTTGCCCGTTGGGGAGACAGATGCGGTAAATGGTCAAATTTAAACTCAAATAACGCTTAAGGGGATTTCTTTATTTTTTACCATTGTGACTGCTTTTCTCCTCAGTCTTTTGCCTCCTATTTTTCAAACCGGATATTAAGTTCTGGGAAGCCAAGCAATTAAATTGTTTTTTATTTCGAATCTGCCTTCCAAGAATTTTTCAATTACCCAGATATTGGTTCTGCAGTGATTTGTGATTTCAGAAACCGTAACAGAACTTTTGCCTTCGGCCAAAGCTAAATACGGAAGAGCCTGATCGGCTAAATATTTATCCAGGCAGGCCTCAGATTTTTGCTCTTTTAATAATTCTAAAGCCGCTTCCTTGCCGACATCTTCAGCCCGTTTCCCCAGTTTCCCTAAATTATCAACGCCAATCACCGTGTTTTCGAATTCTCCGATTAAGCAAACTTGGCTGCCCGGACATTGGGTTTGATAATATTCAATCCTTTCTTCAGTTGGTAAACTCAATTTCCCTAAGATTTCCCTCGCTCCCATTAACTGTCTTTCAGCCACTTTTTTACCCTTCAAGAATTCCGAAGCACCAGAAATTATTAAAATCTTTTTAAGATTTTCTCTTTCAATTAAGTTTATTTTTTTCAGTTTTGAGGGATAAATCTTCACTTCAACATTAGCGCCGCCTTCAGGGTAATAGCCGCGTTTTAAAACATTAACTTCAGTTTTCACCCCTATTTTCTCCAAAATTTTCAAAAACACATATTGAAAATGATCAATAGTAGGCGAGAAAAAAGTATCGGTCGCTCCGCCATCAAAAGTGATTTTAACTGGATTTGGCGCAGGCGAAGAAACTAAAGTTTCTTCTTCACCCTTCGCTATGGCTCGGGTAAATAAAGCCGGCAGAATTAAAGTTTGCAAAACCAAAGTAATACTGCCTGCCGTTTCAATTTTTATATGTAAATCCTTTGTCCCAATCTCGCCAGGATAAAATTTAATTTTTTCTGAATCAAGCTCATCACCTTCTAATTTAGCATTGCTTAGCTTAGCTAAGGATTGTATCCCCGAAAGATGCTGAGGCATTAATCCAGGTCTGGGACGATTTTTCCGAATATTAAAAACATGGCAAGATTTTTTTGTCACTGCCGAGAGAGCACAAGCCGTGCGGAGAATCTGGCCGCCACCGGAACCAAATGAACCATCAATATCAATCATAAGTTTATTAATTTATTTTAGATTTTATTAAATGAAAATGAAAGCTACATTATTTTCCCAAACTAACTTGACCATTTTTGTTTAATTCATTAGAATAACTCTGTTAAGATAAAAAGATGGAAGTAGTCAAAAAAATAATTGAAGATGTCAAGAAAAACGGAGATAAGGCTGTTAGAAAATATACAGAAATTTTTGATAAGATAAAGATAAAAAATTTCAAGGTAAATAAAAGAGACATTGCCGAGGCCTACAAGAAAGTAGATAAGGAAACCATTAAGGCGATAAAATCTGCGGCCAGAAATATCAGAGAATTCGCTGGAGCTCAATTTAAGAATTTTAAAGATTTTGAATACACAAAAAATGGTATAACAGTAGGTCAAAAGATTATCCCGATTGAGAAAATAGGGGTTTATGTGCCTGGTGGGAATTATCCTTTACCTTCCACTGCTTTAATGTGTATTATTCCAGCTAAGGTGGCCGGAGTAAAAGAAGTTATTGTTTGCTCGCCGAAGATAAAACCAGTGACAATAGTATCTGCAAATTTGGCTGGTGCAGATAAAATTTTCAATGTTGGGGGCGTCCAGGCAATAGCTGCTATGGCTTATGGCACAAAAACAATACCAAAAGTAGATAAAGTTGTAGGCCCTGGAAATATTTATGTCACCCAAGCTAAAAAAGAAATCTTTGGAGATTGTGGAATTGATCTTTTAGCTGGGCCTACTGAAATTTTATTGATAGCTGATAGGTCTTCCAATCCAAAATTTATTGCTGCAGATTTATTAGCTCAGGCAGAGCATGATATAAATACAAAAATAATCTTTGTTACAGATTCAAAAGAATTAATCAAAAATGTAAATAACGAAATAAAATTTCAAATTAAAAAATTAGAAACAAAGAAAATAATTAAAGAAGCTTTTAAAAAGAAAAAGGTAATTTTTGTCAAAAATCTAAAAGGGGCAGTTAAAATAGCTAATGAAGTAGCTCCAGAACATTTAGCGTTGCAGGTGAAAAATCCAAGGAGATATCTTAACCAATTAAAAAATTATGGTTCATTATTCTTAGGTGAATATTCGGCAGTAGCCTTTGGAGATTATTGCTCGGGTACTAATCATGTTCTCCCTACCGATAAAACTTCGAGGTACACTGGAGGGTTATCTGTAAAAGATTTTCTTAAAATTCAAACATATCAATTAATTGATAAAAAAGGCGCTAAAAATTTAGCGAAAATTGCCACAAAATTCGCTTCGTTAGAAGGCTTGGATGGACATAAAAAATCAGCCGAGATAAGATTTAAAAATGATTAAAGATATTGAACTAATCTATCGATTAAATAAAAATTGGCAGCCAGGCACTATAAAGATAAAAAAAGCCGGCGGGCAAACCAATAGAAATTGGATAGTTCGATACAAAGATAAGAAATTTTTTGTCCGATTACCCTGGGAAAGAACTGACATCGTTGACCGAAAAGTAGAAGCCCGAAACGTTCTGGCATTAGCAAGGTGCAATAAATTAAAAAATATATTGCCGAAGTTTTATCTTTACGTTTTTGGCGGAAAAAATATTTTATGTCCGAAAGAAAAGGCCAATTTTCCAAACGGCACTATGATAACGGAGTATATCGAGGGTAGGGATATAAACGGGGAAGATATTAAAAACCCCAAAATTCAGAAGGCATTGATAAAAACTCTCTTTACCTTCCATTCAAGCGGAGTCAGGTTTTTCAATTCTTATGATGTTTTTCGGGACGAAATTCTGAAATATGAAAAAAAAGCCAAGAAATATTCAATTTTGAGACTGATTCCCAGGGAAAAAATAAAAAATATCGAGAGAATTGAAAAAGAAGCAAAAAGAAACTCCCCTCTGGGAGGAAAAATCTCCACCCACAATGATTTAATCTTCGAAAACTTATTTTTGGGCAAAAACGGCAAAATCTACCTTCTAGATTTTGAATACGCGGGACTTAATATCAGAAATGGTCTTTATTACGATTTAGGAATAATTCTGGGCGGAAATCTTTTTTACAAAAAACCGATTAAAATTAAAACCTTTGAAAAAATTTTACAGAAAGCCAAGAAAATTTACAAAAAAGATTTAAATAATTACAAAATTTATTGCGGTGCTTTAACCAACATTTTAGTTATGTTTTGGTGGGGCTTGGTGAAATATTTCAGCTCAACAACAAAGAAAGAAAAGAAATACTTTAGAGATTACGTTTTAAAAAGAGCCAGAGGAATTGAAGACCTTTACGAAATTATTAGAAATAAATAAGGCGTCTCGTTGTTCTTTACAAGACGCCTTCTCGGAATAAAGATATTTTACTCTAGTGTTCCTTTTGTGCTCGGTATAGCATCTGGGCCAGAAATTCTGGTAGCTCGATGGAGCGATCTGCCAAAAGCTTTACAAAAAGCTTCAAGCTTATGATGATCATTTCTTAGAGTGCCCATCGTCTCCACTTTGCCGTAGATGTTAAGCCCGGCATTTAGAGCTATTCCTTCGAACAGATGCTGTGCCATCCCAGCCAAAGTTTTGTTGTCCATATCCTGAAAATCTAGGGTGGCATAACCTCGTCCGCTGAGATCAACTGCGACAGTGGCGAGACTTCCTTCGAAGGGAACAGTTAGACTTTGGAATCGTTCAATTCCCTTTCGATCTCCAAGAGCCTCTTTTATTGCTTGGCCCCAGCAAATTCCCACATCTTCAAGTATGTGATGAGGGATATCACCGTGTCCTTTTACTTTTCCTCCCAGACGACCGTGATGATAGATTTGGGCGAATAGATGCTCAAATAAATTGAGAGCACCGAAGCCAAAATCTATTTCTTCTTTATCTGCAGTGATTGAAATTTGATAGTCGCCGGGGGTATCGAGAAGAATTTCTGTGTAGATATCTACCTCGCCGGTCTTTCTGTCTTTTTTACCAATACGATTAGTCATTCTTTTCCTCCTTAGATTATTTGATCAATTCTATTAATTCTCCAGCACTGGCTTTTGGGTCTTTATTTTCGTAGATTACCTCGTAGACCTCCTCTATAATTGGTAGCGTCACTCCTTGCTTCTTGGCTAGTTGATGGACTGCCCAGGCAGTATGGAAACCTTCAACCGTGATCCCTTTTCCCTGTAGCTCTTTCTGAACCTCGTCTATCCCTTTTTCAAGTAAAGATTGACCGAGACGATAATTTCGAGAAAGAGGATCTGCCGAGATTTCTAAGTCTCCTTTTCCAGCCGGTCCCCAGAAAGTTTCTTCATCAGCTCCCATTGCTTTTCCCAACTTAACCATTTCCTTGACACCTTCTTCAATAAGTTTGGTTTTCACTTCCTGGTTTTCTCCAAAACCAAGAACCATTCCAATTCCAATCACCATTACATTTTTAAGAGCGCCAGCCAGCTGGGTTCCCAGAAGGTCGGTGGAAGTTTTGATGGTTAACCAGTCTGTTTCAAGTAGTTCCTTCACCTCTTTCAGAAGGCTTTCATTTCTTGAAGCTAAGGCTTCAGTGGCTGGAATTTTTTGGTGTACTGACTTGCCATAACCAGCTCCTGTGAGATGGAGAATATCTATTTTCCCCAGCGCTTCCTCTACTACCTGAAAAGGTAAAAGGGAAGTGTCTTTTTCCATTCCCTTTGAAATCATTAATAAAGCGGAAAAAGGGAAGTTGGAAATTTTCTGGCACATTTCCCTTACGGCAAAAGACGGTACAGCGAGTAACGCCAAGTCAGAACCACTCACCACTTCTCTTAAGTCGCCCGATAACAGAACCTCTTCCGGGAGTACAATGGCGGGATCAGAGTTCTTTAAATTTTGTCTGGTCCTTTTTGCTTCACTAATAAGTTGAGGATCACGGTCCCATATTCTAACATTAGCCTTCCGGTAAGTGCTAAGTATGTATCCTATGCCCCAACCCATAGCTCCGGCTCCAAGAATGCTGACTATTTTCATATTAGCCATGGATGTAAACCTCCTTTAAAATTAAAGAGCTGAATTTTAGCCCTCCTATTGTAAAAGTGCCACAGAAATTATAAAATGTCAATATAAGAATATTTTATGGCAATAAAAGAAAGAGTTAAAAAAATGAGTCATTATAAACCTCCATTAGAAAAAGCATTAACCACGATTTATTTACTAAACTTTAAATCGAAGGTATGCTTAAAAAGTTGAGAAAAAAAACAACACAACAAACGAGAAGATCTAGTCTGTTTGTGGGAAGATGGCAACCATTTCATGGAGGGCATAAGAAACTTATTGAGACCGTACTGAAAAAGGGTAAATCTGTTATAATAGCAATACGAGATACTGAAGTTAATCAAAGTAATCCTTACACCGTATATGAACGGTGGGGTATGATACAGCGCGCTCTTTATAAATACGGAGATCTCGTAAAAATTGTAGTAATTCCTGATATTGACGAGATTTGTTATGGAAGAGATGTAGGATATGTAATTCGGAGGATTGAGTTAGAACCAAAAATCGAGAAAATATCAGGAACAGCAATTCGAATAAAACATCGTGTTACGAAACCAATAATTTGGTTGACAGGCCAAACCGGGGCTGGAAAAACCACTATAGCAGACGCTCTTCAGAAGAAAATCGGCGGAGTAATTCTTGACGGTAATGAAATGAGAAAATCCATATCAGTAGGGTTCGGTTTCAGCAAACAAGATCGAAAAGAACACAATCTTCGAGTCGCTCGTTTAGCCATAGCGCTTTCGAAGAAAAATATAGTAATAGTATCTGTAATAGCCCCATTTGAAGAGACAAGAAGGAAAATTGATGAAATTGCGAAACCAATATGGGTGTATGTCGAGAGAAATGTGAAGATTACTAAAGAAAAACCCTATGAAATTCCTCAAAAATACCACATTAAAGTAAACTCAGATCATTTAACGCCCGAAAAAAATGTTGATATTATTCTGCAGTATCTTAAAAAGAAACGGATTA
>Ga0210051_1000776_pt1 | contig 30940 bp, 31 predicted proteins | sample CryGey092014_all_FD_185464 | JGI IMG/M metagenome (GOLD analysis project Ga0210051, IMG submission 185464) | Groundwater microbial communities from aquifer - Crystal Geyser CG23_combo_of_CG06-09_8/20/14_all (SPAdes) (version 2) | ecosystem: Environmental > Aquatic > Deep subsurface > Groundwater...
GTATTACTAATTCTGAGAAACATTCTGACTAGTTTCTTGGTAACCTTTTATTTTGAGCTATCTCGGGGAGACGCATCTAGGGGTCGGTAGAATTTGACAAAAAATCAAGTTTATGATAAAAATAGGGCAAAGCTAAATATATGAATAGATATCACAAAAATCAAATGCATCTTAATCTATCTGGGATTGTTTCCCCGATGTTTTTCGATTGCTACGCAGCCACTAGGGTTGCTTATCTGACCCAGGCGGTTTTTGTGAATTTTAATAAGTTTAAACCTATGACTTCATAAACTTTTAATAAAAATTCATACTTCAAAGATCATCTCGGCTAGATAAAAAGCCGAGCTTTTTTATTTCTAGGCGGCACATTAAAAATTTAATAAAAAGGAGGTTTGAAGAGGAGTTCAATCGAGGCAGAGTAATTATTAAGTTAATAAGAATCTATGGAGAAAATCATGTCTAGAAAAATCATTAAAACCTATGTTGCATTCTCATTTTTTTTTGAGTTTGTCTCACGCATTTTTCTTCGCGACTTATCAGTTATTTTTAGCGTCGTGCGGAATGAATCTGTTGGAAATCAATGTTATCAATATGTTTTTCATGGGTGGGGTTTTTCTTTTGGAAGTTCCAACTGGAGCATTTGCTGATGTTTTTGGTCGCAAAAAATCGATTGTCGCCGGTTGTTTTATGATGGCGCTTTCGATGTTGGCGTACTTTTTCGGCAAAAGCTTCTGGTCCTTTGCGGGCGCAGAACTTATCGGAGCAGTAGGACTAACATTTCTTTCAGGCGCTTTGGAAGCTTGGGTGGTTGACGCATTGGCATATCATGGATATGACGGCGAGCTATCGCATGTTTTTCGTCGCGAAGTATATGCCACGCAGTTTGGCATTATCTTTGGAAGCTTAATGGGCGGATATCTCGGTCAACGAGATTTGTCCTTGCCGTGGCTGGCTAGCGCACTTGCAACTTCTATGGTGGGAGTTTTTGCTATCTTTGCCTTGAAAGAACAAAAAATCGAAAGAGTGAGTTTTAAATTTTCTTTTGCTCCATTTAAAAAAACTATCAAGGATAGTGTACGATTTGGATATCAAAAGAAATCAGTTTGGTTTGTGGTTTTGTTCGGAATGATTTTGGCGATTTCCGTTCAAGCAATGAATATGCAATGGCCATTTGTGTTCCAGAAAACTTATGGATTTTCCACAAGGAATTTAGGCTGGTTGTTTGCCGCTGTTTCCGTGGTCACGATGCTGGGAGGGCAATTGTCAAAACTTTTCGCAGACAAAATTCGACATGAAAAAAATGCCATTGTGCTTTCTCAGGGAATTACTGTAATTGGTATCATCGGAGCATCATTGATGTTGGGCGTGGTTCCGGTGGTTGGCTTGTTTATGTTGCATGAAATGGGTCGCGGGATGATTGGACCATTGAAACAGGCCTATCTGAATCATCGCATTCCATCAGAACAGCGGGCAACCATCCTGTCATTTGATTCAATGATGGGAAAGTCAGGAGCATTTTTGGGACTCATCGGCAGTGGATATCTGGCAGAGCATTTTGGAATCCCACTGACCTGGCTTGTCTCAGGTTGTATCTTGGCCTTGGGAGTTCTGGTGTTTTTCAATCTCAAAAATGGAGACTAAAACAAAGGCGTTTCGACTATGATCGAGGCGCCTTTAATTTGGCAAAAAGGATAAATTACAATAGACTAGTAAAAGATGAAAAACTAAATTAATTTAAAAAATAATGGATAAAAAATTTGAAGTTGCGGTTAAAGGTATTATTCGGCGGGGCGATGGGAAAATTTTGATTGTGAAACGCAGCCGCGAGGATGATCATGCACCAGAGCTTTGGGAAACAGTGGGTGGCGGCATGGACGAAGAGATTTCTCCGGAAGAAAATTTAAAACGGGAAATTTTGGAAGAAGTTGGGATTGAGGTGTTGGTGCGAGAGCCGTTTAATGTTTTTTCTTTCACCAAAGACACCGGAGAATTTAAGGTTGGAATAACTTTTGTGTGTGAATATGTAAGCGGAGAAGTGCGATTGAGCAATGAGCACACGGAATTTCAGTGGATTTCTCCCGAGGACTTTAAAAAATATGCGTCTGTACTGTCTTTATATAAAGAAATTGCTGCTTATGCAAATAAATTTACAGGCGAGCACGAACATTTTGTTATTAGTCAAAAAGCGGTTTTGATTCGTGATGAAAAATGTTTTATTGGTGAAATGAATAATCGAAAGGATCTCTGGGATTTGCCGGGTGGAAGAATCAATAACAATGAAAATAGGGAGGAGGCTTTTAGGCGAGAAGTGAGAGAGGAGTTGGGTATTAATAATTTTGAAATAGCTTCCGTGCTTGATTATGATGCTTGGCATACAAAAAGCGGATTTGCAGTTTGTGGGACAGCAAGCCTTATTGAGACTGATGAAATGATTGATTTAAGTGATGAGCATATTTCAGGCAAGTGGATTGCGGAAAATGAAATTTATCAGTTTTTTGATATCTTGTTTCATAGGAGTGGTGTGAATTTATGTTTAAGCGCTTAAATTCTACCACTTCTTTAGTTATCCACCACAGTTATTATTATAGAGCCTTCGTTATTTGACAAGAGGATAAAAATAGACTATTATAATAAGTGTTTTAACAATTGAATTTAGGCTTTATCAAAGCAAATCGGGCAATTACCGCAGTGAAAACTGGGGAGGAAAGTCCGGACATCTTCCCGCTTTCGGGCGGGAAAAGGGGATAATGGGTAACGCCCATCGGGCTGGTAGTGATGCCAGTCAAGGGATAGCGCCACAGAGACAATACTACTGATTTTGAAAATTGGGACAACCCCGCACCTTTTCTTCAAACAAATTAATTGGGCAGAAAGATTTTGCAAAGAATCGACTGCGTCTCAAATTTGAGAAACAAAAAGTTTGTTAGCGGAAAAGGTGCAGGGGTGCTCAATTTTGTATCTCCGACTGATGTCGGAGACAAAATTGGCAAAGGTGAAAAGCATATTGGTGTTTCAAATTTATGTTCGCTCTATCAGCTGAATAGCGAATCGAAGCTACAATATTTCTTAGTCAGCGATGACTAATGATGGCAAGCCCTATCTGATGCAAGGCCGTGCCCTGATGCAAATCAGGGAGTGCCGCTCGAGTCTGATAGCAATATCAGACCTAGATAAATTATTGCTCCAATTTTGTTTGTGAGCTTGCGAACAATCACAAAATTGAGAGTCCGCCGTAGCTTTATAGCGAAGGCGGACCCGCCTTCGTCTTAGGACTTCGGCGGATGATCAAAATTGTAACTTCGCTTTGCTCAGACAATTTTGGCACAAAATCCGGCTTATAGATTTGCTTTGATAAATCGTAAATTCAAATCACTTTAATTATTAGGGGGTAATAAATGAAGCGTTCAGAATTATTTTTTAGCGCCATCCAAGTTCCGGTTGATTTTGCCATGATAATTTTAGCCGGCTTGTCGGCGTTTGTTATTCGTGATATTCCGCAAATCATCAGTTTGCAACCGAAGTTATATAATTTTCCTTTTGACAGCTATCTTAAGATTATTTTTTTGGTAACGCCGATTTTTATTTTGATATATGCGCTAGAGGGTTTGTATGACATTCGTGTAACCAGAAAATTTTGGGAAGAGGCTGGACGAGTTTTTACAGCCACTTCAATCGGCTTGGTGATTATAATTGTGGCTATATTTTTGAAGCGAGAATGGTTTTCGTCTAGATTTATAATTTTGGCAGCATGGATGATGGCTGTTTTTTATATCGTGCTGGCTCGTTATATCTTGCATGAAATTCAAACATGGTTGCTGCGAAAAAAAGGGATTGGCGTGCATCGGGTTTTGCTGATTGGCAGGAATGGAAAAATGGATACGATGTCGAAATTGATTAGGCAGAATAAAAATTCAGGTTATCGGATTGTCGAGCAGATTGACACGGCTCATTTAAAAGTGATTAAAATGATCCAACAAGAAAAGGGCATCGATGAGATAATTTTGTGCGAGCCGTCTATTGCGGATGATGAGCAGGAAAAGCTAATTGACTATTGCGCGTTGAATAATATCACCTATAAATATATGTCGACCACCTTGCAAGCTTCAAAATATGAAGTGGGATTTTTAAATGGCGAGCCATTGATTGAAATATTACATACACCCTTGGATGGTTGGGGCAGGATTTTGAAAAGGATTTTTGACATCATTGCCGCCTCAATTGCGATAGTCATAACCTCCCCGATTATGTTAGTAACGGCCTTGGCGGTATGGCTGGAAAGCTGCGGGCCGATAATTTATAGAAATGAACGAGTGGGAAATGACGGCAAGAAATTTTTTGTTTATAAGTTTCGCTATATGAGATGGGAATTTTGCGTCAGTGCCGAAAATCCAAAACTAAGCGAAGCGGTTGATTTGGAAAATAAATTAATAGAAAGCCAGAGTGTGCGAAAAGGGCCATTGTATAAGATTAAAGCTGATCCGCGAAAAACTAGCGTGGGACGCGTAATTGAAAAATATTCGATTGATGAGTTGCCGCAATTTTTTAATGTGTTGTTCGGCTCCATGAGCTTGGTTGGTCCACGGCCGCACCAGCATCGTGAAGTAGAAAAATATATGGACTATCACCGAAGGCTTTTAACTATCAAGCCGGGCGTGACGGGTATGGCGCAAGTTTCCGGTCGCTCGGATCTTGATTTCGAAGATGAATATAAGTTGGATTTATATTATATTGAAAATTGGTCGCTAGCTCTGGATATTCAAATCTGCCTCAAAACAATTGGCGTGTTGTTCCGAAAAAGAAGAAATTTATAGCATGGGTATTAAAAAAGATTCCGACTATGGGGTCTTTTTTTGTGTAAAAAGTTGAAAGAGGGTATAATTGGAGTAGAATTGATGCAGGTAATAAAAAAGTTATCCACAGGCGAAGGTGTTGCGATATTGAATAATAGTGGTATAATATCACTATGGGCAAAAGGTGATAATCAAAAATATTTTATGAACACAAAAATTATTGAACAATATTTAAATAATCAGAAAACAAAAGTTGTTGAGGTTTTTGATTTTGAAAATAAGAAGGTAAAATATTCTGAAAAAATTAAAGGTTGGAAAATTGATAAATTTAGAGGTGATGAGGAAATTGTCAGAGCCTATATTATCGCAAAGCTGGTTAACGAGCTTGGATACAAACCGGAAAATATTAAAATTGAAAAAAATTATGATATTGGCAGGCCAAAGGTAAACAAGCCAAGAATAGATGTAATTGTTCGAGATGATAAGGGAGACGCCTTTTTATACATCGAACTTAAAAGCCCGCAAGACTATGAAAAGGATAAGGATGAGGTGATTGAAAAACAACTTTTTAATTTAGCTTCACAGGAGCAGGGTCAGGGTAAAAAAGTAAAATATCTTACTTTATACACTTTTGAAATTGTAAATGACGCAATTAAGGATAAGTGTATCTTGATTGATTATCAAAGGTTCAATTCTTTTGATTTATGGAAAGAAGCTCGGGATTTTGCGGATGAATTGCCGGAGCGATATGAAAAAGCGCAAAAAGATCCCTATGTGAAGGGTGGCGAAAAGGATCTGGAAACAAATTTTACTCACGAAAAGCTTAATGGTTTGGGAAAGAATCTTCATAATGTGCTTTGGGGCGGTGGAGGAACTGACGATAATGATGTTTTTGTTTCACTTGTGAATCTTATTTTGGCAAAGATCCAAGATGAAAGCGAAAAAAGAAAAGGTGAAAAGTATGATTTTCAAATCCTTTCTTTTAAAGATGGGGAAAGTTTCGAAACTAATGATCAGCTTTTTGAGCGGATAAACGAACTTTATAGAAGAGCCTTAAGAGAAAGATTAAATATCTCAGATGAATCAAAGCTAAAAAAATCTTTTGTTGTTGATGAAAATAAATTTTCTCTGTTCAAGCTTAAATACACGGTGGCACAATTGGAAAGCTATTCATTTGTGGAAGGAAAAAACAGTTTTAGCGGAAAAGATATTTTGGGAGATTTCTTTGAAGGTATCATTCGCGAAGGCTTCAAACAGTCCAAAGGACAATTTTTCACGCATATCAATGTAGTGCGCTTCTTGCTTTGGGGAATGCAATTGGACAGACTTGCTATTGAAAATATAAATAGTGATTTGAAACTTCCATATTTGATAGATCCAAGTTCTGGCAGTGGAACATTTCTCATTGAATATATGAAATTTATTACGGAAAATATAAAACGCAGATTTAGAAATAAAGTGGAAACTTCCCGCAATGTGGAAAACAAGATGCAGAGCTGGTTTTATCCTGATAATTTGGAAAACAGATGGGCAGAGGAATTTATATATGGGACGGACATCAATTTCAATTTGGGTACAGCCACAAAAGTAAATATGATTTTGCATGGCGATGGCTCGGCCAATGTTTATGTAAAAGATGGCCTTTTGCCTTTCAATTTTTATTCCAATAAGCTTCAAGAGGCGAAAAGTGACAAAACCTATTTTGACAAAGAGGTGAACGAGCAATTTGACGCTATTGTTACCAATCCGCCGTTTAGCGTTAATTTGGATAATGACACAAAAAATAATCTAAAATCAGAATTTATCTTTGGAGAAAAGAAAAATTCAGAAAATCTTTTTGTGGAAAGGTGGTATCAATTACTCAAGCCAAATGGAAGATTTGGCGCGGTTTTGCCGGAAAGCGTTTTTGACACGACAGAAAACAAATACATTCGCCTTTTTATTTACAAATATTTCAAAGTCAAAGCAGTGGTTTCACTTCCGCAAATCACTTTTGAGCCTTTCACTTCCACCAAAACCAGCTTGCTTTTCGCGCAAAAGAAAACCAAATCGGAAATTGAAAAATGGGATGAACTTTGGAGAAAATATTCCAATGAGTGGGGAAATCTTAAGACTAGATGCGAAAATTTGGCGGAAGTCTATCTTAATGGAAAGGATCGCAAAAAATTGCCTTCAATCAAGGATTTAAAAGAAACAGAAGAAAAAGAAATTTTGGCAAAAATGCTCAAAGATTATATTGAAAAAGATGATCAAAAACTTTCCGCTAAATCGTTGATTGAGAAATATGCCGATGAATTAAGAGGGCTTTGCAAGTATGACAATGACACTAAGGATGCGTTTGGTTTTGTGAACACCTGGTGGGTTTTTGGCGAAGTGGCCAAAGAATTGAATTACAAAATCTTTATGGCAGAAGTGGGTGGTGTTGGCTATAAAAGAACCAAGAGAGGTGAAAAGCCAATGCCAAATGAGCTGTATCGGACAAATGAAAAAGGCGAGGTTTTGGTTGATGATGGAGTTGAAAAAACCGCTTTGGATTATATGCGAAAAATTGAGTGGGATTAAAATATTAAAAATAAAAATATGACCCAAAAAACAAAAATAAAAATGGAGAAAGAGATGGAAAAATTCACCAAGCAATTTGGGGAAAAATATGGCCTTACCCCGGAGCGAATTGAGTTTTTTAAAGCAGAACTTCCAAAATTTGCGGAAAAGGTTTTTGAAAAGGGCATCGACCTTAACAAAGAACTTTGGAATTTTATTGATGAATACAAAAGCAAAGGATTGGGAGGATTTAATGCGACCTATGGCAACATCTATGATTGGCTCATCGACTTTGCTGCCTTGCTTTTAGGAGTAGATGCGTTTGAATTGAGAAGTAGTGTGGTTTATAAGTAAATTTTAGTAAAAAATTATTTGTTTTGATGATGTTTAAATTGTGGAGTGAAAAAAATAATGAAGCTAATGGATTGTTGAGCCCAACGCTGGGACTGAGGGATTGGAATGATCTTTCACATGAAGAAAAAGACAGAATGTGGCAATACATCAGGTATTGGTTTATTGAAAATAAAGAAGGGAGAAACACTAGAGTGTTTTTTCAATTCATAAGCTGAATGATCTTCATAAGTATCAATCATACGCCAAACAGTTTTTAAGAGACTTTTCTTTTCAAAGTGCAATTGCAGATTTTAAGAATATATTTTTTGAACAAGATGGTCATGTTGTTCTTGAGCTGCTGTCGTGTTTTTGCAAGACCATTTTGGAAGAAAATGAAAATAAACACCCTAGCATTTATAAGAGTGATTATAAATCAGAAGAGGAATATGAAAAGGTGCTTGTAAAATGGAAATTCAGGGAACTTGATAAATTTGCGGAAAGTTTGAACGATGTTTTTGAGCATTTTGGGGTAAATTTAATTCTTACTCGCAATGAGTTTGTCGAAAGGCAAGATCCAAAAATAACAAATGAAATTTATGTTCCAGTTCTAAATTTTCTTTCTTCGCCAAAGTGGGGTGATGTTAATCGAGAGTTGGGGGATGCCTTTAAAAAATACCAGCTGAAAACTGAGACTGGATATAGTAATTGTGTTACTCATGCTGTTTCTGCGCTACAAGCATATTTGCAAATCATAGTAAATGGTAAGATTGGGAGCGGAGAGGGGATTAGTAGTTTCATACGACAGGCGCAGGAAAAAGGGTTGATACCTAGTGATAAATTTTCTAGTGAAATTTTTAAAAATATTGATTCTATCCTAATGCGAGAAAGGGGAAAAACTGGGGATGCTCACCCTAAGCAGGAATATGCCAATGAAAAGAGTGCTCGGTTGGTGTTAAATTTGGTAATGATTTTTTTGCAGCATTGTATTCAAAAATAGCTATGGCATTAAAACAATTCACAATTAATTTTCAGGAATTGGCGCAGGACGAATTTTTAAGAGAGGATGGCGAAGAATATAAGGGCATACCAACCGGGCAATCATACTTGGATGAAGATGGAGAAATAAAAGATTTCCAGCTTGCCACATTGGATGATCATCCTGGAAGATTAAAATACAAAGTTACAAAAGATAACATTATCATCTCAAGTTTGCGATTAGCAAAATCACCTGCCTTGAGCATTGAAAATAATGATTTGTCAAGTTATGTTTTTTCGAATGGCTTTTATATCTATAAAGTTGGAAAAGATTGGAACAAAAAATTTATTCTTTATGTCTTGAGAACAAAAAGGTTAAAGAGTGTTTTGGATAGCAATATTTATAGGGGTATCGGAATTTCTGCGTATAAGGATGATGACCTAAAAAGAATAAAAATTCCTTTACTTTCAAAGGAAAATCAAGATCAAATTGTCGCTCAAATTGAGCCTATTGAAAATAAAATTAAGGACTTGAAAAGCCAAATTGATCTGGTACAGGAAGTTATTAATAAAGTTTTTGCGAGAGAGTTTAGGTTTGATTTGGAAAAATTTGAAAAATTGAAGAAAATTAAAAATTTCTATTTAGACTTATCTAGTTTTGCAAATAATAGAGACATTCGACAAAGCGTAAAATTTCACCGAGAGGCAGGAATATTTATTATTAAGCAGCTGAAAAATATTACTAATAAGAAGATAAAACATTTTATAGTTGAGCCAATTGTTCTTGGCAAAAGCGTTTCACCTGCGGATTATGATGACAATGGCGATTATTTCTATGTATCAATGGCAAATATAAAAAACTGGAAATTTGAAAGTGAAGATGCAAAATTAGTTTCAAACGCATATTCAAGCCAAAATGAAAATAAAACAGTCGCTAAGGGCGATATTCTGATCGCTCGCTCAGGCGAGGGCACAATTGGAAAGGTTGCCCTGATTGATGACGAAGATTTACGAGGTATTTTCGCGGATTTCACAATGAGAATGAGGCTAAAAAATTATAATCCATTGTTTGCGTACTATTATTTCAGAACAGAATATTTTCAATATTTGATCGAAGTGAATAAAAAGGGATTGGGAAATAATACTAATATTTTTCCAAGCCAAATTCAGGAATTACCAATGATTGACATTGATTTGGAAAAGCAACAAAAGATCGTTGATGAAATTAAAACTGAATTGGACAGGCAGGATGAAATGAAGAAAAAAATTGTAGCAGAGCGGAATAAAATAGATGAGATTATTGAAAAAGCTATAAAGTAATTTTTATGCGAATAGCTCTAGTGCACGATTATTTGGTTCAATATGGCGGGGCGGAAAGGGTGCTGGAATGTTTTACGGAACTTTTCCCGGAGGCGCCGATTTATACCCTTGTTTATAACAAGGATTTTATGCATGGTGTTTTTGAAAATAAAAACATCAAAACCTCTTTCATTCAAAAAATTCCCTTCGCTAAAAAGCATCATCGTATTTTTCCGCCTTTGATGCCGATGGCAATTGAACAGTTTGATTTTTCCAATTATGACATCGTGCTGTCGGATTCATCCAGCTATGCCAAGAGCATCATAACCGGACCAGACACGCTGCACCTGTGCTATATGCATTCGCCGATGCGCTATGCTTGGGATGACTGTCAGAAATATACCAGTGATTTTGATTTTCCCGATTTGATAAAAAAAATAGTGCCTTTTGCGATGAACTATATCCGTGTTTGGGACAGGATGAGCGCAGAGCGGCCGGATAAATTGATTGCTAATTCCAATTTTGTCGCCAAGAGAATTAAAAAATATTATAAGAGGGATAGTGTGGTGATTCATCCTCCGGTCAATATAGCAAGATTTAATTTAAAAAAAGACAATGATGGATCATTTTTGATGGTTGGCCGGCTGGTGGCCTATAAACGGCATGACATTGCTATTCAAGCTTTTAATGAATTGGGTCTGAAATTAAAAATTATCGGCCGCGGCCCGGAACTGAAAAGATTAAAAAAATTAGCTAACGCAAATATTGAATTTTTAGGCCGAGTTCCGGATGAGGAGTTGCCGACGCATTATGCTGCTTGCAGAGCTTTCTTGTTTCCGCAGGAGGAGGACTTTGGTATTGTGGCCATGGAAGCCTTGGCAGCTGGAAAGCCAGTAGTGGCCTTCAGGGGCGGGGATGTGGTTGAACATATTGAAGAGGGTAAATCAGGCATATTTTTTGAGCATCAGACAGTGGCGGATATTATGACAGCCGTGAAGAAGTTGGATAGCCTGGACTATGATCCGGAATATAACCGCGAAAAAGCTAGAAAATTTGACAAAAGCGTATTTAAGGCTAAAATAAAGGAATATATAAGCAGTGAGTATATGGATTTCAAGAATAGGTTGGCTGGATGAGATTAATATAATTTAAATATAAATTTCAAGTCGGTTAATTTTTAATTCCCAATTTTTAATTTTTAAACAATTTCTAATGACCAAATTTTAAATGTTTAAAAATTAAGATTTATTTATAAAATTACAAAATTAAAAATTATAAAAATTTTATGGAGCTAAAAGAATATTTCAAAATTTTAAAAGAAAATGCAAAACTGTTTGTTTTTGCGGTGGTTTTGATTGTGGTTGGCAGTTTTATATATTTTGCACTGAAACCAATTTCTTATGGAGTTTCTTTGGCGTTGAACATTACGCGCAGTGGCGTGCAACAGACAACTGATTATCGTTATGATGATTTTTATCGGTTGCAGGCGGATGAAAAATTTTCCGAAACGGTTGTTCAGTGGTTGAAAAATCCGCGAACAGCAATGGATATTTATGCAAAGGCGGGAATCGATTCTGATAAAATGAGTTTGCGCCAGTTGGCAAAAATTTTTGTGGTGGAAAAACTTTCCGCACAAATCGTGTCTGTTTCGTTTTCGGCCACTTCGGAAAATTCAGCCAAAAAAATTGCGGAGGCAGTTTCCGAAGTTGTTGCAATAAACACAGAGTCTATGAACAAAAATCAGAATGAAGACACTTGGTTTGCGGTCGTGGCGCAAAATCCGGTTATCGTTCGTGATAAAATTAGTCCATTTATTATTTTCCTAGCTTCCTTGGCAGTGGGAATTTTTGTGGGATTTTGGCTGGTAATGTTGAAACACTATTTAAAATAGCTTGTTTAAAATCTTTAATTTTAAAGTTATAATCTATGCGTATCGGAATTGATGTCAGATGTCTATCAGAAGGACGGCGAACAGGAGTGGAGGAATATACTCTTAATTTTTTGAACAAATTATTCGAGCTCGACACGAGGAATGATTACATCCTTTTTTTTAATTCCTTCAAAAGTTCCGCTGCGAATTTTTCTTGGCTGGAAAAACATCCGCGAGTCACTTTGAAAAAATTCAACTTTCCCAATAAGATTTTGAATTTTTTATTTTGGTATTTGAACTGGCCGAAAATTGACAAGTTGATCGGCGGGCCCGCCTCGACTCGCGGAAACGACCGTTCGTCGACGCAAGGCGGGGTTGATATTTTTTTCATGCCCAATATTATTTTTGGCAGCGTTAGTCCGGACACGAAGTTGATTGTGACCATCCATGATTTGTCTTTTGAAAGATATCCGGAAACATTTTCTTGGGTCAGAAGAGTGTGGCATATGTTTATCAACACCAAAAAAATTTGCCAGCGCGCGGACAAAATCATCGCCATTTCCGAGTCCTCGGCGCACGATATTGTTAGTCTGTTGGGGATTGATAAAAATAAAATTCAAACCAGTTATAGTGGCGTTGCGGAAAGATTTCGGGTTTTGGATCGCAACGATGAGCAACTGGTGAAAGTCAAGGAGAAATATGGCTTGCCGTATAAATTTATTCTCTATCTTGGCACGATTGAACCGCGCAAAAATATCACGGGTATCGTGAAGGCCTATAATCAATTGCAGGAAGAGGCAATCAAATCCGGAAACACGGAAATACAAAAATATAAATTAGTAGTGGCTGGTTCCAAGGGTTGGTTGAGTGAAAAAATCTTTGTGGAAATTTCTGCTTCAAAATATCGCGAAGATATCAAAGTTATTAATTTTGTTGATGATGAAGATAAGGAATTTGTTTTGAATTTGGCTTCCTTGTTTGTCTACCCGTCATTTTTTGAAGGCTTTGGTTTTCCACCGCTGGAAGCGATGGCTTGCGGGGTACCAGTCATCACTTCCAACAATTCTTCTTTGCCGGAAATTGTTGGCAGTGGCGGAATCATGATTAATCCGGACCAGCCGGATGAAATCTATCAAGCTATGAAAGAAATTTTGACCAAAAGCGAATTGCGTGACAGCTTGATCGCCAAAGGCTTGGCGCAATCCCAAAAATTCACTTGGACCAAAACTGCCGAAGACTTCTTGAAGTTGATAAATAAGATGTAGGGCAAGATAATTGAATGGCTAAATCACGATTTGGCCATTGGCCATTGGCCTAGCGGCTTGAGTAGAGGCGCAAAAGAGAGTAAAATGCCTATATGAAACAAGAAACAGCGCTCGACATTCTCAAGTTGGGACACAATGTGTTTTTGACCGGTCCGGCCGGCAGCGGCAAGACCTATTTGTTGAAGCAATATATCGACTATCTGAAAAAGAATGGCATCGGTGTGGCCGTCACGGCGTCCACGGGCATTGCTGCCACCCACATGAACGGACAAACAATTCACAGTTGGTCTGGTATGGGCATCAGCGACACATTCACTGAAGCGGATTTCAAAAAATTGAAACAAAAAAATTATCACCGACAACGGTTCAAAAAAACCGCGGTGTTAATTATTGATGAAGTGTCGATGTTGCACGCACATCAATTGGACATCATCAACAATATTTGCAAAAAATTCAAAGAACCTTTCTTGCCGTTCGGCGGATTGCAAGTCATCCTGTGCGGTGACTTTTTTCAGTTGCCGCCCGTCACGCCTTATGGACAAGAAGCGTGTTTTGTTGTGGAAGCGCAGGCGTGGGAAGAAATGAATCCGAAGATCTGTTATTTGGAAGAACAATATCGCCAAGAAGATCGGCAAATACTTAAAATTTTGAGTGACATCCGCAGTCGGTCTTGCGATGCGCAAACCAAAAAACTTTTGATCTCGCGCGCAAATATGGAGATAGAAAATAATATCAAACCCACTCGACTATATACGCATAACGCCAATGTGGATGTGATTAACAACGCGGAACTGCGAAAGATTCAGGAAGATGCTATGACCTTCAAAATGACCGCCTCTGGCATCGAATATCTAATCAGTTCTGTCAAAAAAGGATGCCTCGCTCCTGAAATTTTGGTGCTGAAAAAAGGCGCAGTGGTGATGTTTGTGAAAAATAATTTTGACCGCGGCTATGTTAATGGCACACTGGGCAAAGTGATTGATTTTGACAGCAAGGGCATGCCGATTGTGAAGACTGCGTCCGGCAAAACCATTGTCGCTACGCCTGAGAAATGGCTGATTGAAGAAGCTGGCGAATCTTTGGCCACCATCACCCAAGTGCCGTTGCGATTGGCTTGGGCAATCACTGTTCACAAAAGCCAAGGCATGACGCTGGACGCCGTGGAAATGGATCTCAGCAAATCTTTTGAATATGGTATGGGTTATGTGGCCTTGTCACGCGTTCGGACACTGGCTGGCATCAAACTTCTTGGCATCAATAACATCGCCCTGGAAGTGAACCCGAAAGTCTATGAAATGGACAAGCTTTTAGAAGAACTGTCACATAAAAATGTCAGCGAACTGAAAAAAATGGGACTCTTAAAAAAGAAATCGGCGCAAGAAAAGTTTGCGAGCAGATGCCGGAGGTAGAAAACCAGAAATAATAATTCTGGTTTTTTTGTGGCCGTGCCGCATGGTTTGTCTAAGCTTTACGCGGCTTGAAAAATAGGTAAAATGGAGGTAGAATAAAAATAATAAAGTATAAAAATATGAAAATAATTTTAGTTGATGCTGTGGGTGGTATTGTCGACAGGGAGGGAAATATTTTTAAGGAGATGTATGATCTACTTGAAGAGTTTCCAAACAGGAAAATAATTTCACCGGTGCGGATTATGAGGCTACGAACCAATATAGGCTAAATGATGCGCCATATGAAGTTTTTACTTTAAAGCACGATCCTGAAAAAACAGATCCAGAATACTTTAAAAAAATGCTGGTACATTTTGGTTTAGATAAAAATGATGTCGTATATTTTGAACATGGAAAAGAAGCGGCCGAAAGTGCAAACTCAGTTGGAATCAAGACCTATTATTATGACGAAAATAAAAAAGACCTCGGTGCTCTCAAAAATTTTTTGGTTGAGAATTTGTAAAATAAACTTATGGAAATTGAAAAAGAAATCGAAAACATCAAAGAAAGAAACAGGCGGGTTGAATCCGACAAGGGCTGGGAAATCAGTTGGACGCGCCGGCTTTTTATTGCGCTGGTGACCTATGTGGTCGCGACCTGTTGGCTGGTCATCATTCAAGAGTCATTGCCCTTGCTCAAAGCAGTCGTGCCGGTAGCCGGATATCTTCTCTCCACCCTTTCCTTGCCGCTTATTAAAAAATGGTGGGTGGATAAATATCAGGTATAATCGAAAATCCGCAAACCAGACTGGTTTTTTAATGGCCAGAACATGATTTGGCCATTGTCACTGCGGCGCCAATGTGCGCTTGAATAATGGCGGGAATGGTGAGATAATGGGGATGTAAAAACTAATTAATAAAACCATAAGAATATGGAAACATTTGTCGCTTTATTTTCTGGATTGGCAACATTAGCAACTGGTGCAGTTGCTATACTCATTTATTTTCATCAGAAGAGAGATGCAAAAATTCAAGCAGCAAGAGTATTGATAACTGAAATTAGAATAGCTGAGGAAAGAATTGATCAAATTAGAGATAAAATAATAAATACTACAACAACAGATCTTCCGTCTGTATTTCCAACTGCAAATTGGAAAAAATACTCGCATATTTTTATAAGTGATTTTGATTCTGATGAGATTAAGTTGTTAAATAATTTTTATGACTATGGTGAAATAATTGAAGATTTTGCAAAAAGAAATAATAATTATTTTTGGATTACAACAGAAGAGAGAGCTAGAGTAACCGTACAAAAAATAGCCGATTATGTCGATGAATCTTTCGGAAAGGATAATCCAGACAAAGAAGTTACAGATAAAAGAGATTATATTTCTACTGGTATGGATACTTATAATCAGGTATATGCCCCAAGTAAAACCCTAATTGGCATCAAGGATTATCTTTCAAAAATTCCCAAGATTACAACATCAAGTTGTGGTGTTAAATTAAAAAAAATTGCTAAATGAAATAATTTTTAATTAAAAAACCATGACTACATCAAACATCATCCTCATCCTTGTGATTATTGCTTTGGGCGGTTGGGTTTGGAATTTGAAAAAGAGAGTCGCGCAAGTTGAAATGGAAAAAGAAACGGCGTTGGCGGAAACGGGAGTGGCGGGTATTAATGAGAAAAGGACTCGGGAAAAAAATGAGCGGAAAGAAAAGATTTTGGCGTTTCTTAAAGCGAAAGGCAAGGTCACCAACAATGAAATCGAAAAACTTCTCGGTGTTTCTGATTCAACTGTTACCAGTTATTTGGACGAACTGGAAAAAGAGTCCAAGGTTCGCCAGGTTGGCCAAATTGGGCAAGGGGTATACTATGAAATTAAGGGATAAATTGGCGTTTATAAAATTAATATTTAAATTAAAAAATATGAAAAAGAATTATATAATAGCGATAATAATTGTTATCGCAATGTCAGTGGCATTGTACTTTTTTCTTGGTTGGTATAGTATGCGTTCTTTTGATAATTGCATGCAGGAGGTTGATGATATGTTTTATGAGTCAGTGGTGAAAGAATGTGGAGTTAAAGCGGACGGTAAGCTTAAGACTTGTGAAAACTATCCGGAAGACAAGCGTAATTATTTTAAGGAGAAAAATAAGGAGTGTCTTAATAGATCACAAAAAATTAATTATTTTTAGGGATTAATGATTGGCGAATGGTAATTGATATTAGATCAAAATCAGTATGAACTCAATGGCTAGGTCGCGATTTGGCTGTTCAAAAATATCCAAAAAAGCACTTGTTATGGCGCTTTTTGTTTTTTGTCAGATAGACAATCTTGTACAGACGATTGACAAATAAAGTTTTTTACAATAGACTGCTTTGAAGTTCTTGAACATTTGAATCTCAGAAACAAGAGGGATAGTCTGGCCAATTAATATATGTGTGGCTTGGGCTGACTGAGGGAAAGATTAAATAACAAGAGAGGTGCATAATGTCCGACGGAGACGAAGTTCTTGCTGGCATAAACATTGCTAGGGAAGAAGCGAAAAAACTTCACGAAAAAAATACCGACCATGAGTTATTGCGTCTCTTCAATGCAGTGCATGACGATGACATATGGGAGGAATTCCAGCTTCGCTTTGGCAAGCCAGGTTTACCAAAAAGTGAGAGGGGGATTTCTCCGGCACAGGCCTATTTCTGGGCAAGCTATGCCGTTGCTCTCAAAGAGGCCAATGAAGAACTGGATAAATAAACACCAACAAAAACAAAACCCTTGCCGGCGCTGACAGTCTGACTGTTGGTGCCGCTTTTTTTATTTGTCCTTGTTTGGGTATATAATAAAGGCATAATAATCGGCAATAGAGCTTAACGGCTAAATGGCCATTAGTAATGCACAGAGGAGCTTCTTCGCTCCTTTTTTTGGCGGTTTGGTGGTATAATTGGGGTATGAGGATTGGAATTGATGCCCGCTTTTTTGGGATAAAGCAAAAGGGCTTGGGGCGTTATACGCAAAAATTGGTGGAAAAGCTGGAAAAGGTTTCTCTGGAAGACGGGAATCAATATTTTGTTTTTCTCAAAAAAGAAAAATTTGCGGAATATCAGCCACAAAATCCGAATTTCCACAAAGTGTTGGCGGATTTTCAGTGGTACACTTTCGCGGAGCAGATTTATTTTCCATGGTCATTGTATAAATATAATTTGGATTTGGTGCATTTCCCGCATTTCAATGTGCCGATTTTTTATTGCAAAAAATTTGTAGTGACAATTCATGATTTGACGCTGTTGCATTTTCCGACAGTGAGAAACAGCACTTTGCATCCGGTTTTTTATCGTCTCAAATTTTTGGCCTACCGCTTGGCAATCAAGCTGGCGATTGCGCGCGCGCAAAGCATCATTGCTATTTCGCAATTTACTAAACGAGACATTGCAAAAAACTATGGAGCTTCGGTGGAAAAGAAAACAGAGGTGACTTATGAAGCGTGCGAAGATTTCTGCATGATGAGTCCGAAAAAGGACACAGGAATTTTGCAAAAATATGGTATACTGAAACCATATCTGATTTATGTTGGTAATGCCTATCCACACAAGAATTTAGAACGATTGGTGTTGGCATTTTATGAAGTGCTGACCGAAAAAAAAGATCTACAATTGGTGTTGACTGGCAAGAATGACTATTTTTATCAAAGACTGCGTGAATTTATTCTGGAACGAAAAATAGAAAATATTATTTTTGTCTATGATGTTTCCGACTACGAATTGGATATTTTGTTTCACAAATCAATCGCCAATGTTTTTCCGTCTTTGTATGAGGGCTTTGGTTTGCCGCCACTGGAAGCGATGAGCAAGGGCGTGCCGGTTTTGTCTTCGGATCATCAGTGCATGCGGGAAGTATTAGGTGAAAGCGCCTATTTTTTTGATGGTGAGGATGTGACGGCGATTTCCAGCGCGATGAAAAAAATAATTGAAGATGAAAATTTGCGCCATGATTTAATAAAAAAAGGCTTCGAGCAAGTTAAAAAATATAGCTGGGGAAAAATGGCTGAAGAAACGCTGGCGGTGTACAATAGTATTAGAATTTAATGGAAAATAAAAATAGAAATATCAATCGAATAATACCACAAATGTTTGATATCAGGCCGGTTAATCGCATGGGAGATTTTGATTTGCAAAGAACACAAAAAACAACTCGAAGCACGCATACGGAGTCAGAGCAAGTTTTTTTTCAGGAAGATAAAAGAGCGATGGTCTATCAATTTGGACAAGTCTTTGAGTCGGATCAGGTGCCAATCATATATGAAGCTAGTCAGCCAGTTAAAGCTGAACCAGAAAGCATATTTGAAAATCCTTTTGTCGAGCCAACAAAAAAAAGAGAATCGCCAATTGAGATGCCAGTTTGGCGAGAGCCTTTTTCCTGGTCAAAATACAGGCCACTGGCGCTTTCTTTTTCCAGTCTAGCGGTGATTATATTTTTAGTTATCTTCGGTGTCAGCTTTTTTAACAAAGGCATGAAAATGAAAGATTTGATTTTGGGTACTGGCAAGGATGCTTATGTTAATTTAGCGTTGGCCAAAGAAGGCATGGCGGCGAGAGATTTTAAAAAATCTTCTTTCGAGTTTGAAGAGGCTTATAATAAATTTGAAAGCATATCAAAAGATATAGATAGTTTGGGTGGAATTTTGATTGAGCCATTGCGCTTCGTTCCATATTTATCCAAGGTTTCTTCAAGCGATCATATGGCGCAAGCTGGAAAAGATATTTCCAGGATTGGAATTTTGGCTGGAGAAATTATGCAGTCGATGAATGCTATCAAAAATCCATTGGCCGGCGAGAGTGATTCTTCGGTGTCGTTTTTAAAAATATTTCAGGACACGGACAAAAACTTGAAAGAAATTTTGACGCTAGTTATTGATGTGCAAGATAATTTGGATAAGGTTAATATGGATGATATTCCGACTGAGCAACGGGCGCAATTTGTGGAATTGAAAAGCAAATTGCCGGAGATTAAAAATTTCATTGCGGCGTTTGTGGATAACAGTAAAATTTTTACGGATATCCTGAGTGGCAATGGGCCGCGCAAATATTTGTTCTTGTTTCAGAACAATCAGGAGATGCGTGCGACAGGCGGTTTTATTGGCACCTATGGCGTGCTGGACATTTTTAATGGGAATGTCAGAAAATTTTTCATTGACGGCATATTCAATCCGGATGGCCAGCTGAAAGTAAAAGTTGTGCCGCCTGTTCCCATTCAAAAAATTTCAGCGGCGTGGAGCTTGCATGACAGCAATTGGTTTCCTGATTTTCCAAAATCTGCCGAGAAAGCCGCTTGGTTTTATGAAAAAACCGGCGGGCCGACCATGGATGGCGTAATCACGATGACGCCTATTGTAATGCAAAAACTCTTGGAAGTGACCGGTCCGATTGAAATGGAAGAATATGGCGTAACGGTGGATAAAGATAATTTTGTGGAAAAAGTGCAACAAGAAGTCGAGGTTGAATATGATAAGGAGCTTAATCAACCGAAAAAAATTCTGGCTGATTTGGCACCGAAGATTTTGGATAAGATTTTCAATACGAAAAATTTAGGTGACATCGCCAAAACGCTGAAAATTTTGCTGGAGAGTCTGAATGAAAAACAAATTTTGATTTATTCCAAAAATTATGAGGTTGAGAAAGTGCTGTCTCAGGAGGGTTGGTCAGGTGAAATTTTGAACACGCAAAAAGATTATTTGAGTGTGATTAATACTAATATTAATGGTTATAAGACGGACGGTGTAATTGACGAATCAATCGCGCATCAAGCCGAAATTCAGTCAGACGGCTCCATTATTGACACGGTGACCATAACTCGTCATCATAATGGAGGCAGTTTGAAATATGATTGGTGGAACAGGGTCAATGCGGATTATATGCGGGTGTATGTGCCGAAAGGTTCGACATTGCTGTCAGCGGATGGCCAGACGCGGGAATTTAATTCGCCGCCCTTGGATTACAATACTTTGGGTTTCAAGCGCGACGCGCAAGTGCAAACAGAAGAAGACTTGATGCGCATTGATGATGAAAGTGGCACGCGCGTTTATGAAGATTCTGACAAGACGGTATTCGCTAACTGGGTCTATGCCAGTCCGCAAGAAACAGCGGTGGTCAAATATAAATATTTGTTGCCGTTTAAAATAAATATGAATGCCACGGATAAGCTGGCTGATACCTATTCACTTTTAGCGCAAAAACAATCCGGCAGTGTCGGAAGTGGGTTTGTGTCAGAGATTAGTTATCCGGAAGATTATAATGTAATTTGGAATTATCCCGAGGATGCGGACAAGCAAAATAATGAAATAAAAATAGAAACCGATCTCAAGACCGATAAATTTATGAGCGTGGCTTTTACGCAGAAATAAGACTGCTTGGTATGGGTTTACCCCATCAAATAGTAGTAACATATCTAGTTTTAATAAGCAGAATACAGTAAAATAAAAATAACAACAAAAGTCTAATTAATATATTATTTGATAGGGTGAATGATGAACAAAATTTTTAGAAATAGCTTGATTCTTAATTCGGAACCGTCTAAATCGGTTGTTTCGGCAGCTTTCATAATTACGATGGCAGGGCTAGCTAGTCGCGTGTTGGGACTTTTGCGGGATAGATTTTTGGCTACGAGTTTCGGTGCTGGGGATACTCTAGATGCTTATTATGCCGCTTTTCGTATTCCTGATTTGATTTACAATTTTCTGATTCTCGGTGCTTTGAGTGCGGCTTTCATTCCCGTTTTCACCGGACTTATTAGCAAGGATAAAGAAAGCGAAGCTTGGAAATTAGCTAATGGCATTATGAATCTGGCTATATTTTTTATAATTGTCATTTCAGTTTTCTTTGCAATTTTTGCGCCGTTCATAATGAAAATTATTACACCTGGCTTTTCAGCAGAAAAAATGGAAACAGTGGTTGTATTTACTCGAATAATGTTTTTAAGCCCGTTATTTTTAGGTATTAGTGGAATTTTGGGCGGAATCCTGACCTCCTTTAAGAAATTTTTAATCTATTCTTTGGCGCCGCTTCTCTATAATTTAGGCATAATCGTAGGTATTTTTGTTTTTGTTCCCTTGCTAGGATCAATCGGACTGGCTTGGGGCGTGGTTTTCGGGGCTTTTTTGCATATGCTACTTCAATATCCAGCCGCCAAGCATGCTGGCTTCAGTCACAGCTTTATTTTATTTAAATCCCTGAAGGATCAGGCGATGCGTAAAGTTTTGCGTTTGATGATTCCGCGGATGTTGGGCATTGCGGTTAATCAAATTAATCTTTTGGTGATTACTATTTTTGCTTCAATGTTGGCAGAGGGTAGTCTGTCTGTTTTTAATTTTGCGCAAAATTTGCAAAGCGTGCCGTTGGGATTGTTTGGGATTTCTTTCGCGATTGCAGTTTTTCCGACATTGTCTCAACATGCGGCGCGTGAAGAACATGCGGATTTTATCAGAATATTTTCGCGAACATTCCGCCAAATTATGTTTTTTGTTATTCCCTTGAGTGTTATGATTATCGTGTTACGCGCGCAGATTGTACGGGTTATTTTGGGTGATGGAAAATTTGATTGGGAGGATACAGTTCTAACTTTCCAATGTTTGGGAATTTTTGCTGTCAGTCTTTTTGCGCAAAGCACAATACCACTCTTGGCTCGATCATTCTATGCCCTACATGATACGAAAACACCTTTCTACATCGCACTGGCAACGGAAGCTGTTAATATTGGACTGGTTCTTTTGCTCATCGGACGCTTTCATATTCTGGGCTTGGTGGTAGCCTATTCAGCGGCCAGCGTGGTTCAAATGATTTTGCTTTTATTTATGCTCAGAACCAGATTTGAAAATTTAGATGATAAGAATATTATTTTATCCATATCAAAAATTTCCGTGGCTTCGTTTGTGGCGGGAGTCGGAACGCAAGGCGCTAAACACTTGATGGACTTGGTGGTGATTGTAGACACTTTTGTTGGAATTTTCATGCAACTTACAGCCGCCGCCTTAACGGGTCTTCTGATTTTTGTGGCAATCAGCTACATCTTGAAGCTGGAAGAATTCTTCGTCTTCAAAAATTCTCTTACGCGCAAACTCTTCCGCACCAAACAAATCATCCAAGAAGACATGACAGGAGTGAGCGGGATATAAAAATTAATTTTGCAATCATATGGCATCAAAAAGGGCAGACCAAAAATTTGAAAAGTTAGTTCAGGACTTGGAGGCAGACCAAAATGTCTTGGCATTTTGGCTTTCTGGTTCAAGGGGAAAGGGGATGATTACTAAAAACTCTGATTATGATTTCGTGATGATAGTTAATGATGTAGTCAAAAAAGAATATGAGAAAAAGTATACTAAAATTTCAAAAGATCCTGAATTTGATATATTCGTAAAAACGGTCGCGGAGTTAAAAAGGCATGCTATTTTTGGTTCAGATACGGTGCGGGACAGATTTAGTTATGTCTATATTGAAGTTATGTCGGATAAGACAGGGAAAATTCAAAAAATCGTTAATAATAAATCGGTTATTTCTAAAAAAGAAGCTGGGTTAATAATATCGAGCAGTCTGGATGCTTTCATAAATCAAATATATCGATCAGCTAAATGCAGAAGAGATGGCAACTTGATTGCTGCTCATTTTGAAATGACTGAGGCTATTTCATGGCTTTTAAATTGTATTTTTGCATTGGAAGGAAGGGTCAAGCCGTATTATAAATATTTACAATGGGATTTAAAACAACATCCTTTGAAAAAGTTGCCATGGAATGACGCGGAATTGATGAAAAAACTGATGAAAATAGTAAAAGATGGCGATGAAAAAACCTTAATGGACCTTTTTAAAAAGACGCGGCCAATTTTTAAAAAAGCGGGTTATGGTTCGATATATGATGGATGGAAGGGTAAATATAAGGTTGGAGAATAACTTATTGAATATTAATCTAATCCTATTAATCTAATCCTTGATTATTCTCCAATTCTAGGTTAAATAGGGTGGGGCAGTGTTTTTTAGTTTGTTTTTTGTATCATTGCACAATTTGAATGAGTGTTATATAATTGAAATATGAGTAGACATAAGATAATAATTTCCAGAAAAGACCTTGAAAGGCTTTATTGTAAGGAGAAAAAGTCAAAATATAAGATTGCGGATATTTATAATTGTACTACTGGAACCGTATTGAATCGGATGCGAGAATATGGAATAAAGTCGTGGTCTAGGTCTATTATTCAAAGTAAGTATGCTAAAAAAGACTTTGCGGGTGACAAATGTGAAAAAGCCTATATAATAGGTTTTAGGCTGGGAGATTTGAATGTATATCAAACAGCATCCCATTCTGAGGTTATTGTGGTGCGATGCCACACTACATGTGTCGAGCAGGTTGATGTGATGAAAAAAATGTTTGGTAAATATGGTAATGTTTCAGGAAAGGCAAATAAAGATGGATCATTTGCTGTAAATTGTTTTTTAAATAGAAGTTTTGATTTTCTTTTAAAAAAAGAAGATAGGGTGGATGACTGGATAACTGAAAATAAAGAATATTCAAATTATTTTGCGGCAGGATATATTGACGCCGAGGCAAACATTGGTGTGTATGATGGCAGAGCCAGATTTAAAATTGATACTTATGATAAAAATATAATCCTTTGGTTTTATGATTGGTTTGTAAAAAATAATATAGACTGTCCTGTTCCAAAGAAAATAGGTACCAAAAATCAAATATGCGATAAGATTAAAAACTATAAATATAACAAAGATTTATGGCGAGTGCGGGCTAGTGAGCACAAATCGCTAGCAGTTTTATTTGAAATTTTACTACCAATATTGAAGCATAAAAAAAGAAAAAAAGATTTAATTAGATGTATAAAAAATCTAGATGAGCGTAGAACAAAAAAATTATAGGAACTTCGCAATTTTGGCTCACATCGACCACGGAAAATCCACTTTGTCCGATCGTTTTTTGGAATTGACGCACACGGTGGAAAAGCGGGATATGAAGGAACAGTTGTTGGATCAGATGGATTTGGAGCGTGAAAGAGGCATCACCATCAAATTGCAACCAGTGCGGATGAATTACCTGCCTACCGGACAGGCAGGTGAGCAAGGTGGCGAGAAATATGTTTTGAATTTGATCGACACACCAGGGCATGTTGATTTTGGCTATGAAGTTTCGCGATCTTTGGCAGCCGTGGAAGGTGCCGTGCTTCTGGTAGATGCAACCAAGGGCGTGCAAGCGCAAACCTTGTCGAATTTATATTTAGCGATTGAGCAGGGCTTGGAAATTATTCCAGTAGTCAACAAAGTGGATTTGCCAAACGCCGACGCGCCGAAAGTGAAAAAAGAAATCATTCATGTTTTGGGCTGCAAAGAAGAAGATATTTTTGAAGTTTCCGGCAAGACTGGCTTGGGCGTGGATAAGCTACTGGAAGAAATTGTCAAAACAATTCCATGCCCAACAGGCGACGCCGACAAGCCGTTGCGGGCTCTCATTTTTGATTCAAAATATGATACTTATAAAGGCGTGGTGGCGTATGTGCGCATTTTAGATGGCGGAGTGAAAAGAGATGATGAAGTGGCGATGATTGCCGGGATGGCAGACAGCAGTGTGGTAGAGGTTGGCTATTTCAAACCGGACTTGCAAAAAGTTGATCGGTTGACGGCGGGCGACATTGGCTATTTAGCCACAGGCTTTAAGAGTGTGGAATTTTGCCGGGTGGGTGACACCATCACCCTGGCCGGCTTTCGCAACAAAGTGGAAAGATTGCCGGGTTATAAAAAAGTGACGCCGATGGTCTATGCCTCATTTTATCCAACAGAAGGCGATGACTATAATTTCATGCGCGACGCGCTGGATAAGTTGAAATTGAACGACGCCGCTTTTGAATTTGAACCGGAATCGAGCCAAGCTCTGGGTCGCGGTTTCCGTTGCGGATTTTTGGGGATGTTGCATTTAGAAATCATTCAGTCTCGAATGGAGCGCGAATTTGAAATAAGTCCGACGGTCACCACACCAAGCGTGGTTTATGAAGTTGAAATGAAAGGCAAAACGGAGCGCAAGAAAATTTATTCTGCCGTTGAGATGCCAGATCCATCAGTGATGGATAAAATTTATGAACCCTATGCCAAGCTGGATATTATTTCTCCGGCCGTTCATCTGGGTTCGATTATGGAAGTGATGCGCAACACCCGCGCGCAATATTTAAATACGGAATATATTGACAGTGAGCGGATTATTTTGTCCTTTGATTGTCCCTTGATGGATGTGATTACGAATTTGCATGATGATTTGAAAAGCGCTTCTTCAGGCTACGCTTCGATGAATTACGAAATTAAGGATTACCGCACTAATGATTTGGTAAAAATGGATATTTTGGTGGCCGGTGAAAAATTTGATGCTTTCTCGCGCATTGTGCCAAGAGAAAAAGCAGTTAGTGAAGGCAAAGCGATTGTCGAAAAATTGAAAAATTCCATCCCGAAGCAAAATTTCTTGATTGCTTTGCAGGCGGCTATCGGCGGCAAAGTGCTGGCGCGTGAAAGTATTCAGGCATACCGTAAGGATGTGACCGTCGGTCTTTATGGCGGAGACATTACGCGCAAGCGAAAACTTTTGGAAAAACAAAAGAAGGGAAAGAAAAAAATGAAAAGTATTGGTCGCGTCAGCATTCCATCTGACGCCTTTCTGGCAGTGTTGAAGAAATAAATCCAGTCGGTCACGACCGAAAAATTATAAATATAATAAAAATAAAATGGATAGATCAAAATTAGTTTTTTTAGACACTGAAACCACTGGCATCGGAGCGGATGGGCGCTTGTGTCAAGTAGCCTATAGTTTTGCCGGGCAAGAAGTTGAAGCTTTGTTCAAACCGCCAGTGCCGATTGAAATTGAGGCGATGTCAGTGACGCACATCACGAATAAAATGGTGGCGGACAAAGAGCCATTTTTGAATTCACAAATGCAAAAAGATTTGGTGGAAATTTTTGCGACAGACAATATTTTGGTGGCGCACAACGCCAAGTTTGATATGGATATTTTGCAGCGCGACGGAGTGGAAGTTAAAAAAAATATTGATACCTTGAAAATCGCACATCATCTGGATGTTGACGGCGAAGTGCCAAAACACAATTTGCAATATCTGAGATATTATTATGATTTGGAAGTTGATCAGGCTCCGGCGCACGATGCGCTGGGGGATGTGCGGGTTCTGGAAAAATTGTTTGATTATTTTTTTCAAAAAATGTTGATTGAAATGGGGGATGAGGAAAAAGTTCTGCAGGCTATGCTGGAAATTTCAGCACTTCCAATTTTGATTAAAAAATTCAATTTCGGCAAATATAACGGTGAATTGGTGAGTGAGGTGGCCAAAAAAGATGCCGGCTATCTGACTTGGCTTTTCAATCAAAAGGTAATAGCACGAGAAAACGGCATTGAAAATGATGAAAACTGGATTTTTACACTGGATAAATATTTGAATCCATCAGCCTAGAATTTGACTTGCCCAAGGTCTTTGTTGGGGTAGGTATTGTTTTAAGACATAAAATTTGTTAAAATATCAAATATATATGAGCATCAAAAAAAGAAACAAGCGAATGCACACATTATGGGTGATAATTTCCATTCTGGCTGTTGTGGCTATGGTTGGTTTTACGCTTGCTCCTGCCTTAATGTATCAATAGATTTGTCCCCGAATAATTTGTGATTATGAATAATAAAACAAAAACCGGTTCTATAATTGTAAAAATTGGATTGCTGGTCGGATTTGTTATTTTGGTACTTGTGATCATCGCAATCTATAAAGAGACAAACAAGAAGAAACAAATACAGGCAGTTATTGACAGTTTGAAAACAGAATCAGAGCGGATAGTCAAAAGCAATTCTACGATGCAGGAAAAAATTGATTTTTTCAGCAGCAATGATTATATCGAAAGTGAGGCGCGAGATAAATTAAATTTAAAAAGTCCGGATGAACAAGTCGTAGTGGTCAAGCCGAGCATATCCAAGGAACTTGTGGCAACGGAGCCGGCGCAGCCTGTTCAGCGGGAGGCCGTGGCAATGGTTGCAAATCATTTAAAGTGGTGGAATTATTTTTTTAAATATTAGTCCGAAGTAAGTTTAGCTAAAGTAAAAAACATGACGAAAAGTCAGACAGAAAAAAATATAAAACCAAGGGTGGTTATCTATGCCATTCTGATTTTAATTTTAGTTTATGTGATAACCATTGCAATTTTAGTCTATGGATTTGGAAAACAAAATTTTTTAGTGGATAAAACAGCCCAATCATTGTCCTTTCCCGCGGCGGTTGTTGGAAAAACTGATGTTGTGACTATGCGCGAGCTGGGAGATGATTTGGTTGCGGTGAAAAAATTCTACGAAAATCAAAATTTTTCAGACATTGGTTTGCGGGTTGATTTTGCGACGGCGGATGGACAGAAAAGATTGAAAATAAAAGAACGGCAATTGCTAAATAAACTGATTGAAAATAAGATGATTGAGAAGTTGGCGGCTGAGAGAGATATTGTTATAACAAAAGAAATGGCGTCACAAAATGTAGATAGGGAAATAGCGCAATATGGCAACGGCTCGGAAATTGAAAAAACACTACTTGATCTGTACGGATGGAGCATGGATAATTTTAAGGAAAAAATAGTCAAACCGGATATGTATCGGATGGAGCTGAATAAAAAGCGCATAGCCACGGATTCAAGCTTGGTTCAAGCCAAGACGAAGATAGCTCAAGCGCAGGCGGAGTTGAAAAATGGCGCGTCTTTTGCCGAAGCGGCCAAAAAATATTCTGAAGGCGAGAGCGCAAAAAATGGAGGGGAATTGGGTTGGTTCACGGCCGATCAGATGTTGCCGGAAATCGCAGTCGCAGCCTTTGCTATGAAAAAAGGCGAGCAAAGCGATGTGCTTGAAAGTTCTTTGGGATTTCACATTATTCAAGTTGATGACAGGAAAACAGAAGAAGGTGTTGATAAAATTAGGGTTAGGCAAATTTTAGTTCGAACAAATAATTTTCCAAATTGGTTATTGGAACAGGAAAAAAAGATTAATATTTTTATCCCGCTCAAAGATTATCACTGGAATAAAGAAACTGCGACAGTTGAGTTTGTGAGCCAGGAGATGAAAGATTTTGAAAATAATTTGGATAAAAATTCAGCCGGCGATATCTCAATATTATTTTAATAATTAATTTAATAATTAATTTAACTTTCCTATAAAATGGGTAAAATAAATATATGTCAAAAGCAAAAGTAAACGAAGAATTGTGTATCGGATGCGGGACTTGCGAGTCTTTATGTCCAAATGTTTTCAAAATTGAAAACGGCAAATCCCATGTCGTAAGTGAAGAATGTGGAGATTGTGATTGCCAGGAAGTTACTGACAGTTGCCCAGTCAGCGCTATTTCGGTGGAATAACGGTCATTCTCTATAGATAGACAGTAACAAACGGTTGGAATTTTTGTATTATAATATATAAAAAAAATCGGCCTTTTTGTTGCTGTAATTAATTAATTTTTTCACACCAAATAATTATATGGAAAATAATATTAACAAAGACAGTAAATCTATTAATCAACGGACACTAAAAAGAAAATTCAACTTCTTGTTGGTTTTGATGATTATTATAGTAATCATCGTTTCTTCTATTTTTGGAGCAATTTTTGGTTTTGTGGCCGGCAGGATATCAAGGAATGGTTTTTCTTCTGCCAGTCTTACTAATCTTTTTAATAATTCTCAGGACATTAAAAAAGTGGATGTGATTAAACAGCAAATCATAGAAGATGATTCGGCGGTTATTGAGGTGGTGGAAAAAAGTTCTCCGGCGGTGGTGAGTATTATCATCAGCAATGATGTGCCAAAAATGCAGAAGTTTTTTTCTAATCCATATAATTTTCCGGATTTTTTTGGCCAAGGATTTGATCCATTCGGTTCGGGAGACAATAGTGGACAAGCAGAAGATGGCGCAATACAAAAACAAAAAATTGGCGGCGGATCAGGATTTATTATCACCGCTGACGGGATGATTGTTACTAATCGGCATGTGGCTTCAGACACAGCCGCTGATTATACAGTTATAACTAACGATGGCAAGGAACGACCAGCCAAGGTTTTGGCGCTTGATCCGGTTAATGATATGGCAGTGATTAAAATTGACGGACATGATTATCCGACCTTGAACCTGGGCGATTCGGATTCTTTAAAAATCGGACAGACAGTGGTAGCTATTGGCAACTCGTTGGGCGAGTTTTCTAACACGGTTAATCGGGGCATTGTTTCCGGACTCAAAAGGAATTTGACTGCTTCGGGCGGCAGAGGAGAATCAGAAAGATTAAGCAATATTATTCAGACTGACGCCGCAATTAATCCGGGCAATTCTGGCGGTCCGCTTCTAAATATCAATGGGGATGTGATCGGAATTAATGTGGCGATGGCGCAAGGGGCGCAAAATATCGGCTTCGCTATTCCAGCCAATCAAATTAAAAAAGTGGTTGAACAGGTCAAGGAAACCGGAAAAATAGTTGTTCCGTATTTGGGCGTCAGATATGTTCCAATGGATGATCAGATCAAACAAATAATTAATTCTCCTTATGATTATGGTGTTTTGGTGGTGCGAGGCAACATTGTTACGGACTTTGCGGTGGTGCCTGGTTCGCCCGCAGACAAGGCTGGCATAGTTGAAAATGATGTCATTCTGGAAATTAATGGAATCAAGCTTGATGAGGATAATGGTTTGTCAGACCTGATTTCCAAAAATAGTGTGGGAGATACAATAAAACTTAAAATTTGGCACAAAGGTGAAATAAAAGAAATTCAGGTGAAATTGACCGAAAGGCAATAGGTCTATTTTTATTACAAAGACTGTCTTTTTAGACAGTCTTTGTAAGAGATGATATACTGGAATTGTTTTTAATAAGAGCAATAAAAAAAATAATTTTTAAGCATGTTTCTAAAATTCCGACCACTTTTGCAGAGTTTCATCTTTATTTTTGGCTTGGAATTTATTTTATTTAGGCCGGATTCGTTTATGCTGGTTATGATATTTTTGCTGATGGTTTCAGCTTATGGCAGTCGAAAAATTGGCGGCCGCTGGTTTTTTTCCGTGTTGCCAATCTTTTTTACTTTTTCTTCCCTGGCTTTATTGTATTTAATAACGCTGGAATTTGAACAGCAGATTTTTATCGCATTGGCATCCGTTATGTATTATTTGTCTCTTCTAGGAGCCTATCGTTTGGGAATTTACGCCGGCGACAAAACGGCTCGCGGTATGAATATGGCGGCGATGGCGGCAACAATTTTTTTCACCTGCGCCGGCGCTTATGGGCTGTATCTGAATTTTTTTGTCCCGTTATATTATTTGATGCTGGTGTATTTGATTGTGACACTGCTGGTTAGTTACCAATATTTTTCAATCATTCAAAGTGACAACAAGAAAAGGGCGTGGACATACAGCTTTCTTTTGGCCTTGG
>Ga0210051_1000780_pt1 | contig 30905 bp, 30 predicted proteins | sample CryGey092014_all_FD_185464 | JGI IMG/M metagenome (GOLD analysis project Ga0210051, IMG submission 185464) | Groundwater microbial communities from aquifer - Crystal Geyser CG23_combo_of_CG06-09_8/20/14_all (SPAdes) (version 2) | ecosystem: Environmental > Aquatic > Deep subsurface > Groundwater...
GCAAGTGCGCGGTTCCAAGCGATACCATTTTCTGGCTTATGGATAATGGAACATACGACGGCTGGCCTCAGTGGAATCAGGATCAGGAGAAGAGCCTTTGCAGAGACCTCCTTGCCTTGGCCGGCCTCCCTGCGCACGGCGCCCGTGAAAAGCTAATTGAAATCGGAAAGAAGCATGCCCGCAGGCGCACCCTTGTGTGGGCGGAACTGGGGGAAGCGCCGCTCGCTTGCGCCCTGGAGCACCTGGGAACACTGGCAGAGACGACAGCCGTCCAGCTTATAGCAGGTTCGCTCGATGAAATAGCTCTGGCGTATCGTTCCTCTGGCTGGAAGGCAGATGATGCTGCGTTGCGTGCTCTTGAGTGCGTAAGCAGACAGGAGGACTTTGAAGCCGTAACGACCGCAATACGTTCCGTTTATCTGCCCTGGGCCGAAGATGGCGCGCGATATCTTCAAAAAATTATCTATCTTGTTGAATACCCGGGCAAACGCCCTGCGAAGGCCTTGGCGTATCCGAAGAAGCCCGGAGAATGCGTAGTTTTTATTGATGGGCTGCGGCTCGATATAGGTTACCGCTTGGCCGAAATACTAAGATCAAAAGGGATGTCGGTCGAAGAAAAGACAGGATGGGCTGCCATCCCGACCGTTACTGCAACAGGTAAAGCGGCTGTCACTCCGGTCGCCCACCTGATCGCCGGGCAGGAGGCAAACGCCGATTTCGAGCCATGCGTCGCTTCAACAGGGCAATCGCTCAAGGGAGGGTATCACCTCAGAAAACTTCTTTCAGACGAGGGCTGGCATTTGCTGGACAAATCTGAGGTAACAGAGCCTGAGGGTCCGGCCTGGGGTGAAGCCGGAAATATTGACCATGAAGGGCATGAAAGGGGCTGGAAGCTTGCCCGACACATTGAAGCCTTGCTGGTTGAAATAGCGGACAGAATAGCTCAGTTGTTCGGTGCAGGATTTGAAAAGATTCGGATCGTAACCGATCACGGCTGGCTCCTTATGCCCGGGGGATTGCCCAAGACAGAGCTTTCTTCTTCTCTTACAGAAAATGTCTGGGGGCGATGCGCCATAGTAAAACCGGGCGCATCAACAGATGAAAGGCTTTTTCCCTGGTACTGGAATCCTCATCTGGAATTTGCCCTGGCAGACGGTATCAGTTGCTACCGGGCAGGCATGGAATATGCTCACGGCGGCTTGAGCCTTCAGGAATGCCTGATCCCTGAGCTGGAGGTTTCATCCGCTCACAAGGCTGGTTCAGTTTCAGCGATCCGTGTCACCGATATCAACTGGAAGGGCATGAGATGCAAAGTAGCGCTTCAAGGTGAATCAAAAGGGCTTTCTCTGGATCTTCGCACTCAACCTGGAAATCCTTCAACCAGCATAGTGACGGGAATAAAGCCCTTTAAGGAAGATGGAACTGCTTCGGTCGTTGTTGAGGATGAAGCCGTGGAAGGCCTTAAAGCGACTCTTGTGGTGCTGGATTCTGAGGGAAACATTGAGGCCCAGCGGTCAACAGTAATTGGAAAGGAGGGCGATTGATGGAGATGGATCATGTGGACAGAATCGCCGCCTCAGTTCTTGATGGTTATCTCGTGCGCAAGGATCTGGTTCGGACTTTCAGCCGCCAGTTTCCCGTGCCGACCTATGTGGTGGAGTTTCTACTGGGCCGTTACTGCGCAAGCACCGATCCCGATGAGATAGAAGAGGGTATCAAGATTGCCCAGAGGCAACTTGCGGAACGAACAGTTAAGGCAGGGGATGAAGAATTATTTAAATCCCGAGCCCGTGAAAGGGGCGAGGTAAAGATAATTGACCTCATAACAGCACGCCTTGACGCAAGGACGGACTCTTATCTGGCGTCCCTGCCGAGTCTGCGCTTGCGGGATGCCCGCATAAGTCCCGAATTGGTCAAAGAGCATGAACGCATGCTTACCGGAGGCTTCTACGCGGAGGTAGCCCTTTCCTATGACGCGGCCATCGCGCAGGAAAAAAGCGGGAGACCCTTCGGTGTGGATTCCCTGCGCGAGATACAACTGTCAAAGCGCAATGTCCTTGACACGCTGGCTGAAGGCAGAAAGCGGTTTACGACAGAGGAATGGAAGGCATTCCTTCTGCGCAGTATCGGCATAGAATCCGAGACGTTGTCAGAACGGGTTAAGAATGCCCTTTTGCTTCGGATGGTGCCCTTTGTAGAACGGAACTACAATCTGGTTGAACTGGGGCCGAGAGGAACGGGCAAGAGTCATCTTTTCCAACAGGTTTCGCCCTACGCCCACCTGATTTCAGGAGGCAAGGCCACGGTAGCACGGATGTTTGTGAACAACTCCACAGGCCAGCGGGGCCTTGTGTGTCAATACGACGTTGTCTGTTTTGATGAGATTTCGGGCATCTCGTTCGATCAGAAAGACGGCGTAAACATCATGAAAGGCTACATGGAATCCGGTGAGTTCAGCCGGGGTAAGGAAAGCATACGGGCTGACGGAAGTCTTGTTCTGATCGGCAATTTTAACGTTGATGTGGAACATCAGCAAAGGATCGGACACCTTTTCGGACCTCTTCCACAGGAGATGAGGGACGATACGGCATTCATGGATCGTATTCACGCATTCCTGCCCGGCTGGGATGTGCCGAAAATAGACAAGGATCTTCTTACGGATCATTTCGGCCTGGTGAGCGATTTTCTTTCCGAATGCTGGAGCAGGCTTCGCCTTCAGAGTCGTTTGGCGATAATGCAGAACAAGGTTTTCCTTGGCGGAGCTCTGAGCGGCAGAGACACCAATGCCGTCAACAAGACAATAGGTGGGCTACTCAAGCTACTCTATCCGGGAAGCGATGCGGCGGTACCTGATGAAGATCTTGAATGGGCCGTGCGGATTGCACTTGAGACAAGACGCCGAGTCAAGGAGCAGCAGAAGAGGATTGGCGCTGCCGAGTTTCGCAACACCCACTTCAGTTATGTGTTTGGAGGAGATGGAGTTGAGAAATTTGTCTCCACGCCGGAACTCCAGAGTGAAGGCGGAATAGGCGGTGATCCTCTCGAACCAGGTCAGGTCTGGACCATAAGCCCCGGAGGCATGGATGACCACCCCGGGCTTTACCGCATAGAGGTGAACTGCGGACCCGGATCGGGTCTTAAGATCCTCAATAAACCGGTTCCACCCGCATTCCGTGAGTCTTTGGGATGTGCGGAGCAGAATCTCTATTCACAAGCAAACCGTTTGGTTGGAGACAAAGACCCCAGACAGCATGAGTTCACGGCACAACTGCGGGCATTCGACGCATCCAAGACAGGGGCCAAACTCGGTGTAGCAGCCTTGATTGCCCTGTGCACGGCACTGCTTAAAAAGAGTATTCGCGGGGGCCTTATCGTCATAGGCGAAATCAATCTGGGCGGCTCCATTGAACCTGTCCACCAGGCCGTGACAATTGCCGAAATTGCTGTTGAGAAGGGCGCCACCTCACTGCTGATCCCTGTCACCTGCCGTCGTCAACTAATGGAGCTTTCGGATGATATGGCGACAAAAGTGGACATTCAGTTTTACTCGGACGCAAGGGATGCTCTCTTGAAGGCGATCCAGGAGTAGCATAGCCTATCTTTTTTCAAGGTGCAGATCCAAAAGCTTTAGGGACTGACTGGTGAGAATAAGAAAAGAGGGTGCCGGAACGACATGTCAAGAATCAGATGAAATAATATCGTCCCTCAAAGGATGACCTCCAAATGACAAGAGGGGGCAGTTTGTTCCACAATCTGAAATTCTACAAATGATGAAGCGCTAGGATGTCGGCAGAATATAAGACAATTGAGGACATAGTCGATTAAATAGTAATGGAGATGTCAGAGTTGGATAGCGTTATAGGATGTGATAACGAAAGTGTCTGGGGGGATTTTTTGTTCCTAGATAGAAGCGGAGTGCTCATGTTATCCTCCTATTGGTTTGGTGAAATCAAGGAGATAATAGAGCACTTTCTTAACTTTTTCAACTAGATATTTGATTTTTAGCAATTATTATGAAGAAAATATTATGCTCCGTCTCAGAGTTTTGAATTTACCTCTGGTGTATAACTCCCAGCGTTGTCGAATTCCGGGCACCACCAAAACAAAGGGAGGTATATACCATGAAAAAAGCCGAAACGACCCGATTTAATGAACTTTATCAGGGTCACCTGCGTTCTCTCAAACTGCAGGGCAAAAGTCAAAAGACCATTGATGCCTATGCGCGCGCTGTGCGCCGGATCGGTGAACATTTTGATTCAATTAACGCTCTGATCAATACCCTCCATGTCGATTTAAGGAGGATATGATCATGCAACTTGCCTCTATCCTCAATCAATACCACTATGCCTTTCAGGTCAAATACGGCCCCCGGCTTTTACCCGGTCATCTTAGCGCCATCAATGCGATCAGCCGCTGCCGGACACCGGAAGCCTGAAAGATCCTTGTTCAATGCCGCGGCTGCGGTCATACCTAATGGCGACCCCGCTCCTGCGGGCAAAAGCAGTTGCCCCCAGTGCCAGAATCATGACACGACACTCTGGCTGGATCGTCAACAGGAAAAGCTCCTGCCCGTTGACTACTCCCTGGCAACCTTTACGCTTCCCTATGAACTGAGATCCCTGGCATGGAATCACCAGACCCTCGTTTAAAACCTTCTCTTTGCATGCGCTTCCAGCACGCTCAAAGATTTTGGCGTAAATCCCAAGAATCTCGGGGCCGACATCGGGATGACCGCAGTCCTGCACACTCATAACCGCCGCCTGGAGTATCACCCTCACGTTCATGTCGTGGTGCCGGGAGGTGGCGTGGATAAATCCAGAAAACAATGGAAAAAGAAAAAAAGAAAGTATCTCTTCAATGAATTCGCCCTGGCAAGGGTGTTTCGCGCCCGTTTCCGGGATGCGGCAACCAAGGCCGGCCTCAGATTGCCCGATTCGCTACCCTCCAAATGGGTGGTTGACTGCAGATGTGCCGGCAAAGGTCTTTCCGCTCTGAAATTCCTAACCGAAAGCCGGAGATCCCCAAAGGGGGTTTCCGGCTTTTTTTGTTGGTAGTAAGATATTATACACGTATCAAAACTTGCGCAGGAAAGGATATCCCAGCCGTGACAACAGAGGCAGTTTGCTCAGATCGCGGGCTTCAGATCAAGAGACTGCGTAGCCGGTTTGGCATCGGGCGGATATGCGTCGTTTCAGGAAAAGATAGCTGGTTTTCTGGATGACGGTATATTTGACGGTATCATAAATACTGCTTGATTGTAAAAGGCAAGGAAAACGGAATGTTGTATCTCTATTCGGCTCCGACCTCCACCAGATATCAAGCGGTTACAGCTTTCAAGGTTGTAACCTTTTTGTCACCTCGTATTTCCCTTGTTATGGGCATATAAAAGGACAGAAGCCGCTATTTTCTGAGAAGCGCTGCGGGGCCGGCGCTTTTATCCCCGTGCTTTAAGTAAATGGAATCAAGCGCTTCATTGAGTCTCTTTTTCCTCTGAGCGGATCCATCGTTTCCGAAGAAGGAGAGCTGCTTTTCTTCTTCACTAAAATTGAGGTTAGAAAAAGAAATCCCTAAAAGGCGCAGAGGTCTTTTCCCCACCTGGGTTTTTTGCAATAGCCTTATTACCGCCGAGTATATCTCAAGTCCGTCATCAGTTGGATCCTTCAGAGTGCAGGCCCTTGTTATCTGATTAAAATCGCTGTATTTCACCTTCAAGGTCACGGTCTTTCCTCTCACACCTTCTCTGCGCAACCTTCGCCCTACCGCGTCAGCCAGTCCTAGCAACTCCCGCTTTGCAGTCTCTAAATCCAGGATATCCTCCGTGAAGGTCTTCTCATGGCCCACGGATTTCGCTTCCTGCTCAGTCACTACCTCTCTTTCATCCATACCAAGGGACAAGCGATGCATCTTTATTCCGTGCTCTCCAAATTTATCATTCAGCAGGTGAAGGGGCGTCAACCGGAGGTCTCTGAATGTGCGGACGTTAAGGGCCGCCAATGCCTCTTCCATTTTCCTGCCCACACCCCACATCCTGCTTATGGGAAGCGGGTCGAGGAACTCAACGACAGCATCATGCTGTATAACGGTCAAGCCGTCAGGTTTCTGAATCTCCGATGCAACCTTGGCTACGAATTTATTATGAGCAACTCCCGCGGAAACTGTAAGTCCTGTCTCTGCCAAAACCGCTGCCTTGATCCTCCTGGCAATCTCGACAGGGTCTCCCATGAGCCTTTCTGAGCCGGTTACGTCCAGGAAAGCCTCATCTATTGAAAGGGGTTCAACAAGCGGAGTGAACCGGTTGAAGATTTCAAAAATCTGAGTTGAAACTTCTTTGTATCTGGCCATCCTTACGGGAAGGAAAATGCCCCCCGGGCACAGCCGCATGGCCTCGGCTATTGGCATGGCGGAGTGGACGCCTGATCTGCGGGCCTCGTAGGAAGCGGAAGCGACAACCCCTCTTTCCCTGCCGCCCCCAACGATCACAGGTTGCCCTTTAAGCGCGGGATTATCCTTGATCTCAACGGAGGGATAAAAGGCATCCATATCCAAATGTATTATTGATCTCAAGTAAGACATTTCCTTCCATAAGGATCAGATGGATGTGCTCTTCGGCGCTATTTCGAGGGAAAGTCTGGCAGCCATGTCGCTTGCCGTCACCAAAGCCGCCTCTCCCATTTCAAGGGCCGCGAGCCTTGCGTGAAGGAGTTCATGGTTGGGGGTGTTATTGAGCCGGATGTATCGGAGATCGTCGTAGGTCTTCGCTCCAGTGTATTCGAAAGTGGCGCTTTGAAATACGGGCATGGAGACCGATCACCTTATGCGGGGCGCGGGTTCTCCGGCATGGATCAGTTGCGTTTCAATTCGGTGGGCAGTCACGGCTCTGAACCTCCTCACGTGAGAGATAAAGCGGATAGAGCCCTGGAAAACGTTTGGGGTGGACTCATTGGCTATTGACTAGTGTCCATCCGGAAATGAGATAGTTTCTTTGAGTTCAAGGCGGGCGATAATTTTAACCACAGGAATACATTGACGTATTTCAAGGATTAAAATTTGAGCCCAACGCCGAAATCGGTGAAAATAGCCATTTCCGGATGGACACTAACTATATGGCTTGGATATATCTCACAACGTCACTCCTGTCCAGAACGAAGACGCAGCGGGGAGGCAGACGCGGATCAAGTGTCAGGGCCCCGCAAGCCTTCCCAACCGCAAGAAGGAATCCATCACATTGGGCATTAACTTTACCATTTGGTTATTAAGCAACGTCCTAACGGCTAGTTTGCATAACCTTTCTCCTCGGAGGAACTGATTGATCTCTCAAGCGTATGCCTTCGTCCTGGATTTCGATGAAGCCTTTCTTATACAACCCGCCGATGGTTCGCTTAAATTCCTTCTTGCTCATTATGAAGAGGCTTTCGATCTTCTCCGGCGTGCTCCTGTCATGGCAGGGGATGAAACCGCCGGCGAGTTTCAGGGCATCCATGACCCTCATAGTCGATTCAGTAACCGAGGCGTACCCTGGCTCCTTCAGGGAAAGGTCTAGTTTTCCGTTTTCGCGAATCTTCCTGATGTACCCGAACCGCTCATCACCTATGGCGAGCGGCTCATAGGTTTCGCTCCGGTACAGGAGCCCGATGTATTGGTTGTCCACCACGGCCATGATTCCGATTTTTGTCAGGCTGTAAACGAGCATGTGGACTTTTTGGCCCTGGACCAGGTCCCTGTGTGGCGGTTCGCAATTCTGGGCGATTCGAGTGGTGCCATAGACTCGGTTCGTCTGGCTGTCAAGGCAGACCTTGACGACATACTTCCGTCCGACCTTCATCCCTGCCTGCTGTTCACTTTTGGGGATGAGGAGGTCCTTTTCAAGCCCCCAGTCCATGAAGGTGCCGAAGGGCGTGTTCGATCGCGCCTCGAGACAGGCGAATTCCCCAACCGCCGCCCAAGGCGAACGGGTTGTGGCCACGGGGCGATCCTCGGAATCGGTATAGACGAAGACCTTCAGCCGGTCGCCTACCTTGGTATTTTCAGGGACGTATTTTGAGGGAAGAAGGACCTCTTCCTCCTTCGGGTTGAGATAGAGGCCGAAATCTACTTTTCTCTCCACAACTAGCTCGTTATAACTTCCGATCTTCAGCATGCTTTTTCCTTTCTAATATAATGTCCTTCCGATATACATATTTCGTCTTCAGTTTATTGAATTTAATGCACTAAAATAATTTTACCACATTGATCTTATCTGTCAGAAGGCTGTGGTAGATTCCCCCAAGCTGCCCGGGGAGCTGCGCTAGCGCGAGATCGGCAATTCCGGACGCAGTAAGTTGACTGCATTAAGGAGGCTTTGGAAGGGGGAAAAGTATATTTTCTTGCTTGACACGGTCAAACAACGCAATTAGAAATATGGTCTAAGGTTAGCCCATAGAATCGTCTCATCTGCTATTACACTTGACCGAGCGTGAGGGCATGGAACAAAAACCCGACATTGAAACCTCCATAGCAGGGATTACTTTCAAGAGCCCTGTCATTGTGTCCTCTTCGGAGATCACATCCCCACCATGGAACCCCTTGAACAAATGCTGACCGCATGGGAGATGGAGGGGTTGGATTTCATAACTGCCCATAACGCCCCAGGCGGAATCATCATTGACACGGAGAGGGAAGAGCCTTTCGGAGCCCCGGTAATAGGAGGCTATGTCCCAGGCAGGGTATTTCTTCCTTACTCTCTTGCCAGAGTCGTAAGAATAAGAAAAGCTTCCTCTATCCCGGTGGTGGGCGTTGGCGGCATCTATGGCTACAGCGACGCCCTGCAGTATCTTCTCTGCGGCTGTCCCCTCGTAGGGGTGGGATCAGCGCTTTATTTCAAGGGGCCGGAGGTACTCGATCAAATATGTGACGGCCTTTTGAATTGAATGGAAAGGAAGGGGCACAGGTCGTTAAATGATTTTCTTGGCAAGGCTTTCGGACTTATTGAAGATTCTGACGGACTCAAACGGCGAGAGGCTCATGGTTATTCAGTTCCACCTGAGTGCCCCTATATCCCTGTTGCTATAAAAGACAAATGCACTCATTGCGGCGCCTGCGAAGAGGCATGTATTTACGGGGCGATAACTATTGGAGGGGAAGAGCGCTTCCCCTCCTTCAATGAAGGCAAATGCTGGAGCTGCGGGTTCTGTTCAGGGATCTGCCCGTCGGGAGCAAAAGAGCTTAGAGACAGAAATGATTATAACAAGACTATATGGGATAACCGAGGGACTGCCTGGCCTTTCAAGCATGGAGGCATTGAAAGGATTGCCTGAGGATAATAAGAAAAAACGCCTTGTATTTAATGCCTTCAAGCCAGTTGCCGATGGAAGGAAGGCTCACGAAAGAGTTGCCTCTCAACTCAAGGATGCTATCCTCGGAAAGAAGTTTGTGCCGGGACAAAGGATTCCGAGCGAAAGGGAACTGGCCGATACGTTCAGAACCAGCAGGGTGACAGTCAGGTCTGCCATACTCACTCTCAAAAACACAGGCCTCCTCAGAATAAAAAAGGGCATGGGGGGAGGGACCTTTGTGGTTAGCGATATGACCGGTGAAAGCGTCTCCGATCTGCTGAGAGACATCATTAAGTGGAAGGATATCAGCATCGAAAACGTCATAGAGGTCAGGACAATCATAGAGCCTCAGATAGCCTTCCTCGCGGCAAAGAATGCGACGGCCGATGATTCTGAGGCAATATGGGCTACCATAAGGGAGCTTGCAGGCTACTTCAAGATTCGAAAGAGCTTCAGGGCGACGGATGAAAATTTCCATAGGGCTCTTGCGAACGCAGCAAAGAATCCCTTGCTCAGCCTGTTTCAGTCGGCCCTTATCAACGTCCTTTTCAAGTTTATTTACGGTATGGTATGGAACGAAGAACACAAGACAAGCATTCTACGGTGGCATACTTTGATAGCTGAAAAGGTGGAGAAGAAGGACCCGAATGGCGCGATGCAGGCGATGGTGGAGCACCTTGCGGACATGCAGAGCATACTGGCACAGTGCATCGCTTCAAAGACGGGTTCCTGGATCAATAAGAGCATCTGAAGCATGACTGATTTGCAGTCCAAGTTCAAGCTTTTTGCGAGTTCAGCCGGCATTGGAAGGAGGTGAATAGAAGGCAACAGCATGGCATAGGAGCTTTACCGTATTTATTCTTCAATTCTTCTGGAGGGCAACACAATGAGAAGGGTATCTGTTTTGTTGGTCTTGCTGGCAGCAGTTTTGATGGTAGTTCCAGCTCACGCAAAGGATCCTGTGAAACTAAAGATGGTCACGTTTCTCCCTAAAGGCGACGTCAATATGACGGCCTGGATGGCCTTCATAGAGGATGTGAACAATAAAGCCAAAGGAGACCTTGAGATCGTTTTTACGGGAGGCCCTGAAGCCATCCCCGGCTTCAAGCAATTCGAAGCACTGCGTAATGGCGTGGTGGACGTTATTTACGGATGTGAATCCTATTATGGCAGAGAAGTGTCAGGAGCGGCTTACACTCACTTGACAAGGCTTGATCCCATAAAAGAAAGACAAACTGGCTATTACGAATTCCGCAAGGAGATGCTCAAGAAGCATAACATTTACTACCTGGGAAGGGCGGAGTTTGGAGTCTGGTTTCAGATTTTCACCAACAAGGCCGTTAAGAGGCCACAGGAACTCAAGGGACAGAAGATCCGTGTTTCAGGCACATACGAGCCGTTCGTGAAGAAACTGGGAGCCGTTCCCGTAACGATCCCCGGAGGGGAGATCTACACAGCTCTTGAAAGAGGAACGATTGACGGATATGCCTGGTCGGCCCTTGGGAATGTCCAGTCCGGTTGGGCCGAGGTGTGCAAATATATCCTCGAGCCTAGAATTTACGAGATGAATATTGAGGCTCTGTTCAACCTTAAGAGCTGGGAAAAACTATCTCCGGATCTTCAGAAGCTTTTGACAGACTGTATGATAGAAAACGAGAAGAAGTCCGTTAAGGTCATGAATGATATCTCTGAGAAGGAATTTGCAGATATGCAGAAAAAGGGGATGAAGGTGATAAAATTTTCTCCCAAGGATACCAAATGGTACATAGATACAGCTTATGAAGCAGGATGGGAAGAGGTCATTAAGCAGGACCCCGCGTTAGGTTCTCAACTCAGGAAAATGCTTACACCTTAATTGAGTTGTACTAAGAAATACGTTTTAGGGGATCAGGTCTAAGCGATAATGAAAGGATTTTTCGACAAGGTGGTGAATGGTCTCGCATGGCTGGCCGGCTGGCTGATGATCGCGGCTCTCTTGATGGTGTGCCTCGACGTCACTATGCGGTACTTCTTTAACTCGCCTATCGGTGGTGTGCTCCAGTTCAGCGAGTACGTGTTACTATATATGCCGTTTCTTGCTGCTGCATACGTCTTGAGGGAAGAAAGCCACATCAGGATAGATATCGTCCTTAACCGGCTCAGTCCCGGAAAAGAGCGCGTTATCAGTATGATCACTTCTTTTTTAAGCTTCTTGGTCATGTTGGTTTTGACCTCGTTCGGCACCTTCATCACCTTGGATTACTACAGCAGGGGAGTACCCGTTCTTAAGTATTACAAGATACCGGAGTTTCTAGTGATAATGATAATCCCCTTCGGCTGCCTTGTCTTCGGCCTTCAGTTTGCTCGCAGGGCATATAACCTCTACAGAGAATATAGGGAAAATCCATGGAGTGGTGGCAAGCACTGATTCTGCTGCTGGGTACTATGGTTGTGCTGATGCTCTCGGGTATGCCGGTTGCGTTATCCTTCCTATTGGTAGATATAATCGGGGCCTTCATTTTTATGGGAGGGGCAAACGGAGTGGTGCAGCTCATCCTCAATATAGAGGAGAGCCTGACGAGTTTTTCGCTCCTCCCGGTCCCCCTTTTCGTGTTCATGGGGGATGTAATGTTTCACTCACAGCTTGGTTTCAAGGCTATTGATGTCCTGGACCACTGGATAGGAAAAATACCTGCCAGGCTCTCTTTGCTTGCCGTTATTGGAGGAACGGTCTTTTCGACCATGAGCGGATCAACTCTGGCAACCACTGCGATACTGGGTTCGCTTCTTGTCCCTGATATGGAAAGAAGAGGATACCACAAGAGCATGAGCATAGGGCCTGTTATGGGCAGTGGGGGCCTTTCCATGCTCATTCCTCCCAGCGCTCTTGCAATCCTCCTTGCGGCCCTCAACCAGATATCAGTGGGAGGCCTGCTTATAGCGGGCATATTACCAGGCATTATGATAGCATCTTGTTACGCCTCTTACGTAGTTATCAGAGGCTTTCTTCAGCCGCATTTGGCTCCGCCATTTGAGGTTCAGGAGATATCTTTCCGCAGGAAGATCAAGGACACAGCGGTTTATGTCCTGCCGCTCGGTCTGATCATCTTCCTTGTAATAGGCCTCATTTTCCTGGGAATAGCGACTCCCTCCGAATCTGCTGCCCTGGGAGCCCTGGGAACTCTGGCCCTTGCCTTTGCGTATGGCAGGCTGAGCTGGGAAGTACTGAAGAAGAGTATCCTTGGATCAGTCAAAATCACAGGAATGATGTTTATAATCATAGTGGGCTCCATGACCTTCAGTCAGATCATGGCCTTTTCCGGCGCCAGCTCCGGCCTGATACAGATTGTGACAAACCTTGATCTTGCGCCCATAATGATACTTATATGCATGCAGGTGACGCTTCTTTTCCTCGGATGCTTCATGGACAACCTTTCTATGGTTATGGTTGCCGTTCCTATCTTCCTGCCCATAGTACAGGCCCTGCATTTTGATACCCTGTGGATTTCTCTAATAATGCTGATCAACATGGAAATGGCCAACACAACACCGCCTTTCGGGCTTCTTCTATTCGTAATGAAGGGTGTTTCGCCTCCCGATACGACCATGTCGCAGATTTACAGGGCCGGGTTGCCGTTTCTTCTCTGCGATACTTTTGTGATGATGCTTGTTATGATCTTCCCGCAGATAGCTTTGTTCCTGCCAAGTCTCATGAAATAGACGGAGGTTTTACAGATGGCCTACAAGGTCGGAGTTGACGTAGGCGGGACCTTCACGGATTTCCTGCTCATGGGTGAAAGCGGAAGTTCGGCTGTTTTCAAGGTACTTTCCACTCCCGAAGATCCATCTATCGGAGTGATGAGGGGATTCGAGGAAATGGCCGCGTCTTTCGGTACCGATAAAATGTCCTTCCTGAGCAGTGTCGAAATAATAGTGCACGGGACTACTGTTACAACCAATGCGGTTCTCACGGGAAATATCGCGAGGACCGGTCTTTTAACGACTCGAGGCTTCAGGGACGCCCTCCAGATGAGAAGAGGTATAAGAGAGGAGACATACAACAATAGATATCTGCCCCCTTCGCCCCTGGTGCCTCGATATCTGCGAGTTCCGGTAACAGAGCGGACTGACTGCGACGGAGAGATCTCGACCAGGATAGAGCTTGCGGACGTTGAAGCCGGCGCTCAGATATTTAAGATAAACCATCTGGATGCCGTGGCTATTTGCTTTATGCACTCCTACGCAAACAAGGAAAACGAAATCACAGCGGCCGAAGGGATAAGGAAATTGATGCCCGAGGCCTATGTTTCTGCATCTTCGGAAATTATGCCGCAGGTGAGGTTTTACGACAGAGTCAGTACTACTGTTCTTAACGCCGCGGTAGGGCCGATACTTAATAGGTATCTCTCAAAGCTCATCGAAAAGCTGGAGGTGTCGGGTTTTAAAGGCGTCCTCCTTATAATGCAATCAAACGGAGGAGTCACCTCCGCCCGTGTTGTGACAGAGTTGCCCGCAAGCACCCTGTTGTCCGGACCTGCTGCAGCGCCGGTTGCCGGTATAGCTTACACGGCGATTCATGGAGTAAGGGACTTCATAACAGTGGATATGGGAGGAACGAGCTTCGACGCTGCCCTTATCAAAGATGGCGAACCGATTATTACTAATGAAGGCAGGGTAAATAGACAAGCCCTTGCTCTTCCGATGATGCAGATAAATACAATCGGCGCAGGAGGAGGAAGCATAGCCTGGCTGGATGAGGGTGGACTTCTAAGAATGGGGCCTAAGAGCGCCGGAGCAAAGCCAGGACCGGCGTGCTACGGGCTTGGAGGAACTGACCCCACCTGCAGCGACGCCAATCTTATGCTCGGTTTTCTTAACGAAGAATATTTTGCTGGGGGGAAGATGAAACTCGACCGTGGGCGAGCCGAAACGGCAATTAGAGAAAGGATTGCGTCGCCATTAGGAATGGATGTGGTCAAGGCGGCATACGGGATGTACCACATTATGAATGTCAATATGGCGTCAGCCATCCGGGAGATCTCTATCAGGCGCGGCTTCGATCCCAGGGAATTTCTGCTCGTATGCGCGGGAGGCGCAGGTCCTGTCCACGCGGCCATGATAGCAGAGGAGCTTGAAATTCCGCAAATCATGATACCGAAGGAATCCTCAATCTTTTGCGCAGCGGGAATGCTTTTATCAGACCTTAAACATGACTTCGTGAGAACATATCACACGGTACTGAAGAAGGATGGTGTGGACCTCGAACGGCTTAGAGGCATAGTCAAGGAATTGCTGGCTGATGGAAACGAAGTCCTTTCCTCAGAGCGGATATCCTCAGACAGGAGGATATTCAGGTTCGCAGCCGACCTGCGTTACGTAAGACAGTATCATGAAGTGAGCGTTGCGGTTGAAAAGGAATGGCTCGAATCCTACCGCGAAGACTCCATAAAAGATGCTTTCCATAGACAGCACGACAAGCTCTACGGCTATGCCCTGAAGGATGAGGGAACTGATGTGGAGCTTGTTAATATCCGCATAACGGCCATAGGGTTAACGGATAAACCTGTCTTTCCCAAAGGGGCCTACATGGGTGCCGATGCCGGGGAATTCATTAAAGGCAAAAGACCTGTTTTTATACCCTCACTTATGGATTTTAATGAGATCCCTGTATATGACGGAGACAGAATGGGCTTCGGCCACTCCCTAAGGGGTGCGGCCATTATTGAACAAGTCAACACTTCCATATTTGTCCCCTCTGGTTTTGAGGTTACCTGCGATGAGTACGGAAGCTACCTTATGTCACCCATCAATTGAGGAATAAGCCGGTGCGAGCAAACAATGATTCCATAGACCCAATCCTTGCTTCTGTCTTACAAAGAAGATTTAAGTCCATAACGGAGGAGATGGGCCTTACTCTTCTGCGGACTACCAGATCTCCCATCCTGAACGAAGCCCGAGATTTCGTGACCGGCATATATGACCACAAGGGAAGGATGCTTGAACAGACCGAATACATACCTATCCTGGCTTTTGCGATTCAACCCGTCTGCCAGAAAATAATCGCTTACTTTGGAGATGATATCCATCCAGGAGATGTGATTCTCCATAACGATGTATTTACCGGAGGAAACCAGAACGCAGATGTGGCGGTCTTCAAGCCGGTATTTCACGGGGAGCGACTCGTTGCTTGGGCTGCCTGCAAGGGGCACCAGGCTGATATCGGGGGTGCTGTGGCAGGAGGATACAATCCGGAGGCAAGGGAAGTATGGCAGGAGGCATTCCGCATAACACCAGTGAAGATAGTAGAGGGTGGGAAACTTAGAAAGGACGTATGGGATCTTGTATTTGCGAATATCCGTTATGACATAGTCGCAGAAGACATCAAGGCTCAGATGGGAGGTTGTGTTGTTGGAGAAAGGGGAATCAAGGGCCTAGTAGAAAAATATGGGATTGAGAGGTTCAGAAGCCATGTAGAGCACTTATTTGATACAACGGAAAAGATGGTAAGGAGTGAGATCCGATCAATTCCGGACGGGACTTACTCTGCGAAAAGCCTGGTGTATTACGACGGTATCCATGATGGCTCAGAAATGCTCATAAATCTGAAGGTGATAGTCAATGGTGATGAAATTACATTCGATTACACGGGCTCATCTCCACAGACTGAGGGCTTCGTGAACGCGCCCTATGCTGCAACCGCCTCTGCGGCACTACTTACCTTTCTGATGCTTATCAATCCGGATATTCCTCATAACGACGGCATACTGCGCCCAATACGCATAGATGTCCCTGAAGGAAGCTTCCTCAATGCAAAGTTCCCGGCCGCTACAACTTTCGGCAACAGCCTGACCGGTCCTAACTCAGACGCCATTTTCAAGGCCATGGCCAAGGCCTGTCCTGAAAAGGTGACAGCGGGCTGGAACCGATTCCTTGGGTTCACCATTACAGGAACGGACCCAAGGAAGAACAGACCTTACGTGGATATTCTGTTTCTGGCATTGAAAGGCGGATCGGGAGGTACATGGATGGCGGACGGATATGACCACATAGGGCTGATAAACTGTGCCGGGGGGATTCTTGCCCAGGACTATGAGATGTTCGAAATTCAGGATCCTCACTTTCTTATCAAGCACGAGTATCTGACTGATTCGGCAGGGGCGGGAAGATGGAGAGGAGGCGCGGGAGTCGAGACTGAGTTTACGATCAGGGGCACCAGTGTCACAGGCATAGCCTTCGGGGACGGCATAGAAGAAGAGGCTAAGGCCTTCGGAATCTTTGGAGGAAAAGAGGGGGAACTCAACAGCATCACTTTGAGATATCCGGACGGCACCATCAGGAAGGTGAAATCAAAAGAGATCGTTAGAAACATACCGCAAGAAACCGTGTTTTCCCAGATCGCAGGTGGGGGCGGGGGATATGGCGATCCATTTGAAAGACCGCCGGAAAAAGTGCTAGAAGATGTAGTTAACGGGATGATTAGTCTTGAAAAAGCCAGAACTGATTATGGGGTTGTGATAAACGTGTCTGAGATGACCCTGGATATTTTGGAAACCAGGCTCATCAGAGGAGCAAAAGCATGATCATTGACCACATCGGGATAATAGTCAGGGATATTGAAAAGGCCCTGTCTCTTTTTACAGAGGCATTTGGTGTAAAGCAGGCCCAGATTAAGGAACTGCCTGATGTGGGACTTAGGATCGGGTATCTCGAGGCTGAAAATGTTGATATTGAACTCATTGAGTACCTCTCAGAGGGCGAAAGCTTCGGAAGATCTGTAATGGGTTCGATCGCGGGATTGAATCATATCTCTTTTCTCGAAGAGGATTTTGAAGGCACATTGGATAGGTGCCGCTCAATAGGGGCTAAGGTGAAGCTTGGGTTTCCGAGGGAAGGCGGTAAGGGCTTAATAGCTTTTCTGGAAGAGGAAACCACATCGGGAATCCTTATGGAACTTCTCAAAAAATAAGAGCTCAAGGAGATTCGGCTGAGGTTATTGGCGGACTGTGCATCTATTTCCAGACCCGGCAAGATAATCGTCTCAATCAAGAAATATGCAGTCAGGAGAAGCAAATGAGTTCAAGAAAAGTAAAAAGACTTTGGAACGAAAAGATTGAAACCCTTTCAAGGGACGAAATTGGAGCCCTTCAGCTCTCAAGGCTAAAAAAGCAGTTGGCATACAATTATGAGAGCTCACCTTTTTACAGAAAGAAATTCGAGCAGGTCGGGGCATTACCTGGCGATATAAAGAGCTTCGAGGATTTCGCGAAAGTTCCGGTCATGACAAAGGATGAGCACAGACGCGCTCAGGAGGAGTCAATCGAAAAATACGGCAATCCTTATTCACTTCTGGCCTGCGCTTCAAAGGAGAAAATTGTAAGGATCAACTCCACTTCAGGCACAACCGGGATTCCAACCCTTTACACCCTCACCCGGCACGATGTTAATGTGGTAAACGAGATGCACGCAAGAAAGTACTGGAGAGCGGGAATCAGACCGGGGGATGTGATGCTGCAGGCGCTTTCGCTGAGCATGTTTACAGGAGGACTTCCTCTCTCCCAGGGCATAATGTTCATGGGCGCTTGTGTTGTTCCTGTCGGAGTGGAGGGAGGCACAAAAAGGGTGCTCGATTTCGTACGTCTTACGGCCCCCGTGGCGATAATAGCGACGCCGTCTTACGGCCAGTACATCATAGAGAAGTGCCCCGACATAGCGGGAAAGCCGGCAAGAGAGCTGGGCTTGAAGTGGTTTTTCTGCGCGGGGGAACCGGGGGGCGGAAACCCGGAGGTGAGAAAGATGCTCGCGGATGGATTCGGAGCCAAGGTTTTCGACCACACCGGAGGAGGCCATGCCTTCCACGGCATTTCCTGCGATGAGCCTCCTGAGCAATTCAGTGGAATGCACTTCGTATCGGAGGACCACTGCCTCCTCGAACTTGTTGATCCCTCCACCAGAAAACCGATCGCACTCAATGACAAGGCAGTGGGAGAGATGGTCTTTACGTTCCTCGATTGGGAGGGCGGTCCTTTCATGCGATATGCCCTGGGAGATCTCCTTCAGGTTTATACCGAGCCATGTGAGTGTGGTATGCCTGGGATCAGATTCAAGATAGTGGGCAGGGCGGATGACATGCTCATTATCAAGGGTGTGAACGTTTACCCTGAGGCTGTCAGGGCCGCGATACTCAAATTCAGTCCCCAGGCGACCGGCCACTTTAGGATCCTGCTGGACAAACCAGGTCCTCTGGTTAAGCCGCCTCTAAGAATCAAACTGGAGTATGGTCCTGGAATAAGGCAGGAGGATCTCAAGATCCTTGAGAAGAAAATGATTGCCTACTTCAAGGAAGAAGTAAGGATTGCACCTGTTTTACAATGGGTTGACCCTGAGACGCTTCCGAGGGAGGCCAAGAAGACAAAATACATCGAGATTGCCGAGACAGGCGATTGATTGCCTGTAAGTCACGGGCGTTATTTTCCGGAGGGTTAAGACTAAGGTGATAAGGTCAATGAATATTGCCTGGTGGGTGCAGCGCTGGAGTGAGTTGCAGCCCTCGAGGCCCGCTATTTTTTTTGAAGATCAAACGATAACCTATCTTGAGCTTCACCACAGGGCAAAAGAGACTAGCTGCTGGCTCCAGTCACTGGGAATAGAGAAGGGAGACAGGGTTGCCGTTATACTTGAGAATTGCCCTGAATTCATCGAAATATATCTTGCATGTTCAAGACTGGGAGCCTTATTTGTGCCCATCAATTTCCGGCTGGAGGCCCCCGAGATCGAATATACACTTAGAAATGCAAGGCCAAGGCTCCTTTTATTGGGGGAATCCTATCTTGAAACAGCGGCCAAGTTAGGCCCCAATCACAGAAGGCCCTTTATGGAGCTGGCCGTAGTATCTTCCAATACCTGTCATCCTGAAACCATGCGGTATCGCCCTGAGGAGTTCTCAGGCAGAAAACCCTTTCTGACGAAATCCCTGGGGCCGAGCGATCCTGAGGAGCCACATGTGATTATGTACACATCGGGCACCACAGGTCAGCCGAAAGGGGCGGTGCTGAGCCACCGGAAGACCTTTTTTAATTGCCTTAACGCAGATATGTTTTTCAAGCTCAACTTTGACGACATAATGCTGATAGTGCTTCCTCTGTTTCACTCGGGCGGTCTTTTCATTCAGGCATCCCCCATCCTATACAAAGGGGGAACCATGGTGATCCATCCCAGGTTTGATCCTGCGAGGGTTTATGCAGACATTGAAAAATACAGAGTTACTAAGTTCCTGGGGGTCCCGACAATTTGGAGATCGCTTATCAAGGAGGCACCGCAACACAAGAAAGACATATCATCATTAGAGGTGTGTGCAATCGGAGGAGAGAAGACGACACACAAGCTTCTTATCGAGTGCATGGAAATGGGTTTCCCGCTCAGACAGATAATGGGGCAGACAGAGACATCAATCCTTCTTTGGGCCTCCGAGGAAGACTCGATTAGGAGGCCGGGCACTGTCGGGAGGCCTGTGTTCCATGCCGAGGTTGCCCTGCTCGGAAAGGACGGCAGGCAGGTCGCTCCTGGAGAGGTTGGCGAGATAGTGGTGAGGGGCTCCATTATGATGAAGGAATACTGGCAGGATCCTGACCGCACTGGAGAGACAATAAGAAACGGATGGCTGCATACAGGCGATCTGGCGCAGATGGACGGGGAGGGCTATTTCTACCTTGTTGACAGGGCTAAGGATATGTATATATCAGGAGGAGAGAACGTCTATCCGGCCGAAGTGGAGAAGGTCCTGCGGGAACATCCCATGGTCGAGGAGGCCGCAGTCATTGGCGTTCCAGACGAGGTATGGGGAGAGGTGGGGCATGCCTTTATAATCGCCAAGGAGGAGGCCCGCCTAACCCCGGATGAAATAATTGCGTTCTGTAATGGGCGCATAGCGCGCTTCAAGTGGCCCAAGTCTGTGACCTTTTGCAGAGAACTCCCCAGAACCACTTTGGGAAAGGTAAGAAAATCCTTGCTGAAGGAAGGCAGGTAATTATTTAGGTTTAGCAGCGATCTGATATATTTTTCCAGAGAGACCAGAACTCAGGGAAAGACTTATTTACGCATGCCTTATCCTGAATTATCACACCAGGCACCCTGAGGGCCGCCACCGCAAGGGCCATTGCGATCCGGTGATCGTTATGAGGGGCAAGCTCAGCGCCTGCAAGGCTTTGGCATCCCCTCAAGACGAGACCGTCCGGGAGTTCTCTGACCCGAGCGCCGATCTTGTTCCATTCAAGGGCGATCACCTGGAGACGGTCGCTCTCCTTGTGGCGAAGATGGGCCACGTTGCGGATCTGTGTTTCTCCCTCTGCAAACAACGCCAATGCCGCTACGGTCGGAACCATGTCGGGCATGTAAGACATATCCAGGTCTACGGCACGCAGGTTACCCCCTTGCACCGTGACCCTGTCCTTTTCCCTTATTACCGCGCAACCCATTTGTTCCAGGACATCAAGAAATTGTATGTCTCCCTGCCTTGTCAGAAGAGGAACGATATTGGTGGTGCAAATCTTAAGACCTGTTACCGCGGCCGCCGCCCAGAAATATGATGCCGCTGATGCATCTCCCTCGACAGGAAGGCAAGTCGAACAGTAACCTTGACCTGCCTTCACACTGAAGTTTTTGTAGCCCTCTCTCGAAACTTTCACTCCGAAAGACTCCATGACCTGAAGGGTCAGATCTACATAAGGCCTTGAGACGAGATCACCCTTCATCTCTACTTCGATTCCTCTTCTGGAGTAGGGGGCTGCAAGAAGGATGGATGAGAGGTATTGGCTGCTAACTCCTCCTGATAGGGTTATTCTTCCTCCCTTAAGACCGTCGGCCTCCATCAGCACCGGCGGGAACCCTGACCTGTCCATACAGGATGCCCTGACGCCAAGGGCATTAAGGCCCTCAAGAAGTTCACCGATAGGTCTCTCGCACATGCGACTGGTGCCGGTAAGTATGTATTTTCCATGGCCCAGGGCCGTAAGGGAGGTTAGAAGCCGAAGGCTGGTCCCTGAGTTGCCGACAAACAGTTTCTTTGTGCCGGATGAAGGTGCTATCTTCCCTCCTGTTCCGTAAACCACTGCGTCGTCTCCGGTAAACTCTATATTCACTCCGAGTTTCCGTAAGCCAGAGGCGGTATAGAGGGTGTCTTCCGAACGAAGGAAATTTGTCAGTATGCTCTGCCCTGAGGCGAGGCCAGCGGCTATGAAAGCCCTGTGGGTAATGCTCTTTGACCCCGGCATTACCACTGTCACGTCCGGGGTTAAGTTGTATGTCTTCTTCATAGTTTCCCTCTCTAATCCGCGTTTCTTAACAATAATATGCAGGGATGGCGGCTAGCGCTACACTTATTACTTTGTGCTTGAAATCGGTGATAAACGCGGACTGATTGCTCAAAAAAGTGGTTTTTTCATGAGGCATTTTTTCACCGTCTCCGTCATTACCTGTACAGGCGGATTCAACCCGGTCCACAGCCTGAACTGTAAAACGCCCTGGTAAACGAACATGGTAATCCCTCTGATCGTGCGGCATCCCCGCGCCCCGGCAATAGAGAGCAGCCTGGTCTCCAGCGGGTTGTATATTACGTCAATTACGGTCATATCCTTTCTGAGAAGTTGCTGTGGGATAGGACAGATGTCCACATCGGGCCACATACCCACCGGGGTTGTATTGACCAGGAGATCCGCTTTGCACTCGCGCAAATCTTTGAGCGGCAGGAAGTAACAGCCCAATTCCATTGCAAGGGCCCTCCCTCTTGCCTCGCTGCGATTTGTTATGGTTACGGATATCCCATTGTCTATGAGGGAAAAGGCGACAGCCCTTGCGGCGCCTCCAGCCCCGATAATGAGTGCGTTTTTGTAAGAGTTGATTCCATCAGGCCCGAGAGATGCCAGAAAGCCTTGTGCGTCGGTATTGAATCCGATAAGCCTGCCTGATGAATTTACAATCGTATTTACGGAACCAAGCCGCAGTGCCTCTTTGTCTATCTCATCGAGGAGCGGGATTACCTCCGTCTTATATGGGATTGTCACGCTTAGACCTTTTATGCCCGCAGAGACCATGTTTCTGAGAGACTCCTTTAGGTTTTTGGTTTCAAAAACCTTATAGACCGCATTCATGCCTATCACCTTGAAGGCGGCGTTATGCATCTCGGGGCTCAGGGTGTGCGCCAGCCGGGATCCCACAATTCCGTAAACTTGCGTGCTCTGGTCAACAGACATATCCTAAATACCTCAGTGTCTCCTTCATTCGGATGATCGGGATTTGACCCTTGGCTGATTCCTCTCCTTCATCAAGGCTTGCGAAGGTAAGATAATTACCCATGATGTGAGCAAATATCCTGCTTATGCGTCCGATAGGGCCCATACAGAAGGCGATGATCGGAATCGAAAGGCGGCGGGCCTCAATAATGAGGCTTATGATCCTCAGGTTATCTTCCCACAAGCGGGCCATCGGAACTATCTTTACTGCGTGACCTCCGACCCTTGAGGCATCCTTCATGATTCTTCGGAGGGCATAATCGGAAGGCGTTTCCTCCGGGATATGACGAGAAATAATGTATTTTGAACCTTCTTTGATCTTAAGTACTTCCTTTCTTACTTCAGCCGGAAGATTCAGTTCGAGATCTACATAGGCGGCCCCGGCCCTTGCCGCCGCACCCAGATAGAGGCATACACGATCGGGATGGGCATCGCCTTTTCCTCCCTCGGCGCGCGATCTGTATGTGACAAGGACAGGGGCAGGGGAGGCCCGAACCAGAGATGGGACATCGAAACTTTCCATAAGATCAAGTCTTATCTCCATTAAATCGGCTAGATGCTTCGCATCCCCCATCTTCTTTACTGCCTCGTCGGTATCCTTTGCCATGATCGGGATGCAGAAAAGGCCTCCATCTGCGCGCTCAAGCATTTTTCCTGCCTCACTGCTCGATGATGTTTTCATGCACACTGTATCCAAAATGCCTCCCGCCTTCTTCGCCATAACCCATTACAATCTGACCGGGTCTTAGACCTGCAACAGAGAGGGCCTCACCTTCCCGACCGACAAAACGTATGGTTTCGGCGTTCTGGCAGATCACGGTCGCAAGGCCTTTTTGTGAATCCGCCTCAATGAGAATGAGCGGCCGCCTCTCTATCTTTACGCGCCCCACCACAAGGGTCGCTGTCTCGCCCCGATGGTTTGTCCCCAGGACTTCATCCCCTGTCCTCAGTTCGGAAAGATAACGGGTCCTGCCGCCAGGGGTCATTACATAGGCATGGACGCTCCCCGCGTTGATCCTAAAGGGCCTGGGAGCAACATAGGGTCCTGCTATACTCTCTGCGTGAATGAGAAAAAGGGCCCGGCTGCTGTTACCGACCAGACAACCCTGCCCGGTCCCGAGGAGTGTGCAGGTATCCAGGCAGACCCTGTCGCCCATACCTACGGGACGGACGTTTCTCACTTCGAAGGGTTCAAGGGCGATCGGCTGATGGGTTCCTTTGCATTCAACCAGAATCTCTCTCACGATCATGGGGTCCCGGTGGTTGATCACAAGACCGTCCACTCCCTTTTCAAGTATGCCGTTTGCCACGCGCGCCTCTTCCTTGTCGCAAACTTCCACAAAGATGTTCTTTGCCCTTGCAACAAGGTTTTCAAGCGGGATGATCCTCCAGTCGGTGGTGCTTACAACGACCTTCCTGTCCCTGCTCCAATCCACTATATTCTCTTCGTCTTCGCTGTTTCTGATCTCAGCATAGACAACATCTCTTCCCCATCTGAGATCTCCGTCGTCGGATACCGTCTTTATGACCCCAAGCTCTTTTGTCTTTAGGACTCCTTCAGTATCAACGATCACCGCATCGGCCCCGGCTTCGATGGCCGCGATGACCAGTTCCCGATCCCAGGGGTCTGCCTTTACCCATAGTTCTTTCATCGCAATACCTTCCCGTTGTGTCCGAAAAATCTGGTAATGGTCTTCCATATCCTTTCAAATCCGGCCGTGTCACCTTTTCTTACAATACCAATGAGCCTGCCGGCCTGATCGTGATAATTATTCAAAAAGCCGACGGCCTCTTTGTTTTCCATCAGAAGTGATTGGAATAGCTCGCCGGGTTGCGCGAGCATGGCGTGTATCCGCTCGATTCTCTTCATGAAGCTTGCCGTTGAAAGTTCAGTCATATCTTCGAGGGAAAACCCTGATTCGGCCATACAGAGTGCAAGGACAATGGTTGAGAAATGGTTTACCCCCTGAATCAGTCCCATCATGCGGTCGTGGGTTTCCGGATCAATCATGGAAACCGCAAACCCTTTTCTTTTAAAAAATCTTTCTATCCATTGTATTCCCTCTTTCCCGCGGCCAGGGCACAGCGCCACTCTTGATGAAGGCCCTGCCGTTTCACCAGGACCGAATAGCGGATGAACGCCTGCCACCTGGGCCTTGGAAAGGCTGAGCATGGCCCTCATGGTCGCGGATTTGATTGAGGTAAGATCCACCAGCAAGGTCTCTTCCCTTACAAGGGGAGCGACTTCGCTGATGACCTCCACCGCATCTGAAATGGGAACCGAGACCACCACCACTTTGCACAGGGGGACCGCATCTCGTGCTTTAAGCACCGTGTCTTTTCCAATACTAACGACCTGAAGACCATCTGCCTCAAAAAGTGTGCCCAACCATGAGCCCATTTTCCCCGTGCCTCCAATGATACAGACACTGGAGCTGTCTATTCCCATGGATCGCCTCCTTTCGGATAAGAACCAAGCTCCTTTATCCATGAGCAAAGGGACTGCATGTCAGTGAGGGCCTGTGCCACCTTGCCGTCTTGAAGGCTTCCCTCTACATCGAGAAAAAAGAGATATTCCCAGCTTCTCCCCTTGAGAGGTCTTGATGCGATGCGCGTCATGTTGATCTTGCGGCTTGAAAGTGGTTCGAGCGCGCAGGCGAGTGCGCCCGGCTCATGTCTTACAGATAGGATGAAGGATGTCTTGTCAGCGCCTGTAGGCCCTACAGGTGTCTTTCCAACCGAAATAAAGCGGGTCAGGTTATCCGGAGAATCCTCGATATCACTTGCAAGGGCGGAAAGGCCATAGGTACTTGAGGCGAGTGTGCTTCCTATAGCGGCCGATGTGGGATTTTCCGCAGCCTTTACTGCCGCTGCTGCGGTGCTCGGGAGATCAATTGTCATGGCGTTTGGCAAGTGCTTTCTCAACCATGCGCCGCACTGGAAAAAGGCCATGGGATGTGAGTAGATCCTGACGACATCCTCCAGTCTTTTTGCCTTGCTGAGCAGATGATGCCTTATGCGAAGAATAAACTCCGCTCTTATCTTTAGATTATGTGTGTAGAGTAGATCATGTGCGGCACCCACCGGGCCCTCAAGAGAGTTCTCCATCGGCACCACTCCCTCTGTGCATTGGTCCCTCTCCACCAGTTCGAAAACCTCTTTCATAGACTCTGCCGGCATGAAGGAGGCTGAGTGACTGAACATCGCTTGCGCGGCCTGGTGGGAAAAGGTGGCCTCCGGGCCCAGATAAGCTATTACAGGAGCTTTCTGGACCTCCCGACTCGCGGACATGATCTCTAAAAAAATACTTCTTATGGCGCTCTTTTTTAGAAGAGCGTTTTCTTGTGCGCTCAGCGATTGGAGGATACTAACCTCCCTAAAGGGGTCCACTATATCAAGACCCAGGGCCTTTTTTCTCTCCCCGATGGACAGGGCGGTTTCTTGCCTGTGAAGGAGAAGAGAGAGTATCTGCACATCTATCTTGTCAATGTCTTTTCTAAGGGCTTCAAGCTCTTGTACGGCCCTTTGTTCATCGGCATCGCTCTTCACGCCGCCCTCCTTAAGTCGGCCCTCATGAGGTCTAGGGCCTTCTCCACGCTCCAGTTTTCCTGCACAATCATGGACATGGCGTTGACCATCCTAGTCGGGTTGGCGTGCTGGAAGACGTTTCGACCGATGGAGATGCCGGAGGCCCCGGCCTCCATTGCCCCTTTTACCATTTCAAGGAGGGAGCGATCGGAATCCATCTTGGGCCCCCCTGCAATGACCACCGGTACATGACACCCATCCACCACATGCCTGAAGGATTCAGGGGTTCCCGTGTAGGAGACCTTTACCAGATCGGCGCCCAATTCAGCACCCAGTCTGGCCGCATGGCCCACCGCGCCGGCGTCGAACTCATCCTTGATGTTTCCTCCTCTCGGATAGATCATGGCCAGCAAGGGCATACCCCATTGGGCCGCCGAATGGGCTACCATACCGAAGTCATTGAGCATCTCCTTTTCTTTGCCGTTTCCTATATTGACATGAATGGATACCGCATCCGCGCCCAGTTGGATGGCCTCTTCAACGGTGCAGACCAGGGTCTTGGTGTAAGGTTCAGGTGAGAGAGAGGTGCTCCCCGAAAGATGCACTATCAGACCCATGTCCGGCCCCTTCCGCCGATGTCCCCTCGGTACTGTCCCTTTATGCACCACTACTGCATTTGCTCCTCCTTCGGCCACCTGAGTCATGGCCTGTTTGATGTCTGCGATCCCGGAGATGGGGCCTGAACTTACCCCATGATCCATAGGGACGATCACGGTTCTTCCGGTATTGCGGTTCATAATTCGTTCCATCCTGATTGCTTTGCCTATCATCCTTTAATACCTCCTCCTGCTTTTCTGTTAATGACATAAAATTGTTGATGCGGACTGCTCCAAAACACAAAACAAAAGGCCGCAGGCAGAATCTTCTTCCACCCACGGCCTCTTTAATGAAAATCCTATAGTTCAGGGGGCCATGGGCGGAGCTCTCCACCAATAAAAAGAACGGTAAAAAAGTCGGTACGCACGGTCCGAGCCATGGCCTATCCATAAGCTTTCATCGGTGAAAGAGGCTTTTCGCCTTTCTTCCGAATATGCTGTAGTCATAAAGGAAGACTCCTTGAATCCTGACCGTTTATCCCCAGAGGTCGCCATCTTAGATAGTGATCACATAAAACAATCTTTACCATTGCCTCCAGCACCGGTAAGACCCTTGGAAGAGGGCATATATCGTATCGTCCGGTGAGCTTTACCCTGACCTTGACTCCTTCCCTATTAACCGTGTCCTGTTCTTTGTAAATAGATGGTATTGGTTTCAGCCCGGCCCGGATCACCAGTTCATCTCCATTTGAAATACCTCCCAGGATACCTCCTGCGTTGTTGCCGGCAAAACCCGCGCCTGATATGGGATCGTTATTCTCCGAACCCCGCAGCCTTGCAGCCTCGAACCCTGCCCCGAATTCAACGGCCTTTACGGTGCCCACGGAGAGGATGGCCTTGCCGAGATCCGCATCCAGTTTATCGAATACCGGTTCTCCCAAACCTGCCGGACAACCCTTCACCCTTATCTCCGCAATCCCACCGACTGAGTCCCCTTCATTTCTTGCCCGCATGATCTCCGCCTGCATTCTTAAGGAGGCCTCCGGGTCGGGGCAGCATAGAGGGTCTTGATTTACAGAATCAAGGTCTCTTTTTGCCATCTTCTGCCCCCCGATTTCCACTGTATAAGCCGTCACAGTGATTCCGAGAGGCTCAATGACCTTCCCCGCTACGACACCGGCGGCCACCCTCGCGACTGTTTCCCTGGCCGAGTATCTTCCACCTCCCCTGAAGTCAAAGTGTCCATACTTTTTGTAGTAGGTGAAATCTCCGTGCCCTGGACGGAAAATGCTCTTCAGTATCTCGTAGGGTCTGCTGTCTGAATCACTATTTTCGACAAAGAGGGCAAGCGGAGTTCCTGTTGTCTTTCCCTCGAAGACGCCGGATAGGATCAAGACACTGTCCTTTTCTCGCCTTGATGTGTCAGAGACCCTGTTTCCTGGCCTCCTTCTTGCCATATCCGCCAGAAAATCCTCAGGTCTAAGATTTATACGCGGAGGGCATCCGTCAATTACTGCGCCGATACCGGGGCCGTGTGATTCCCCGAATGTGGTCACCCTGAATGCAGTGCCTATGGTGTTTCCTGCCATGATGATTTCTTCCTTATAAGTTCCGGCATGGCCGCCTCAATCTCATCAGCGACCTCATCCACCGTTTTCATCCTTGTATCAATAGAGAAATCCGCGGCAGCTTCGTAAATGCGGCTCCTTAACTCCACTACTGAACGAATTTCTTCAAGACTGCCCCTGTCCGTAAGTGAGGGCCGTACTTTTCCCGATTCTTCATCTTTTGCCATCCGGGATTTGACTACCTCGGGGTCGGCCTTAAGCCAGATAACCCACCCGTTTGCCTTCATACGACGAACGTTATCAGGGTCAAGCACGGAGCCCCCTCCTGTAGCGATAATCCCTCCATCAAAGGCAACTGCCTCCCTTATTGCCAGGGTCTCCATACGTCTGAACAGTTCCCATCCGCCCTCCGTAACCAGGCCTTCAACGCTTTTACCCGCGATCCTTTGAACAAGTTCATCGGTGTCGAAAAAGGGCCTGTCCACGCGGGCTGCAAGCCCGCTGCCGACAGAAGTCTTCCCGCTGCAACGGTATCCAATCAGGACAATGTTCAATTTCCTTTTCCTTCTTAAATGGTAACTGTTCAGTTTGTTCGGCCGTCGGCCGCGTTACTATGAGGCCCTAAAAACAAAAAAAGCCGTGAGGAGTTTGTCTCCCCACGGCTTTTTTGTGAAACAAGATAGACTCAGCCCATGGGCAGACCTCTCCTCTGATACCAAAAATAATATATGGTCTGCGCTGGTCGAGTTGTTTGCATAGCCTTCCTCCCAAATACTGGAGAAGCCTTCTAACACCTCTGGTGAGGCCTGTCAAGGACTATTTCATGATAAATTCTTAATGGTGGTTTCTTGCTTGAGGGCGAAAGGCTTTTTTCAGGGCTGGTTGCCTTCTCTTAAGAAAAGAGAAAAAAAATAAAACCTGACAAAATAAGTGCAATGCAGTATAACTCAAACAGCGAATTCCTAATTTGCTGCTTTACTGAATCGCCTTTAGTCCAAGATAGGAGGACTCCTATGTCATTAGTCGGAAAAGATATCATTGCAGAATGCACTAAATGTAATCTGTCGCTTGCTCATATCGTAATTTATGAGGTTAAGGGTAAGGTCAAAAAGGTTAAATGTAAGACCTGCGGCGCTGAGCATGTATATAAAGAGGAATCGCAAGGGAAAACAAGGAAAACAGGGAGCGCAGCAAAACAGCCCGGTAAAGAGAAAAAGGTGAGGTCTGCCCGCAAGGTTGCAAAACCGGTTTATGATGCGGCTCTTGATTGGGAACTGAAGAAAAGCGAAATGAATCGTGAAATGTCCGTAAGAGATTACCGCATGGAGGACACCTACAAGCCTGGGGATATAGTCAATCATCCGTTGTTCGGCCTGGGTTTTGTCAGAGAGGTATCCGGTACAAGTATGGAGGTCTTGTTTAAGGATTCCTTAAAACGAATGGCCAAGGGCTTCAAAAGATATGCTCCCCTAAATGCAAAGCCCAAAGAGCCAGAGTTAAGGTCAGAAGCCGCTGTCTCTTGAGACGATATTTGGCGGGATAGGATCAGGCCAGGATACTTCTGATTTTTCTGGCCAGGTCCTTGAGGAGGAGGGGTTTCTGAATAAAGTGCATCCCTTCCTTCAAGACCCCGCGCTGGGCTATGACATTGGCCGTATAGCCTGAGGTAAATAGGCACTTGATCGCTGGCCTGAGTAAGGATATCCGCTCCGCCAGAACCATGCCGTTCATTCCAGGCATAACCACATCCGTCATGAGAAGATCTATTTGCCGTGGAAAGCTTTTCGCGATTTCAAGGGCCAGCGCAGGCCCTAGTGCTGTAAGCACATCGTAGCCAAGCCTCTTGAGCATCATCTCTCCCATTTCAAGGAGCATCTCTTCATCTTCAACCAGCAGAACAGTCTCTCTTCCTCCTGTGATGATTTCTTCATCCGCCTCGAAAGCCTCTCCTTGGGCTGTGTCCCCGCAGGCAGGCAGATAGATATTAAAGGCTGTGCCCCGACCCGGCTCGCTATAGACATTGATCCAGCCCTGGTTTTGTTTCACTATTCCGTAAACCATCGCAAGACCCAGCCCTGTCCCCTTTCCTACCTCCTTTGTGGTAAAAAACGGCTCAAATATCTTCTCAAGCAAATCTCTTTCCATGCCGCAGCCAGTGTCACTTACGGCTATTACTGCATATCTGCCGGGGGTTGCGTAGGGCTTATCCTTGCAATATTTGTCATCAATGATTGTGTTTTCCGTCTCTATGGTGATATTGCCCACATCAATAATAGCATCCCTTGCGTTTACATGTCACCGGCAATTTGAAATTGTCTTAGACTTGGCCGTTTGAAAATGTCCTTTTCTTCCCTGGGTTTTCTTCCTGAAGACATGTGTGTATAAAATCTTCTTCCGTGGTTTTTCTTCCCCGTATTTCATTTTTCTCCATATCGTATTAACACCATTGGTCCGAGGAGGTTGGCGGCCAATGGCAAGGAGAGCGCGAAGGAGAAAGTGCAAGCATTGCGGTCGGTTGTTCTTGCCAGACCCACGTAATGCTGCCCATCAAAGATACTGTTCCCAACCGGAATGCCGAAAGGCCAGCAAGGCCTCAAGTCAGAAACGGTGGCTTCAAAAATCTGAAAATCAGGATTACTT